>ENA-UOUL01000181-UOUL01000181.1-bioreactor-metagenome-genome-assembly--contig:-NODE-181-length-106551-cov-13.922742_pt1 | contig 106551 bp, 92 predicted proteins | sample MGYA00249838_ERZ747220 | MGnify/ENA primary metagenome ERZ747220 (study PRJEB28778, sample SAMN05720191) | bioreactor metagenome | isolation source: Anaerobic biogas reactor | place... | reverse complement strand
CGCGCCTTTAGCTCAGTTGGTAGAGCACCTGACTCTTAATCAGGGTGTCCCGGGTTCGAGTCCCTGAAGGCGCACCACACAAGCGGAATCCCTTGAAAAACAAGGGATTCCGCTTCGTTTTCTCCCCAACGCTGCCCGCCTGATTTTTCCGAAAACCGCAAAATCAGGGTGTCCATGTTAGGCTGCCTGATTATCGGTCAAGCGATATGAAAGGGCAAAACCTCATCGGTAGGGGATACGTCATCGCCTGCTCTGGAGCGATTGCCAATGACGTTGCATAGGCGGCATAAATCACTTTTTATGCTCATATGAAAGGGAAAAATCAATACCAGCCATAGCCGCGATTAGGGTGCCGGGCTTTTCTCTTCTATAGTTTGCAAGCCGATTCCGACTTACCTGTTTCTTCCGTTCGTTTGTTATGTAGGGTTTTGAACAGTCATTGTGCGGAAATGGGCTGGATTTCATTCCTGAATTGGAAGGCTTGAATGAAAAACATCTATCCGCATGCAGCTACACGTTTAACTTCATCACTAATCAGTTTTCTATGATGAAGATTGCCTTCCTTTTCGTCAGCCGGTTGTGATTGCCCGTCCGTCAGTCCCCCTCACCCTTCAGGGCGTCCAGGTTATCGATCGTTTTGTTTCCGTAGCGGCCTGTCACGTCCATCAGGATGACCACGCTCTCCAGAACGACGATGTCGGGGTCGAATTCCGTTACCAGGCTGCGGAAAAGCGGCAGGTTTTCCGCGTGCAGGAAGGTGACCTCGCAGAAATTGTCCAGGTAATACATCTCGGCACTATCCATAAAGCTATCGCCAAACACCAGCAGTTTCAGCGGCGTCGCCGCGGTTTCATTCCTGTAATGCAGATGGTATAGGTCATCCCTGAGCAGTTTCACGCCGGCAAAGCGCGTTTCATCCGCAAGCGCACCCGTCTGCCTGATTTCATACAGGGGGACGAACTCATGGATGGGGTAATAGGAAGCCCGCAGGCTGGTTTTCAGCGTGTCCGTAATCCTGTAATCCGCCGCCTTCAGTTCCCTGAGGCCGGGGAAGTCCGCCTTCATCTTTTCGGTCAGCAGCTGGTTTCCGTAGAACCGCCCGTGGTTGTTCCAGTGAACGGCGTCATATTCCACGTTGTAAAGCCGCTGCATCGGTTTCCGCGCGATGAACGCGTCGGCGGGATACAGGAAGCTCAAGCCCGAGTCCTGCAGTTTCTGCAGGAAAACCTCGGTCCTGGAGGGCGCGTCCGCCACGTTGTATCCCCTGGGGAAGTATTCCGGGTAGATTTTTTGCTTGTCGGGCACCAGGAAGAAATAGAACTTCCGGCCCTGCTCCGCGCACAGCGCGTCAAACGCCTTCAGGTAGCGAACCAGCCTGTCCAGGTAATCGGTGTCGACGTTGATGCGCTGATAATCCCTGATGTACGCCGGCGCGTCCATAAACAGATGGGAATCCAGGCCGCGCATGTACCGGGGATACTCGAAAACGGAAAACAGCCTGGAATTGAGTAACTGGTAGGCGGTCACCGCCTGCGCGCGGAAGCCCACCCTGAAGTTAACGTACTCCTCAAACGCGCTGAAGCCTTTCAAGCCAATGCCTTCCGGGAAATCCGGATACACCCGGTTGTCAAACTCCGACCTGTAGCCCGGAACCGTATTGATGAACAGGGGCGGCAGCAGCAGCAGCAGCGCGAACAGCGCGCAGAAAACGAGGTCCGCCGTGCGCCGCGCCTTGCTTTTCACGTCTGTCTCCTTCCTAAAACCTGAAATAGATGAAGGGGCTGTACCCCTGGTTCATCACGAACAGCAGGCTGGCGGCGAACAGCAAGAATGCCAGGGCCAGGGACGCATAATGGAGCGCGCCGCGCCAAGCCGGCCTTGCCGCCGCCAGCCGGCGGACCGCGCCCAGCGGGTTCAGGCTGGCGGCCAGCCCGACGAGGCCCATGGTCACCAGGCGCGCGTCCACGACGTAGGCGAGGTTGAAGGGCTTGAAGCCCGGCGATTCCCGCCCGAACATCACCCCGGCGAAGTGGAGGGCTCCGGCCAGGGTGTCCGAGCGGAACAGCACCCAGCCCAGAACGACCGCTAGTAGGGTATAGCCGTGCTTCAGGGGCTTTGGCACCCGGCCTGGCAGACCGCCCCTGCGCTTTATGAGCCGCTCGGCAATCAGGAAGGCCCCGTGCCACAGGCCCCAGAGCACAAAGGTCATAGAGGCCCCGTGCCACAGCCCGGTCAGCAGGAAGACCAGGCTGAGGTTCAGGTAGACGTTCCCGCGCCGGTTGCCGCCCAGCGGGATGTACAGGTAATCCCGGAACCAGGTGCTCAGTGAAATATGCCACCGCCGCCAGAACTCCGTCAGGCTGGCGGAAACGTAGGGGTAATTGAAGTTTTCCAGGAAATGGAAGCCAAACATCCGCCCCATGCCGATGGCCATGTCGGAATACCCCGAGAAGTCAAAGTAGATTTGGAGCGTATAGGCCAGGATGCCGGCCCAGGCAATCGGCGTGGTCAGCTCCTCCGCCTTCAGGGCAAACACCTTGTCCGCGCAGCGGGCGAAGGTGTCCGCCAGCAGGACCTTTTTGGACAGGCCGACGATAAAGCGGCGCACGCCGTCGACCAGGTCGTCCAGGGATACGCTGCGGCTGTCGATTTCCTTCGCGATGTCCGCGTAGCGCACGATGGGGCCCGCGATCAGCTGGGGGAAAAAGGAGACGTACATGCCCAGCTTCATCGGGTTGCGCTGCACGGCCACGCTCCTGCGGTACACGTCGATCACGTAGCTGAGCGTCTGGAAGGTGTAAAAGGAAATGCCGATCGGGAGGGTTATCCGGCCCACTTGCAGCTGGGTACCCAGCAGCGCGTTGAGGATGCCGGTCAGGAAGGCCAGGTACTTGAACGCCACCAATGCGCCGATGTTCAGCGCCACGCACAGGGCGAGCAGCCATTTCCGGGCTAGGGGGGAGGAAGAGCGGCCAATCAACAGCGCCAGCAGGTAGTTGACCAGGATGGAGCCCGCCATCACGAACACGAAGACGGGTTCGCCGAAGGCATAGAAAAGCAGGCTCATCAGCAGGAGCGTATAGTTCTTGAGCTTTTTTGGGGTCAGCAGGTACAGGAGGACCGTGAGGGGAAAGAAGACGAACAGGAAGACCTTGCTGGAAAAAACCATGCTTCCCCCCCGAGCCCGTTAAACCGGTCGACGCGGCTTTTCGCCGGGAATTATAGCCGTTGCCCCCGGAACCCGTCAAGCAAATCCAGTGGGGAAACATAATAGCCGGATGTATGCTTTGCCGCAAGCACTTGTAAAGAACCGTTGCTCAAGCAAGACAGGTCATGGGGAAGGCGATGCCGCTCGGCTTGAGCATTGTGGCCAGGGATTTGCGGGGAAGATGGAGCTTCATCCTGCCGCCACGGCTCGTTTTTCGGCAGGTCTTCCAACAATCTGGCTCTTGTTGACGGTTCCACCAGCGCCGGCAAGTCCGGCGGCGGCATGCCGGGAGAGCAAGAACGGCCCCAATGAAAAGCCGCCCCCGGAAGGGGGCGGCACAGACTGTCAAAAAACCTTACTACAGAGGATGATGCGGGGGACTCCGGAGGGCGGCAGCCCACCGATGGGAATCGTGTCGTCCAGCTCTGCCGGACGCGTGGGGCGTTTTCGCGAACAGCGAAAACATTCCGCAGCCATCCTCCGGATCGAAAAAGGTCCGCAGACCTTTTTCGACAATCTGAGCCGCCCCCTTCCGGGGGCGGCAACGCATGGAGGAATGCCTTCATCCATTGGAAGAGGCCGGCTACCGTTCTCGGTCATGCGATGAAGCCGATACGGGCAACCGGCCTCCCGGTTAGGTGGATTGGGCCTTTCCTTGACTCAGTGCGGAATCACCCGCGGGCTTTCTGATCAAATGCCCTTTACTGAATCCGCTTTCTACGTACCCGGAACCGCGGCTGCTAAACAAATGGCTTCGCGCCCGCGTTTTCCCGGGCTGGCTTCATGGCGGACGCCTCATTTGCACGATGGCCAGACGGCCAAACGTTGGGATAGCGAAGAATCCTGCCCCGGAGGGAAAGGTTCAGCCTTCCATTGCGGCCTGGTTACCGGAGCTGCGCTCAATCGCAGCCGGCTGGGCCGGGCGTAAATACCCGGCTGCTTCCCCTCCGGGGGTTTTTGGTATTTAAAAGGCGCGGGACTCGCTTCCGCGCCTTTCGTATCCCGCGCGTTCCTTACCTGACGAGCTCCTCCGCCAGCTTCACCACGTTCTCCGCCGTGAAGCCGTATTCCCGGAAAATCCGCTCGGCGGGGGCGGAGGTGCCGAAATGGTCGATGCCCAGCACCTTGCCGCCCAGGCCCGTGAAGCGGTACCAGGGCATGGTGGCGCCGGCCTCCGCGGCCAGGCGGCGGCGGACCCCGCGGGGCATCACTTTGTTCTGGTAGGCCTTCGGCTGCGCCAGGAAGAGCTCCATGCAGGGCACGGAGACGAGGGAGGCGTCGACGCCCTTCTCCCGCAGCGCCGCCTGCGCATCCGCCAGCAGGCCCACCTCGCTGCCCGAGCCCATCAGGATGAGGTCGGGCCTGGCCTTTTGCGCCGGGCGCAGCAGATAGGCGCCCTTTGAGGCCATCCCGGCCGTTTCCTTGAACTGGGGCAGGTTCTGCCGGGTGAGCACCAGGCTGGTGGGCCCCTTGTGGGTCAGCGCGGACAGCCAGGCGTCCATGGTTTCGTTGGCGTCGCAGGGGCGCATCACGCGCATCCCCGGCGTGGCCCGGAGGGCCGCCAGGTGTTCCACGGGCTGGTGGGTGGCGCCGTCCTCGCCCACGCCGATGGAGTCATGGGTGAGGACGTAAACGACGGGCAGCTCCATGATGGCGGACAGGCGCATCGCGGCCTTCATATAGTCGGAGAACACGAAGAAGGTGGCGCAGAAGACGCGCAGGCCGCCGTGCAGGGCGATGCCGTTGCTGATGGCGGCCATCGCGTGCTCCCGGACGCCGAAGCGCAGGTTGCGCCCCGCGCGGTTCTCGGCGCTGAAGTCGCCGCCGCCGGCGATATAGGACTTGTTGGACGGCGCCAGGTCGGCGGAGCCGCCCACCAGGTTGGGAATCAGCCGGGCCAGCTTGCCGATGGCGTCGCCGGAGCTGGCGCGGGTGGCTTCCGCCTTTTCCTTGCCGGGCTTCAGGCCTTCCTCCGCCAGCAAGTCTTTCAGGGACAGCGGGCTGTGCCACTGCTTCCATTCGGCGGCGAGCTCCGGATGGGCTTTTTCATACTTCTTGAACAGCTTCTCCCAGTTTCGCCGGGCGTCCTTGCCCTTTTGCAGGCATTCCGCCGCGTGCGCATAGACCGCGCCGTCCACGTGGAAGGCGTCGCCGGTCACGCCCAGGGCTTCCCGGGCCTGGGCCAGGTTGTCCGCGCCCAGGGGCTCCCCGTGCGCGCCGGCCGTGCCCTGCTTGGCCTTGCTGCCGTAGCCGATGACGGTGGGGCAGACGATGAGCGTGGGCCGGTCGGAATCCTTCGATTGCTCCAGGGCTTCCAGTACCTGGCGGTAGTCGTTGCCGTCCTTGACGTGCAGGACCTTCCAGCCATAGGCCTCGAAGCGCTTGCCCACGTCCTCGCGGAAGGCCAGGTCCGTGTCGCCCTCGATGCTGATTTCATTGTCGTCGTACAGGACGGTCAGCTTGTTCAGCTTCAGCGTGCCTGCCAGGGAGGCCGCCTCGCTGGCGATGCCCTCCATCATGCAGCCGTCGCCCGCGAAGACGTAGCTGCGGTGGTCCACCAGGTCGAAGCCGGGGCGGTTGAACTTGGCCGCCAGCATGCACTCGGCGATGGCGAAGCCCACGGCGTTGGAGAAGCCCTGGCCCAGGGGGCCGGTGGTGGTTTCCACGCCCGGGGTCAGCCCGTGCTCCGGATGGCCCGGGGTCAGCGACTGCCACTGGCGGAACTGCCGGATTTGCTCCATCGGCAGGTCATAGCCGCCGATATGCAGCAGGGAGTACAGCAGCGCGCTGGCGTGGCCGTTGGAGAGGACGAAGCGGTCCCGGTTGGGCCAGTCGGGTTTGCCCGGGTCGTGCTTCATGGTTTTCAGCCATACGGCATAGGCCATCGGCGCCATGCCCATGGGTGCGCCGGGATGGCCGCTGTTGGCCTTCTGCACCATTTCCGCGGAAAGGATGCGCAGGGCGTTGACGGTTTGTTCCTGGATGCTCATCGATTCATCTCCTTTGGGGTGTTCCGGGGCGCCGGACCTGCCAATCCCGGGCGAAAGGAACAAACGGCGTTTCTTTCGCGGGGCGAAGCCGGTGCCCGCATGCTTTGCCCATTATAGCCCCTCCGCCGCCCAAATGCCAACACCGGGGCGGGGGACGGGGAATCCACGGCTGGCGCCCTCATATTTTCAGACGGAAAGCGCGATTTGGGTTGCAAGCCGCGCCCCGGTATCCTATAATCCCCACCGTCGGGCTTTTTTCGCGGAGGCCGCGGGTAAAGACCATAGAAGGGAAACGGGCATGAAGGAACATATCGGGAAGAAGCTGTACCAGGTCGAACTGGGGCCGCCCAAGCAGGACACGGAAAAGCTGCTGGAAGACCTGGAGCTGTTCCGGCAGAAGTACGACCGCGTGATGGACAGCGGCTACGTCGTGGGCATCACTGACAACGCGATGGGCCTGATGGCCTTCCAGGGGCATGAAACCATCCAGGAGCTGGGCCTGCGGGTCATCCCGGAGCAGGTGATGATTCACCTGAACACCTTCCACACAAAGGGAAACCTGCATGAAATCCTGGACGCCTGCCGGGACATGGGCATCCGCTACCTGCTGGTGGTCAGCGGGGACGGCTCCGACCGCCTGCCCAAGCTGCAGCCGGACGACCTGGGGTTTGCGGGCGTGGTCGAAGCCGTGACGGCGGTGGAGCTGATCGAGTACATCCACCGGGAATACCCCGGTGTGTTCGAGATCGGCGCGGCTTTCAACCCCTACGAGCCGGCGGAGCACGAGTTCGAGAAGCTGGAGCGCAAGCTGAAGGCCGGGGCGACTTTCGTCATCACCCAGCCCATCATCGAGCAAAACGCGGTCGTGGACGAGATGCTGAAGCGCTTCCCGGGCCTGACGGTCTTCGTGGAGGCCTGGATGAGCAAGCGGATTTCCCTGCTGTCGGAAGCCGTCGGCTACGAAATCCCGGAGGACACGGCTTTCGACCCCATCGAAACCCTGAAGTCGCTGCACCGGCTTTATCCGAATTGCGGCGTCTACCTGTCCCTGCTGGGGTTCAAGACGCAGTACCACCTGCTTCATGACACCTGGGCCTAAGGGCGGCCGGCCCGCAGAAAACGTGAGGAGACCCGTATGAAAATCGTCGTTTGCATCAAGCAGGTTCCCGCGTCCAGCGACGCGAAAATCGACCCGGAAACCAAACGGATTATCCGGGAGGGCATGAAGGCCGTGCTCAACCCCTTCGACACCTACGCGGTGGAGGAGGCGGTGCAGCTGCGCAACCGCTTCGGGGGCGAGGTCATCGTGCTGTCCATGGGGCCGGAAAAGGCCGCCCACAGCCTCCGGGAAGCGATTTCCGTGGGCGCGGACCGCGCCGTCCTGCTCTCGGACCGGGCCTTCGGCGGCTCGGACACCTGGGCGACCAGCTACGCGCTGGCCAAGGCCGTCGAGAAAATCGGCGGCGTGGACCTGGTCATCTGCGGCAAGCAGGCGGTGGACGGGGACACGGCGCAGGTCGGCCCCGGCATCGCGGCGCACTTGGACTGGGTGCAGGCGACCTACGTGCTCAAGGTGGAGGACGCGAGCGAGACAGGCATCCGCGTCCGCCGCATGAACGAGGACGGCTACGACGTGTGCGAGGTGGACTTCCCCGCCGTGCTCACCGTGCTCAAGGACATCAACCGCCCCCGGGTGCCCACGCTGAAGGGCTCCCTGGCGGCGCTGCGGGAGGAAATCCCGGTGTGGAAACCGGCGGACATCGGCGCGGAGCTGGAGAAAATCGGCCTGGACGGCTCGCCCACCCGGGTGGTGAAGACCGCGCCGCCCCCGCCGCGCAACACCGTGACCCGCGTGCTCGAGGGCACCCCCGCGGAAAGCGTCAGGGAACTGGTCAAGGACCTGCGCACCCGCGGCATACTGTAAGGGAGGACGAAGGGATGATCCTGACGGACCCAAGCCAAAAAGCGGAGTACAGGAACGTCTGGGCGCTGGCGGAGGTGCTCTCCGGCCAGGTCCAGCCGGTGACCTACGAGCTCATCGGCGCCTCGCGCGCGCTGGCGGACGCCAAGGGAAGCGAAGTGTGGGCGGTGCTGCTGGGCGCGGGCACGGCCGGGCAGGCTGACAGCCTGTTCGCCTACGGCGCCGACAAGGTGCTGCTGGTGGACGACCCGCGGCTGGCCGGCTTTTCCGACGAGTGGGAGGCCGGCGTGCTGGAGCGGCTGATGCGCAAGTACAAGCCCGACGTGCTGCTGGGCGCCGCCACCGCGCGGGGGCGCGCGCTGATGCCCCGGGTCGCGGTCAAGGCCAACTGCGGCCTCACGGCGGACTGCACCCAGCTGGGCATCGACCCGGAAAACGGCGACCTGCTGCAGACCCGCCCGGCCTTCGGCGGCAACATCCTGGCCACCATCCGCTGCTCCAGCCACCGGCCGCAGCTGGCCACCGTGCGCCCCCGCGTCATGAAGGCGCTGGCGCCGGACAGCGGCCGCAAGGGCGAGGTCATCCGCGAGGAGCTGCTGGATACGGACGCGAAGAAGACCAAGCGCATCGTGGAAACCTTCCAGGACAAGGAAACTGTGGTCAACCTGGGGCACGCGCAGATCATCGTGTCCGGCGGCCGCGGGGTGAAAGGGCCCAAGGGCTTCGACCTGCTGCGCGCCTTCGCCAACAAGGTGGGCGCGGCCGTAGGCGCCAGCCGCGCCGCCATCGACTCCGGCTGGATTTCCTACGCCCACCAGATCGGGCAGACCGGGCAGACGGTGCAGACCCGGGTGTACATCGCCTGCGGCATCTCCGGCCAGATCCAGCACCTGGTGGGCATGCAGTCCAGCGACACCATCATCGCCATTGACAAGAACCCCAACACGCCCATGATGCAGCTGGCTGACATCGCCATCGTGGGCGACCTGTTCGAGGTCATCCCGGAAATCATCAAGGAAATCGACAAGGTATAACGCAAGGTCCGGCCGATTATTCGCAGGAGGGGCAGCATGATCATCATCGGGGAGAAAATCAACAGCACGCTCAAGTCCATCCGCCCGGCGATGGAGAGCTACGACGCCGAGGCCATCCGTGACCTGGCGGTCCGGCAGGTCGCGGCGGGGGCGACCTACGTGGACGTCAACGCCGGCATGTTCATCGACGACGAGCCGGAGCGGGTGGCCTGGCTGGTCAACACCATCCAGGAGGTCACGAAGGCCCCCTTCTCCGTCGACTCGCCCAGCCCCAAGGCCATCGAGGCGGGCCTGAAGGCCAACCGCAACCCCAAGCCCATCATCAACTCCATCACCGACGAGAAGGAGCGCTACAACGCCATCCTGCCCCTCGCCCAGCGGTACAACACCGGCATCATCGGGCTGTGCATGGACGACCGGGGCATGCCGGAAACCGTGGAGGACCGGATGCGCGTGGCCGACAGCCTGGTGGGCAAGCTGACAAAGGAAGGCTTCGCCCTGGACGACATCTACCTCGATCCCATGATCCGCCCCGTGGGCACCGGCTCGCATTACGGCGTGGTCGCCATCGAGACCATCCGCAGGATCAAGACGAACTACCCCGAGGCGCATATCGCCTGCGGGCTGAGCAACGTCTCCTTCGGCCTGCCCGCCCGCAAGCTCGTCAACCAGACCCTGCTGGTGGCCGCGATGGCCGCGGGCATGGACGGCGCCATCCTCGACCCCCTGGACAAGAAGCTGATGTCCTTCGTCTACGCCGCCGAGGCGCTGCTGGGCCTGGACGAATACTGCATCAACTACCTGGAGAAGTACCGGGAAGGCGAAATCGAAATCTGAACGGGTTTCACCCGGCCGGGAAGCGAAGCGGGAAACCCTTCGCTTTTCTCGTTTGGCGGCGGGGTTTTTCAAGGATGATTAAATGTAAAGCCCGGTCTTCAGCCGGGAGAAACCCGGCAGTTCCGGAAAGGGGGCCCGATGATGGCGCAGGCGTCCGGCTCTTTGGAGATGCCCCGGCTTTTCCGCGTCCGGCAGCGGTTTGACGACACCTGCCTGGACGACGCGGCGGGCGCGCTGCGCGCTGAACTGGACCGCAGCGGCGTGCTGGTGCGGGTGAAGCCGGGGATGGAGGTCGCCCTGGCGGTGGGCAGCCGGGGTATCCGCGGGCTGGCGGCGCTGGTGCGCGCGCTGGGGGAGCGCATCCGGGAGCGGGGCGCCCTGCCTTTTGTCGTGCCGGCGATGGGCAGCCACGGGGGCGCGACAGCCGAAGGCCAGGCGGCGGTGCTGGCGGGCTATGGCGTCACGCCGGGCGGCGTGGGCATGGAAATCCGCTCCTCCATGGATGTCGTCCCGCTGGGGCGGACCGCCTCCGGCGCCCCGGTCCACATCGACGCCGCGGCCCATGCCGCCGACCTTATCGTGCCCGTCAACCGCGTCAAGCCGCACACGGACTTCTGGGGGCCGGTCGGGAGCGGGCTGTGCAAGATGCTTTCGGTAGGCCTGGGGAACCATGTCGGGTGCGCCGCGCTGCACAGGCGGGGGTTTGAGGCCTTCCCCGCCCTGATTCCCGAAGCGGCGGCCTTCGTCATCGAACACGCACGGGTCGGCTTTGGCGTTGCGGTGGTGGAAAACGCCTATGACAAGACCCTGCTGCTGCGCGCAATCCCGGCGGAGCGCATCCTTCAGGAGGAGCCGGGGCTGCTCGCCCTGGCGCAGGCGCACATGCCCGGCATCCTGCTGCCGGAAATCGACCTGCTCATCGTCCGGCGCTTCGGCAAGGACCTGTCCGGCACCGGCATGGACCCCAACGTGACCGGCCGCGCGCTGTGCGGGACGCCGCCGGGGTTCTCGGGCCCCGCCGTCCGCCGCATCCTGGTGGAAAGCCTGACGCCGCTCAGCCACGGCAACGCCTGCGGCGTCGGGATGGCGGACTACCTATTATCGTCCTGCTTCCGGCAGGTCGACTGGCAGGTCACCCACCTCAACGCCGTCGCGTCCGGCTGCCCGGAGGGCGAGCGCGTCCCCCGACAGGTGGCGCGGGCGGAGGACGTCCTCCCCGGCCTGATGGCGGAACGCGGCATGGAAACGCCCGATAGGCTTCGCGTCGTCCGGATTGACAGCACCCTGGACCTGGGCGTCATCGAGGTGTCGGAGGCCCTGCTGCCGCAGGCCCGGGCGGATGGAAGGCTGGACTTGCTGGATTGAGCGGAGGTTTCAGGATGCGACGCGCGTTTTAAGGCGGCTGCATCGGGGCTGAATGCGCGCCGCGGGGCACGGAGGTGAACCCCCGGCTTTCCCGTCAGGCCTTTTGCCTTCGCTTCCCGCTTGACGCGCCGCCATTCCGGTTACAATGATAACGAGGCGTTTTTCCGCCAACGATGATGAGGAGAAGCAGCATGAAAGCATTGACCGATACCTATACTTTGTCCAACGGCGTGCGGATTCCCTGTGTGGGCTTCGGCACCTGGCAGGTGGCGGACGGCCGGGAGGCCGTGGACGCGGTGACCAGCGCGCTGGAAGCCGGCTACCGGCATATCGACACCGCGCAGGGCTACTACAACGAGGAGAGCGTGGGCAAGGCGGTGCGCCAGAGCGGCGTCAACCGCGCGGACATCTTCATCACCTCCAAGCTGGAGAACGGCGTGCGCGGGTACCAGGAGACGCTGGACGCCTTCGACAAAAGCCTGGACCGCCTGGGCACGGACTATATGGACCTCTTCCTGATTCACTGGCCGGTTCCGTCCAAGTTCCGGGAGAACTGGCAGCAGATGAACGCCCAGACCTGGAAGGCGATGGAGGAGCTGTACCAGAACAGGCGCGTGCGCGCCCTGGGCATCAGCAACTTCCGCCGGCACCACATCGACGAATTGCTCAAGACCGCGGCGGTCGGCCCCATGGTCAACCAAATCCGGCTGTGCCCCGGGGACACCCAGGACGACACGGTGAACTACAGCCGGGAGAAGGGCATGTTGCTGGAAGCCTACAGCCCACTGGGCGTGGGCGATGTGCTGCAGGTGCCGGAAATGAAGGAAATCGCCGAAAAGTACGGCCGCAGCGTGGCCCAGGTGGCCATCCGCTGGAGCCTGCAGCGCGGCTACCTGCCCCTGCCCAAGTCCGTCACCCCGGCGCGCATCCGGGAAAACGCGCGGGTGTTTGATTTCGAGCTCAGCCCGCAGGACGTGGAGCGCATCGCCGGGCTCAAGGGCTGCGCGGGGTTCTCCCACGACCCGGACAAAATCACCTGGTAGCCCGACAATCCGGATGTTTGAGGGGGCTCGTGCCGGCAAGCCCCCGCCCGGGAATTTGCTCCCGGGCTTTTTACTGTATTTGTCGGAAGGTTGCTTTTCATCGAACGCCGACCCGCGCGGCGCGGGCGATTCCTGCGGTGGTTGGCGCCCATGGTTGCGTTCCGGGCGGCCCCCAGCTTTGTTTGCATGAAGCCGGGCTTCCGGCGCGTTACATCCATGCGGAAAGCCTGAGGGCGGACGCGGGCGGCGTGTCGCGGGATTGACATGGTTCGCGCCTTGTGTTGGCTTGATTGAGCCCGATTTCCAGCTTAAACGATGGCGAGGAGAGAAGCTTCGATGTGGATTTGCAGCCGCTGCCAGACGGCCAACAAGGACGGATACACCCAGTGCGTGGAATGCTCCGCGCCGCGCAACGCCCGCCGCTTCGGCGCCGGGACGCCGGTGTCCGCGCCCAGCGTCCAGACCGTGCCGCCGGAGCGGCGCATGCAGCCGCCCGCGGAACGGGAGGCGCCGCCGCCCCCGCGCCGGCAGGCGGCCAGCCCCGACGGCCCGCCGCCGCCCCGCCGCGCGCCCGGTGGTTTCGTGCGCCTTATCGGCGTCGTCCTGGCCGTCCTGCTGCCCCTTTGCGCCGTCCTCTTCTTCATCATCCGGAAGGACGCGTTGCAGCCCTTCGTCAACGGGCTGTTCTTCAAACCCGGGGACGCCGTCCCGCCGGCGTTCGACACCCTGGCCTACGTGTTTTCAGCCCTTGTGGCCGTCCTGGCCGCCCTGCTGCCCGGGCTGTCCCTGTGGTCCCTGGGAAGGATGGTCCAGGCGTTCAGGGGGCGGTAAGTCGCCCGCGCCTTCTCAGATTCCCGGCGACGATGGCTGGGGCACCGATCATTCCAAGATTTTTATCTATTGCCTGGGTTGTGTGTGGTTCCTTTTCATCGCATCACGTGTGCTGTTCCGCGAATATACTGGGTACTATTCATTGTGAGTTGTGAAGGATAACTGCGATGAGTGACAAATACTTGATTCCTGCCTGTTCAGGGGAGAAACTTGCTGTAAAATAAGGACAGTTAATAACGATTGTTGATGTGGAAGGCGGGCAAGTAGCAGACTTCTTCGCAGAAGTTTCAGGCAATGGCGCGGAGTTCCTGTCAACGGGCGTTACGATTGATTGCAACGAATCGCTTGCGTTGCGCGTTGGGAGCATCATCTATACAAATCGATATCGCCCAATGCTTGAAGTGGTCTCAGACGATGTGGGCGAACACGATCTCCTTCATCCATGCTGCTGCCCGGAGATGTATGATTTCTTTTATCAAAACGGAGACGGGCACCCAAACTGTCTTGACAATATCAACGGCGCGCTCGGGGAGAATCGCAGCATGATCACCCCTGTCAACCTGTTCATGCATACCAGGATCAACATGGATGGGAGCATTTCTGTTGAAGCGCCGAGGTCCAAAGCCGGAGATCAAATCGTGTTGAGGGCACTCATGGACATCACGCTTGGCGTAGCGGCATGCAGTGTTTCGGAAAGCAAGTGCAACAGTGGAAAATGCTCCCCCGTTCTCGTTCTTGTTGATTGACGGAATAACAGCTTTACCATTTGGAACCATAGATACTGTGTCCTGATTCACCCATCAAGAACCCACCCAATTCCAGCATTGCGCGGAAACAACAAAGGAATGACGGTTGTCCGAAGCAAGGCACTGTGGCTGCGGGAAACCGACCGTCCGCATTGCATCAGCACCCATCCCACGCGTTTCCGGTATTGGGCGATTTTTAAACGAACCCGGCGCCGTTCCAATGCCATGGCGCAGGCTGCTTGGGTCGGCACGCGCGTTTTGTTTTGAAGACAGAAAAGCGGCTTGAAATCCCCTTGGTTTGCCGGAGCAAATTGCCGACGGTGTTCCCTGCGGCCAACAAAGAAACCGCCGCGGCTTCCCGCGGCGGCAAGGTGTGACCCCGGTCCGGCTCAGCCTTCCTCGTCCTCCGCGCCGTCCTCTTCCTCGTCGAGCTCGTCCATGAACAGCTCGAACACTTCCTGCTCGATTTCGTCCGAGTCGCAGGAGACGTAGGTGTCTTCGCCGTTCTCGTCCGCCTGGATTTTGAGGATGACGACCTCGCCCTCGTCCTCGTCCTCAGCGTCCTCTTCCTGGGGCGCCAGCAGCACGACGTAGCTTTCACCCTTGTGCTCGATGGTGCTCAGGTACTCAAACTCGGTCGTGACCCCGTCCTCGTCCGTCAGTTCCACGATGTTGCTTTCCATTTCCTCCGGCGCTTCTTCCGGGGTCGGGTTGGTCTTGTCCTTGCTCATTTCCGTTCCTCCTGTATCAGCTGGACGGCGCGTCCGTCCTGGGGTGTAAAATCATGCCCGGTTCATTGTACCCGCAGCGCGTCCAGGTGCCGCTGGAGGATGACCGCGGCGGCGGCCTGGTCCACCTTTTCCCGCAGGTTTTTCGCCCCGGCGCCGCCTGCGCGCAGCAACTCCTCCGCTTCCAGGCTGGACAGCCGCTCGTCCTGGGTGTGTACCTTGACGCCCTTCTTCTCCAGCGCCCCGCAGAAGCCCAGCGTCTCCTCCGCCTGCGCGCCCAGGCTGCCGTCCATGTTCCGGGGAAGGCCGACGACCACGTACTCCGCGCCGTGCTCCTGCATCAGGCCATGGACGGCCGCGGCGGTGGGGCCCCAGCCGCGGTGGGCCAGGGTGCAAAGCGGGGCGGCCAGGCGCCGTTCCGGGTCGCTGAGCGCGACGCCGACGCGCCGGCCGCCGTAGTCCAGGCCCATCAGGCGGCTCACCGCCGGCCCATGGCCCCCGAAAAGTAAAATCGCACCAGCTCCTCCAGGATTTCGTCGCGCTGCAGCCGGCAAATCAGGCTACGGGCGTTCTCGTGGCTGGTGATATAGGTCGGGTCGCCGGTCAGGACAAAGCCGGTGATCTGGGCGACGGGGTCGTAGCCCTTGGCCACCAGGGCCTGATATACATGCTGAAGGATGCCAGCGGCGACGCTGTTTTCATCCTGCAGCGGGACCATCCTGGTGGTGCCAAATCCCTCGGTCATGCGCATCCCTCCTCTTTTTGATTATACAGGAAGGCGGGAAAACATCAAGCAAGGATTTCACCTTTCCCGGACGGATTCCGGCCCGCCGGGATGGTATACTGCGAGGGAGGGAAACTAGGGAGGAATGAATGACCAGACGCCTGTATTTCGAGGACGCTTTTCTGCGCGCCTTCGCCTCTTCCGTGACGGCACGGCGGGAGGACGCGGCGGGCGCGTGGCTGGGCCTGGAGGCGACGGCCTTTTACCCCGAGGGCGGCGGCCAGCCCTGGGACACCGGCACGCTGTCCGGCCCGGGCGGGGCATGCCGGGTCACGGAGGTGCGCCTGGACGGGGACGGGGTCATCTGGCACAGGGCGGAGGCGGCCCCCGGCGCGCGGCTGCCCGAAACCGGGGAAGCGGTGGAAGGCCGGATTGACTGGGAGCGCCGGTTCGACCACATGCAGCAGCACACGGGCGAGCATATCCTGGCCAACTGCGTCCACCGGCTGGCCGGCGGCTTCATCCACGGGCTGCACATCGGTTCGGAGGTCTCCAGCATCGACGTGACCCTGCCCGGGGGCGAAACCCGCCTGCCGGAGGAAACGCTGGACGAAATCGAGGCGCTGGCCAACCGGCGGCTGGCGGAGGACGGAGATGTCGTCTGCCGGATTCCGAAGCCCGGGGAGCTGGCCGCCCTGCCGCTGCGCAAGGACCCGACGGTGAAGGAAAGCGTCCGCGTCTGCGCGGTGGGGGATTATGAGATGGTGGCCTGCGGCGGCACCCACCTGCGCAGCGCCGCCCAGGTGGGGCTCATCAAGATTCTCTCCGCGCAGCCTGCCCGCGGCAAGATGCGCGTCTTTTTCCTGTGCGGGCTGCGGGCCGCCCGTTATTTCCAGGCCTGCCACCGCTCCCTTTCCCGGGTCGGCGCGATGCTCAACGCCGGGGTGGAGCAGGCGCCGGAGCGGCTTGCTGCGCTGCAGGCGCAGATGGGGGAAGCCCGGCGCGGGCTGGCGGCCCTGCGCGGGCGCCTGGCGGAGGCCCTGGCGCCCGGGCTGACGGAAACCGCGGGACCCCTGCCGGACGGCGGGTTGCTTGTAAGCCACAGACTGGACGGGGAAGAATCGGACCTGATGGAGCACCTGGCGCAGGCGCTCATCGCGCGGCCGGGCATTGTCGCCCTGCTCACAGCGCCCAGCGCGGACGGCGAAGCCTGCCTGTTCGCCCGTTCCCAAAACCGCGGGGAGGACATGCGGGAATTGCTGAAACAGGCGGGCGCAAGGGGGGGCGGACGGCCGGACTGGGCCCGGGGCGTGGCGTCCGCCGCGGACCTGGATGCCGCGGCGGCGGCCGTCCTGTCCGGCGGTGGCTGAGAAATTTCGGCGTCTGTATACAAAGGCAGTGCAATCGTCGGGCCGCGCCTTGGTTGACAGGCCCGGCGCGGTTGAGTAATATCCTGTATACAACTTACCCGCCATGCGGAGAACCCCTTCCCGCCGGGCGCCGCCCGGAAAATCCCCATCGTCAGCGTGAATGAAAGGAGATCCACCCATGAAAAGAACCCTGTCCCTGCTCCTGGCGGTCCTCCTGCTCGCGGGCAGCGCCGCGGCCCTGGCCGAGACAAAGATGTGGGGCATCACCACCGGCGGCACCGGAGGCACCTATTATCCCCTGGGCGGTGAAATCGCCGCGCTGTGGATGAAGCACATCCCCAACCTGGACGTTTCCGTGCAGACCTCCGGCGGCTCCAAGGACAACATCCTGAAGATGAACAACAGCGAGGCGGAGTTCGGCACGGTGCAGAACGACGTCATGTATTACGCCTACAACGGCGACCAGGACTTCTTCGGCGGCGAGGTCATCGACTCTTTCGTGGCCATCGGCGCCCTGTACCCCGAACTGGTGCAGGTCGTGGTCGCGGCGGATTCCGACATCAAGACCATCGCCGACCTGAAGGGCAAGAACGTGTCCGTGGGCGCGGTGGGCTCCGGCGTGTACTTCAACGCCGTGCAGCTGCTGGGCGAGGCCGGGCTGAAGCTGGAGGACGTCAAGGCCCAGCACCTGAGCTTCGACGAGTCCGCCACCTCCTTCCAGAACCGCCAGCTGGACGCCTTCTTCGTCACCGCCGGCCTGCCCAACCCCGCCATCATGGACGTGGACAGCAAGCGCGACGTGCGCCTGATCGGCCTGACGGACGAGCAGATGACGGCGCTGCAGGCCAAGTACAGCTTCTACGTGCCCGTCGTGGTGCCGGCCGGCGCCTACAAGGGCATCCTGGAGGACGTGACCGTGCCCGCCGTGGGCGCCGTGCTCATCTGCAACAAGGACCTTCCCGAGGACCTCGTCTATGAGATGACCAAGGTCCTGTTCGAAAACACGGACGAGCTGACCCACGCCAAGAAGGAATTCATCAAGGCGGAGAGCGCCGTCAAGGGTGTCCCGGTTCCCTTCCACCCCGGCGCCGCGAAGTACTTCAAGGAAAAGGGCCTCCTGCCGTAAGCGGAACAACGCAGCCCCGGGCCCAAAAGCCCGGGGCTTTTTAGCCTGAGGGAAGAGGAGGACAGCCGATGAGCGAACGGACGCCGGACCCGATTGAAAACCAGCCGGTTCCGCCGGAGGGCGCGCAGGAGGAATTCGAGCGCGTCGACCAGGGCGAAATCCAGCAGATCATGAGCAAGTTTGACCGCGAGAGCGCCTTCCGCACCCTGACGGGGTCCCGCGGGCTCATCCTCACGGTCATCCTGGTGTGCTTCTCCCTGCTGCAATTGTACAGCACCTGGTTCATCATCCCCAGCACGCACATGCGGCCGCTGCACCTGGGCATCGTCGTGATGCTGGCGTACTTCCTCTACCCCGCCCGCCGCGGGGGCGCGAAGGACAACCTGCCCTGGTGCGACATCGTGCTGGGCCTTGCCGCGCTGGCGCTCTTCCTCTATCCCGTCCTCAACTTCAACCAGCTGGCGCGGCAGAACAGCTATCAGCTCTATCAGTACTGGATTGGCGGCGTCGCCATCCTGCTGCTGGCCGAGGCCTGCCGGCGGGTGGTGGGGATACCCATCGTCATCATCGCAGCGGCGTTCATCCTCATCGGGCTCTTCGGCCGCAGCATGCCGGGCTTCGCGGCCAACCGGGGCTTCAACATCCAGCAGGTCATCAAGCACCTGTACTTCACCCAGGAGGGCGTGTTCGGCGTGCCGGTGGGCGCCAGCTCCACCTTCATCTTCCTGTTCATCCTCTTCGGCGCCTTCCTGGAGAAGACCGGCGTGGGCGAGTTCTTCATCGACCTGTCCAACGCCATCGCCGGCAAGCAGCGCGGCGGTCCCGCCAAAGTAGCCGTCATCACCAGCGCGCTGGAGGGCACGGTGTCCGGCTCCTCCGTCGCCAACACCGTTGGAAGCGGCTCCTTCACCATCCCGATGATGAAGCGCCTGGGCTACCGGCCGGAGTTCGCCGCGGCGGTGGAGGCCGCCGCGTCCACCGGCGGGCAGATCATGCCGCCGGTCATGGGCGCCGCCGCCTTCCTGATGGCGGAGTCCGTGGGCGTGCCCTATTCCACCATCGTCAAGGCCGCCATCATCCCCGCCCTTTTGTACTTTGCCGGCATCTACATCGTCACCGACCTGGAGGCCAAGAAGCAGGGCCTGAAGGGCATGGAAAAGGACAAGCTGCCCCGCCTGCTGACCGTCATGAAGGAGCGGGGGCACCTGCTGCTGCCGCTCGTCGCCATCATTTACGTGCTGGGCGCCGGCTTCACCCCCTCCGTCGCCGCCCTCATCGGCATCGGCATTGCCGTGATGGGGGGCTACCTGAAAACCGTCGCCCAGGCGCTGTTTGCCGTCGCCAAGGGCCGGGGGGTCGATCCCGTCTTCAAGGCGGGCCAGCACTTGCGCCCGAGGCAATACCTGGAGGCGCTGGAGTCCGGCGCGCGCAACATCCTTTCCGTCGCCCTGGCCTGCGGCGTGGCGGGCATCATCGCCGGCATGATTACCCTGACGGGCATCGGCATGAAGATGGGCACGGGGCTGACCAACCTGGCCGGGGGCAGCCTGCTGCTGATTCTGATTTTCACCATGTTCTCCTCCATCCTCCTGGGCATGGGCGTGCCCACGACGGCCAACTACCTCATCACCTCCTCCATCATGGCGCCTGTGGTCGCCCGGTCGCTGATGGCCATCCTGCCGGGCACCTACGAGCCACTGGCCGAACTCGCCCCGCAGTACGCCATCCTGCCCGCCCACCTGTTCACCTTCTATTTCGGCATCATCGCCGACATCACCCCGCCCGTCGCCCTGGCCGCGATGGCCGGCGCGGCCATCGCCAAGTCCAACCCCCTAAAGACGGGCATCGAGGCCACCCGCCTGGCCATCGCCGCCTTCCTGGTGCCCTACATCTTCGTGTACAACCCCCAGATGCTGATGCTCGACGCGCAATGGTATGAAATCGTGTTCATCGCCGTCACCGCGCTCATCGGCATGTTCGGCATCGGCATGGCGCTGGAGAAATACTGGGAGAGCAAACTGAACGTCATCCAGCAGCTGATGGCCTTGGCTGGCGGACTGCTGCTCATCATCCCCGGGTGGGTGACGGACCTGATCGGCTTCGTCCTGATCGCCCTGGTCGTGCTGTGGCAGCGGGTGCAGAACCCGAAAGGGAAAAAACGGGTGCCTTTCCCTTGGAGACCCTGGAGAAAACCATAAAACGAGCGGAAGACCGGGGATTTCCCCGGTCTTCCGCGGTATATAGGGGATTCCCTACTTCATATGAAACCCGTAAACCATCTTCCGCGTCTCGACCTTCGTGCCGTACCTGACTTTCAGCACGCCGTTCTGGATAAAATATTTTGTCTTGCTGACGGTGACCTTGCCGCTGGCGTTTCCTTCGGCGGTATGGAGTTCGTTGCCGCTTCTCGACAGAACGACGAAGTAGTGGTTCGTGGTATGGATTACGTCATATTTCCGGATATCGCTGACCTTGTAAAACTTTCGCCCGTCGGCGTAACTGCTCTTTTTGAAGACATAGTATACGTAATCCGCGGCATATGCCGCGCAGCCGGAGGTCGTTTTGCGGGGGTTCAGCTTGGGCCTTTGCCCCGCCCCCCAGGCAATCCCGCTTTTCCAGCGCGCGTCCTTTACGAACATCGGGCTGAGGCTCCAGGGCGTATCGTAGACGTCCACCTGGAAGCTGCTGGTTTTCCCGTTGCTGGTCTTCGCGGTGATGGTCGCCTTCCCCTTTGCCTTCGCATACAGGGTGATGACCGTTGTATCTTTTTCGCAGCGGATGTTGTTCAAGGCGACGACGGCGCTGTTTGAACTCGTAAACGTCACCTGCATGCTGCTTGTGTTCGACGGCAGCACTTTGGCGATCACATTGCGGTTTTCTCCGGCGCCCATCTGGATGCAGACATTGGCGATGCTGACCTCGATGCTTTTTGGGGGGATGGGCGTGGGCAGCGCCAGCCTGCTGGCAGAGGACGGCGCGGGAAACAGGGACAGCAACACCAGGAGCAGCAGCAGAATCGAGCCGGTTCTCTTCATGGAATCCTCCCTTGCCAAGGCGGCCGGACAAACGGGGAGCGCGACCAAAACCCACCCGGAAGGGGCTGCCGACAGACAGACCCATCCGCCCGGAAACCGATATAATTGGGCCTTGTATAGCAAAAAACGCGGCGTGGGTCAACGGGACGGCGCGAAGATAGACAAAGATGACGAAAGTGTCCCTGTTTCGCTCCGCGCCTTCCACAGCGCCGGCGGCATAACCCGTCGGATGGGAGACCGCCCGTCCGGGGAAACGCAGCCCGGATGGGCGCGGGAACTTTTTTTCGCCTTGCGCGTCTATGAAGGTGCAAGGAGGTGGAACACCATGACTCGAACCATGAAGAACACGTTGAAAACCCTGGCGGGCCTTATGCTGGCCCTGACCCTGCTGCTGGGCCTTGCCCTCCCCGCCGCGATGGCGCTGGAAACCGGCCTGGCGCGCGAGCTGCGCGCCGGGGACAGCGGGGAAGACGTCCGGGCGCTGCAGCAGCGGCTGTCCGCCCTGGGCTATTTCAAGGGGCGGGCGGACGGAAGCTTCGGCCCGGACACGGAGGCCGCCCTGATGGCCTTCCAGCGCCGGCACGCCCTGCTGGCCAGCGGCATCCTGGACGAAATGACCCGCGCGGCGCTCTTTTCAAAGGACGCGCTGCCCGATGAGCCCGCCTGGGACACGGAGCTGCTCCTGGAGCGCGCGGCGCCCTCCGGCGCGGTCGCCCAGTACACACTGCCCGGCATGCCGACGGTGCCTTTCAACACCAACGAGTACAGCTTCTTCCAGGAAAACCGCTTCCTCTCCGTCCTGACCTCCCCCCTGTCCACCTTCGCGGCGGACGTGGACACCGCTTCCTACGCCCAGCTGCGCGCGATGCTGCTGCGCGGCGAGCGGGTGCCCGCAGACAGCGTGCGGATTGAGGAGATGCTCAACTACTTCCATTACGATTACGCCAGGCCCGGGGCGGGGGAGCCCTTCGGCGTGACGATGGAGCTGGCCAAGACCCCCTGGAACGACCAGACCCTGCTGCTGCTCATCGGCCTTCAGGCTGAAGAAATCAAGAAGGAAGAGCGGCCGCCGCAGAACCTGGTGTTCCTTATCGACGTCTCCGGCAGCATGGACAGCCCGGACAAGCTGCCCCTGGTCAAGCGCGCCTTCCTGATGCTGCTGGACGAGCTGGCGCCCACTGACACCGTGAGCGTCGTCACCTACGCCTCCCGGGACGAGGTGGTGCTGGACGGCCGCCAGGCCAGCGAAAAGGTCGCCATCATGGAAGCCATCGAAAACCTGGCCGCGGGCGGCTCCACGGCCGGCGCCGCGGGCATCACCACCGCCTACGAGCTGGCGCGCAGGCACTTCGTGGAAGGCGGCAACAACCGCGTGCTGCTGGCCACCGACGGTGACCTGAACGTGGGCGTCAGCGATGAGGGCTCCCTGGCAAGGATGGTGGAGGAAAAGAAGCAGGGGGGCATTTTCCTCAGCGTCCTGGGCTTCGGGGACGGGAACTACAAGGACAACAAGCTGGAAGCCCTGGCCGACCGCGGCGACGGCAACTACAGCTATATCGACACCATCTACGAGGCCCGCAAGGCGCTGGTGACCGAGATCGGCGCCACTTTCTTCGCGGTGGCCAAGGACGTCAAGCTGCAGGTGGACTTCAACCCCGCCCTCCTGAAGGGTTACCGCCTCATCGGGTACGAAAACCGCGTAATGGCCGCCGAGGACTTTGCCGACGACAGCAAGGACGGGGGCGAGCTGGGCAGCGGCCACCGCCTGACGGTGCTCTACGAGCTGGTGCCCAGGGACAGCGCCTTTGACATCGGGGAAACCCAGAGCAAATACCAGCCCGCGGCGCAGGATGGCGATGCGGGGGAGGAACTGCTCACCCTTTCCGTCCGGGCCAAGGCGCCCGACGGGGACGAGAGCCGCCTGTACGCCTATCCGCTGACGAACCGGGAACCCCGTGAGATGGGCAAGAACCTGCGCTTCGCCGCCGCGGTCGCCGAGGCCGGCATGCTGCTGAGGGACAGCGAGTGGAAGGGAAGCGCCACCTACGCCTCCGCCCTGGAGCTACTGCGCGGGGACGCCGGCGTGCCGGGCGACCCCTACAAGGAGGAATTCCTCTACCTGCTCACCCTGCTGGCGCGGGAGGCGGGGAACTGAAAGGCGGCTGATAAGGAAAGCGGCGGGACGCCAACCGCAAGGGGGAGGGGCCGGAAGGCCCCTTCTTCATTTTTTCCATCTGCAGACAGGGCGGATTCTCAATCGGGGCTCTCGCCTGAAGGGGCTTCGTCAGATTTGGTCGCTTTCCGTATGTCAAATGGTACGGCTCGTGTGGAGCATAGAAGGAAAACGAATCAGGGGATTCCCGTGTGTTCCCCTGCCCGCTCCCTGCGGCCCGTTTGGGATGCTGCTCAGAATGTGATAAAATTGGCGCAGTCCCGGAATACCGCGGAGAAGGCGTCGGCGATTGCCTTGAAATCCGTCGCTGACTTGCCAATCCCATAAGCCCAGACGCGGAGGAACCATGAAAAGCCAAAGCACGCGCCTCGCGGCAATCACGTTCCTGCTGTGCGCCCTTGCCCTGACGGTGTTTTCAGCTGCAAACAGCGTAACGCTGGACAGCTCCAGGCCCATGGGCGAGCAGATCCAGGCGTTTATCCAATGGTACGGCGAGCTTGACCCGCGGGACAAGGCGCAATGGGATGCCGCCCTGGACCGGATGGCCGAGCTCCGGGGAGCGCAGGAAGACATGCTGGTCGGTTTCGCGGATTTTTCGTCCGGCACGGTGTATGTCCTGCCCAAGGGCAAGGTATATCACCTCAGCGCCGACTGCCGGTATGTCCGGTCGAATCCTGAAGCGAGCGGCATGGCTCTGGAGGACGCCGTCGGCGCCGGTTATGAAAGGGCGTGTTCGGTGTGCGGGGATTAAGGGTTTTCACTATTGCGGCGGCGCTGCTGATGGCGTATCCCGCCTTTGCCGCCCCCTGGACGCCCCAGCCCCCGATGCCGGCCGCCGCATCCCTCACGCCCGCAGTCTGCGAACGCGTGGTGGACGGGGACACCGCCTGGTTCCAGGTTGTGGAGGACGGCGTCCCGGTGACGCACAAGGTGCGCTTTCTCAATATCGACACGCCGGAGACCGTTCATCCCGACATGCCGCAACAGCCGGGCGGCAAGGAAGCGTCGGACTACGTGACCCTTGCGATTGAGGGGAAGGCGGTCTTCCTGGAATATGACGAACGCCGGACCGACCGCTACGGCCGCCGGCTGTGCCATGTCTGGCTGGAGGACGGCACGCTGCTGAACCTGCGGCTAGTCCGCCTGGGATACGCCTCGGTGCTGGTGATTCGGCCCAACGTCCGATACCAGGCGTTTTTCCTGGCCGCCCAGGATGCGGCGCAGCGCGAAGGGCTGGGTGTCTGGCGTTTGGAGGCGGCGCGCTGACCCTGCGCGTTCACGGGCTGCTCTGTCCATTCAGGCGTTAAGCCGGGATGGAATCGGTGCGGCGCCTTTTGCCGGCGGGGTGTTTTACGGCAGATACGCCATCGCGGGGGGTTCGCATGCCGCCGTCTGAATGCCGGGAGAAATTCCGCCTTTACATCGGGCGGCGATTCCGTTAGTATCTCTCCTTGGAAAAAGCAGCGTAATGGAGGAAGGTATGAACGGCGACGTCTTCATTTTCGGGCATCCCCTCATCCAGCACAAGGTGTCCCTGCTGAGGGACAAGAACACCTCCATGAAGGACTTCCGGGACCTGGTGGACGAGCTGTCCATGCTGATGGTCTACGAAATCACCAAGGATTTTCCGCTGGTGGAGGTGGAAATCGAGACGCCCATCGCCAGGACGAAGACGAAGATGCTCTCGGACAGGAAGGTCGCCCTGGTGCCCATCCTCAGGGCCGGCATCGGCATGGTGCACGGCATCCAGCAGTTGCTGCCCAACGCGCGGGTCGGCCACATCGGCCTGTACCGGGACCACGACACCCAGCAGCCGGTGGAGTATTACTGCAAGCTGCCCAACGATATCGCCGACAGCACCGTCTTCGTGCTCGACCCCATGTTCGCCACCGGCGGCAGCATCCTGGCGGCGCTGGAAATCCTCAAGTCCCGCGGTTGTGAGGACGTGCGCCTGGTGTGCATCGTCGCCGCCCGCGCGGGTGTGGAGCGCGTCTCACGCGCCCATCCGGACGTGAAAATCTACTGCGCGGCGTTTGACGAGGAGCTCAACGCCAACGCCTACATCGTCCCCGGCCTGGGGGACGCGGGCGACCGGCTGTTCGGCACCAAGTAAAGCGGCCGCCTGTAAACCTTCGGCGCCGCGGCGAAAGCCCCTCTCCGGGGCTCAGATTGTCAAAAAACCTTGCTGCACAGATGTAAAGCGGGGGGAATCGGGGGGGCTGCCGCCCCCCCGATGATCATCGTGTCGTCCGGCTTAGCCGGGCGCGCGGGGCGTTTTCGAGAAAAGCGATAGCATTCCGCAGCCAACCTCCAAACCGAAAAAGGCCCGCAGGCCTTTTTCGACAGGCACGGCCCCTCCGGGGGCTTTTTTCCTGTCCCGAGGGATGGTACTATATGAGAAGACAGGCGCGCGGCGGATGCTTTGTGCGACGCCGGCCGCGGGCTGTAGGGGGAAAATATGAAAAAACGGCTGATTTGCCTGGCTGTATTGACGCTGGTGGCTTTCGCCCTGCCGGTCCTCGCCCAGGCCTTGCCTTTCGGGGACGATTACCCCGCCATCAACCGGGCGGCGGGCAGCGTGCTGATGCTGTGGGTCTATGACAGCGAGCAGAGCGACTTCATCGCCACCGGGTCGGGGTTTGTCGCCTTCGATGACGCCACCCTGGTCACCAACTACCACGTCATCGAGGGCGGGGACTATATCCTGGCGGAAAGCGACGAGGGGCGCAGCTATTTCCTGGATCGCGTCCTGATCGCCGACAAGGCGCGCGACCTGGCCGTCCTGCGCTTCAAGTCCCCCACCCGCTTGCCGCCCCTCCCGATGGACGGCCAGGACGAGCGCCTGCGCGGGCAGCCCGTGGTTGCCATCGGCAGCCCCGAAGGCTACCGCAACACCGTCAGCAAGGGCGACCTGAGCGCCCTGTTCCGGGAGGATGGGGTGCGCTACCTGCAGTTTACCGCCCCCATTTCCCACGGCAGCAGCGGCGGGCCGCTGTTCGACAGCCGGGGACGGGTCATCGGGGTGACCACTGCCTCCCTGATGGGCGACAGCCAGAACCTCAATTTTGCCGTGGACGCGGCGGAGGTGCTGGAATTGTACGCGCAGGCCGGGAATGGGGAAGGCCTGCCGCTGTCCAGCCTGGACAGCCAGTCGGGGAAGAGGCCGGAGGAAGCGCCGCTCGCGACCCCTGTGCCGGAGGAGGCTTCGTCCGTCCGGGGGCTTTCGGTCACCCAGACCGGCGCGGATACGGTGGAATTGACCTGGCAAAGCAGCCTGCCCGAAGGGCAGCGCTATTGGGTGGGCTATGAAATTGAAGGCAATTCCTACTATTCCTTCCTTGAATCCAGCGAAACCCGGGTGGAAATCACCGACCTGGTGCCCGGGGAAGCCTACTATTTCTATCTTGCGATGAGCGAGGAGGGGCTGGCCGAGCCGCTGCTGCGCAGCCTGCCCCTGCGGCTTCGGGCGGCGGCGCCTTACCGGGAGCGGGGCGCGGAACTGGTCTCCATCGGCTTTTACCTGACCGCGCGGGACCGGGAACTGGTCGTTCCCCTGCCCCCAAAGACGGAGCGCGTGACGGCGGAGGAACTGGCGAAAGCCGGCACGGAAAGCCGGCTGTCCGCCGTGTACCGCCTGCGCCTCCAGCCCGCCCCGGATGAAAGCCGCGGCAGCTGCCTGTACGTGCTCCGGACCCCGGCGGGCACCGTGTATTCAAGCGCGTATCACTACAACTACGGGGCGGAGGGCGGCGCCGCCCTCCGGCGGGCCGACCTGCAGGACATCCTGGACGAAATCATCCAGATGGAGGAGCGTTTCCCTGTGGGGGCGTACACGCTGTCCGTCTATCACGATGGCGCCCTGCTGGGCGAAGCCGGCCTGACAATCGGGGCGGAAGAGGCGGCGGCGAAGGGCGTTCCGCTCCCGGCGCCCACCGGCTTGGCTGTGAAGACCGGCGAAGGGGTCGTGTTGACCTGGGAAGCGGTGCCGGGCGCGGAGGAGTACCGCGTCTACCGTGCCGGCGGCGAGGACGGGCACTTCTTTTTCCTGGGCGCCGCCAGCGGGCCGGCCTTTACCGACGCGATGGCGGTCAGCGGCAGAACCTACCGTTATGCTGTGGAAAGCGTGGCGGGCGGAATCCCCTCCTTGCGCAGCGAGGCGCTGACCGTCACCCTGCCGCCCCGGGGGCAGCCGGAGCCGCCCGCGGAGAGGCCGGTCTCCTGGCCGCTGGACTTTGGCGAGCAGGCCTACGTGGGCACCCGGGACAATCCCTATATCGACCCGGACGTCGTCAACCTCAGCCCGGACCGCGTTGTCACCGGGCTCACCCTGTCCTACTACTGCGAGGACGCCGGCAACCGGCCGCTGGCCTTCGGGGATTCCGGCCGGGACGTCACCGCCTTCTCCTTTGAGGTTCGCGTCGAACCGGGCCAGCTGGTCAACCCGGGCAAGGTGTCCCTGAAGCGCTACGGTCCGGATGTCCGCTATATCTATGTCGCCATCTCGCAAATCCGGCTGGAGGACGGCGAGGTCATCGACATTCCCTTGGAAAAACAGGAATACTTCTACTGGACGCTGGACGAATGAACCAAAGTAACGCTGGAATAATAAACGAATAAGAAAACGCCCGCAGGCAGATGAAACTGCGGGCTGCATATTTTGTGCGCAACTGAAAGAGAATCCCGGCGGCCATTCTTCAAAGACCGATAAATGGATGTCCTATTGCTTGACCCGGCAGTAAGCGGACAGTGGCCCGAAATAGTTGGTCGTATACAGGCGCGCATAGGGGCGGACGCGGAAATAAAGGACGGTGCCCGGCGCCAGCGTCATGGAACAGCTGTCGGCGGTCGTGACCCGCCAGGGGAGGTAAGGCCCGGCCGCGGTCAGCGATTTATAGATGGCATAGCCTGTCGCTCCGGGCGCCTTGGCAAAGGAGATGCGCGTCGTTCGGGCGCCGGTTTTGATGACGCTGGTGATACGGGTGCCTGCGACGGGGACCCCGGCATGGATTGCGGAAAAACGTCCGGAGGGCGTCCTGACGTTTGAAACCATGTCGTAAGCGCGCACCTTGTAGAAGTATCGCACGCCCGGGGTCAGGTAGGTGTTGGCATAGGTGGTCGCCGTGGTGGAGATGACCCGGCGGTAGGTCCCCAGCTTGCTGGTGCTTCGCCACAGCTCGTACCCGGCCGCGCCGGCCACCCGGCTCCAGGTGAGCCGCAGGCTGGTGCCGTTCACCGCTGTAATGCCGGTGATGACGGGTGCGGGGCGCAGGGGCGGGCGTGGGGACGGGGACGGCGTCAGGGCTGCGGTCGGCCGGGGCGAGGGGCTCGGCGCAGGCGTTCGGGTCGGCGCGGGCGTGCGGGACGGCGCGGGCGTGCGGGTCTGCGCGGGCGTACGGGTCGGCGATGTTGGTACTGGGGTCGCGGTGGATGGGCTGGCGATGGTGAAGCCCAGGGTTTGGCTGACCCGCGTCAATTGGTAGTCGCTGACGGTGATGGCCACGTTGCCGCTCTGCCCGGGCGGGATGGTCCGGGTCTCATACGCTTCCGCCTGGTTGCTCGTCCAGGCCAGCTCGGTTTCCACCCCCATGTTGTTGATTGTCCAGATAAACGTGTAGGTATAGGGCGCGGTGCCGCCCGCTGCGTCGGCGCGGGCGGTCAGGGAACCGCCCGGCGCCACGGTGCCCGCGCTCAGGGAAAAATCCGCCCGGAGCGGCTCCTGTCCGCGCGCGGCGGGCAACCAGGATGCCAGCGTCAAAACGGCAAGCGCCAGCGCCGCGGTCAGCCGCCTTCCCATTCGCACCGCCTTGCCGGAACCCGCCGAAGCGTTTCGGCGTGCCCCCTATGTTTTCATCACCCCTCCCGAGTGCCCGGAAGGAAGACAAATGCATTCTACCAAGGCCGGGCGGGGCGGTCAACGGCCGGTTTTGGCGCCGGGCACGGCGAAATAAACGCCGGGGCGGCACTGCGCCCCGGCGGAAGGGAGGACGGTTTCCTTCAGGCCTTCACTTGATTTTGGTCTTGTCCAGGCCGTCCAGGTAGCGTTCCAGCTCCGGCGTGATTTTCGCGATGGCCCCGGGCTCGAAGGGGCTTTGCATGCCGGACTTGGGCACCAGTTTCTTGAACGGCGTGCGCCCGGACTCGCGGCAGAGGGTCAGGTAGGAGTCCCAGGCCTTCCGGTGGTCTTTCATGTCCCAGACGAAGTACTGGAAGGCGCAGACCTGGGAGAGGGTGTAGTCCAGGTAGTAGAAGGGCGCGAAGAAGATATGCCCCTGCTTTTGCCAGCGGCCGCCCTTCTCCAGGTACTCGAAGCCGTTGTAGTCCAGGTGGGGCAGGTAGATTTTCTCAATCTCCCGGTATCGGGCGCGCCGCTGCGCGGGCGTGGCCTCCGGGTTCTCGTAGACCCATTCCTGGAACTCGTCCACGCTGGCGCCATAGGGCAGGAACTTGATGGCGTCGGACACGTGGCTGTAATAATACTTCTCGGTGTCCGGGCCGAAGAAGCCCTCCATCCAGGGGTGGGTGAAGAACTCCATGGACATGGAGTGGATTTCGGCGACCTCGGAGGTGTACTGGGCGATGGCCATCAGTTCCACGTCCCGCTGCAGCCAGCCCTGGAAGGCGTGCCCGGCCTCGTGCGTCAGCACGTCCACGTCCCCGGAGGTGCCGTTGAAGTTGCTGAAGATGAAGGGCGACTTGTAGTCCGGCAGGAAGGTCATGTAGCCGCCGTTGGCCTTGCCGGGCTTGGTGGTCAGGTCCATCAGCCCACCCTTGACCATCAGCTGGAAAAACTCGTCTGTCTGGGGGGACAGCTCCGCGTACATTTTTTTGGCGTGGTTGACCAGGTACTCCTCCGGCCCCTGGGGCAGGGGGTTGCCGCTCAAAAACTCCAGCCTGTAGTCGAAGTTCTTCATGTCCGGAACGCCGATGCGCGCGGACTGCTCCCTGTACAGCTTCTGCGCCAGGGGCACGACGCTGTCCCGGATTTGCTGCCGGTACACCCTGGCGTCCTGCTGGTCCCAGTCGGTCCGGCCCATGCGCGCGTAGGCGACGGGGATGAAGTTCTCGTAGCCCAGCTTCTTCCCGATGCGGTGGCGGATTTTCACCAGCTTGTCGTAGAGCTCGTCCAGCTGCTCCACCCGCTCCGCCAGCCAGCCCCAGTGCGCGTCGTTGGCGCGGCGCCGCGTGTCACGGTCGGTGGACTCCATGAAGGGCTCCAGGCTGGACAGGTTGTAGGTCTTGCCGTCGAACTCCACCTGCGCGGACGCCATCAGCTTCTCGTACTCGCTGACCAGTTTGTTCTCCTCCACCAGGTCGGGGATGATTTCCGGCTTGAAGGCCTTCAGCTGCACCGCGAGCTTCTCCAGCAAGTGCGGGCCGTATTTCTCGGTGATTTTGTCCCGGAAAGGGGAACTGAGCGCGATGGCGGCCAGCTCGGCCCCGAGCCCCTCGAACCGGGGCATGGCCACGTCCCAGGCATCCTGCTCGGCGGTGTAGAACGCGTCGCGGGTGTCGATGGTGTGGCGGATCTGGCACAGGGTGCCCTGGGTGGAGGCGGCGCGGGTTTTCTTTTCCAGCGCGGCCAGCGCGCCGAAGAAGGCGCCTTCCTCCTTCGCCTCCCGCATCGTCTCAAGCAGGCCCTTCATCTCCCCGAACTCCCGGTCAAAGTCCGGGCGCTCGTACTTCATGTCGCTGAACTTCGTCATGCTGTCCCTTCCCTCTTTCTCTGCGGCCTTTTGGCCGCGTTTTCCCTGAAGAGTGTACCCGTTCCGGCCCGGTTTTCCGGGCAGAACCCAAATCCCCGCCCCGGATGGGGCGGGGCAATGCCCGCCGGGCCGTCCTTTCCCCTCATTGGTTCCGGCAGGCTTCCAGGAAGGCCAGGACGTTTTCCGTGGGGATATCGTGGGGCATGGCATGGGTGGGCGCGATGATGTAGCCGCCGTCCCGGGACAGGATGGCGGTGATGTCCCGGACGGCCTGCCGGACCTCTTCCGGGTTCTTGAAGGGCAGCAGGGTCTGGGTGGAGATGCCGCCGAAAAAGGTGATGTCCTTTCCGTACAGCGCCTTGAACTTCCGGATGTCGTAGACTTCCGGCTGGAAGGTGTTGTAGATGTCCAGCCCCAGGGAGACCAGGTCGGGGAAGACCTCGGAGCAGTCGCCGCAGCTGTGCTGGGCGACGTCCATGCCCCGGGCCTTGACGTGGTCGTACTGCCGTTTCAGCCAGGGGCGGATAAAGCGCTGCCAGAAGGGGTAGCCCATGATGAGCCCCTTCTGCTGCCCCCAGTCGTCGCCGAAGAAGACGCAGTCGATTGGGTACTGGCTGACGATGTCCACGACTTTCAGGTTGTAGGCCGTGATGTTTTCCATCAGCCCGTCCACGAAGGCCGGGTTGAGCACCATGTCGCACAGGAGGTCGGGCATGGAGCGCAGGGTCCAGGCGCGCTCGAAGAGCGAGAACCCGATGATGTACATGCTGTACAGTTCCTTTTGCGCGGCCAGCCGCTCGCATTTCCTGCGGATGAGCGCCTCGTCCGGCTCCGGGAAGGCATAGCCCGCCAGGGAGGGCTCTGTCAGCAGGTATTCGCGCACCACCCCGAAGTCGCCCTCCTGGCGCCCGTGGTCCCATACGACGCCGAACATGTCGCGGAACCGCCCGTCCTGAAGCGGGGTGAAGGACTCGTTGCGCTCCTGGGCCAGGTAGGAGCCGGAATGCTCGAAAAACAGAGGGTCCCCGGTCTCCCTGACCATCCGCCGGTGCACCTCCCCGGTCATGTCCAGGAAATAGGGTACGGGCCGCACGTCCTCGTGCCGCAGGGCTTTCTTCACCGCTTCGCGCCGGGTCAATACAATCACCTGTCTTTCAGGCTATATCGTATTTCATGTTGATATTTTTGTCCAATTAATTTGACTCACAACCATTGGCGCACAGCTTGTTGTCTATAGCGAATTTTCTTTGCATGCTGGCTTGACATGTGTTGTTGTGTGCACTACTATGAAAAAAAGGGCAATATAATATAAAATTTTGGAGGGAAAAATGCCGAACTATAATCCACACTTGGTATGCCCGCATTGTCAGGTAAAAGGAAAAGTCTTTACGGAAGTAATAAAACAAAAAAAGGGAATCAGTGGTGGAAAGGCAACGGCTGCCCTTCTAACGGGCGGTTTGTCTCTCTTGGCAACAGGGTTGTCCAAAAAGGGGCTGATGACTCGTGCGCATTGCGATAATTGCAACTCGACATGGCACTATGAATAATCGTCTGATCACTGATTCGCTAGGAAATCATCAAGAATATCGGAGTTAAGACTTGTAATTTCTTCAAGCGCTTGTCAGTGTAACAGGGATCATATCCCTGTTTTTTGTCCGTCTGCTGCGATGGGTGATATAATCAGATTAATCAGGATGAACAAGGCTTGGAACAGGAGGGCCGCGATTTGCTTCCAGACATCATTTCCTCCCTGCACGGCAGTTTCGCCCCGGGGGCGCACAGCGAGCTGCGCGCCCAGCGCAGCCTCGCCCGGCGGGTCACCCTGCTGGGAGGCAACCTGGTGGCCAACGCCCGCACGGACCAGCAGGGCGTCAGCGCCCGTGTCTACCGGGACGGTGTGTACGGCTTCGCCTCCGCCGCCGACCTGAACGCGCAGGCCGCGAAGAAGGCGCTGGAGGCGGCGACGGACAACGCGCGCTTCCTGGAAACCCGGGTCAGGCCCGGGCGCGGCGCGCTGCCCCCGATCGCGACGGGCTCCTTCCCCCGGCAGGAGGATTTTTCGGACCCCGAGCAAAAGCGCTACCTGGATTTCGTAAAGGCGGTGGACGACTACATCCGGGCGAAATACCCGGACCTGACGAGCCGCACCGTGGTGGCGACGGCGGACAGCATGGAAAAGCAGCTGCTCACCAGCGACGGCTACGCCGCGCACACCCTGGCGCCGCGTTCCTACGTGTATGTCTTCCTCAACAGCCAGACGAAGGACGGCATGCCGGTGGAGGTGTTCAAGCCCGTGGGCGGCGCGGGCAGCTTCGACGCCCGCTTCACCGACCCGGCCGCCCTGTATCCCGAGGTGGACCTTTTATACGGGCACCTGATGAAGAAGCGGGAGGCCGTGTTCGCCGAGGCGGGGCTGAAGACCTGCATCCTCTCCGGCGAACTGTCCGGCATCCTGGCGCACGAGGCCGTGGGGCATACGGTGGAGGCCGACCTGGTGCTGGGCGGCTCGGTGGCCGGGCCGAACCTGGGAAAGACGGTTGCCAGCCCCCTGGTGTCCATGACGGACTTCGCACACACCGCCTTCGGACAGCCCGCACCCCTGCCGGTCTACGTGGACGACGAGGGCGTGCTGGCGGAGGACGCGGAGCTCATCCGCAACGGCGTGCTGACCGGCTTCATGGTCAACCGGGAAACCGGGCGGCACTTCAGCATGAAGCCCCGTGGCAATGCCCGTGCCTACGCCTTTTCCGACGAGCCGCTCATCCGCATGCGCAACACCGCCGTGCACCCCGGCCCGCACACGCTGCAAGAGATGATTGCGAGCACAGAGGACGGCTATTACCTGATGCACACCAACAACGGCCAGGCGGATACCACGGGCGAGTTCATGTTCGGCGTGTCCCTGGGCTATGAAATCAAGGAGGGCCGCCTGGGGCGCGCCATCCATGACACGACGATTTCGGGCGTCGCCTTTGAGATGCTCAAGACCGTGGACATGGTTTCCGACACCCTCACCTGGTCTTCCTCCGGCTTTTGCGGCAAGAAGCAGATGATGCCGGTGGGCACCGGCGGGCCGGAGCTGCGCTGCCAGGTCATGATTGGAGGCAAATGAGATGAGCCGCGAACTGGAGACCGCGCGCCTGGCGCTTGACGCCCTTCTGGAGTACGGCGCCCAGGAAGCTTCCGCCCAGGCGCAGACCAGCCAAAAGCGGGAGTTCACCATCGAGGGCGGCAGGTTCACGCTGCTGCGCACCACCCTGGACCATTCCCTCTCCCTGCAGGCCCTGGCGGACCGGCGGCGGGGCGTCGTGAGCGGCAACAGCTTTGGGGAGGAGGCCGTCCGCAAGGCCGCGGAGGATTGCGCCGCCTCCGCCCGCGCGGCCCAGCCCGACCCCGCCTGGGAGCTGGCGAAAGAGGGCGGCGGCGTCTTCACGGACGGCGCGCCGGAAGCGGATTTGGAGCAGCTGTTCGAGCGCACGAAGGAGCTGCTGGACGCCATCCACCGTGAATTCCCTAAAATCGTCGTGGAGCAGGTGGGCTCCGAGCACGTGTCGACCCGGGGCGTTTACCTCAACAGCCACGGCGTCCGGTATGAGACCCTCTCCGGCCGCTACGGGTTGGACCTGCTGTTTTCCGGGCACGAGGGGGAACATTCCTCCTCCTTCAACTTCACCGGCGTAATCACCGACCGTCTGGACCGACCCTTCCTGGAGATGGGCGACCTGCGCCAGAGCCTTCTGGACGCGGAGAACCAGATTCATACCCGGCGCCCGGAAGGCAAGTTCGAGGGCCGGGTCATCTTCACCCCCGCCTGCCTGGGCGGCATGCTGGGGCAGCTGCTTTCCAACTACGCCGCCGACGCCGTGCTGCTGGACGGCACCAGCCAATGGAAGGACAGCCTGGGCAAACAGGTGGCGGACAAGCGGCTCACCCTGTCCGCCAGCCCCCGCGACCCGCGCGTGGTATGCGGGGAGCGCTTCACGCCCGAGGGCTTCCCATCCCTGGACTACGACGTCATCCGGGACGGCGTGCTCCGGCAGTTCATGCTGTCCGCCTACGCCGCCAACAAGACCGGCAAGACCCGCGCGCCCAACCGCAGCTTCGCCCTGGTCATGAAGCCGGGGGACACGCCCCTTTCGGAGCTGATTGCCTCCACGCCCAGGGGCCTGCTGGTCTCCCGCTACTCCGGCGGCGCCTCCAATGCCAGCGGCGAGTTTTCCGGCGTGGCCAAGAACTCCTTCCTCATCGAGGACGGCAAGGTCGGGCCCGCAGTCTCGGAGACCATGATTTCCGGCAACCTGGCGGGCATGCTCGACCGGGTTGCCGGCATTTCCCGGGAAACGGTGGAGGACGGAACCGGCTCCCTGCCCTGGCTGGCTGTGGACGGGATTGTGATTTCGGGGAAATAGGCGAGGCCGCAGGAAAACAGCGCGTTTTGTACTTTCTGTCCGTTTTTTTGGATGAAGCATCTGGTGATGCAGGCCCATGCCTTCCGACCAGGCGTAATGAAACGGGTCCGCCGGTCCCGCCTGCATCACAGGCAAGCATGATCAGGAGCGCGATTTGATTCCCTGGCCGTGAAAACGGAAGGGGGCAATCCCCGCCTTCACGCGCGGCGCAGACAGGAGGTCAGCGATGACAAACCGCGGCGGCTTCCTCCATAAACTGGACCCGCGGCGCTATATCGAGTTTTCCTCGCCCGTGACGCTGGGGCTCGCGCTGGCGTCCCTGCTGGTGCTGGTGTTGCACCGCCTGACCGGCGGCGCCGCCACGCGGGCGCTGTTCGCCGTATACCGTTCCCCGCTGACGGACCCGCTGTTTTACCCGCGGCTCTTCCTGCACGTGCTGGGGCACAGCAATTTCGCCCATTACGCCGCCAACATGGGGCTGCTGCTGGTGCTGGGGCCGCCGATGGAAAAGCGATACGGCTCCCGCGCCTTCCTGCTCTTCGTCGCGCTGACCGCCCTGGTGACGGGCGTCTTCCATCTGCTGCTCACGCCCCACGGCATGGCGCTGGGCGCCAGCGGGGTGGTGTTCATGCTCATCCTGCTTTCCGCCGCCTCCGGCCGGGAGACGGGCAAGCTGCCCCTGACCCTGCTGCTGGTCGCCGCGATTTACCTGGGGCGGGAAATCGCCGACGGGCTGTTCCGGAAGGACGGCGTGTCCCAGCTCATCCACGTCATCGGCGGCCTGTGCGGCGCGCTCATCGGGCTGCTGCACGGGAAAAGAAGGCTATAAAGTAGCGGGATTTCATTTATTTTACCGAGGAAATCCGAAGTTCATGTGGTGTAGAGTATGAGCTTGACAAGATTTGCACATTGATATATATTTCTCGCGAAGATACGCATCTTTTCACTTGCCCTTTGAGAGTTTACATTGCCTGAACCCGCCTGGCCGCTGATTGCGGGACGACGGACCCGGCTACGATAACCTGAAGCGTCCAAGCCATTTAGAGAGACGTGGCGTGTTGTTTTATACGCGCTCACAATAAACGAAGGAGGAAGGGAACTTGAAAGGAAAACTGCTGCACCTGTTGCTGGTCATGGCACTGGTATTCTCTGTGGCGATGCCGGCCGCGCTTGCCGAGGACGTGGAAGAGGTCTACTTTTTCAGCAGCATCGGCGGCTATCAGAAGCTGCTGGAAGGCGAAGTGGCCAACTGGAACGATACTGTCGGCGCGGAAAAAGGCATCCGTATCGTCATGGAGACCAACATTGACAACTATGGGACCGCGCTTGAAACCATGATTGCCGGCGGAACCTACCCGGACATCGCGGACATGTACAGCCGGTCGGAGATGCTGGCAGCCGGATTTGTCCGCGACCTGTACACCGTGCCGGGTGTGGAGGCGGAAATCGAGCGGTTCAAGCCTTACCTCTCCCAGGGCATCAACCTTCAGGGCGACAAGCTCTATTCGATGCCGCTGGAGCTGGTTCCCCTGAAGATGGTCTACAACGCGGAGATTTTCGCGGAGTGCGGGCTGACGGAGCCGCCCAAGACCTGGGATGAAATGGCGGACTATGCCAAAATCATCACTGAAAAGGGCGCCGGCAAATACTATGGATTCGGATGGACGACCATGTGGGCGGCTTCCTACCAGCGCCTGCTGATGAAGAGCACGATCGGCTCCGTGGGCCGCGGCTGGTTTGACAATACCAACGCGACCTACGACTTCACGCCCTGGGAGCCGGGTGTAAAGGCCATCGCCCGGATGTACCAGGAAGGCTCCATGTTCCCCACCCCCATGGATCAGCACATCGACCCCATCCGCAACCGCTTCGCGGAGGGCCTGGTTGGCATGGAGATTGCGCCTTCCTACGACGTCGCGGTATACAACCTCCAGTTCCCCGCCAACTTTGAGTGGAAGGTGGCCGACGTGCCCGCGCTGACGGCGGACGGGTTGCAGTACAAGAGCCTGGCCTTGAACCGCGGCAACGTCTCCATCACCACCTGGGTCACCGAGGAGCGGCTCCCGGCCGTCGTGGAAGCCTGGAAATTCCTCCATAGCCGGGAACTGTATAAAAAGCTATACGCTAACAGCGCTATCATTCCCCACGAAGCGGACATCATCGCGGAGGTTTCCCAGCAAGGGTATGAGAACATGCTGAAGAACTGGCCGGAGATGAGCGACATCACCAACTATACGGTGGAGCCGGTCCGCCCGGACCGCCTGCTCACCCTGGAAGGGGACAACTACCAAACGGTGTTCACCAACATCATGCTGGGCGACACAACCTGGGAAAACGAAATCGCCGGCCTGAACGACCGCTACAACAAGGCCTACCAGCAGGCGAAGGACGACGGGATTATCAGCGTGGAGGTCTACGAAGCCCCTTACAGCGCGGGAGCGCGCGAGTAACCGGTGCGATTGCGCCCTTGGGGCGCTGTCCTGGGGCGGGTATGCCCGAATTTCCGGGCATACCCGCCCCTTCCTGAATACCAGGGAATCAGGGTGAAGGGGAGAAGGAAATCGAAATGGCGAAGCCCCCGCCCTTTACCCAAACCGGTAGAGGGGACGTGAGATGAGCATAGCAGTCAGAAAAGCGAAAAGAGCGCCCTGGAGAAAGCTGGATACGGTTCAATCCTACGCGATGATATCGCTGAGCGTCATTGGTTTGGCGCTGTTCGTCATCTATCCCCTGGGATGGACGCTGCGATGGTGCCTGTTCCGCTACAGCGGCATCCTGGCCCCGCGCTACGTGGGCTTTGACAATTTTATCCGGATTTTCAGCGAGGGCGGCGCGCGGTATTGGCAGGCTGTCGGCAATACCTTCATTTTTGCGATCGGAAAGCTGATGGTGGAGATTCCCCTGGCGCTGCTGCTGGCAAAGCTGCTTTCCGGCGCCCTGAAAGGCAGAAGCCTGTTCCGGTCGGTGTTCTTCATGCCCTCAATGCTGTCCGTCGCGGTCATGGGCATCGTGTTCTTCTACTTGTTCGGCTCCTACAACGGCGTCGTCAACGAGTGGATTTCAGCGCTGGGCGGACAAAGAATCCAATGGTTCGGCGACGGCACCCTGTCAATGATCGTCCTGATGGTGACGTCCGTCTGGCAGAACTTCGGCATCAACATGCTGTTCTTCATGACCGGACTGCAAAGCATCCCCCTTGAAATGAACGAGGCCGCCGCGATTGACGGGGCGAGCTCGTGGCAGCAGTTTTTCCATATCACGCTGCCCATGCTGGGCCCCGTCACCCAGATGGTGGTGCTCAACGCCCTCCTGGGTTCCCTCAAGGTCACGGACCTGGTGCTGGCGATGACCAACGGCGCGCCCAATGGGAAGACGGAAATGATGATGAGCTATACGTACAAGCAGTTCTTCTCCTCCATACAGTCGGGGACTGCGAACAACTACGGCTATGCCGCGGCGCTGACCATCATCACCGCGTGCATCCTGGGCGCCATCACCGTCATCTACCTTCGGGTCACCCGCAAGGGCAGCGAACTGTACTGAGTAGGTGCTGAATGAATCGAGTGGGAAACAGTAAAATCGGCCTCGTTGTGACCTATGCCTTCCTGATTCTGATGGTCATCGTGACGCTCATTCCCCTTTTATACACCGCGTCGGCGTCCTTCAAGCCCAACCAGGAAATCGTGAGCGGCGGCGCGCACCTGATTCCCAAGAACTTCACGCTGGCCAACTTCGTGACTGCCTGGACAATGGGCTCCTCCGGCGGCGCGGGCGTCGGCCGCAAGCCGGTGACCTTTGCCGATTACACGGTAAACTCCCTGATTCTGGCCAGCCTGACCACGCTGGGGACCATCACCTTCACCTCGCTGAGCGCGTATTGCTTCCAGCGGGGGAATTTCCCCGGCAGAAAATTCCTCTACTTGGTTTTTCTGGCGACAATGTTTATCGCCGCGGGCTCCATCACCATCTTCCCAATCGTGCAGTTCATGTCGAAATTCAAACTCAACAACCTGTACGGCGCGTCCATCGTGCAGATTTTCTCGACCTCTGCCGCCAACCTTTTTCTGACGATGGGATACCTGAAAACCATCAGCAGGGAGATTGACGAGGCGGCAAAGATCGACGGCTGCTCTTTCTTCCGGACCTATTACCGGATTATCCTGCCGCTGTCAAAGCCCATCCTGGCCACGGTGGCGCTCATCAGCTTCCGGTCCGCCTGGAACGATTACCTGCTCCCGATGGTGTTCACCCTGGGCAAAACCTACCAGTACCCGCTGGTGGTCGGGGTGGTCGCGCTGAAGAACTTCGGCGGGGAGGGGGCGGCCCAGTACAATCTGCTGATGGCTGGGACGATGTTTTCCATCGTGCCGATCATTGTCATCTACCTGTCCCTGAACCGCTTCTTTATCGCCGGCATGACCCAGGGCGCGCTGAAGGGATGAGGGACGGACCGGCAGGCTGCGATACCTGGAAAGCCCGGGGGCGGGGTCCGCAATTGGGGCTGAATTTCCGATACGTCCCGGGGAAGCGGACGGTAAAGTCAGCCGTCGTTGTGATGCTGTGCATGCTGTACGGCTTTTTTTCGGGCAGAGCGGTGGTCGTCACGATTTCTGCCCTGGTCTGCCTGAGACCGACGGTGGACGAAAGCAAGCAGTTGCTGCTGACCCGCACCATCGCCACGCTGCTGGGGGGACTGATCGGGTACGGCATGCTTCACCTGGGGCGCGCGGTTCCCGGGTATGAGGCGTTCTGGTTTGTCCTCCTGGTCCCTTTGGCCGTATTGCTGAATATCTACATCTGCAATGTGCTGGGCGTCCGGGACGCGATTGTCCTCTCCTGCGCCGTTCTGGTCATCCTCTCCACAGACTTCGAAGTGCCCGTCGGGCGGATGCTGTCCGTGTTCCTGGAGCGTGTGCTGGATACCCTGGTGGGCGCGGTCATCGCCACCGGGGTCAACCATTGGCTTTGGAACCCCGGCCGGGCGGACGCGCGGCGGACGAGGCATGGAAAACGATAATCCGGGTCTCCATGGAAGAATGTGTACCAAATACCTGCACGGCAGGCATATGAAGGAGATTGCCTCATGAAAGCAAAAAAATGCAGCATTGGCTGGGCCAGCATCGACATCACGCCGGACCGCCCCGTTTTTGTCGCGGGACAAATGTATCCGCGGATTTCCACCGTGGTGCTGGAACCGCTGACAGCCACGGCGGTCGTCTTCGAGCAGGAGGGCGAGCAGTTCACGCTGCTGTCCGCGGATGTGGTCAATTTCAACGTCGATGTTATCCGGCGCGTGCGGGACAAGCTGGCGGGCGTCCAGGGGCTGGATCCCATGCGGGTGGCGTTCTGCGCCACCCACACGCACAACTCCATGCGCTGCGCGCAGGACCCCCACCTGGTCAACAGCCGGCGCTTTTTGGGAGAGGACAGGGGGATTCCCTGGAATCCGCCCGAGAACATTCTGTATGGGGACGAGGAAGCCGAGTTTGTCGCGGCGCGCCTGGCCGTGGCAATCGAAGAGGCCTGGGTGTCCAGGCGGCCCGGCGGCATCGCCTTCGCGGACGATTACGCGGCCGTGGGGTTTAACCGCCGGCCCATTTTCCGCGGCGAGGACGGGGGGGAACGAAGCCGGATGCACGGGGTGTGCAGCCAGCCCAATTTTCTCCGCTTCGAAGCGGCCAGCGACCACCTGGTCGCCATGTTCTACACGTTTGACGATTCCGGCGCGCTCACGGGGGTGGGCGTGAACGTGAACTGCCCTTCCCAGGTGTTCGAGCTGCATACCTTCCTCACCTCCGATTTCTGGGCGGACGCGCGCGCCTGCATCCGGGAGCGGCTGGGGAACATCCGGATTCTGCCCATGTGCGGCGCGGCGGGGGACCAGGACCCTTCGGACCTGATGCGGCTGGGCAAGTACAACGAGGAGGCGTTCCAGCGCTGGGGCGGACAGACCGGCGAGGTGCTGCGGAACTTTGACATGTCCCGGGAGTGCCGGAAAATCGGCGAACGCATCAGCGAGGCGGTATGCAGGGGCTATGGCTTCGCGCGCAACCATGTGCTGCGGCAGCTGGATTTCCGGGTGGAGCGCCTGGACCTCAGCCTGCCCATCCGCAAGGTTACCCCGGAGGACGTTCGGGAAGCACAGAAGCTGATGGATCAGGCAAGCGAGGCATTTCCCGCCGGGCGCCCCATCACCATGGAACAGTACCTGCAAATCTACGAGCCCATGGGCGTTCTCCTGCGCTGGGAGCGGCAGAACCAGAACCCGGACTTCGAATTCGAGGTTTTCGTCGCACGGCTGGCCAACGCGGTCTTCGCGACCAATCCCTTCGAGCTGTTCAGCGAATACGGGATCAGAATCCGCGCGCGAAGCGCAGCGGACTATACCTTCATTGTCCAGCTGTGCAACGGCGCCGGGGGATATCTGCCCACGACGGCCGCTTTGTCCGGCGGCAGCTATTCCTCAAAGCCCGCCACGACCACCCTGGGGCCGGACGGCGGGGACAGGCTGGTGGAGGAAACGCTGGGCGCGATCGGGAAAATGTATCAACCGTGAGAGGCGGGTTTGAACTTATATGCAGGAGGAAAAAGAAAGAATGGACGGGAACGGGCAAATCCTGATTGGCTGGGGGAGCTGCAGCATTACGCCGGAGCGCCCAGTGTTTTTGGCGGGGCAGATGTATTACCGCATTTCCAGGTACGTACACGACCCCATCACCGCCACCGCCCTGGTGCTGGACAATGGGAACGCGCACACGATTCTCCTGTCCTGCGATATGGTGGGCGTGTCGGACGCCTTGTGCGGGAGAATCCGGGCGGAACTGGACGGCTTTGAGGGAATCGACGCGTCCAACCTGTCTGTTTCCGTAACGCATACGCACAATTCCTGCCTGTTCTCGCCGGATTTCGTCCGCAGCGGGTTTGAGGCTTACTTCGGCCGTGGCATCAGCCAGAAGATGGACGTCCCGGGCGATGTCCTCGAAGGCGACGAGGCGGTGGAATTCTATTTGTCGCGCGTCATACCCATGGTCAGGGACGCATGGAGAAACAGAAAGCCAGGATTCGTCTCCTCCGCCGCGGAATACGCGCCGGTGGGGTTCAACCGCAGGCCGGTCTTTTCGCTGGGCGGCGGCGCGGAAGAATCCAGGATGTACGGCGACTGTTCACAGCCGAATTTCCTGCGTTTTGAGGGAACCAGCGACCACACCGTCGACATGGTCTATACCTTTGACTCCGGCCGCAATCTGACGGGGGTCCTGGTCAACGTGCCCTGCCCCTCCCAGGTGTTTGAACTGCACTACTTTATCTCGGCGGACTACTGGCATTACGCGCGAGGCAGCATCCGTCACAGCGTCGGTGAAAACGTGTATGTGCTCCCCCTGTGCGGGGCTTCGGGGGATCAGAATCCCCTGGACCTGGTCCGGCTGAGCAAGATGAACTCCGCGGCGCTGAAGGATTGGAACGCGCAGGCGGGCGAAGCCCACCGCAACCTGGACATGACGCAGGAGGCGGCGGACATCGGCGAGCGGATTGCCTTCGCCGTAGCCAGAGGTTTGCGGAAGTCGCGCTCCAACATGCAGTCCCGGCCGGTTTTCTCTCACAAAAGCCTCATGATGGAGTTGCCGCTGCGGCAGGTGAGCGAGGCGGAGTACAGGGCGAGCAAACAGACGCTGGATGCGCACGCCGCCCGCTTCTCCCCGGAGAACCGCATGACCAGCGCCGACCAGGTCGCAATGTTCAACGACATCGGCGTCGTCAACAGGTGGAACCTGCAGAATCAGACCCAGGCCTACCGTTTCCAGGTCAACCTGACCCGGCTGGGGGAAACGGCGCTGATTACCAACCCTTTCGAGATGTTCTGCGAATACGGCCTGCGCATCCGGGCGAGGGCGAAGCCCCGGCAAATCATCAACGCGCAGCTGACAAACGGAACCGGGGGTTACCTGCCGACCACAGCGGCTGTCAGGGGCGGGAGCTATTCGGCCAAGCCGGCCTCCACCAAGGTGGGGCCGGAGGGGGGAGACTTGCTCGTGGAGGCCTATATCCGGGAGATTGACAGCTTCTGGTAAAACGCTGCGGGACCTCCGCGCCGGCGAAACGGAATGGCCTGGGTATAACCCGGGCTTTTCCATGTGGGCCTTTCTGGTCGATGGATAGGCCCCCGGCGCTATTCTGGTACAAGAAATGCCTGCAAGCACATGCGACGGCTTAAAATCCGTCGCATGTGAACCGAACCCGCCTGCCCGGCGACTACACAGGTGAAAGGAGGCGGATATGCCGGAAACGGACCTGGCCCGCGCCCGTGAGTGCGACCCCGCCGCCTTCGAGCGCCTGGTCACCCCGCTGCTTCCCGGCCTGTTCGGTTTTCTCCGCAGGCGCCTGGGGCAGGGGGCGGAAGACGCCTACCAGGAGACGTTGCTGGCCGCCTGGCGCGCCGTCGGGGGTTTCGCCGGGCACTCTTCGGTGAAGACCTGGCTGTACGCCATCGCCGGCTATAAGTGCGCGGACGCGCTGCGAAAAAGGGGCCGGGAGCCCAAGACGGTGGAAGCGGGTGACGCGCTGGCGGCGGAGCCCTTCGAGGAGGGCAGCCTGGAGCGCATGGACCTGAAGGCCGCGGTTTCAACGCTCAAGCCGGAGGACAGGAGCCTGATTTTCCTGGTCTATTCGCAGGGCTTCGGCCTCAGGGAGGCGGCGGAGACCCTGGGCATCTCGGAGGGAACGGCCAAAAGCAGGCTGCACGCCCTGAGGAAACGGCTGCGAACCAGCCTGGGAGGGAAGGGATGAACCTTGAGCAACTGGCTGAGCTGCTGCCCCGGTATATCGCCGGCGGGCTGCCGGAGGAAGGGATGCTGGCCGTGAGCCGCGCGCTGGCGGACACGCCGGGCGCGCTTGCGGAATTGAAGTTTGCCCTGGCGATGCGGGAGGCGGAACAGGCCGGCGAGGAAACCCCGCCGCCCTTCCCGCAGGCGGTCTATCAACCATCAGGCGCGCCCGGCTTTCTCCCCCAAACCCTGTCGGACGGGCTGGACCTGCTGCGCGGCGCGCTGGGCGTGACGGCGTCCGCCGTACGCATGACCTTCAGATTCTTTTAGCGAGCAAGGAGGAAAACATGGACGATCTGGGAGAGAAAATAAAAAGCGACGCGGCGGAGAGCGCGGAGGCGGTCAGCAGCATGCTGGAGGCCGTGGGCAACAAGGTGCCCGGGCTCATCAAGGACGTGATGGGCAGCCTGTATTCCCGGGAGGTGGGAAGCAGCATGGGGCAGGCGGTCGGCGCCTATTACAAGGAGCTGATTTCCGCGGGCATCCCCGAGGCGGCGGCGGTGGCGATGGCGACGAGCTACTCCTTCTCCCTCAAGGACCTGAACACCCAGGAATTTGGCCAGAATCGCAGGGGGCAAGGGGGCAGGGGCTTCACCGCCCGCCACGGCGCGGACGACGGGGAAGCGTAAACCCCGCGCATGGGAGCCCGCTTCAGGAAGCCTGCGGCCGTCCTGCGCGCCGTCGGCCAGGCGCTGCGCCTGCTGGTGAAGCTGCCCGGCCTGCTGGTTCTCGCCGCCGCGCGGTACAAGGCCTTCCGGAACGCCTTTGTCCGTGCCGCCGAAGAGGCGGGTATGCCCGCGCCGCTGGCCCGTGAACTGGCGCGCGCGATGCGGCCGGGCAGGATGTGGAGGGACTGGCAAGGCGGAGGAGGGGAAGGCGTGGGGACGGGGGAGCGCGGGGACTTCGCCCCCGGGCCCCCGCCCGGGGATTTCATCCCCGGACCCCATATTTCAGAATAGGATGAGGTTGAGTTGTCATGTCGGGCCAACGGGCGAAACCAAGTGACACCATAAGGGGAATGGAAAAGTTCAGGGGGTGGTTCCCTGAACTTTTGTTATAAAACGGCGTTCCCCAAAGACGGGGGAAAAGGACGAATCCTTCCTATTCCCCGGGCTGGATTTCCCGGTCGTACAGCGTGCCGGACAGCCGCAGGGCCACCTCGCCCAGCGCGTCGCAGCGCAGGCTGAAGGCGCGCTCCCTGAGGCCGAAGGACAGCTCCACCGGGTTGCCCGGCAGCAGCTCGCGGTGGTAGGACACCCTCAGGGTGTGTACGGGGGTTTTGTCAATCGGCGCTTCCTCGCCCAGGAAGCACAGCGCCCAGTCGGCGGCGCGGGTGTTGTTGACGTGGCCGTTCTGGTCAAAATCGGTGAACAGCGGCTTCCAGGTCACGTCGCGCCGCAGCCCGCCTGAAACCTCCTCCGCCGCCCCGGGGTTGTGCAGCGGCACGGTCAGGCCGCTGGTGTCCGGCATGAGCGCCGTCACGGGCGGGCACTCCGGCAGCATCTGGCGGGTGTTGACGTCGGCCAGCACCCAGAAGCTGCTGCCCCGGGCCAGCGGGCGGCCCCGCCCGTCCTCGATCAGGTAGTACCGGGGGAAGATGCCCCGCCGCGGGCGCCCGGGAAAGGACTTGCCCACGACCGTCTGCGCGATTTCCGGGTAGCGGTCGATGACCATCTCGTGCCGGGTCAGAATCCACACCGCGTTGAACTGCAGGGTGTCCTTCCGCCCGCAGCCCAGCAGGATGGAATGCTCCCCCGCCAGCTCCTGCATGAGCACCATGACGCTGTTCATCCGCCAGAAGCCGTGCCGGTCGCAGTCGGACGACAGGATTTTGTACGTTGATTCGATTTGCCGCATGCCGTTCTCCGCTTCGTTCTTCCGGGCGCCAGGGGAAAGGCCCCCCGCCATTATAGGCGGGGGGCCTCAGGATTATCAAGGAAGTGCTTACTTGGCGTACTCGATGCTGCGGGTCTCGCGGATGACGTTCACGCGGATTTGCCCGGGGAACTCCATTTCGTTCTCGATGCGCTTGGCGATTTCTTTGGCCATCACGCGCACGCCGTCGTCGTTGACGTCCTCGGGCTTGACCATGATGCGCACCTCGCGGCCGGACTGGATGGCGAAGCTCTTTTCCACGCCGGTGAAGGAGTTGGCGATTTCCTCCAGCTTGGTGAGCCGCTTGATGTAGTTTTCCAGCATCTCGCGCCGGGCGCCGGGCCGGGCGGCGGAGATGGCGTCAGCGGCCTGCACCAGCACGGCCTCGACGGACTGGGGCTCCACGTCGTTGTGGTGGGAGAGGATGGCGTGGATGACCTCGGGGCTTTCGCGGTATTTGCGCGCCGCCTCGCCGCCCAGGGCGGTGTGGGTGCCCTCCTGCTCCCGGTCGATGGCTTTGCCCAGGTCGTGCAGCAGCCCCGCGCGCTTGGCCAATTGGACGTCGGCACCGATTTCGGCGGCCATCAGCCCGGCCAGGTGGGCGACCTCGATGGAGTGCTTGAGCACGTTTTGCCCGTAGCTGGTGCGGTAGCGCATCCGGCCCAGCAGCTTGACCAGCTCGGGGTGCATGCCGTGCTGCCCGGTCTCAAACACCGCCTGCTCGCCGGCTTCCTTGATGTGCTCGTCGATTTCCTTCTTGGCTTTCTCGACCATCTCCTCGATGCGCGCCGGGTGGATGCGCCCGTCGGCCAGCAGCCGCTCGATCGCGATACGCGCGGTTTCCCGCCGGATGGGGTCGAAGGCGGAGATGATGACCGCCTCGGGCGTGTCGTCGATGATCAGGTCAACGCCGGTGGCCTGCTCCAGCGCGCGGATGTTGCGGCCCTCACGGCCGATGATGCGGCCCTTCATGTCGTCGTTGGGCAGGGAAATGACGGAGACCGTCGTCTCCGCCACGTGGTCGGAGGCGCACTTCTGGATGGCCAGGGCGATGATGTTGCGGGCCTTCTTGTTGCCCTCGTCCTTGGCGTTCTGCTCGATGTCGCGCACCAGCGCGGCGGCGTCGTGGTAGGCTTCCTTTTCCACCCTCGCGATGATGGCCTGGGTGGCTTCGTCCGCCGTCAGCCCTGCGATGCGCTCCAGCTCCCCGGCCTGCTTATCCTTCAGGGTCTCGGCCTCCTCCAGGCGCTTCGTGATTTCCTCGGAGCGCTGGTTCATCCGCTCCTCGCGCTTTTCCAGGTTGTCCAGCTTCTTGTCCAGGGTTTCCTCGCGCTGGGCGACCCGGCGCTCGGCGCGCTGCTGCTCGGCGCGGCGGTCGTAGATTTCCTTGTCCAGCTCGCCTTTCAGGCGCAGCACCTCTTCCTTGGCTTCCAGGACGGTTTCCTTCTTCTTGTCTTCGGCCATGCGGGTGGCGTCGTCCAGCAGCTTTTTGGCGTACTGGTCCGCGCGCCCGATTTTTTTCTCCAGGGTGTTCTTGCAGAGGCTGAACCCGATGAGCGCGCCGATGGCGCACGCCGCGGCGGCAATCAGGATCCAGGCGATGGTCGGCATGGTTTCCTCCTTCTTCCGTACTCTCATACTCAAATTATTCATGTGTCCGGACGAACAAAAGGCCGCGGGGAAATCCCCGTACGGCCTTTTTGCTGTGATTGACAAGCAGCATGTTACAACTGTTCTTGCAAGTTGTATTGTCGAAAGCGGAGAATGCCTTCCCCGCAAAAACATCCTTCCTGTGTATCTAAACAGCATCGTGGGCGGAACACCGCCTGCAAAGCCGGACAGCCGCATTTTAACAAAGGGGCGCGAAACTTGTCAAGTTTCACAAAAATCCGTGAATTTTCTATGAAGACTCGGCTTCGCGCCGCGCGCGGGAGGCGCTTCCGGAAGTTTGGCGCGGCGTCCCTACAGCAGCACGACGCCGGCCTCGCGGCAGGCGGCGAGCGTCCCCTCGTCCCAGTAAGAGGACTGCACCTCCCCGATGTGGGCCTTGCCCATCAGCAGCATGCACATGCGGCTCTGCCCGATGCCCCCGCCCATGGAGGGGGGAAGCTCGCCCGCGAGCAGCGCGCGGTGGAAGGGCAGTTCCCGCCGGTCGTCGCAGCCGGAAAGCGCCAGCTGCCGGTCCAGGGATTCGGGGGACACACGCACGCCCATGCTGGACAGCTCCATCGCGCAGCCCAGCAGCTCGTCCCAGAACAGGATGTCGCCGTTGAGCTCCCAGTCGTCGTAGTCGGGCGCCCGGCCGTCATGCGGTGCGCCGGAGCGCAGGCTGCCCCCGATTTTCAGCAGGCCCACGGTGCGGTACTGGCGGGCGACGCGGTCCTCCCGCTGCTTGGGCGTCAGCTCCGGCCAGAGGTCCTCCAGCTCCTGGGTGGTCACGAAGGTCATGTCGTGCTTGAACTTCATCGGAAGCCGCGGGTACTTCCACTTGAGCAGGTCGTAGGTGCAGATGATGGCGGTGACGATGTTCTGCATCGCGTGCTTCAGGGTCTCCAGGCTGCGCTCCTCTTCCCGGATGTGCTTCTCCCAGTCCCACTGGTCCACGTAGACGGAGTGCAGGTTGTCCAGCGTTTCGTCGCGCCGGATGGCGTTCATGTCTGCGTACAGGCCCTCGCCCACCGGGAAGTGGTATTGCTTGAGCGCCTGGCGCTTCCACTTGGCCAGGGAGTGCACCACCTGCACCTGTTCGCCCCCGTCCCTGACGTCGAAGCTGACCGGGCGCTCCACGCCGCTCAGGTTGTCGTTCAGCCCGCTGCCCTGCGTCACGAACAGCGGCGCGGACACGCGCTTGAGGTTGAGCGCCTTGGCCAGGAAGCCGGAAAAGGTATCCTTGACCAGCGCGATGGCCTCCTGGGTTTCATATAGGTTCAGCAGGGGGGCGTAGCCTTTGGGGATGCGCAGCCTGTCCATTCGTGCCTCCGGTGGGTTGATGGGCTTAGTCTAGGGGCGCGGACGCCCGGCTGTCAAAGGGGCGGCGGTCTTTTCAGTGTCCTTGCGGACGGAATGGAAAGGCGGGAAAGGATTTCTGCCCTTCCCCGCCGGACGTCGCCCTGAAGATGATTCAATGACAGGCTATTCCGCGTCCATCAGCCGCTTTTCCCCGGTGATGGCCTTCAAGGGCGCGATGTTCTGGGTGGTCTCCAGCACGCCCAGGTACTCGCCCTGTTCACCGCGCACCGCGAAATAGCGGATGTGGATGAGCTGCTCGCCCATCTGGATCCAAAAGTCCTCGTGGTCCTTCCTGCCGGACTTGAAGTCGCTCACGATGCTTTCCACGATGTGCACGCTGGCAGGCGGATGGCAGTTGGACACGTTGCGGCCCAGCACCGACACGGTGCGGGGGAAGGCGCGCTCCTTCCCCTGGGAGAAGAAGCGGACGCGGTCGTCCTTGTCCACGAAGGTCATGTCCAGCGGCAGGGTGTTGAGCACGGCGGCCAGTTCCGCCGGCTGGAAGTCGCCCGTGGGCAGTCGCACCGCGCCTTCCGCCGCCGCGTCCTCCGGCCGGCTTGCGCCCCGCGCGGCGTCGCCGGTCCCCCGGAAGGGCGGGGGCGCCTCCGTCAGGAAAAAGCCGAATTCCGCGCTGTCCCGCGCGATTTGCCGCCACTCGTCCTCGTGCAGTTTCTCCAGCAGGATGGGCAGCAGAATGTTCTCCTCCTTGAAGGCCATGTCCTCCGTCCGCACCAGGGCTTTCTCCAGCTCCGCTGTCTCCCCGCGTTCCAAATCCAGCAGGGCGGCCTTGATTTCGCCGCGGATTTCGTCGTCCACCCCCCACATCACCTTGGGCGGCGCGGTGACGCCGTACTTCTCCATATAGGGGAAGAACAGGTTTTCCTTGATTTTGTAATGGCTGTCGATGCCGGGGAGCAGGCTGGCCTTTTCCCGCAGCCCGCGGGCTGCCTCCAGGCCGCCCTGGCCGATAAGGCCGCGGATTTCCGAGATCAGCGCGCGCAGGGCGGCGTTGGCCGCCTTCAACGTATGGGCGGGATGCCCGGGCTCGTCCGCGCCCTGGGGCCCCCCGGCCGGCGCGACGCCCCCCTCCCCGAAAATGGAGGCGTGCACGTCGCAAAGACGCTGCACCTCCTCCACCTGCATGCCCTCGTTGATCAGCGCCTGCTCCGCTTCTGAGATTTCCTCCGCGGACACCTGGCCGAAGGTCTTTGCGAACTCCTCTTTGACCTGCTCCACCGTCTGTCCGCGGTGCAGCTTCCCGATGATTTCCTTCAGTTTGTTCTTCCGGTATTCCCGGTTGTTGATTTCTGCGCTCATGGCGCCCTCCTGTCCTGTCGTATTCGGTACTTTCTATCGCATCCCCATTATACCCCCGGACGCGGGGAGCCCTGTTTCTGACATTCTTGTGGGCCGGTTTGGGCGTGCCAAACCGCCCTATAGGGGGCTGTCTGAAAAGTGCCGTTCTCGCCCCTGCCCGGAGAGCCCGGGTTGCGCGGCGCCCGGCGGGGTACACTCCCGGCAGGCGCGCCGCGCCTGAATGAAAACGACGGAGCTGCCTGACCCGTGGAAACGCAGAAGTACAAGGACCTCCCCCGGCCGGAAAAACGCGCGCGGCTGCTGGAAATCACGCGGGTCTTCCTGCGCCTGGGCGTGGTGGCCTTCGGCGGCCCCGCCGCGCACACGGCGATGATGGAAGAGGAAATCGTCAGCCGGCGCCGGTGGCTGAGCCGGGAGAAATTCCTGGACCTGATGGGCGCTACCCACCTGATTCCCGGCCCCAACTCGACGGAACTGGCCATCCACCTGGGCTATTCCCGCGGTGGGCTGTGGGGGCTGCTGCTGGCGGGCGCCTGCTTCATCCTGCCCGCCATGGCGATCGTGCTGGCCTTCGCCGCGCTCTACGTCCGCCACGGGCAGGTGTCCGAGGTGGAGGGCGTGCTGTACGGCATCAAGCCCGTCATCATCGCCGTGGTGCTGCAGGCGCTGCTGCGCCTGGGCAAATCGGTCATCCGCGGCTGGCTGCCCGCCCTGTTGGCCGCCGGGTCCGCCGCGCTGTACTTCCTGGGCGTGCCGGAGGTGCCCCTGCTGCTGGGCGCGGGGGCCGTCAGCATGCTGGTCAAAAACTGGAAGCGCGTCCGGGACCGGCTGTTCGCCCTGCCGCTCTTCCCGCTGGCCGTCCTGCAGCCCCTGCCGGAACAGGCACGGCATTTGCCGGCTTCCGGGCTGTTTTTCACCTTCCTGAAAATCGGCTCCGTCCTCTACGGCAGCGGCTACGTGCTACTGGCCTTCCTGGAAAGCGAGTTCGTCGCCCGCCAGGGTGTGCTGACCGGCAAACAGCTGCTGGACGCCGTCGCGGTGGGGCAGTTCACCCCCGGCCCGGTGTTCACCACCGCCACCTTCGTCGGCTACCTGCTGGGCGGGTTCCCCGGCGCCTTTTCCGCCACTGCCGGCATCTTCCTGCCCAGTTTCCTGCTGGTCTTCCTCCTGAACCCCCTGATTCCGCGGATGCGCGCCTCCCTCTGGTTCGGCGCGGCCCTGGACGGGGTCAACGCCGCCTCCCTGGCGCTGATGGCCGCGGTCAGCTTCAAGCTGGCCCTGGCGTCCCTCGTCGACCCGCTGACCGCCGTCCTGTTCGCCGCCGCCCTCCTCGTGCTGATGCGGACCAAAATCAGCTCCTTCTGGCTCATCCTGCTGGGTGGGCTGGCGGGGTTTGTCGCGAAAAGCGTGCTATAGTCCATAGGGATGTGCGTTTTAGGGGTCTACCCAGAGATTCCATAAAAAAGATGGGGTTGAGGGGCTGAAAGCCCCTCATGGGGCGCGGGGCAAAGCCCCGCCGTCCCCCCGTTTCTCCACCGGCCATTTTGTTCTTTTCGTGTCCCCCGGCGCCCGTCCGCGCTCCCGCGTGCTATACTGCGCCATCATGGCTCCGGGGGTGTTTTTTTGTTTCTGCGCGCGCTGAAGGCGGCCTTTCCCAGGACCCTGCCGGTGCTGGCGGGCTACCTGTTTTTGGGGCTGGGCTTCGGCGTGCTGCTGTCCCGCGCGGGGTACGGCGCGGGATGGGCGCTTTTGATGAGCGCGGGGATTTTCGCCGGCGCGATGCAGTACGTCGCGGTGGACCTTTTCCTCGCCGGCGCGGGGGTGCTGGAGTGCGCGATGATGACGCTGGCGGTCAACGCGCGCCATTTGTTCTACGGTCTTTCCATGGCAGGCTGGTACGCGGACAGCGGGAAGATGAAGCCGTACCTGGCCTTCTCGCTGACGGACGAGACCTTCGCGCTGCTGAGCCTGACGGAGGCGCCGGAGAGCGTGCCGGAGCGGTGGTATTACCTGTGCGTCTCCGCGCTCAACCACCTGTACTGGATTGCGGGCAGCTTGCTGGGCGCCTTGCTGGGCTTGCTCCCCTTCGACCTTTTGGGCATCGAGTTTTCGATGCCGGCGCTGTTCGTGGTGATGCTGGTGGAGCAGTGGCGCAGGAAGCGTGCGCGGCTGCCGGTGCTCATCGGCCTGGCCTGTGCGCTGGGCTGCCTTTTTCTGCTGGGGCCGGAGCGCTTCACCGTGCCCGCGATGCTGCTGGTCACGGGCGTGCTATTTCTGTTCCGGCCGCGCCTGGACAAAACGGAGGGGAGGTCTAGGGCGTGAGCATCCTGCCGGCTGTCCTGGTCATCGCGCTGGTCACCGCCGCGCTGCGGCTGCTGCCGGTGATGCTGCTGGGCAAGGGCGGCAAGCCCTTGCCCCCTGCCGCGGCTTTCCTGAGCCGTGCCATGCCCCCGGCCATCATCGGGCTGCTGGTCGTGTATGCCCTGCGGGGAACCGATCTGTCCGCCCCGCCGCACGGGCTGCCGGAAGCGGCGGGCGTCTGCGCGGCTGCCCTCCTGCAGTACTGGAAAAAGAACACGCTGCTGAGCGTGTTCGCCGCCACCGCCTGCTATATGGCGCTCATCCGCCTGCTGTAACCGCCGTTTGGCGCGGCATCAGCAAACCCGGCGTCCTGTCGCGGCGCCGGGTTGATGAACCAAGATTCTTATCATTCCGGAATCCGGGTGGGAGTCCGCGACGGCCCTTCTTCGCTTCCGGGCCGGACTTCAGCCCGCGGCATCCCCTTCCGTGTCCTCCGCGCCCTTTTCCCACAGCCGCTTTTTCCATTCCCGCCCGGTCGGCGTCGCCGCCAGGCCGCCCTGGGCGGTCTCCCGCAGGGCGAGGGGCATGCCCAGGCCGACCTGGTAGAGGGCGAGGACGACCTCGTCCCAGGGCACGTAGCTTTCCACGCCTGACAGCGCCATCTCCGCCGCGGCCAGCGCGTTGGCGGCGCCGGCGGCGTTGCGCTTGACGCAGGGCACCTCCACCAGCCCGGCCAACGGGTCGCAGACCAGGCCCAGCATGTTTTTAAGCGCCATCGCCATCGCGTGGGCGGATTGCGAGGCGCTGCCGCCGGCCAATTGCACCAGCGCGGCCGCGGCCATGCCGCTGGCGCTGCCGACCTCCGCCTGGCACCCGCCCGCGGCGCCGGAAATCATGGCGTTGTTGGCGATGACCAGGCCGAAGGCCCCGGCGCAGAAGAGCGCCATCACGGCTTCCTCATCGCTTTTGCCCAGCTTTTCCTGGGCGGCCAGCAGGACGCCCGGCAGCACGCCGCCGGAGCCCGCGGTCGGGGAGGCGCAGATGACGCCCATGGCGGCGTTGACCTCGTTGGTAGACAAGGCGTAGGTGATGGCCTTCAAAAAGGTGCCGTCCGTCAGCCCCCGGCCGGACAGGCGGTATTCCTCCATCTTCCGGGCGTTGCCCCCGGTCATGCCCGAGTGGGAGTACAGCCCGGTCAGCCCCCTGTTCGCCGCTTCGCGCATGACGGCGTATTGCCGCGCCATGCCGGCATAGACCGCCTCCCGGCTGCGCCCGCCTTCGGCGGCTTCCCGCCGCAGCATCAGCTCACCCAGGGAAACCCCCGCCTCTTCCGCGGCGGCGACCAGTTCCCGGACGCTTCCAAACATCCCGTCCTCCTATACGTCCAGCCGGACGATGCTGTGAATATGGCGCTGCGCCAGGATGAGTTGCGTGACGTCCTCCGGCACCGCCTGGTCGGTTTCGATGACCATCAGCGCCTCGCGCCCCCGCTCGGTGCGGGAGACCTCCATGCGGCTGATGTTGATGTTGGCCTGGGCCAGCATGCGCGTGGCGGACGCGATGGTGCCCGCCGCGTCCTCGTGGAAAATCAGCAGCGCCGGCGCGTCGCCGCTCAGGTGCAGTTCAAAGCCGTCCACCCGGGTCACCTGCACCAGGCCGCCCCCCAGGGAAACGCCCAGCACGCTGATGCGGTGCTCCCCGGAGACGAGGTCCACCCGCGCGGTGTTGGGGTGGGCGGGCACGGCGGCCTGCAGGTGGAAGGCGTAGGCCAGCCCGCGCTGGCGGGCGATGTCGAAGGCCCGCGGGATGCGCGGGTCGTCCGTCCCCATGCCCAGCACGCCCGCCAGGATGGCGACGTCCGTCGCGTGGCCCCGGTAGGTGTGGGCGAAGGAACCGAAAAAGTGGATGTCCGCCCGCTCCGGCTCCCGGCCGAACAGCTGGCGGGCCAATTGCCCGATGCGCACCGCGCCCGCGGTGTGCGAGCTGGAGGGCCCCACCATCACCGGGCCGATGATGTCAAACACGCTGCGGTACTTCAATCCCTTGCTCCTGCAATGTTATTTCCCGATCCAGTATGCGCGGTTCCCCGGGGCTTGTCCAGCCGTCCGGTATGCACACAGCCCCATTAAGAAGCCCGGCGCAGGGCCGGGCGGAGGGGAGGCTCATGGTGTTTCAGTCCCCGAAGGAGATGTTCATGCTGCGCGCGGTGCGGACGATCTGGTCGTCCGGGTCCACGGGCTTGGGCACGCCGGCGATGTCCTCCAGCTTGTTTTCGCTGATTTCATTGCCCTTCAGGGCGACGGTCAGGCCGTAGCGCCCTTCCTTGATCAGATGGGCGGCGTGCACGCCGAACCGGGTGGACAGCACGCGGTCGTAGGCGGACGGGCTGCCGCCGCGCTGCATGTGTCCGGGGATGACGGTGCGGCACTCCACGCCGGTCATCTGCTCCAGCTGGGCGGCGACGCGCTGGGAGATGTTTTTGTACTCGCTCTGCGCGCGGGCGGCCTCGCGGTCTTTTCGTTTCATCGCGGCTTCCTCCCGGCTCATCGCGCCTTCGGCGACGGCGAGGATGGTGAAGTTCTTGTCGAGCCGCGCGCGCTCCTCGATGACCTTGGCGACGTTCTCGATGTCATAAGGGATTTCGGGCAGCAGGATGACGTCCGCGCCGCCGGCGATACCGGAGTAGAGCGTCAGCCAGCCGGCCTTGTTGCCCATGATTTCGATGACCATGCAGCGGTTGTGGCTGGCGGCGGTGGTGTGGATGCGGTCGATGACGTCCGTCGCGATGCCCACGGCGGTATGGAAGCCGAAGGTGAAGTCGGTGCCGTAGATGTCGTTGTCGATGGTCTTGGGCAGGCCGATGACGTTGAGGCCTTCCTTGGACAGCATGTTGGCGGTCTTGTGGGTGCCGTTGCCGCCCAGGGCGACCAGGCAGTCCAGCCGCATGGCGCGGTAGTTCATCTTCATCGCGTGGACTTTGTCCACGTTGTCCTCCTCCACCACCCGCATGTTGCGGAAGGGGGTGCGGCTGGTGCCCAGGATGGTGCCGCCCATGGTGAGGATGCCAGAAAACTGGGACTGCTGCATGACCTGGTAGTCCCCGTCGATGAGGCCGCGGTAGCCCGCCCGGATGCCGATGATTTCGACGTCCAGGGTCTGGTAGGCCGCCCGGGCGACGCCGCGGATGGCCGCGTTGAGGCCGGGGCAGTCGCCGCCGCTGGTGAGGATGCCGATTCTGTAGCTCATGAGGACCCTCCGCTCAGAGGAAAGGGGGGCGGCGGACCGCCGCCCCCCGGGGCTTACTTGATGCCGAAGACGCCCAGGATGCCGCGGGTGATGGTGCGGCCCACCGAATACCCGGCGCCCGAGGCGGTGGAGCGGGTGAAGCTTTCCAGCATCCGCTCGCCCAGGCCCTTGACGGTCTTTTGCACCTTGGGCTGGGGCGCGGGCTTCTCCTGCACGGCGGGCACCTGCTGTTGAGGCTCGTAGCGGCCGGTCTGCGGGTTGTAGACCAGGACCGGCGGGGGCGCCTGGTCGACTTTGCGCGCCTGCTGGGGCACGGGGTAGGCAGGCACAGGCGCCGTTTCCGCGGGCAGGGGCGGCTGGTAGGCGGTGGGCTGCATCTCGCGCTCCACGTACTGGCCGGTCGCCGGGTCAAAGACCTTCATGCTGTTGCGCTGGGGCTGGGGCGCGGGCTGCGCGGCCGGGCCGACGCTGCCCAGGATTTCCTCCGCCAGCACCCGGGCCGTGCCCGCGACGCCCTGGGAGGAGAACTTGGCCGCCAGCATCTCGTAGGCGCTCTCGCGGTCGAACATCTGGGTGTACTTGTCCTTCAGCTCGCTCGTCTCAATCAGCGTGCTGCGCAGGGAGTCGGAGATGGCGCCGATGGCGGACTGGGGCGGCAGGATGACGGCCCGCTGGGTGACGGAGGGGGCGCCGTCCTCATCCAGGAAGGAGAGGAGGGCCTCGCCGGTCTGCAGCTGGGTGATGGCCTGCTCGGTGTCGAAGTCCGGGTTGGGCCGGAAGGTCTGGGCAACGGTGCGGATGACTTTCTGCTCCAGCGGCGTGAAGGCGCGCAGCGCGTGCTGCACCCGGGCCGCCAGCTGGGAGAGGACGGTGGAAGGCACGTCGGTGGGGTTCTGGGTGATGAAGAATACGCCCACGCCCTTGGAACGGATGAGGCGAATGGTCAGTTCGATCTTGTCCATCAGTTCGCGCGGGCAGTCCACGAACAGCAGGTGCGCCTCGTCGAAGAAGAAGACCATGCGGGGCAGCTCGCTGTCGCCCTGCTCCGGCAGCAGCTCGTACAGCTCCGCCAGCATCCACAGCATGAACACGGAATACATGTTGGGGCGCAGGAAGAGCTTGTCCGCGGCCAGGATGTTAATCATGCCGTTGCCGTTCTCGTCGCGCACCAGCCAGTCCGACAGGTCCAGGCCCGGCTCGCCGAAGAAGAGGTTGCCGCCCTGGTCTTCCAACACCGCGATGGCGCGCTGGATGGCGCCAACGGAGGCCTTGGCGATGTTGCCGTAGCGCAGGGTGTACTCGTCCGCGCGGTCGCCGGCGTAGGTCAGCATGGCGCGCAGGTCCTTCAGGTCAATGAGCAGCAGCCCCTCGTCGTCGGCGATGCGGAAGACGATGTGCAAAACCCCCGACTGGGTGGCGTTAAGCTGCAGCATGCGGGAAAGCAGCAACGGGCCCATCTCGGACACGGTGGTGCGCACCGGGTGGCCGGACACGCCGTACACGTCCCAGAGGGTGACGGGGTTGGCGCGGGGCGTGAAGTCCTTCAGCCCCACCGTCTCCATGCGCTGGCGGATTCTCTCGTTCATTTCCCCGGGCTTGGCAAGGCCGGCCAGGTCTCCCTTGACGTCGGCCATGAACACCGGCACGCCCAGCTGGGAAAAAGCCTCGGCCATGACCTGCAGGGTGACGGTTTTCCCGGTGCCGGTGGCGCCGGAGATCAACCCGTGGCGGTTGGCCATCTGGGGCAGCATGACGACGGGCGATCCCGCGCTGCTCCCCAACCAGATTTTGTTGTCCAGCAGCATTTCTCAATCCTCCGTTCCTATTTTCCAGGGACAGGCAATCCGATTTCTATCGGGGCTCCATTCACGCGCATTTTATCATACAAAAGCGCCACGGACAAACAAATTCGCCGCGTTTGGCCCCCATCCGGCGGGGGAAACGCGGGATGAGTCTTTCGGATGCACCCATTTGGGAAGCGGTCTGGCGCCTGTCACTCCCCCGCCGGGGGCTCTTCCAATCCTTCCGTTTCCTTAACAAGCGCGGAAGCCTGGGCGGACATGCCCTCCTCCCTGCCCTCGAAGCCCATCCCCTCGGTGGTGGTGGCCTTCACAGATACACGGGACAGGGGCAGGCCCAGGGCCCGCGCGATATTGAGGCGCATCTGCGGGATGTAGGGCGCGAGCCGCGGCCGCTGGGCCAGAACGGTCAGGTCGCACTGGTGGGGAACGAACCCCCTTTCGCGCATCAGTTCCCGCGTTTTCTCCAGCAGCAGCAGTGAGGAGACGCCCTTGTACTCCGGACGGCTGTCGGGGAAATGCGTGCCGATGTCGCCCAGGGCGCAGGCGCCCAGCAGGGCGTCGGTCAGCGCGTGCAGGGCGACGTCGGCGTCCGAATGCCCCAGCAGCCCGGTTTCGTGGGGGATATCGACGCCGCAGAGCACCAGGGCGCGGCCCTCCGCCAGGCGGTGGGCGTCGTACCCCGTGCCGGCGCGCAGGCAGCCTGAAAGCAGCCGCTCGGCCATGTCCAGGTCCTCCCTCCGGGTGATTTTGAAGTTGCGCGGCTCGCCGGGAACGAGCGCCACCGGCTCGCCCAGCCGCTCCACCAGGCCCGCGTCGTCCGTCAGCGCGTCGGGGCTGGCGGCATAGGCTTTCTCCAGCAGCCCGCGGCGGAAGCCCTGGGGCGTCTGCACGCGGTACAGCCCTTCCCGGGGCAGGGTGCGCGTGGCGTTCCCGCTTCGCCCGCGCAGGGTGTCGTCCACCGGCAGCGCCGGCACCGCGGCGCCGGTCTGGCTTGCGGCCGCGAGCACCGCACGGATGAGGCGGCCGGAGGGAAAGGGCCGGGCGGCGTCGTGGACGAGCAGGATGTCCGCGTCCTCCGGCAGGGCGCGAAGCGCGCGCTCCACCGAATGCCGCCGCTGCGCGCCGCCGGTCACGACGGCGTCCGCGGACAGGCCGGCTGCGTCCATCGCGCCGTAAAATGCGTCCCGCTCCCCCTCCCCGACGGCCAGGACGATATGCTTGCAATGCGGTTGCAGCGCGCGCAGGGCATGCAAAAACAGGGGCTCTCCGCCCAGGGGCAGCAGGGCCTTGTTCCGCCCGGCGCCCAGGCGCGTCCCGGCGCCCGCTGCCAGCAGGATGCCGCAGACGCTCATTCGCCCGCGCCGCCTTCGGAGAGCCGGCTCAGGATAAAATCGTAAATGTCCCGCGCGCCGTCCGGCCAGGCCAGGCGGAAGCGCTCCGCCAGCTCGGCCGTGGGCAGGGACAGGTCCAGCGACATCAGGCGCATGCCGCCCTCGGCTACGCCCATACGGGCGTGGTACTCGTTTCTCCCCTCGTGGGAGACCTCGGCGAACAGCTCCCGCTCCCGCTTCAGCCGGGCGCGGTAATCCGGCGCCGCCGCCCGGATTTTCTCCAGCACGCTGGTGCCCACGCGCTGGGAGAACAGCGCGATGGCCTCCCCGCCCGGCGGGGCGAGGGTATAGCGGTCGTCCCCGCGCTCCGGCTCCTTTTGCAGCTGGCCGCCCCGGGTCAGGTCGTACAGCGCGCTTTGCAGGTCGAAGTAGTTCATCAGGTCGTTTTCCGCCATGAAGGCAATCAGCTGCAGGTTGGTGCAGGACCCCAGCTCGCTGACGGCAAAGAGCGTCAGCAGCTTGCGCTCCGTTTCTCCCAGGCGGAAGACCGGCAACTCAGCCATGCTCGCCCGCCTCCTCCTGCCGCCCGGCCCAGAACGCCCGGGCGAGCGACGATATTTCCTCACCGGAATATACCCTCCTGGGGCGGAGGTGCCCGGGCATCAGCGCGGAAACCCGCTTTTGGGCATAGCGGTCGTCCATCAGCAGCAGCACGCCGCGGTCCGCGTCCGAGCGGATGAGCCGGCCGGCGGCCTGCAGCACCCGGTGCATGCCGGGAATCTGGTAGGCGTAGGCAAAGCCGTCCCCGAAGGCTTCCCGCATCCGCCCGCGGTACAATTCGCGCTCCGGGTTGACCTGGGGCAATCCCACGCCCAGCACGGCGGCGCCGATCAAGGCCGTCCCCGGCAGGTCCACCCCCTCGGCGAACACGCCGCCCAGCACGCACAGACCCAGTACGGGCGCGTCGCCGGCGGTGAAGGCGCCGAGGAAGTCGCTGCGCTGCGTTTCGTCCATCCGGGGGCGCTGGGCGAGGAGGGGAAGGGCGGGCCGCGCCTGTTCCAGCAGCGGCAGCAGGGCCTGCAGGTAGGCGAAGGAGGGCAGGTAGGCGATGTACTTGCCGGGCTTGCTGTAAAACAGGGCCTGCAGCGCTTCCGCCGCGGGGGCCAGGCTGGCCTCGCGCGCGCCAAATCGCGTGTTGAGCGGCAATTGCAGGGTCAGCAGATGCTCCGGCGGGAAGGGCGAGGGCAGGTTCAGGCAGGCGTCCTCCGCTTCCCCGCCCAGCGTTTCCCGCATGGCGGAAAGCGGCAGCAGGGTGGCGGAATAGTAGACGCAGCCGGCCAGGCGGCGGGAGGCTTCCCGCAGGTGGGGAGCGGGGTTGAGACACAGCACGCGGATATGGCCCGTTTTCTTGTCCGCATCCCGGGTCAGCGCGTAGTCCTCCGGGGTTTCCCGCATCCGGTTGGCGGCGGAGAGGAAGGAAATCAGCCCGCGGACGGTCTCCGCGGCGCCGGGGGCGTGCGTTTGCGAAAGGGCTGCCAGCAGGGCGGCGGCCGCGCCGGCCAGCGTTTCGTCGCCGAAGGGGTCGCCCTCCCGGCAGACCGCGTCCCGCAGGGCGGTGCAGGCGCGGTACACGCCGCCCCGGCCCAGGGCTTTGCTGGCGGCGCGCCGGAACTCCAGCAGCCGGCGCAGGCTGATTTCGCCGGAGAGCATCTCCCGCGCGCGGTCGGGCAGGTTGTGCGCCTCGTCCACCAGCAGGGTGACCCCGCGGGGGCGGTCGAAGACGCGGCTCAGGCGCACCTGGGGGTCAAAGGCGTAGTTGTAGTCGCACACCACCAAATCCGCGATTTCACACAGGGCGAGGGAAAACTCGAAAGGGCACAGCCCGTGGCGCTCCGCGGCCGAGAGGACGTACCCGGTGTCCCAGTCCCCGGCGTCCAGCGCCTCTTCCAGGGCCGCCGGCTGGCGCAGGTAGTGGCCCTTCGCCCGGGGGCAGAAATCCGGGTGGCAGCGCACCTGCTCCATGGGACAGAGGGACTCCTTGGCGGCCAGCGTCAGGAAGTGGAGCGGCAGGCCCGACGACCGCATCCGGGCGGCTTCCTTTGCCACGGAGGCGCGCTGGGTGCCCCGCGCGGTCAGGCAGAAAACCTGGCGGTTCTTCCCTTGCCCCAGCGCCTTGAGCGCGGGGAAGAGCACCGCGGCGCTCTTGCCGGTGCCGGTGGGCATCACGGCGAACAGGCGCCTGCGGCGCGCGATGGCGAGATAGGCCTGCTCCGCCATCTCCCGCTGCCCGGGGCGGTATTCCGGGTAGGGGAAGGGCAGCCCGGCCAGCGCCGCGTCCCGCCGCAGCGCCCGCTGCCGCAGCCGGGCATGCCAGGCGGCGTAGGGCCGCAGCAAACCAAAAAAGGCGGTCTCCAGGCGCGGAGCCGGCCAGGCCTCGTCAAACGCGGCCTTCACGCGGCCTTCCGGGGTTACGTAGGATACCCGCAGGCGCACGCAACCCAGGCTGTCCCGGCGGGCGAGCATGAAGCCGTAGCAGGCCGCCTGCAGGAGGTGCTCCGGCAGCGGCCGCTCCGGCACGTCCGGCGGGCAGAGCTTGATTTCCTCGATGGTTGGCGGGGACGTCCCGGGGTCGTACAGGTCCATGCGGCCGGTGACGCGCAGGGGCAGCCCCGCCTCCCCGCCTTCCCAGGAAAGCGCGGATTCCGCGGCGCCTGCGCTTTCGCCCTGGCGGGCCAGGTGGCCCCGGCGGCCCAACTCCATCAGCTGGGCGGAGACGGGCAGGATGTCCGGCGGGAAGACGGAGAAAGCGACCAGCGCGCGCACGGAGACCCGCAGGGCGGCGGGCGTGTCGCTCACGTCAGGCCCTCGTAGTCGACCCGCACCAGCGTCAGGCCCCGGGCGGGCGCGGTAGGCCCCAGCGCCAGGCGGTCGCCGCTTTCAAAGGCGCGGAGGAAGGCGTCCGGCGGCAGTTTGCAAAGGCCGACTTGGATCAGGGTGCCGGCGATGATGCGCACCATGTTGTACAAAAAGGCGTCGCCCGACACCGTCAGCACCCATTCCTCGCCCCGGTACTCCAGGCGCGCGGCAAACAGGGTGCGCACGGTGGTTTTCGCGCTGCCGCCGGCCGCCTGGAAGGCCTTGAAATCATGCCATCCCGGCAGGCTGCCGAGGGCCTCCCGCATTTTGCCTTCGTCCAGCGGCAGGGGGACGAAGGCGGCGAAGTGCCGCAGCAGGGCGCCGGGCTGGCGCCGGTTGAGGATGCGGTATTGGTATTCCTTGCCGGTCGCCGAAAACCGCGCGTGCAGCCCCGGGTCCACCCGCTGGGCGCGGGTCGCGCGGACGTCCGGCGGCAGGAGGGTGTTGAGCACGAAGGGCCACTTGTCGTCCGGGATGCCAGCCGCGGTGTCGAAATGGGCGCGCTGGCCCAGCGCGTGCACGCCCGCGTCGGTGCGGCTGGCGCCGGTGACCTGCACGGGGCGGCGCGTGGCCTTCCCCAGCGCGGTCTCCACTTCCTCCTGCACGCTCCTGCCGTTGATCTGGCGCTGCCAGCCGGAAAAGCGGGTGCCGTCGTATTCCAGGGTCAGCAGGATGCGGCGGGGGCCGTTCATTTAATAAATCCCGGCAGGAGGAGGACGAGGTAAAGCAGGGCCATCGTCAGGAAGGCGACGGCGTCCCGGCGGCGGAACTTCAACACGTGCAGCCGGGTGCGGCCCTCCCCGCCGCGGTAGCAGCGGGCTTCCATGGCCATGGCCAGGTCGCCCGCCCGGCGGAAAGCGCTGACGAACAGCGGCACCAGCAGGGGAATCATCGCCTTGGCCCGCTTGACAAGGTTGCCGCTTTCAAAGTCCGCACCCCGCGCGGTCTGGGCCTTCATGATTTTGTCGGCCTCCTCCACCAGGGTGGGGATGAATCGCAGCGCGATGGTCATCATCATCGCCATCTCGTGGGCGGGAAACTTGAACACCTTCAGCGGCGAGGCCAGCCGCTCCAGCCCGTCCGTCAGCGTGACGGGGGCGGTGGTCAGGGTCAGGATGCTGCTGCCGGTGACCAGGAACACCAGCCGGAGGGAGAAGTGCACGGCGTTCATCAGCCCCTCCTGCTTGACAACGACGGGCCCGATGCGGAGCAGCTCGGTCGTCCCGGCGCCGAAGAACAGGTTGAGGATGAAGGTGAAGGCCAGCAGGATGCGCATGGGGCGCAGGCTCCGGAGCATCAGGGCGGCGGGCAGCTTCGACATCCAGGCCGCGAAGGCCAGGTAGAGGGCGACGGGGATGTACAGCCACAGGTCGCGCACCAGGAACACCGCGATGAGGTAGAGGAAGGCCAGGACGATTTTGGCGCGCGGGTCCAGCCGGTGCACCGGGCTGTCCACCGGGTAATACTGCCCCAGGGTGATGTCACGCAGCATCGCCGTCCCCCCCTTTGATGAGCAGGGCGAGTTCCGCCGCGATGTCCTCCAGCCGGGCGCGCTCGGCCAGTTCCAGCCCGCCTTCCCGCAGCAGGCGCGCCAGCTTGAACCCCTGGGGCACGTCCAGGCCCATCCGGGTCAGCCGGTCGTACTGCGAGAAGACCTCTTCGGCCGTGCCCTCCATGGCCAGGGCGCCCTTTTCCAGCACCGCGACCCGGGTGGCCAGCCGCGCCACGTCGTCCATGGCGTGGGAAATCAGCACCACCGTGGTGCCGGAGCGGTTCAGCCGCTGCACGTCCTCCAGCAGGAAGTCCCGTCCCCGCGGGTCCAGCCCGGCGGTGGGCTCGTCCAGCACCAGCACGCGCGGCCGCATGGCCAGGACGCCCGCCAGCGCGGCGCGGCGCATCTGGCCGCCGGAGAGCTCAAAGGGCGAGCGCGGGCTGATTTCGCCGAAGTCCAGCCCCACCAGCGCCAGCGCCTCCCGAACCCGCGCGTCGATTTCCGCGTCGGACAGGCCCATGTTCCGGGGGCCGAAGGCGACGTCCTTGTAGACGGTTTCCTCAAACAGCTGGTGCTCCGGGTACTGGAACACCAGCCCGACCTGGAAGCGCAGCGCGCGGCGGTTGGCGTCCCCGGCGTTGATGTCCTGCCCGTCCAGCAGCACGCGGCCGGAGGTGGGCTTCAGCAGGCCGTTGAGGTGCTGGGCCAGGGTGGACTTGCCCGAGCCCGTGTGGCCGATCAGGGCCAGCAGCTCGCCGTCCCGGACGGTCAGGTCGACCTTGTCCAGCGCCACGGTGGTCTGGGGGCCGGAGCGGTAGGCGTGGCTTACCTGTTCAAGCACGAGGGGCACAGCCGCTTCACCTCCTCCACCATTTCGTCCACCGTCAGGATGTCCGCGCGCGCCGGGACGCCCCGCTCCTGGAGCAGCCGCGCCAGCCGGGTCATCGGTGGCACGTCCAGCCGCAGGGCGCGCAGCGCGTCCACCTGCGAGAAGACCGCCTTCGGGGTCCCGTCCATGGCGACCCGCCCGTGGTCCATCACCAGCACGCGCCCGGCCAGGGCGGCCTCCTCCATGAAATGGGTAATCCACACCACGGTGATGCCGGCGTCGCGGTTGAGCGCGCGCACGGTGTCCAGCACCTCCTTGCGCCCCTGGGGGTCCAGCATCGCGGTGGCCTCGTCCAGGATAAGCGCCTCCGGCCGCATGGCCAGGATGCCGGCGATGGCGACGCGCTGCTTCTGCCCGCCGGAGAGCAGGTGGGGCGCGCGGTCGCGGAAATCGTACATGCCCGTCAGGCGGAGCGCCTCGTCAATCCGGGCGGGCATCTCGTCCGTGGGCACGCCGATGTTTTCCAGCCCGAAGGCCACGTCGTCGTAGACCTGGGTGGCGACCAGCTGGTTGTCCGGGTTCTGGAAGACCATGCCGGCGGTGCGGCGGATGTCCCAGGTGTAGCGGTCCTCCCGGGTGTCCATGCCGCTGACGGTCACGCTGCCCCCGGTGGGCAGGTACAGGCCGTTGAGCAGCTTCGCCAGGGTGGACTTGCCCGAACCGTTGTGCCCCAGCACGGCCAGGAACTGGCCCCGGGGCACGTCGAAGCTGACGCCGGTGAGCGCCGGCGGCGACTCCGGGTCGTAGCGGTATTCCAGGTCCGAAACGGTCAGGTGGGGCGCGTCGGTCATGTCGTCTCCCCGCGGTTGAAGGCGCCGCGCATGTCGAATTCCCGGTAAAAGTCCTTCATGTAGTCAAGGTAGCGGTCCTCCCGGATGGCCTGCCGGGCGCCTTCCATCAGCCGGGCCAGGTAGCGCAGGTTGTGGACGCTGCACAGGCGGGCGCCGGTGATTTCGTCGGTGGCGATGAGGTGGCGGATGTAGGCGCGGGAGTAGTTCCGGCAGGCCTCGCAGTCGCAGCCCTCCTCCAATGGCCGGAAGTCCGCCTTATAGGCCGCGTTCCGCACCACCAGCCGACCTTCCCGGGTCAGCACGGTGCCGTTGCGCGCGATGCGGGTGGCCAGCACGCAGTCGAACATGTCCACGCCCCGCAGCACGCCTTCCAGCAGGCAGTCCGGCGTTCCCACGCCCATCAGGTAGCGCGGCTTGTCCCGTGGCAGGAGGGGCAGGGTGTGCTCCAGCATGTCATACATGGTTTCCTTGGGCTCGCCCACCGACAGGCCGCCGATGCCGTAGCCGGGAAAGTCCATGTCCGCGAGGGCGCGGGCGGATTCCCGTCGCAGCTCAGGGTAGAAGGCGCCTTGCACGATGCCGAAGAGCGCCTGGTCCTCCCGGGTATGGGCTTTCTTGCAGCGCAGCGCCCAGCGGTGTGTGCGCTCCATGTCCTCCCGTGCCTTTTCCTCCCCGCAGGGGTAGGGGGAGCACACGTCGAAGGCCATCGCGATGTCCGCGCCCAGCTTCTGCTGGATGTCCACCGCGCTTTCCGGGCTCATGAACAAGGGGCTGCCGTCCAGGTGGCTGCGGAAGGCCACGCCCTCCTCGGTCATGCGGTTGAGCCCGGAGAGGGAGAACACCTGGTAGCCGCCCGAGTCCGTGAGCAGGGGCCGGTCCCAGGCCATGAAGGCGTGCAGGCCGCCCGCCTCCCGGATGAGGTCCTCCCCGGGGCGCAGGTGCAGGTGGTAGGTGTTGGCCAGCACGATGGAGGCGCCGATTTCCTTCATCTCCCGCGAGGTCATCGCCTTGACGACGGCCTGGGTGCCCACCGGCATGTACACCGGGGTTTCCACCGGCCCGTGCGGGGTGTCAAGGACGCCCAGCCGGGCGCCGGACTGGCGGCAGGTGTGCTCCAGGCGGAAGGTGACGGGTGAGGGCATGGCGCTCCTTGCTGGGTCGGTTCGTTCGGCGGGGTCCGGGCGGGGCTTTCCGCGCTCTGCTTACGGCGCGATGTCCGGCCACACCCGGGTCAGGCCGTCCAGCTCCCGGGCGTAAGGCGCGAAATGCGGGCTGCGGGGCCAGGGCGCAGGCAGGTATTCGGGCGGGCAGACGAAGACCATGCCCTTGCCGGTCACCGGGTGGGCGAAGCGCAGGCGCATGCCCCACAGTGCGATGAGGGATTCCCCCGCGCCGCGCGGGTTGTAGCGCGCGTCGCCCAGCAGGGGGTGGCCGAAGTGGGCCATCTGGGCGCGGATCTGGTGGGAGCGCCCGGTCTGCAGCTTGACGGCGACCAGGCTCTTTTCCGCGCTGTGGGCGACGGTCTGCCCGGAGAGCACCGCCTCCTTGCCCTGGCGCCTGAGGTAGGCGGGCAGGACGCGCACGGTGTTCTGCGCGGGGTCCTTGACCAGGTAGTCCTTCAGGGTGAAGCGGTCGGGCGTTTCGCCCGCGCATACCAGCACGTACTCCCGGCTCAGGCCGCCTTCCTTCATTTGCGCCGCGAAGCGCGCGGCCGCCTTGCTGGTGCGCGCGAAGACCAGCAGCCCGCCCACGGGGCGGTCCATGCGGTGTACCAGGCCCAGGAAGACGTCGCCGGGCTTTTCGTACTTCTCCTTCAGGTAGCCCTTCAGGACGCCCAGCAGGTCGCGGTCCTGGGTGCGGTCGCCCTGGGTGAGCATGCGGGGCGGCTTGAGGGCGACCAGCACGTGGTTGTCCTCGAACAGGATGGGTGGAATCGCGCTTTGGCTCACTTCGTTCTCTCCTTTGGCCGCCACCGCCCCGTTGCGCCGGCGGGCAGCACGCCGCCGGAGGCGATGGGCAGGCACAGTTCCTGCGCGTCCAGGGCCCCCTCCGGCAGGGCGCGGCGCAGGATGTTGCCCAGGACGGCGGGCTGGAAGCCCGTGGTATAGCCGTTGATGAGGAAGAACAGCGGCTCCTCCGACAGCAGCCCAGCGCACAGCTCCGCCAGGGGGAAGAGCTCGTCCTCCAATTTCCAGACCTCGCCGCCGGGGCCCCGGCCGTAGCTGGGCGGGTCCATCAGGATGCCGTCATACCGGCTGCCGCGGCGCAGCTCGCGCCGCACGAAAGCCTTCGCGTCCTCCACGATGTATCGGCAGCCGTCCTCCGGGGCGCCGGTCAGGCCGCGGTTTTCCCGCGCCCAGGCGACCATGCCCCGGGCCGCGTCCACATGGGTGACCTTCGCGCCGGACATCGAGAGGGCCAGGGTCGCCCCGCCGGTGTAGGCGAAGAGGTTGAGCACCCTGGCGCCGGGGCGGCCTTCGACCCGGGCGCGCATCCAGTCCCAGTTGCCGGCCTGCTCGGGGAAGAGGCCGGTGTGCTTGAAGCCCGTGGGCCGCACATAGAACCGCAGGTCCCGGTAGGCGATTTCCCAGCGCTCCGGCAGGGGCTTTTTGAAGGTCCACGCGCCGCCGCCCGCCGCGCTGCGGGCGTACACGGCGTCCGCCTGCCCCCAAAGGCCGGGCTTTGCCTTCGGCCAGATGACCTGCGGGTCTGGGCGCGCCAGCAGGTAGTCGCCCCAGCGCTCCAGCTTCATCCCTTCGCCGGCGTCCAGCACCTCGAAATCCCGCCAGGCGTCGCTCAGGAACACGCCGCGCCCTCCCGCCGCCCGGCGTCGGTCAGGGCGGTCTCCACGGCGGCGGCCCAGCCCGCCCTGCGGGCCTTGCGTTCGGCTTCGCCGATGGCCGGCTCGAAATCCCGCTCCGGCCGCCACAGCGCGGCGGCCTCCCGCGGGCCGTCAATCAGCCCCTTGCCCACGCCGGCCAGCAGCGCCGCGCCCAGGGCGGTGGTTTCCCGCTCCTGCGGCCGCTGCACGCGCACGCCGGAGATGTCGGCCTGCAACTGCATCATCAGGCTGTTCGCGCTGCCGCCGCCGTCCGCGCGCAGGACACCGGGATTCCGCCCCAGCGCGCCCGCCATCAGGCGCAGCAGGTCGTCGGACTGGAAGGCGATGGACTCCAGCGCCGCGCGGGCCAGGTGGCAGCGGTTGCTGCCGCGGGTGAGGCCCAGCAGCGTGCCCCGGGCGTACATGTTCCAGTGCGGCGCACCCAGGCCGGTGAAGGCCGGGACGAAGTGGACGCCGCCGGTGTCCTCCACTTGCCGTGCCAGCTCCTCCGACTCTGCGGCGGTCTTCAGGACGCCCAGCTCGTCGCGCAGCCACTGGATGGCGGCGCCGGCGACGAACACGCTGCCCTCCAGCGCGAAAACGGGCTTGCCGCCGATTCGCCAGGCCAGGGTGGACAGCAGCCCCGGCACGTCCCCGGCCGGCCGTTCCCCGGCGTTCATCAGCATGAAGCAGCCCGTGCCGTAGGTGTTCTTGACGTCCCCGGGGTTCAGGCAGCCCTGGCCGAACAGGGCGGCGTGCTGGTCGCCCGCCAGGGCGCAGACGGGGACGGGCCCGCCCAGCAGGGAGGGATGGAGGTCCCCCGCGGCCTGCGCGGTGTCCAGGACCCGGGGCAGCAGGGCGCGGGGCAGGTTGAAGGCCCGCAGCAGGTCGTCGTCCCAGTCCTGGGTATGCAGGTTGAACAGCATCGTGCGGCAGGCGTTGGTCGCGTCCGTCACGTGGGGCTGGCCTGACAGCAGGCGGAAGGCCAGGAAGCTGTCCACGGTGCCGAAGCACAGTTCGCCCTTTTCCGCGCGCTCTTGCAGGCCGTACTCGTCCAGCAGCCAGCGCAGTTTGGTCGCTGAAAAATAGGCGTCCGGCACCAACCCTGTTTTCGCGCGGATGAGGGGCGCGAGCCCCTCTGCCTTGAGCCGCTCCACCATCGGCGCGGTGCGCCGGCACTGCCAGACCACGGCGGGCGCCAGGGCTTTCCCGGTTTCCCGGTCCCAGACGAGGGTGGTTTCCCGCTGGTTCGCGACGCCGGCGGCGGCGATCTGCCCGGGGCGGACGCCGGCCCTGCGGACGGCCTCCCGCATCGCGCGCATGGTGGTGTCCACCAGGTCTTCCGGCTCATGCTCCACCCAGCCCGGGCGCGGGTAGCGCTGGGCGAACTCAAAGGCCGCCGATGCGGTGAGGCGGCCTTCGGGCGTGAATACGGCGGCGCGGGAGGAGGTGGTTCCCTGGTCCAGCGCTAGGAGAAACTGAGCGGCCACGCGCCCTCCTTGTTCGGGTTATTCAAGGCGGATGCCGTACATGCGGCTGTTCTCCCGCCCGGAGGTTCCGATGACCAGCACGTCGTTGTACACCGCAGGGGAGCCTTCCACCGGCCCGCCCAGCTCCAGGGTGAAGAGAACCCGCCCGCTGGCGCCGTCGAGCAGGAAGAGGCGCCCCTCCGCGTCCGCCTGGATGACGCGGGCGCGGCCGTCGGGCGTGTAGACGGCAACGGGGGAGGAGACGGAGCCGGCGGCCAGGGGCAGCTTCCACGCCTGCTCGCCGGTCGCCTTGTTCAAGGCGACGAGGGCGCCGCCCTCCTCGGTTTTGTTGAGGGTGAACAGCACCAGATGGCCGATGCCTTCCCGGCCGACCAGCGGGCTGGCTTTCAGGCCGGAGCGCTCGCCCTTGTCGTACTTGGCCTTGATTTCCACCTTCCAGGCCTCCTGGCCGGTCAGGGCGTCCAGCCGGCGCAGCACGGCCACGCCGTCCCGGCGGGAGCGGTCGAACACCGTGGTGCCGGTATACAGCGCCAGGGCGCTGTCCCCCTCCAGGTCCAGGGCGGGGGTGGCGTCGGTGTTGTCGCCCGTGTCGAAAGCCCAGACGGTCTTCAGGGTGGTCGTGTCCACGCAGCGGATGATGCCCCGCTTGTCCGCCACGAAGGCGTAGGGGCCATACATCGCGGCGGAGGCCTCGATGGAGACGCTGTTGTCCGGCTGCTTGCCCGCCTTGGTGCGCAGGTAGGTCACGTCCGGGTCGACGGTCAGGGTTTTGGTGTCCCTGACGTCGAACACCGTGTTGAGGGTGACGGTATAGATGAGGCCGTTCTCGCCGGCCACGACCAGGCTGTCGCTGAAGCGGTCGAACAGCGCCGTGCCGTCGAAGGCCCCGTTGGTCGCGTATTGCAGCTGGTTCTTGGTCTTGCGGCCGTTGATGAATTCCGCCCGGCTGCCGTCCACCAGGTTGTAGATGAAGAAGCCGATGTCGCCCGTCTTGCCGGGCAACTTGGAGATGCCCTGGCCGAAGGCGGCCAGCGGCCGGCCCATCGGGTCCACCGACACGCTGCCCTTCAGGGGGAAGCCGACGTCGAAGGGCTCGCGGGTGGGCTTGCCGTCGTTCAAGTCCAGGAAGTAAACCTTGCCGTCCTGCGCCGCGAAGATGACCTCCTTCAGCGCGCGGACCGCCTTCTTTTCCTCGTTGAGGTTCATCATCTCGCGCACCTCGATGGGCCACTTGACGATGGCGGGCTGGCCCGTCCAGCCCAGGCCGTAGAGGGTGCCGGAGTCGGAGGTGCGCAGGCTGCCGACCTCGGCCTGCCAGAGGACGGACAGCTGCTCCAGCGCCATGTCCGCCGTGCCGAAGGCCGCGTTCTGGCGCATGCCGTCGCCGCGGAAGGTGAACACACCCCCGGGGTAGTAGGTGTATCCCTCCCCGCCTTGCACGTTCAGCGGCGTTTCCCGGGTATAGTCGCCCAGGCCCTTGGCGCCCCGGTAGGCGGTCTCGGTGACGTTCATACGGCCGGGGCCTTGCGCCTCGGCGGCCTGGGCGGTCAGCGCGGGCATGGGCGTTGCGGTCGGGGCCGCCGTCGGCGCGGCGGGCTCAACCGGCTCCATCGGTTCTACGGATTCGATCGGCTCCACCGGTACTGCCGGCTCAATGGGCGCGACGGGCTCCACCGGCTCGATTGGTTCGACGGGCTCCACCGGCTCCATCGGTTCGACCGGCGCGGCCGGTTCGAAAGGCGCCGCCGGCTCGGCAGTCTGGAGCGGCGAATGCCAGTCCGTCGAGGTGATGACTTTCATGTCCGTCCCCGGCGCGCCCGTTTCGCCCGGCAGGGGGGTGAAAGCGGGCAGCAGCGCCTGCAGGGAGGGGGTTTGCGGCTCGGGCGGGGGCGCCAGGACGCCGGAAAAGGCTTCCGGCGTCGGCTGGAACACGGGCGGCGGCGTGAAGGTGGGCTCGGTTGTGGGGGCGGGGGTCGGGGTGGGCGCCGACACGGTCAGCAGAACGGTCAGGTCGGTTTTGTGCCAGGCGTCGCCCTGCTTGAATCCCGCCGTCAGCGGGCCTTCCCGTGGCGTGTCCAGGATGGAGGTCAGCGTCCAGACGGTATTGGCCGGCGCGTCCACGGCTTCCTGGACGCCCGGGATTTCGTTGTCGGCCTCGTCCCAGATGCGCACGCCGTCGATTGCGCGGCTGGCGGTGAAGGTGAACACGGTTTTCACGCCGGTCTGCACCTTGTCCTCCGGCGTGTCGAACTTGAGCAGCCGGGCCGGCTCCTGCCGGTTGACGCCCACCAGGCCCAGGGCGCCGTCCACCACCTGGTGGGAGAGGCCGCGCGCCGTGCCCAGGATGCCTTTGGCGTCCTTTGGAATCAGGAAATAGGAGACGGCCAGGATGACGGCCAGCGCGAGGAAAAGGGCCAGCAGCGCCATCGGCCAGCGCCGCGGCGGCAGGTCTTCCTCGTCGTATTCGTCCTCATACCGGGGGGCGTAGGGGGAGGGGTCGCGCCGGGGCGGCTGGTATTCGGCTTCCTCGTATACCCGGGGCGCCGGGCGCGGGGGCGGGGGCGGCACAGGCCGCGTGGCGTCGTAGCCGTAGGGAGGCGGGGGCGCGGCGCCCTCCGGCGGGTAGCCGGCGCGCAGCGGGGTTTCCCGTCCCTGCCCGGCCGCCGGGGCGCCCGGGTCCTGGTGGCGTTCGCTCCTGCGCCTGCGCGGCGCGGCCGGATATTCCTGGTTGGACATCAGCGGACTCCTTTCCTTCGGCAGGGGCGCGGGGCGCCCCCGGTCAAAAGGCGGTCTTCTCCCGCAGGGTCGCGGTCAGTTCGGAGACGGCCACGCGCTCCTGGGCCATGGTGTCCCGGTCGCGCAGGGTGACGGTGCCGTCCTCCAGGGTGTCGAAGTCCACCGTCACGCAATAGGGGGTTCCGGCCTCGTCCTGGCGGCGGTAGCGCTTGCCGATGGAGCCGGACTCGTCGTAGTCGGTCATGAACTCGCGGGAGAGCATCCGGTGGATTTCCCTGGCTTTTTCGCCCAGCTTGTTCTTCTGCAGCGGCAGGACGGCGGCCTTGAAGGGCGCCAGGGCGGGGTGGAGCCGCAGCACGCCGCGCACGTCGCCGCCCTCCAGCTCCTCCTCCTCGTAGGCGTCGCACAGGAAAGCCAGCGCCACCCGGTCCGCGCCCAGGGAGGGCTCCACCACGTAGGGGATGAAGCGCTCGTTGCTCACCGGGTCGATATATTCCATGTTCTCCCCGCTGTGCTCCTGGTGCTGCTTCAAATCGAAGTCCGTGCGGTCGGCGATGCCCCAGAGCTCGCCCCAGCCGAAGGGGAAGCGGTACTCGAAGTCGGTGGTCGCCTTGGAGTAGTGGGACAGCTCCTCGGGCTTGTGGTCGCGCAGGCGCAGGTTGTCTTCCTTCATGCCCAGGCTGATCAGCCAGTCCCGGCAAAAGCCGCGCCAATACTCGAACCAGGCCAGGTCCTCCCCGGGCTTGCAGAAGAACTCCAGCTCCATCTGCTCAAACTCGCGCGTGCGGAAGGTGAAGTTGCCGGGGGTAATCTCGTTGCGGAAGGATTTGCCGATCTGGGCGACGCCCATGGGCAGCTTGCGCCGGGTGGCGCGCACGACGTTCTTGAAGTTGACGAAGATGCCCTGCGCGGTTTCCGGGCGCAGGTAGATTTCCGCCGCGGAGTCCTCCGTCACGCCCTGGTGGGTCCGGAACATCATGTTGAACTTGCGGATGCCGGTAAAATCCCGCTTGCCGCAGGTGGGGCAGGCAATCTGCTTTTCCCGCACCCAGGCTTCCAGGCGCTCGTTGCTCCAGCCGTCCGCCTGCACGGCCTCGCCCCGGCTCCGGGCGTCCTCCTCGATGAGCTGGTCGGCGCGGAAGCGCGCCTTGCAGCCCTTGCAGTCCATCAGCGGGTCGTTAAAGTTGCCCACGTGCCCGGAGGCCACCCACACGCTGCGGTTCATCAGGATGGCGCTGTCCAGCCCGACGTTGTGCTCGCTCTCCTGGACGAACTTCTTCCACCAGGCGCGCTTGACGTTATTCTTGAACTCCACGCCCAGGGGGCCGTAGTCCCAGGTGTTGGCCAGACCGCCGTAAATCTCCGAGCCCGGGAAAATAAAGCCGCGCACCTTGCACAGCGCGACCAGTTTGTCCATCGTCAGCGGCACGTTGCGTCCTCCTTGCATAAGCCACATTATCATAGGGGCGGGCCCGCCTCTTGTCAAGAAAACCCGCCCTTTCGGGGGGCGGGGAGACGTGGTGCGGGCGCCGCTTCGCCCTGGTTTCAGCCCGTCGGGCCCTCCGGCACCCGGCACACCGAAATCCAGGCGGAGGCGCCCGAGGCGCGCATCAGCTCCTCCGGACTGAGTCGGACCGCGCTGTCGCCCGTGCCGCAGGCCGGGTAGACGGTGTCGAAGCGCAGCAGCGAGCTGTCCAGGTAGACCGCGACGCCCTCGTTGACCCCGAAGGGGCAGACCCCGCCCACCGGGTAGCCGACCAGCCGCCGCACTTCCTGGGGCGGGAGCATGGCGGCCTTGCAGTGGAAGAAGGCCTTGAACTTCCCGTTGTCCACCCGGGCGTCCCCCGCGGCGACCACCAGCACCGGCTTCTCCTTCACCAGGAAGGACAGGGTCTTGGCAATCTGCGCGGACGGGCAGCCCACGGCCAGGGCGGCCAGCTCCACCGTCTGGCTGGACACCTCGAAGCGCATCGCCCGCTCCTCCAGGCCGAAGCGCCTCAGGTGCTCCTTCGCCTTGTCAAACAATTTCCTCACTCCTTTTCACTGGCGGAAAAGCAAAACGCCCGGCCGGGCGTCCCCCGGCCAAGCGCCCGCTCACTTCCGGTTCTTGAGCTTGGCCGCCACCATCTCCGCCGCGCCGGCGTACTCGTTCCGCGGCAGGTGCAGCACCATGAACACGAAGGCGTAGGGCCGGTACAGCGTGATGCGCCCGGTGCTAGGGGACAGCCGGTAGCGCGCCGCGTCCGACCAGACCAGGTATTCTTCGTGGGCCAGCAGGAAGGGCTTGCCCAGGCTGTTTTGCTGGAAGGCGGCCTTGTCGTAGCGGATGAAGCGAGACCAGCACCGGGCGCGCGTGGGCTCGATCCAGGTGCGCTTGAGCACGCCCTTGGGGTCGAGCATGTACTGCACCGACTCCCGCCCCTGCAGGACCAGCAGGACGCCCCCCAGCAGCAGGAAGCCCAGCCCCAGCCCGACGGTGTTGAGCAGGATGCCGGTAGAGCGGAAGAAGGTGGAGAACACCCCGGGCCCGCCCAGGATGAATTCCATCGCCAGCATGACGGCGACGGCCAGCGCCACCGCCCCCATGGCAATCCTGACGAGGAGGCTTAAGCGGGCGGGGTCGTTGACGGCCAGCCGGCTGTCCTCCCACACGTAGCGTACGGAGGGGTTGCCCAGGCTCCGCCCGCACTGCCCGCACATCGGGCTGGGGTTTTGCCGGGCGCACCGGGCGCAGTAATAGACCAGCATCGTTCTCCTTGACCCTCCGCTCGCGGCCGGGTGTTCCGCCCGGTTTTCTGCCGTGAGTATAGCAGATGGGCGCGAAGGCCCGCAAACGACAGCTAATCGAAACGGACGTCCCGCCCGAAACAGCGGGCGACCAGTTCCGCGATGCGCGCGGCGCCCGCGGCGTTGGGATGGAGCCCATCTATGCTGTATTTGTCCCGGGGCGGGGGCCCCATCGTCCCGGCGTCAAAGCCCGCCTCGGCATACAGGTCCACGAAAGGCAGCCCGTAATGCGCCGCCACCTTCCGGCTGGCCTCGCTGAAATCCCCGAGGGTCAGGCTGCTGCTGAAGGGCCGGATGTCCAGCCCGTCCTTCCGGCCCCAGGTGGTGCCCAGGATGACGATGCGCAGCCCGGGTTTCCAGGCGAGGAGCGATTCCACCACCCGGCTGTAGGCGCCCAGGAAGGTCCACATGTCCTTGTCTTTCAGGGGCTTCGCGAACTCGGCCTCCGTGCCCAGGGTGATGTCGGGGTCCGCCAGGTCGTTGGCGCCGGCCAGGAGGGTTACGATGTCCGGGTCCTCGCGGATTATCCTGTTCAGGTGGAAATCGCTGTTCAGGTCCTGCGCCCGGTCCCCGGCCATGGAGGCGCCGCCGACGCCCAGATTGACGTGGGTCAGGCCGAAACGCGCCGCCACCGGCTCCTGCCAGCCGCCCCGCCGGGTGATGCTGTCGCCGCAGGACACCCACCGCTTCCCCGCCAGGCGCTCCGCGCCGGATTCCAGCGCCGCAGCCGGCGGTGCGCAGGCCGCCAGCGCGAAGCAGATGCCAAGCGCGACACCCTTGAACAATCTGTCGGCAGTTCGCCTCAAGCCGGGTTCTCTCCGTACCATATCACCTTCATTGTATCAGAATTCTGCCCCTTCTCCCCTCAGCCGCGCTCCCGCCCGCCATCGCGCCGCAAGTTGCGCGGGGAAAGCGGGATATGCTATGATATCTGGGTATTTTGCGGGCGGAGGGGCGTTTTTGATGGACATGCGGCAATCGGTGGCGGAGCTGCTCCGGGAAGCGGCGCGCGCCGCGTTTCCGCAGCTGCCGGAAGCCGAGCTGCCCCAGCCCGCCATGCTGGAGGTGCCGCCGGACAGCGAGCTGGGCGACTTCGCCTTCCCCTGCTTCCGGCTCAGCAAGGCGCTTCGCATGGCGCCCCCCGCCATCGCGCAGCAAATCGCCGGCGCCGCGAACCGCCCGGAGGTGGCCTCGGCGCAAAACGTCGGCGGTTACGTCAACCTGTTCTTCCACCGGGCGAACTTCGCCCAGAACGTGCTGGAGGACGTGCTGGCCCGCGGGCGGGACTACGGCCGGGAGCCGGAGAACGGCAGGACGGTCGTCCTGGACTATTCCTCCATCAACATCGCCAAGCGCTTCCATATCGGCCACCTGTCCACCACCATGCTGGGCAACAGCCTCAAGCGTATTTACGCGCACCTGGGCTGGCGCACCGTGGGCATCAACCACCTGGGCGACTGGGGCACGCAGTTCGGCAAGATGATCGCGGCCTTCAAGCGCTGGGGCGACTGGGAGATGGTGGAAAAGGGCGGCGTGGACGCGCTGACCGCGCTGTACGTGCGCTTCCACCAGGAGGAAGAGGGCGACCCCTGCCTGCTGGAGGAGGGGCGCGCCTGGTTCCGCCGGATTGAGGAGGGCGACCCGGAGGCGGCGGAAATCTTCGGCCGCTTCAAGGAGCTGACCCTGAAGGACGCCCAAAAGGTGTACGACCTGCTGGGCATCACCTTCGATTCCTACAACGGCGAGGCCTTCTTCAACGACAAGATGGGCCGGGTCATCGACGAGCTGCGCGAAAAGGGCCTGCTGGAGGAAAGCGAGGGCGCCTTCGTGGTGGACCTGGAGGCCTATAAGATGCCGCCCTGCCTCATCCTCAAGTCCGACGGGGCGACGCTGTACGCCACCCGCGACCTGGCCGCGGCGCTGTGGCGCAAGGACACCTACCATTTCGACAAGTGCCTCTACGTCGTCGCCTACCAGCAGAACCTGCACTTCCGCCAGGTGTTCAAGGTGCTGGAGCTGATGGGCTACGGCTGGGCGAAGGACCAGATGGAGCACGTGGCCTTCGGCATGGTCAGCTACGAGGGCCAGGCCATGTCCACCCGGGAAGGCAACGTCGTCCACCTGGACGAGCTGCTGGCCCGGGCGCAGGAGAAGGCGCTGTCCGTCATCGAGGAAAAGAGCCCCGGCCTCCCAGGCAAGGCGGACGCCGCCCGGGCCGTGGGCGTGGGTGCGGTGATTTTCACCACCCTACTCAACTCCCGCATCAAGGACATCGACTTCTGGTGGGACCGCGCGCTCAACTTCGACGGGGACACCGGCCCCTACGTGCAGTACACGCACGCGCGCTGCTGCTCGGTGCTGCGCAAGGCCGAAGACAACGGCGCCGCGCCGGATTACCGTGCCCTCACGGATGACGAGGCCCAGGCCGTGCTGCGGCTGCTGTCCCGCTTCCCGGAGGCCATCCGGCAGGCGCAGAAGGACAACGAGCCCTCCGCCGTTACGCGCGCGACGCTGGACGTCGCCAAGGCCTTCAACAAGTACTACTACGAGCGGCGGATTCTGGACGCGGACGCCCCGGGCACAAAGGCCCGCCTGGCGCTCACCCGCGCGGTCCGGAACGTCATCGAACTGGGGCTCTCGCTCATCGGGGTCAAGGCCCCGGAGCAAATGTAAGGCCGGGCGGCCCGGCGGCGAAAAGGAGACGGATATGCGCTTCACCAAAATGCACGGCATCGGCAACGACTACATCTTCGTCAACTGCTTCGAGGAAATCGTGCAGGACCCCTCCCGGCAGGCGCTGGTGATGAGCCGGCCGCACTTCGGCGTGGGCGCGGACGGGCTGGTGCTGCTCGAGCGCTCCGAGACGGCGGACTTCGGCATGCGCATCTTCAACGCCGACGGCTCGGAGGCGGAGATGTGCGGCAACGCCGCCCGCTGCATCGGCAAGTTCGTCTACGAGCGGGGGATGACGGAGAAGACCGAGCTGACGCTGGAGACCAAGGCCGGCATCCGGCAGCTAACCCTGACGGCGGACAAGGGCAAGGTGTCCCGCGTGAAGGTGGACATGGGCTCCCCGGAGCTCAACCCCCGCAACATCGCCGTGGACCTGCCCGGGGAAATCGTGCTGCGCCACCGGCTGCAGATCCTGGGGCAGAACTGGTACATCACCTGCGTCAATATGGGCAACCCCCACTGCGTCATCTTCGTCAAGGATCCGGAGGCCATCGACGTGCCCACCCTGGGGCCGATGTTTGAAAACCACCCGCTCTTCCCCCGGCGCACCAACGTGGAGTTCGTCCGGGTCATCCGGCGCGATGTGCTGCAGATGCGCGTGTGGGAGCGCGGCGCGGGGGAGACCCTGGCCTGCGGCACCGGCGCCTCCGCCGCTCTGGTCGCGGCTGTGCTGGGCGGGCTGAGCGACCGGACGGTGCAGATGAAGCTGACCGGCGGCAACCTGGAGCTGAGCTGGAACGCGGAGGACAACCACGTCTACCAGTCCGGCCCCGCGGAGTACGTCTTCGACGGCGAGTGGCTGGGCTGAGGCCGGGATGATGCAGGTCAACGCGCACATCCACCGGATGCCCGCCCAGTACCTCTTTGCGGACATCGCCAGGCGGGTGAAGGAATACGAGGCGGAACACCCCGGGAAGCGGCTCATCCGCATGGGCATCGGCGACGTGACCCTGCCCCTGGCGCCTATCGTGGCGGAGGCCTTCGCGCAGGCCGCGCGGGGCATGGGGCAGAAGGAGGGCTTCCACGGCTACGGGCCGGACGGCGGCTATCCCTTCCTGGTCGAGGCCATCCTGAAAAACGACTATGAGGCGCGGGGCGTCTCCCTCCAGCCGGACGAGGTTTTCGTGTCCGACGGCGCGAAGACCGACGCCGGGGCGCTGCAGGAGCTGTTCTCCCCGGACGCGCGCATCGCGGTGACCGACCCGGTCTACCCCGTGTACGTGGACGCCAACGCCATGGCCGGCCGGCTGGGCGCCTTCCGGGACGGCCGGTGGGAAAAGCTGGTCACCCTGCCCTGCGGCTGGGAAAACGGCTTCGTGCCGCAGATGCCCGAAGAGCGCGTGGACGTGCTCTACCTGTGCTACCCCAACAACCCCACCGGCACGGTGCTCACCTGGGAGCAGCTGGCCGCCGTCGTCGATTGGGCGCTTCAACACGGCGTCCTGCTCATTTTCGACGCCGCCTACAAGGCCTTCGTCACCGACCCGGACATTCCGCTGAGCATCTATGAAATCCCCGGCGCGAAGGAGTGCGCCGTCGAGTGCTGCTCCTTCTCCAAGACCGCCGGCTTCACCGGCGTGCGCTGCGCCTGGACCGTCATCCCCAAAGCCCTCAAGGGCCGCCTGCCGGAGGGGGGCGAGGCCTCCCTCAACGCGCTGTGGAAACGCAACCGCGGCAGCAAGTTCAACGGCGTCTCCTACCCCGTGCAGAAGGCCGCCCAGGCTGTCTATTCGCCCGAGGGCAGGGCGCAGACCGGCGAGGCCATCGCCTATTACCTGAAAAACGCTGGGCTGCTTCGCGGCGCCCTGCGCGGCGCGGGCTTCGACCCCGCCGGCGGCGTGCACGCGCCCTACCTGTGGCTCAAGGCGCCCGGGGGCATGAGCGGCTGGCAGTTCTTCGACTACCTGATGGACAAGGCCGGCGTCGTGGGCACGCCTGGGGAGGGCTTCGGCGCGGCCGGCGCGGGCTGTTTCCGGCTGACTGCCTTTTCCACCCGGGAAGACACCGAGCAGGCCGCCGGCAGGGTGCTGGAAGCGCTCAAGGCGCTGTAGGCGCGTTTACGGGACGAATAAAGAGGACTTGATTGCGGTGCCGTTCCACGCAATGCAAAAGGAGAAGGGCATGATTCGCGCGATTGTGGGCGCCAACTGGGGCGACGAGGGCAAGGGCAAGCTGACCGACGTGCTGGCGGAGCACAGCGACCTGGTGGTCCGCTTCCAGGGCGGCGCCAACGCCGGCCACACCATCATCAACCAGTTCGGCAAGTTCGCCCTGCACCTGCTGCCCAGCGGCATCTTCCACCCGGAGGTGCAAAACGTCATCGGCCCCGGCGTCGCGCTGGACCCGGAGGCGCTGTTCCAGGAGCTGGACAGCCTGAAGGACCGGGGGGTGCCCGCGCCGCGGCTGACGGTGTCCGACCGCGCCCAGGTGCTGATGGATTTCCATATCCTGCTGGACACCCTGGAGGAGGAACGGCTGGGCGGGCGCAAGTTCGGCTCCACCAAGTCGGGCATCGCGCCGTTTTATTCCGACAAGTACGCCAAGGTGGGCATCCAGGCCTGCCAGCTGACGGACCGGGAATTGCTGCGCGAGCGGCTAAGGAACTCCCTGGAAAAGAAGAACGTGCTGATGGAGCACCTGTACCGTCACGAAAAGCTGGACGCGGACGCGCTGACAGAGAAGTATTACGCGCTGGGGCAGCGGCTCAAGCCCTACCTGGCCGACACCTCCCTGCTGCTGGACGAGGCCGTGAAGGCGGGCCGCGACATCCTGCTGGAGGGCCAGCTGGGCGCCCTGCGCGACCCGGACCACGGCATTTACCCCTATGTCACCTCCTCCTCGCCCCTGGCCGGCTATGCCGCCGTGGGCGCAGGCCTGCCGCCCTGGGCCATCCACGAGGTCATCGCCGTCACCAAGGCTTATTCCTCCAGCGTGGGCGCGGGCGTGTTCCCGACCCAGCTGTTCGGGCAGGAGGCGGAGGAGCTGCGCCGCCGCGGCGGGGACGCGGGCGAGTACGGCGCCAAGACCGGACGCCCGCGGGACGTGGGCTGGTTTGACGCCGTAGCCACCCGGCACGGCTGCCTGGTGCAGGGCGCGACCGCCGTCGCGATGACCAACCTGGACGTCATGGGCTACCTGGACGAGATTCCCGTCTGCGCCGCCTACGAACTGGACGGGCAGACCATCGGGCACTTCCCCGTCACCCAGGACCTGCGCCGCGTCAAGCCGGTTTACGTGACCCTGCCCGGATGGAAAACCGACATCCGGGGCGAGACGGATTACAGCCGCCTGCCCCGCCAGTGCCGGGAGTATGTGGAGACCGTCGAGCGGCTCATCAAAACGCCCATCACCCTGCTGTCCACCGGCCCCCGGCGCGAGGAAATCTGCCGGCGGGGCTGAGCGGCTTTCATCTTGAAGACAACGCGCCGTCCATGACGCCAGAGGAGAAGCCCATGTCCGGAACCCATTCCGTAACCTCCGGTACCCAGGGCGCCCGCGGCGCCCTTCTGGTCATGCTGGCCGGCGTGGTCTGGAGCTTCGCGGGGCTGCTGGCCAAGTGGGTGCCCTGGTCGGCCTGGTCCATCATCGGCGGGCGCGCGCTGGTGGCGGTGCTGTTCTTCGGCCTGGCGCGGCGCAGCTTCGTCCCCCGCTTCAGCGGCGGCGTATGGCTGGGCGCCCTGGGGGTCATGCTGACCTCCTCGCTGTTCATCCTGGCCAACAAGCTGACCAGCGCCGCCAACGCCATCGTGCTGCAGTATGCCATGCCCATCGTGGTCATCTTCGCCAGCTGGCTGTTTTACCGGCAGAAGCCCGGCCGCATCGACCTGCTCGCCAGCGCCATCGCCCTGGCGGGCATCCTTTTGTGCTTCCTGGGCGGCCTGGGCCGCGGCAGCCTGCCGGGCGACCTGGTCGCCCTGTCCACCGCCTTCACCTTCGCGCTGGTCTTCTTCGCCGCGCGCTTCCCGGACACCGACCCGATGGACTACACCTACCTGGGCACCCTGCTCAACTGCCTCTTTTTGCTGTACGTCCCCTTTGACCCGCAGTTCTCCCTGGGCGCAAGCGGCCTGGTCGGCATCCTGCTGATGGGCCTGTGCCTGGGCGGCGGCTACATCCTGTTCTCCGCCGGCATGCGCACCCGCGTGCACCCGGTCACCGCCTCCATCGTCGCCAACGTCGAACCCGTCCTCAACCCGCTGTGGGCCTTCCTCTTCCTACGGGAGAACCCCGGGACGCTCTCCCTGCTGGGCGCCGCCCTGGTCATCCTCAGCGTCAGCGTCTACGCCCTGCTCAAGGGGAGGAGCCGGCAGGCGGCGGAATAGGGAGGAGGGCGGGGGATTCCACCCCCCTCGCCCCCTGGCAAGGGACTTCGTCCCTTGACCCGGAAGGGAAATATAGGGGAGCCCTCCGGCCGGGAGCCAGGAAAAGGATGTTCTTGAAGGGTGATGGTTCCGCCGCTGAAGCGGCGCGAATAAGAAACCAAGGCAATGAACAAGCCCGGGGACGAAGCCCCGGGCTTTGCAGTGTGTCAAAGAAGTGTCTGCGGACACTTCTTTGATTAAGCAGGAACGGGAATTTCTGCCTGTTCGGCATCGCTATGCTTGCCTCACGGCCGGCAGAAATTCGCGGAAATGTTTTGTCTAAAGCCAAAACCCGCGGCACCGCACATGTCGCTGCCGCGGATTACCATCAGAGGGCTTCGCCCTCCGATACCTCCCATGAAATGGTTTTTTGACAGTCTGCAAGCCCGGGGACGAAGCCCCGGGCTTTGCAGTGGAATCCTCCCCTTATGCCCCGCCCATCTCCCGGTAGAAGGCCAGCGCCTCCGGCGCGGGCCGGACGGCGGAATAGCTGTCGGGCCCCCCCAGCGAGCAGGCGGCGGAGGCGATGCCGAGGCGCAGGGCGTCGCTCAGCGACCGGTCCTCGTGCGCGGCGTAGAGCACGCCGGCGCAGAAGGCGTCCCCGGCGCCGGTGGTCCCCTTGATATAGCCCTCCGGCAGCCGCAGGGAGGGCAGGCTTTCAAACCGCCTGTCCCCGTCCATCCCGAAGGCGCCCTCCGGGCAGTGGATGACCGCCCAGCGCCGGACGCCCATGTCCTTCAACCGCTCCAGGGCGGGCTCCATGCCGCCTTGTAGCAGGGCGCCGTCTGCGCTTCGCAGGGTGACGCCGGTAATCTGCTGGGCCTCGTACTCGTTGATGACGCAGTAATCGGCGTATTTCAGCGCGGGGGGCACCAGGCGCCGGAAGCGGTCCCCGGCCTCGGAGACCACGTCGACGGAGGTAAGCAGGCCCCTTTCCTGCGCGTCGTGCAGCAGGCGCGCCATGCGCGTGCCGAAGGCGTCGTCCGGCCCGTCCAGCGCGTCCAGCAGCAGGATATAGCCCGCGTGCAGGATTTTCGCCGGCAGCTGGTCCAGCTTCACGTCCTCCACGTCGAACTCCGCGCCCACGCCGCGGCCGACGAAAAAGGTGCGCTCCCGGGTCTCCTGGCAGTTGAGGACCAGGGTGTAGGAGGTCTGGCCGCGCAGGCCGATGAAGCGGGTGTCAATGTTCTTGAATTTCCCGAAATGGGACAGGACCATCTGCCCCTCCGGGTCGTTACCGATGAGGCCGGACACGTAGACGGGCAGGTTGCGGTCCAGCTGGGCCAGGCTCAGGGAGGTGTTGCAGGCCAGGCCGCCCACGGCCATCTCCCTTTCACCCAGGATGGTGGTCAGTTCCCCGCGCCCGGGGTAGCGCGCGATGCGGTAGATGACGTCGGCGATGAGGTTGCCCGCCGTGCAGATACCCTGTCTGTCCATGCCGCCTCCAGAAAGATGTGATGAACCGGGCTCAGCCCGCGAAGTCCCGCGCCGCGCGCTGCATGGCGAACAGCGAGCGGGGCGGCAGGTAGTCCGGCACGCTGTTGCCGGTCCCCACCGCCCAGCCGCCGCGGCCGGACGCGCGGCGCAGCATGGCCGTCGTCCGCTCGTACACGGCCTGCTCGTCGGCGTTGCACAGGTAGTTCATGTCCAGGCCGCCCAGCAGCGCGATGCGCCCGTGGTAGCGCTCGTAGGCCTGCTCAATGGGCAGGATGTTGTCCTCGAAGGAATGCTTGGCGTCGTAGCCCATGCCGATGATGTCGTCCATGACCGCGCCCAGCTGCCCGCAGGAGTGCAAAAACACCGGCCGGCCGGCCGCGTGGGCGGTCTCCACGATTTTCCGGTGCCAGGGGAAGACGTAGCGGCGCATCATCTCCGGGGACAGGAAGGTCTGGGAGTTGAAGCCCCAGTCGTCGTTGGAGGAAACCAGGCCGACGGACGCGTACTGCAGCGCGGCCTGGTAATAGCGGACGAGCCGCTCGCCCACGTTGTCGAAGATGAGGCCTGCCAGTTCCGGCTCGTCGTAGAGCATCATGCACAGGTTTTCGTACCCGCACAGCGACACGACGTTTTCCAGCACGCCGCCGGGCCCCATGACCATCAGCTTCATGCCCTCCGGCATCGAGCGGTCCATCTCCTTCAGGGCGTGGTCGTCAAACTGCTCCGGCTCCGGCCAGGAAAAGGCCTCGAAGCTTTTCCAGTCCGTGATTTCCGCGCCGTCGTTCAGGGAACGGGTGTGCAGGGAGGCCACGTCCTTGCTGAAATGGAAGCCGGAGGCGTAGATGGTGGAGAAGTCGTAGCCCATCTTCCGGTAGGCCTTCGCGGCGAAGCGCGCGAGGGACAGCCGGTCGTCCCCCGGCAGTTTTTCCCCGTTGACCAGTTCATACAGCGGGACGTTCATGAACAGCTCGAACAACACGGGGCGTTCCGGCTCCTCGTTGCGCAGCACGGTGAGCAGCTGGTTGAAATCGGGCGAACGGGCCATTTTTTCTGTTCCTTCCATGGGATGCTTATTTCGCTTCAGCCCCGCCATTATAGGGGCTCGCGGCTTTTCCTGTCAAACCTCGCCGTTGACGGGAAACGCACTGAAAAGGTATCCTGCCGGAAAAAGGAGCGGGAGGGCAAGGACGTGCTGGTACTGAGTTGCAACGTGGGCAGCACCTCGCTGAAATACCGCCTCTACCGGCTGGCGGGGGCGGAGGAGGAGCTGGCTTCCGGACATTTCGAGGGCATCGGCCGCGCGGCCGGCAAGGCGCGCCAGCAGGCGGGGGACCGCGGGGCGCGGGAGGACGCGCCGCGGCCGACCTACGCGGAGGCCATCGGCGCAATGCTGGACTTCCTGACGGACGCAGGGGCGCTGCCGGGCGGCAGGCCGGACTGCGTCGCCTTCAAGGTGGTGGCCGCGCTTCGCGTCAGCGGCGTGCAGGAGCTCACCGAGGAGGTGCTGGGCGCGATGGAGGCCTTCAACACCCTGCTGCCGGCGCACAACCCGCCCTATATCGCGGCCGTGCGGCAGTTTCGCCAGACGATGCCGGGCGTGCCGCTCGTCGGCAGCTTCGAGACCGGCTTCTTCCAGCGGATGCCGCCGGAGGCCTTCCTGTATGCGCTGCCCACGGAGCTGCTGGAACAGGGCGTGCGCAAAAACGGCGCGCACGGCGCCTCGCACGAGTACGTGAGCGGCTGGGTCGCGGACGCGGAGGGCCGGGACGACCTGCGCCTGGTCACCTGCCACCTGGGCGGCTCCTCCTCCATCGCGGCCGTTCAGGCCGGGCGCTGCGTGGACACCACCCTGGGCCTGTCGCTGCAGTCCGGGCTGCCGCACAACAACCGCGTCGGGGACGCGGACCCCTACCTGTCCATCTACCTGCAGGAAAGCCTGGGCTACACCCGGGAGCAGGTCAAGGAGCTGTACAGCAAAAAGGGAGGCCTGCTGGGGCTGTCCGGGTTCTCCGGGGAGCTGTGGGAAATCGAGCAGGCCGCGGACCGGGGCGACGCCCGCGCACGGACGGCGCTGGACGTCTATTGCTACAGCATCAGGAAATACGTCGGCTCCTTCGCCGCCGCCCTGGGCGGGCTGGACGCCGTGGCCTTCGCCGGGGGCATCGGGCAAAACAGCGCCAGGGTGCGCGCGCAGTCCCTCGCCGGCCTGGAGTTCCTCGGCGTCCGCCTGGACGCGGACAAAAACGCGAAAGCCAAGCCCGGCGACAAGGTGTCCGCGGAGGGCTCCCGGGTGTCCGTCTGGGTGGTCGCGACCAACGAGGAAATCGTCATCGCGCGCAAGGCGCGGCAATACCTGGAGGGGAAAGGCGCCTAAGCCGTCATAAACGGCATGAAAACCCCCCGGACGGCTTGGGCCGCCCGGGGGCTTGTTTTGTTTCGACCGGCTTATTCCACCGTGAAGGTCGTTTTCCCGCCCAGCCAGCCGTTGAAATACAGCTCCACCGCGTAGCGGCCCGGCGCGAAGGCGTCGTTGTAGCTCAGGTAGGTCTGGAAGATGTGGTTGATGTTGTAGGCGGAGCGCACGCCGGTCCAGTCCCCGGGGACGGAGGTGGTTTCGGAGTAGAGGTAGCGGTCGGCGGAATTGGGGGGATACAGCACGACGACCGCCTGGAGGTTCTTGTCCGTCTTGGCGCGCGACAGGGTGTACTCCACGGCAATGAAGAAGTTGCGCAGTTCCCCGGCGCTGGCCAGCATGGCGCCCTGCACCCGCTCCACCCGGGTCCGGGAGGCGTCGTCCCAGAAATCGGTGTTGGAGTCGGCGTTGGTGTAATACAAGGAGAAGTTTCGGTACTTGTAGTTGTACTCCCGCTGGCTGTTCAGGCGGGGCGTCGTGGCGTAGGCGAGGTCGGACTGCGCGCCTTCTTCCCCCTGGCTGACGGAAATCTTGTAATTGGTTTCCGGCGCGACCTGGAGCAGGGCGGAGTTCTCGTAAACCTCGTCATAGTAGGTGAACACGCCCTTCACCGGCCCGTAGTGGACGCGGAAGGGGGGCGAGCCGCCCTGCCAGGAGACCTTGATCTGGGTGGCGGAGAAGGGGGTCGCCTTCAGGCCGGTGATGCCGCTGTCCTCCGCGGCGAAGGCGGAAAGGGGGAGGGCGGCAAACAGCAGCAGGGCGGACAGTACGGCGGCCAGCGTGCGTTTCATCATTACATCTCCTTATGGTCGGCGTTTTCCCGCGGCGGAACCGGATGTCCGGGGATTATACCCGGCCCGCCCCGGAATACGCCCCTAGCCCAGCAGCATCGCGACCGCGCAGTAGACCAGCAGCGCCGCCATCGCGGCGTTGACCGCGAGGGCGTGCCGGGAAAACAGGAGGCGGAAGGTGGAGCCGAAGGCGGACCACAGAAGGGTGCAAAGGAAACCGGCCGTGGACAGCATCAGGGCGAAGGCCGCGAGCTGCAGCGGCTGCCCCTGGTACGCCGGCAGGATGAAGGCTTCGAGGGAAACCATGCAGTATACGTAGGCCTTGGCGTTGACGAACTGCAGCGCCACGCCGCGGAGGAAGGACGCGTCGCTCCCCTGTTCCTCCGGCGCGTCCGCCGCGTACAGGGAATGGCGGGCCAGCACCAGCAGGTAGGCGGCGCCCACGGCCGTCAGGGGCAGCTTGAGGAAGGGCAGCAGGCGGGAGAGGGCGCTCAAAAAGAAGGCGCTGGCCAGGGAAATGGCGGAAAAACCCGCCATCACGCCCAGGTTGAAGGGCAAGGCGCGGACAAAGCCCTTCCGGCGCCCGTTCTCCATGGACAGGATGTTGTTGGGCCCCGGGGTCACGGCTGTGGTGAACATGTAGATCAGAAAGGGCGCCCACTGCATGCTAGCCCGCCTCCCGCTTCCTTGTGCCTTTGACTGCACCAAAATACCCCCGCCGCCGCGCCTGCGGAAGTGGGGGGCTTGTTTCTTTTCTGTTTGCGTTCCGGGGCCTTGCGGCGGCCGGCTCAGGCGACGGGCGCCTTGTCCGTCTCCGCCCGGGCCTCCTTTTTGAAGAAGCGGCGGCCGCGGTTCTTCCCGCGCGGCTCCTCCTTCCACAGGCGCTCGGCCGTCACGGCCCACTTTTCGGAAGCCTGTTCGCACTTGGCGCACAGCGCCGCCACGTCCTCCGGGTCCTTCGCCTCGGTGGAGCGCGCGCCGGCCTGGCTCACCATCTCCCGCAGCTGGCGAGGGTTATCCAGCAGCGGGCAGGGCTGGAGCATGTTGTCGTTGAAGGGCTGCCGGTGGTGGTACTGCATGAACAGCGGTCGCCGGAGCGCTTCCAGCAGGGTGTGCTCCCGGATGTTGCTGTCGGCGTAGTGGATGAAGGCGCAGGGCTCCACGTCGCCTGCTGCGTTGATATGCAGGTAGGAGCGCCCGCCCGCGATGCAGCCGCCGGCGTACTCCCCGTCATTCCAGAAGTCCATGGTGAAAATCGGCTTGGTGTTTCGCCAGGCGCGCACGGCGCGGTACATGTGCTCCCGCTGCTCCGGGCTCACCATCAGTTCCGGCGCGGCGTCCCGGCCCACGGGCATGTAGGTGAAGAACCAGGCGAACTTGGCGCCCAGGCCAATCATATGGTCGATGTAGTCGTCGCTGCCGATAACCTCGGTGTTCCGGCTCGTGTAGCACAGGGAAATGCCGAAGGGCAGCCGCTTTTCCTTCAGCAGCTCCATCGCCCGGATGACCCGGCGGTAGGTACCCCTGCCGCGCCGCGCGTCCGTGGCCTCCTCGAAGCCCTCGATGCTGATGGCCGGCACGAAGTTCTTGACCCGCAGCATCTCCCCGGCGAAGGCGTCGTCGATCAGCGTGCCGTTGGTGAAGGCCAGGAAGGCGCAATCCGGGTGCTTTTCGCACAGCCGGACGATGTCTGCCTTGCGCATCAGGGGCTCGCCGCCTGAAAAGATGTACAGGTAGGTGCCCAGCTTCTTGCCCTGGCGGATGATGCCATCCAGCTCCTGAAGCGACAGGCTGAGCTTGCCGCCGTATTCGCTGGCCCAGCAGCCCTGGCAATCCAGGTTGCAGGCGCTGGTCGGGTCCATCAGGATGGCCCAGGGCACGTTGCAGCCGTGTTTGAGGGCCGTCTTCCGCTGGCGCGGGGTGCCGATCATGCTGGCGTTGATGACAAAGTTCTCAAACAGCCGTTTGCGTACCCCGTCGTCGACGTCCGTGTACAGGCTCTTGAGCAGCTTGTACCAGTTGCCCTGCGGGTTTAGGACCGCGTTCCTGGCGGTCTGCGCCTGGGAGCCGACGGCCAGCTGCTCCGGGTCGCGCCGGATGAGCCAGTCTGCGATTCTGACGGCGTTGCGGTCAAAATCGCGGTCCACATACGACAGCACGCGCTTGAGCCCTGCGGATTTGAGGTGTTCAACAAGGGTTTTTGCCATGGCGCCGCTCCTCCTTATTCAGTTCATAAACCCATACTAAACCGCCCGGCGCAAAAGGGCAAGCCTGCGGGGAGGCGGCCGGCCCCTTGCTTGTGCAATTGGACAGAATGGGATAAACTGTGCGGGACTTCTGAGCCGGAGGGGAGCATGGCAAACAGGGTGGCCTGGGTCAGCGGAGCGTCCAGCGGATTGGGCGCGGCGGCGGCCCGGGCGCTTGTGGAAAACGGCTGGAAGGTGGTCGCCGGCGCGCGCTCCTTCTCCGGGCAGGAAGGCGAGACGGACCTGGGCGCCCGGCTGCCGCTGGACGTGCGGAACGAAGCCTCGGTGAAAAGCTTTGCCGGGCGTGCGGAGGCCCTGTACGGCTTGCCGGACGCCCTGGTCAACGCCGCGGGCATCCTGACCCTGGGCCCAGCCGAGGACACCACGCCCGAGGAAGTGCTGCAGGTCATGGACACCATCCTGCTGGGCACCCTGCGGGTGACCCGCGCCGCCCTGCCACTGATGCGGGAAAAGGGCGGGGGAAAGGTGGTCATGCTGTCCTCCGTCAACGGCCTGATGCCCACGCCCTTCCAGGGCGCCTACGTGGCGGCCAAGCACGCGCTGGAGGGGATTTCGGAGTGCCTGGCGCTGGAGACGAAAGGCCAGGGCATCCAGGTGATGCTGGTGGAGCCGGGCGACCACCGGGGCGGCAGCGACCGGTACCGCGGCCATGCCGGGCGGGTTTCCCCGCTGTACGCCGAGCGCTTCCGCCGCGCGGCGGACGTCATCCGGGAGGACGAGGCGCGGGGCCGGGAGCCCGCGCGCTTCGGCCAAAGGCTGGCCTGCGTGCTGGGCAGGAAAAGGCTGCCCCTGCGGCTGAAGGTGACCACGCTGAAGGAAGATTTCGCCATCGTCATGCACGACGTGCTGCCCGGGCGCCTGTTCCTGCGCTTCCTGGCAGACTATTACAAGGTGTGACCGCGCCCCGCGGCAGGGAGGAGCCCCTGATGGAATTGAAAACCGACATCAGCGCGCGCTGCGAGGCGCTGCGCCAGGACATGACCCTGCGCAGGATTTTTGAGCTGACCTGCGAAAACGGGGAGCGCGTCGCGGCACATTGGCTGGAAGGCGACCAGGAGCGCAGCGCCACCTTCGGCGAACTGGCGCAAAAGGCGGCCGACTACGCGCAGTTCCTGAAAAAAGCCCTGAAGGACAAGCCCGCCGGGCAGTTCTTCGCCATCCAGGTGGACACCTGCCGGGAGTGGTTCTCCATGTTCTGGGGGCTGCTGCAGGCGGGGTACAACCCCCTGCTGCTCAACGCCGCCCTGTCCGACGAGATGACCGCGTACATGCTCAGGGAAGCCGGCGCGGCCGGCGTCATCTGCCGGGAGCGGCGCAAACTGCCGGAGGAATACGTGCAAATCCAGGCGGAGCAGCTGTTTTCCGCCCCGGAAGCGAAGAACTTCTCGCCCAATTGGGCGGACCGGATTGCGCTGTGCACCTCCGGCAGCACGGCGACCAGCCGCATCTTCGTGTACGACGAGGCCGCCGTATGCGAGCAGGTGCTCAACTCCGACCTGCTGCACAAGGCCAACCCGCGCATCGTCAACGACACCATGCAGCGCAACCTGGCTTTCCTGCCCTTCCACCATATCTTCGGCTTCATGGTCTGCGTGATGTGGTGCAACTTCGTGGGCTACGAGTCCGTCTTCCTCAAGGACCGGGCGCCCGACACCATCCTGGGCACCATGCGCAGGTTCAGGGTCAACTTCCTCTGCGCCGTGCCGGTGCTGGCCAACAGCCTCTCCGCCGGGCTCAACAAGAAGGTCGCCCTGCAAAAGCCCCTGAAGCGCGCCGCCTTCAAGGTGATGAAGGGCGTCAGCCTGGGGCTGCAGAACGTGGTCCCGCGCTTCGGCATGGACTTCGCGCGCACGGTGCTGTTCAAGTCCGTCAACGCGCAGCTGCTGGGCCCGGACGTCAACTGCGTCATCCTGGGCGGCAGCCATACGCCAAGGGAGCACATGCGCAACATCGCAGCCCTGGGCTACTACACGATTTCCGGCTTCGGCATGACGGAGACCGCCGTCACCTCCTGCGAAACAAGCATGAACCTGCACACCCGCACCTCCGGCTCCGTCGGGCGCCCGCTGGCCTCGGTGGAATACAAGGTCGAGTCCGACGGCAAGCGCTCCAACACCGGGGAGATGCTCATCAGGGGCAGCAGCGTGCACACCGGGCAGCTGAAGGACGGCGTCCTCATCCCCCCGGACCTGGACGAGTTCGGCTGGTACCGCACCGGGGACATCGTCCGGCTGGAAAAGGGCATGCGGATGTACGTGGAAGGCCGCAGCAAGGACGTCATCATCAACGAGTCGGGCGAGAACGTCTACCCCGACGAAATCGAGGACTATTTCGGCAACCTCGAGGGCGTGGAGCAATACTGCGTGCTGGGCCTCCGGAACACCGGCGCCAGCCGCGTCAACCGCCTGAAGCGGCGGCGGCACATCCGGCCCGACTACGAGGACATCACCCTGGTCCTGAACGTCGGCGAGCGCTACCGCGACGACGCCTTCCTGACCCAGCTCATGCGCCAGGTCGCCCAGAGCAACCGCCGGCTGCCGGTGTTGAAGCAGATCACCCGCGTGCTGGCCACCCGCGAGCCCTTCGAGCTGGCCAACGGCATCAAGGTCAAGCGCATGGCGTTGAAAAAGGCGCTGGAAGAGACCCGGATCGCCTACCGCGACCTGGACCTCAAGTCCGGCGCCCTGCCCCTGACCGACACCACCCCCATCGAGGTGGAGGAGGCGGTGCCGGCGGCCGCCGGCAGCCAGGATGAAATCAAGGAGCGCGTGCGGCGCGTGTACGCCGAGGCGCTGGACATGGCGCCGGAAAACATCCCGGACACCGCCCATTTCATCAACGACCTGGGCGGCGACTCCCTGCAGGTGCTGGGCGTGTCGCTGAAGGTGGAGGAGCTCTTCGACGTGCTCATCCCCACCGAGGAGTACGGCCAGTGCACCACCGTCAACGACCTGACCCAGGTCATCCTGACCCGGCTGTCGGGCGGGGAGCAGAAGCAGGCGGAGCCGCGGGGCGCGGTCACGCCGGTCACGCGCTTCGAGGACTCCGAGGAGTTCCAGGCCTTCGCCCTGCGCGAGGCCGCCCTCCTGGGCTCGGGGATGGAAAACCCCTACTTTGTCCCGCACGACAGCGTGCTGAGGGACGTGAGCCTGATGGAGGGGCACGAGGTGCTCAACTTCGGCTCCTACAACTACGTCGCGATGTCCGGGCGGCCGGAAGTCGCCGCCGCGGCCAAGGCCGCCATCGACCGCTACGGCACCTCCGCCTCCGGCTCCCGCCTGCTGGCGGGTGAAAAAACCCTTTACCAGGAGCTGGAGAGGGAAATCGCCGAGTGGAAGAACGCCGAGGCCGCGCTGGTGCTGGTCTCCGGCCACGCGACCAACGTGACCCTGGTGGGCAATTTCTGCGGCAAGGACGACCTGATCCTCTACGACGCCCTGGCGCACAACTCCGTCGATCAGGGCACCCGGCTGAGCCAGGCGGTCAGCAAGCCCTTCCCGCACAACGACCACGTGGCGCTGGAGAGCATCCTCAAAACCCAGCGCGACAAGTTCAAGAAGTGCCTCATCGTCATCGAGGGCGCCTACAGCATGGACGGCGACATCTCCAACGTCCCCGCCTTCGTGGAGCTCAAGAAGAAATACGGCTGCTTCCTGCTGGTGGACGAGGCGCACTCCGCCTGCGTCATCGGGAGGACCGGCGGCGGCGTGGACGAGTATTTCGGCCTCGCCCACGACGATATCGACATCAAGATGGGCACGCTGTCCAAGGGCCTGGGCACCTGCGGGGGGTACCTGGCCGGGAAGCGCAGCCTCATCGAGTACCTGCGCTACAACCTGCCGGGTTTCGTCTTCTCCGTGGGCATCTCCCCGCCCCTGGCCGCGGGCACGCTGGAGGCGGTTCGGCTGCTGCGCCGCGACCCCTCCATCATCCAGTCCCTGGAAAACAACATCAACACCTTCGTCCGAGAGGCGCACAAGCGCCGCCTGAACACCTGCCTGGCCGGGCACACCGCCATCATCCCCATCCTGGTGGGTTCGGACGAGAACGCCTTCCTGTTGTCCAACATGCTGCGCCACAAGGGCGTGTTCGTGCCGCCCGCCGTGTTCCCCGCCGTGCCCAAGGGCAAGGCCCGCCTGCGCTTCTGCGTCATCAGCGAGCACAAGGAAGCGCAGATTGTGAAAGCCCTGGACACCCTGATGGAGACCGCGCAGGAGGCCGGCATCCAGCTGCCGGCGTAAACAGGGAACTCGTTTCCCGGATTGACGGACCCGTCAATCAGATACGCGCATTCTTCGCTCCCCTTTTCCAGGGGGTATAATCCGCATACCGGCGTTCTGTCCGACCGGCTGGAGCGCCCATTACCGAAGGCGCGCGCCGAGGGGCGCGCATATTTGACGCCATGACCACCACCATCGCCTTCCCCGAGTACCTGCAGCTGCCCTTCAAGGGCGGCGCCCCGCACTACGGGTGCGACCAGGACTGGTTCCGCGGCTTCTGGCAACGCAAGGCAGGCTGCGGGCCCTGCACCGGCGCCAACATCCTTTATTACCTCGCCCGCGGCGGGCGCCTGCGCCTGCCCGTGGCGGTCGACAGCCAGGACGGCTTCCTCTCCCTGATGGAGCACAGCTGGGCCTACCTGACGCCCACGATGATGGGCCTCAACTCGCCCGCCCTGATGCAAAAGGGGCTGGACGCCCTGCTCTCCCTGCAGGGCAGCGGGATGAAAAGCCAGGCGCTGGAGGTGCCCGCGGAGCCGGAGCGCCGCCCCTCCGCGGGGACCGCCGAGGCCTTCATCCGCTCCGGCCTCGCGGCGGACTCGCCCGTCGCCTTCCTCAACCTCTCCAACGGCGAGGTTCCGCAATTGGAAAACTGGCATTGGGTCACCGTCGTCGGTCTTTCCGGCGCCGGGGAGGACGCCCTGATGGAAATCTACGACAACGGCCGGCGCCTGTCCGTGCCCCTGGGGCTGTGGCTGAGGACCACCAAACGCGGCGGCGGGTTTGTGTATGTGGCGTGAGGGGACGAATCGGGAGCCTTTTGAAAAAGGCCCCCGAACCCCCGAAAACTTGAATGGGGAATCATGCGGTTTGATGTTTTCAACCATTTCAGGTTATCACGCAATTCATAAAATATCGGGTTGAGGGGCCGGACGGCCCCTCATGGGGCCCGGGGCGAAGCCCCGGGCTTCGTCTCTTTTCATCCCTTCCTCACGCCCCCGTCAGGTACTTCCGCTCCGCCTCCCGGATGAGCTTCTCGCACAGGTCGGCCTGCTTCGCGTCCGCGGGGTCCAGGGGCGCCAACGGGGCGCGCACGCCGCCGCAGTCTACGCCCTTGCGGCGCAGCGTTTCCTTGATGAGGGCGTACATGCTGCCCTTCCCGCCGCACAGGGCGGCGATGATGCGGCAGGCCTCGTCCTGCACCGCGAGGGCCTCTGGCGTCCTGCCCTGCGCCGTCAGGTCAAAGATTTTCAGGTACAGCCCGGGCATGGCGCCGTAGGTGCCGCCGATGCCGCCGCAGGCGCCCATCGCCAGGCCGGCGGCCAGCTGCTCGTCCGGCCCGTTGAACACGGCGAACGACCCGCCGCCGGCTTCGCGGTACTGCTGGATGTCCTGAACCGGCATGGAGGAGTTCTTGACCCCGGCGACGCGCGGGTTTTTCAGCATCCCGGCGAGCAGCGGCAGGGTCAGCGCGACGCCGGCCAGCTGGGGAATGTTGTAGAGGATGAGGTCGGTCTCCGGCGCGGCCCGGCTGATGTCGTTCCAGTAGCGGGCGATGGCGTGCTCGGGCAGCCGGAAGTAAATCGGCGGGATGGCCGCGATGGCGTCCACCCCCAGCTTCTGCGCGTGCCGCGCCAGCTCCTGCGAGTCGCGGGTGTTGTTGCAGGCCACGTGCGCGATGACGGTCATCCGGCCGCCGACGGCCTCCATCACGCTCTCCAGCAGGGTCTTGCGCTCCTGAACGCTCAGGTAGATGCACTCGCCGGAGGAGCCGTTGACATACAGCCCCTTCACCCCCTGGGAAAGCAGGTGGCGGGCCAGCGCCTGCGCGCGGGCGGGAGAAACCTCGCCCACGTCGTCATAGCAGGCGTAAAACGCCGGGAAGATGCCGCGGTACTTTTCTGGAACGCCCATCTCCTCGCTCCTTTTATTTCGTTGGATTGCTCAGGCCGCCAGCCCGGGCGTCCTACCCCGCGTTGACCAGCTTCATGCCCTGGGCGCACATCGGGCAGGCGTCCGGGCGGTAGTGCGAGGCTTTGAGGGTCAGCAGGGCTTCGAAAGGCGCTTCAAACCGCGTGGCGCCACCGGATTTGTCCACCAGGCAAACGATGCCGGCGACCGTGCCGCCCAGGGCGCGGACGATTTCGGTCATCTCCCGGACGGACTGGCCGGTGGACACCTCGTCCTCCGCCAGCAGCACCCGGGCGCCGGAAGTCAATTCAAACCCGCGGCGCAGGATGAGCGCGCCGTCCCGCTTTTCGCAGAAGGCGTGCCGGATGCCCAGCGCGCGGGCGGTTTCGTGCCCGGGCAGCACGCCGCCCACGGCGGCGGAGAGCACCAGGTCCGGGTTCCACGGTTTCCCGCGCTCCGCCAGCGCCTGCCCGATGAGGGACGCGGTTTGCGCATCCTCGAACAGGCGCGCGCACTGCACGTACCAGTCGGTGTGCCGGCCGGACAGGCGGTAAAAGTGACCCTTGCGGATGACGCCCCGGGCGCTGAACAGCTCGAAGGCGGCTTCGGGGCTCAGGCTCATGCCGTCTTCCCCTTCCCGCGGCGCGGGGCTTTCGGCGCCCCGTCCCCCCTGCCGTTCGCGTCCTGGAGCGCCTGGGCCAGATTGCCTTCGCGCAGGCCCTTTTCAATAAAATCCAGCCCCTCCGCGTCCAGGTGGACGATGGCGACGAGCTCGCCCTTCCGGTCCAGCCCGGTCACGGCCTCGCCGTCTTCGCTGCCCGCCCACTGCGCCAGGGCATAGGGGCAGAAGGCGCGCATGGCACGCAGGGCGGCCTTCCGGCAGCGCTTGACGCGGCGATGCCAGGCGGCGGCCTCGCGGTAGGGGATGTGATAGCCGCCCGTCAGGCGGCAGCCCTTGAGTCGGGGACGCATAAAACCCTCGTTTTCAACCGTCGGGCGGAGCCGTCTTTCGGCGGCCGCGCCAGAAAAAACCGGCAGCGGGCGACCGCTGCCGGCGGGAAGGCGCTTACTGCTTCGCGCCGCACTCCGGGCAGAACTTCGCGCCCGGGGCGAGGGGCTTGCCGCAGTCCTTGCAGGCCGAGCCGGCCTGGCTGGCGCCGCATTCCGGGCAGAACTTGCTGCCCGCGGCGACCGGCGCCGCGCAGGAAACGCAGGGAACGGTCTGGGTCTGGGGCTGGGCCGGGGCGGTTTGCTGCGCGCCCTGGAAGGCGCCCTGCATCATCTGGCCCATCGCCATGCCGGCGCCCAGGCCCGCGCCCATGCCGGCGGCGCCGCCCTCGTTCTGCGCCGCGTCGCGGATGGCTTCGGCGGCCTGGTACTGTGTGTACCTGTTCAGGTCGCCCACCACGCCCATGCTGGTGCGGCGATCCATGGCCTGCTCGACTTCCTGGGGCAGGCTGATGTTCTCCACCACGAAGCTCTCCAGCTTCAGGCCCAGGCTCAGGAAGCGGGGCGCCAGCGCGTTGAGGGCGAACTGGCCCAGCTCCTCGTAGTTGGCCGCCAGGTCCAGGGCGGGGATTTTGCTCTGCGCGATGATGTCGGAGAGGGCGGACACGATGGTGCGCTTGATCTGGCCCTCGACGCCTTCCACGGTCATCAGCTCGGTGGTGCCGAAGACCTCCTTGAGGAAGACCACCGGGTCCTGCACGCGGAAGGAGTAGATGCCGAACGCGCGCAGCCGGACCATGCCGAACTCGGCGTCCCGCATCATCACCGGGTTGCTGGTGCCCCACTTGAGGTCCAGGAACTGCTTGGTGTTGACGAAGTACACCTCGGCCTGGAAGGGGGACTTGAAGCCGTATTTCCAGCTCTTCAGCGCGGTCATCACGGGCATGTTCTGGGTGCTCAACTCATAGCGCCCGGGCTGGAACAAATCGGCGATGCGGCCTTCGTTGACGAAGACGGCCACCTGGCTTTCCCGGACGGTCAGCTGCGCGCCCATCATGATTTCCTTGCCGTTGGACTCGTAGCGGTGCACCATGGTGTTGGCGCTGGAGTCGGTCCACTCGATGACGTCCACCAATTGGCTGCTGATGATTTTCTTGAAGAAGCTCATGGCGTTTTCCTCCTTACGATTGGGGAAGTCCGTAAAATCACGGCCATGCGGCCGCTCTTTCCTCAGGTCTGGGGCGACGCCAGGCCGCCCAGCCGGTCCAGCACGCGGAAGCTGGTGCAGACCAGCTCCAGGTCCATGTAGCTCTTGACCCGGTTGGCGGTGGCCAGCACCTGCTCCTGCACCATGGCGGAGAGCAGGTCCACCTTCCGCTCGTCCAGCGGCTCCGTCGCGCAGGCGACGACGCGCAGGCGGTCGGCGCTGATGAGGGCTGCGCCGATGACCATCGGCTCCAGGATGCGGCCGAAGAAGTTGGCGCGCAACGCCAAGTCCAGGCGGTCGAAGCCGTGGTGCCAGCGGTTCTCCAGGTAGCGCGCGCCCTCGGGCAGCTCAAACTCGAACAGGAAGGCCGGGTATTCCGGCTTCAGCGGCGAGCGGGCCAGCAGCAGCCGGCCGGCCAGCTCGTCCTCCGTCTGTACGCGCTCCTCCAGCAGGCGGTGGAGGATTTCGTTGCGCAGCCGGGTGACGGTCATCTCCTCGTCGCTGTCGTAATCGCTGTAATCGCCGCGGAGGACGTCCAGGTACTCGCGCACCCGGCTGAGCTCCGCGCGCAGCTCGTCCCCGCGCTTGTAGGTGCGGAAGACGGGCAGGAAGGGGTGCCGGGCGTCCAGCGCTTCCGCCAGTTCCCTGTATTCCGCGCCGTCCAGGTCGATGCCGACGGCGTCCGCCCCGGTATGGCTGAGGAAGGAGAGCGCCTCCTGCGGCGTGTCCCGGAAGGCGACGGGCTCAAACATCAGCCGGTGCAGCTCGGGGACGCCGGCGAAGGCCGCCCTGACGTCCTCGCGGGTGGTGACCAGCAGCAGTTTGTACATTCGCCCCTCCTTCGCTTGTTCGCGGTGAAGCCATTATAACGGCACGGCCTTCAAATGACAATCTTTTGTCTGTGCCGGCTCCGGCGTGCTATGATGCCGTTGTAAAAACGCGGGAACCGGGAGGGATGCCGGATGCTGCACCTGAGCCTCGGCGAGGCGAGACGCTATCTGCTCTGGCACCACGGGCTGGCGGGGGCGCCCCGTTTCCAGGGTCCTGGGGGCGTTTTATCCTTCGTGCGCCAGGCGGGCTGCGTGCAGTTCGACCCGGTAGACGTCTGCGGGCGCAGCCCGGAACTGGTCTTCCACGCGCGGATACCGGACTACCGGCCGGAATGGCTGGAAGCGCTGCTGTACCGCGAGCGCAGGCTAGTGGACCATTTCGACAAGAACCTGTCGATTTATCCGGTGGAGGACTGGCCGTATTTCAGGCGGGAGCGGGCGTACTACGGGGCCGGGGAGCGCGGGGAGGAGGAAATCGCCGCCGTGCGCGAGCGTGTGCTCTCGGACATCCGGGAGAAGGGCCCGATGAGCGCGCGGCAGCTGGGTCTGGACGGCTCGGTGGAATGGTACTGGAGCCGCACCACCCTCGCGCGCGCCGCGATGGAGCGGATGTACTTCGCCGGCGACCTGTGCGTGCACCACAAGCAGGGAACCGTCAAGACCTACGACCTGGCGGAGAACTGCGTCCCTCGGGCATTGCTGGAAGCGCCGGAGCCGCTGCCGAACGAGGAGGACCATTACGCCTGGCGCTGCCTGCGCCGGGTTCGTGCGGTCGGCCTGCTCTGGAACCGCCCCTCCGACGCCTGGCTCGGCATCCGCTGGCCGGACGCCGCGCTCCGCAAACGCGTCTTCGAGCGCCTGTCCCATGAGGGGCGGCTGGTGAAGGCCACGGTGGAAAGCCTGCGGGAGCCGCTGTACCTGGCCCGGGAGGACCTGGGCGCGCTGGAGGAATCCCGGGTCGCGGACACGCCGCCGCGCTGCGCCCTGCTCGCCCCGCTGGACAGCCTGCTGTGGGACCGCAAGCTGGTGTTCTCGCTGTTTGGCTTCCGCTACACCTGGGAAATCTATACGCCCGCGCACAAGCGCGTGTACGCCGCCTACACCCTGCCCGTGCTGTACGGGGAGCGGCTCGTCGCCCGCGTGGCGCCGGTCTGCGACCGCAGGGCGGGTGTGATGGAGGTGAAAGGCTTGTGGTGGGAGGAAGGCCTGCGGCCGGACGACGCCATGGAGGCGGCGCTGCGGGAACGGCTCTTGGCGCTGGCGGCTTTCAACGGCTGCCGCCTTTCGGAGCCGTACTGAGGGGCCGGCGGACGGCCCGGCGCTTTTCTTTCCGCGCCTGCGCGGATATAATGGCTGACAACTCAATCACGCGGGGGGAACGATGCGCGTACTGATCATCGGCGACGGCAAGGTGGGGCACTCCCTGGCGGGCCAGCTCATCCTGGAGGGGCACGAGGTCACCATCGTCGACCGCAGCGAGGCCGCGCTGCAGCGCAGCATGGACACCCTGGACGCGATGGCAGTGAAGGGGAACGGCGTCAACGCGGACACGCTGCGGGAGGCCGGCGCGCCGGACGCCGACATCGTCATCGCCGTCACGGTGTCCGACGAAATCAACATGCTGGCCTGCCTGACCGCCAAGCGCCTGGGGGCGAAGTACGCCATCGCGCGCATCCGCGACCCGGAATACCATAAAAGCCTGCCCTTCCTGATGAAGGAGCTGCTCATCGACTATGTCATCAACCCCGAGCGCATCCTGGCGCAGGAAATCAGCCGCATTTTGCGTTACCCCTTCACCGGCAGCATCGAGACCTTCGCGCGCGGTCGTGTGGAGCTGATGGACTTCCGCCTGGGGCCGGGGGACGCGCTGGCGGGCCACTCGCTGCGGGATTTGTACGCCCATAAGCCCAGCCTGCCCCGGGTGCTCTTCTGCGCGGTGCAGCGGGGTGAGGAGGCCCTCATCCCCAAGGGCGACCTGGTGCTGCAGGCGGACGACCACGTCTACGTCGCCTCCGACGTGCCGACCATCACGGCCTTCTTCAAGGCCATCGGCAAGAACACCTCGGGCGTGAGGAGCGTCATGCTCATGGGCGCGGGGCGCATCGCCTACTACCTGGCGGAGATGCTGCTGAAGATGCACATCCAGGTGACGGTCGTTGAGCTGGACGAGGAGGTCGCCCAGGAGTTTTCGGAAGCCCTGCCCCAGGCCCGGGTCATCCTGGGCGACGGCACCGACCAGGAGCTGCTTTCCGGGGAGGGCCTGGACACCTACGATGCCTTCGTGACCCTGAGCGGCCTGGACGAGGAGAACATCATGGCGGGCCTGTACGCCCAGCGCCTGGGCGTGCGCAAGGTCGTCGTCAAGACCAGCCGGGACAACTACCAGGAGTTGCTGGGCTCCCTGGGTCTGGACAGCGCGGTGAGCGTCAAGCAATCGACCGGCGACACCATCCTGCGCGCCGTGCGCACGCGCTCCGCCGCGGACGCGGCCGCAGCGGTCGAGCGGCTTTACCACATCATCGACGGGGAAATCGAGGCGCTGGAGTTTATCGCGCGGCAGGAGGACAGGGTCCTCGGCGCGCCGCTGATGGAGCTGGCCCTGCGCCCGGACGCCCTCATCGCCGTCATCGTGCGCGACGGGCAGGTCTATATTCCCACCGGCAGGGACACCCTGCGGGAGGGGGACCGGGTCATCGTGATGGTCAAGGGCGGCGGGGTGGAGCGCCTGGACGACATCCTCGGGGGGCAGGCGTGAACCGCAGGCTGATTCTCGGCATCCTGGGCAGGCTGCTCCTGCTGGAGGCGGGGCTGATGCTCCTGTCGCTTGCCGTTTCCATGTATTACGGGGAAGGGGACGCGCCCAGCTTCCTGTACAGCATCGGCATCCTGCTGGCGGTCGGGCTGCCGCTGTCGGCGCTGTCTAGGCCGGAGAAAAACGCCGTGCGCGCCCGGGAGGGGCTCGCGGCGGTCGGCCTGGCGTGGATTCTGCTGTCCGCCTTCGGCGCCCTGCCCTTCATGTTCTCCGGCGCCACCGTCTACTACTGGGACGCGCTGTTTGAGACGGTGTCCGGCTTCACCACCACCGGGGCGTCCATCCTGCCCGCGGTCGAGCACCTGCCGCACGGCATCCTGTTCTGGCGCTCCTTCACTCACTGGGTGGGGGGCATGGGCGTGCTGGTGCTGACCCTGGCGGTGATGCCGAAGTTCGGCGGCAAGGGCTCCCAGCTGGCCCGCGCGGAAAGCCCGGGGCCGACGTTCAGCAAGATGGTGCCCCGGATGACGGACACCGCCCGGCTGATGTACGCGATTTACGCGGCGATGACGCTGGTGCTCATCCTGCTGCTGCTGCTCTCGGGCATGCCGCTGTTTGACACCCTCATCCACGCGATGGGCACCGCGGGCACGGGCGGGTTTTCCAGCAGGAACCTGTCGGTGGGCGCCTACGGGAACGCCTGGGCAGAGATGATCATCATGGTGTTCATGTTCCTCTTCGGCGCGAACTTCACCCTCTACTTCCGCCTGCTCAAGGGGGAGGGCCTCAAGTCCTTCAAAAGCGAGGAGTTCCGCGCCTACCTGCTGCTGGCGTTGGGCTCCGTCCTGGTCATCGCGCTGAACATCCTGCCGCGCTTCGGCAATTTCTTCACCGCCCTGCGCTATTCGGGCTTCCAGGTGTCCTCCATCATGTCCACCACCGGCTATGCGACGACCGACTTCGCCCTCTGGCCCCAGTTCTCGCACATCCTGCTGCTGCTGCTGATGCTGGTGGGCGCCAGCGCGGGCTCCACGGCGGGGGGCATCAAGGTGGTGCGGATGGTCATCCTGGGCAAGGCGGCCGTCCACGAGGTCGGGCACGAGGTGTCCCCCCGCCGCGTCCGCATGCTGAAGCTGGACGGCAAGCCGGTCGGCGCCGACGTGCTCCGGGGCGTGCTGGTGTTCTTCTTCATCTACGTTTCCTTCCTGTTTGTCGGCACCCTGGTCGCCTCCACCGACGGGCACGACTTCCTCACTTGCTTTTCTGCCACCGCCTCCTGCCTTTCCAACATCGGGCCCGGATTGAGCCTGGTCGGTCCGGTGGGCAATTTCGGCATCTTCTCCCCGCACGTCAAGTACCTGCTGACCTTCATGATGCTGGCCGGCCGGCTGGAGTTTATCCCCCTGCTGGCGCTGTTCCACCCCTCCGTCTGGCGAAACGGGCACTGAGGCGGGCGGCGTCCCGCCCGACACGAAAAGGAGGCAGGCCATGAAACCCGAGGAAATCCTGCGGCAACAACGCGGCTTCCTGAAAAACGACATCCGCGACCAGACCGACTTCTCCCAGGTTCCCCGCCTGCTGGGCGTGCCCGCCCCGCCCCTTGAACAGCCGGCGGAGGCGGGGCAGCGCGTGGTGCCGCTGCCGGAATGGCGCGGCGCCGTCATCCCGAAGGGCACGGCGGACACGCTGGTTTCCGCGCGGCGCAGCCTGCGGCGCATCCCCGAGGAGCCGCTGACGGCGGAGGAGCTTTCCTACCTGCTGTTCATGACCGCGGGCGTCGTCCGCACCGCGGGGGAGAACGTCTTCCGTGCCGTGCCCTCCGGCGGCAACCGGCACAGCCTGGAGACCTATCTCGCCCTCACCCTGAAGGCGGCGGACGCGAAGGGCGAAGTGGCGCTGGAAGCCGGCTTGTGGCGCTACCTGCCGCTGGAGCACGCGCTGGTTTCCCTGGGCTGCCCCGAAAACCTGAAGGACAGGGTGGACGAGGCGACCAACCGCCAGAGCTTCGTCGCCCGCGCGCCGGCCGTCTTCTTCTGGGCGACCCGGCCCGCCCGCGCCGAGTGGCGCTACGGCCAGGCGGCGCACAAGGCCATCGCTTTCGAGGCCGGGCATGTCTGCCAGAACCTCTACCTGGCGTGCGGCGCCGTCGGCCTGGGTACCTGCGCCATCGCCGACTACAGCCAGCGGAAGACGGACGGCCTGCTGGGCCTGGACGGGGAGGAGGAATTCGTGACCTACCTGGCCCCGGTGGGCAGGAACCCGTACCAATAAGAAGGTGCAAAGCAGGAGCACTGCCTCCGCTTCACCGTCAATCCTTCCGTTTTGGCCGGATGCTCTTCAGGAGTGAAACCCGACTTGATTATCCATTGACGTTTTCGGGGGTGCGGGGGCCTTTTTTTAAAAGGCCCCGTTCCGTCCCTCCTCCGTAAAACAAAAGGGGCTGCCGCGCACGCGGCAGCCCCTGCGTTTCTTCCCTTATTTCTTCCGGGTCAACGCGTCCCGGCCCGGGTACCTGGCTTTTTTGCCCAGCTCCTGCTCGATGCGCAGCAGCTGGTTGTACTTGGCCACGCGCTCGCTGCGGCAGGGGGCGCCGGTCTTGATCTGCCCGGCGTTGACGGCCACGGCCAGGTCGGCGATGGTCACGTCCTCGGTCTCGCCCGAGCGGTGGGAGATGACGGTGTTGAACCCGTTCTCGTGCGCCAGGCGGATGGCGGCCAGGGTCTCCGTCAGGGAGCCGATCTGGTTGAGCTTGATGAGGATGGCGTTGGCGGCCTTTTCCTTGATGCCCCGCTGCAGGCGGCTGACGTTGGTGACGAAGAGGTCGTCGCCCACGATCTGCACCTTGTTCCCCAGGCGCTTGGTCAGTTTGACCCAGCCGGCCCAGTCCTCCTCGTCCAGCGGGTCCTCCAGGGACACGATGGGGTAGTCCTCGACGAGCTTGGCCCAGAAATCGACCAGCTGGTCGGTTGTGTACTTCAGCCCGGTCTTGGGCAGGTGATAGCCCTTGTCGGCCTTCCACTCGCTCGCGGCGGCGTCGATGGCCAGCGCCACGTCCCGGCCCGGCTCGTACCCGGCCTTTTTGATGGCTTCCAGAATCAGGTCCAGCGTCTGCCGCTCGCTCTTCAGGTCCGGCGCGAAGCCGCCCTCGTCGCCCACGGCGGTGGCCAGCTTCTTGGCCTTCAGCAGCGCCTTGAGGGACTGGTAGACCTCCACGCCCCAGCGCAGGCCTTCCTCAAAGGACTTGGCGCCCACCGGCATCACCATGAACTCCTGGATGTCCAGGTTGTTCGCCGCGTGCGCGCCGCCGTTCAAGATGTTCATCATGGGTACCGGCAGCGTCTGGGCTTTGGTGCCGCCCAGAGAGCGGTACAGGGACTGCTGCTCGCTTTGCGCCTGCGCCTTGGCATAGGCCAGGGAGACGGCCAGGATGGCGTTGGCGCCCAGCTTGGTCTTGTTGGCGGTGCCGTCCAGCGCGATGAGCGCCTCGTCCAGGGCGGCCTGGCTCTTCCACTCGCGGCCGGCGACCAGTTTGGCAATCTCTTTATTGATGTGGCCGACGGCCTGGCTCACACCCTTGCCGGCATAACGCTCCTTGTCGCCGTCACGCAGCTCGTGGGCCTCGAACTGGCCGGTCGACGCGCCGCTGGGCGCGGCGGCTACGCCGGACACCCCGTTGTTGAGGGTAACGACGGCTTCCGTAGTCGGAAAGCCGCGCGAGTCGATAATCTGGCGGCCCAGGACGGATTCGACCCCCCTGTCCACGTTCATGCGTCCGACGACATACCTGGTTTTCATTCTTTCCCCTTCCCGCCCTGCCGGGCGCCTGTGATATCCTCATGTATATACCATTTCGTCCATCTCTTCAAGCGCGTGAACGTTTCCCGTGGGACAAAATCCGCGCGACCCCTCCCCCCGGCGCGTCCATGCCCGCCAAAGCCTGTAATAGGCGCGGGGAGCCGGATCATCATTTCTCGTCTGAACCGGTTTGTACGGACGGCGCACGTTCTCCACATCAGCGGATTGTAAAAGATTCTTTTGTATTTTAGCGGTGCAGGGGCTTGAATCACGCGCAAATTTTTGTATACTTTCGTCATTAATATATTGGGAGGCGTCTATGTTCAACAACATCGGCTCGAAAATCAAGGGTCTCGCGAAGGTCATCACCTGGATTGGCATCATCGTCAGCGTCATCGCGGGCATCGGCCAGATGGTCATGGCTTCCAACATCTACGGCGGCGGCGGGCTTGTGCTGTCCGGCATCCTGACCATCGTCCTGGGGTCGCTGGCGGCCTGGGTTTCCTCGTTCCTGATTTACGGCTTCGGCGAGCTGGTGGAAAACTCCGCCGCCATCGCCGCGAAGCTGAACAACCGTCCCTGAGCGCTTGCCGGTACGGACAGGCCGGGCCGCGGGTCGCGCCGGCCTGTTTTTATTCCGGGCGGCAGCGGTCATTTCCGATGCGCCGGCTTCGGCTGTGCTATGATGAACCGGCAACCGTAAACGCGCGGGAACAGGAGGGCTGAGGCCTTGGATGGACAGCGGGACTGGCTGGATTGGGCGGTGGAGCTGCAGGCCTTGGGCCAGGCGGGCGAGGCTTACGCCAACAACGCCTTCGACCTGGAGCGCTATGCCCGTGTCCGGGAGCTGGCCGGCTGGATGGCCGCCCGCCTGGCCGGGGAACGGCCGGCGCGGATTGCCGGCCTGTTCTGCAACGAGAAAGGGTACCAAACCCCCAAGCTGGACAGCCGCGCCGCGGTGGTGAAGGAGGGAAAGATCCTGCTGGTGCAGGAAAACGATGGCCGCTGGGCGCTGCCGGGCGGCTGGGTGGATGTCGACCGGAGCGTGGGGGAAAACGCGGTCAAGGAGACGCTGGAGGAAGCCGGATACCGGGTGCGCGCGTCGCGCCTGGTCGCCCTGCTCGACCGGCGGCTGCACAACCCGGGCCCTTCCCCCTACGGAATCATCAAGGCCTTCGTGCTGTGCGAGCTGCTGGGCGGCGGCTTTGAAAAGAACCCCGAGACCCTGGACAGCCGCTTCTTCGGTCCGGACGAGCTGCCGCAGCTGGCCCTCAGCAAGACCACCCCGGAGCAGGTGCGCATGTGCCTGCAGGCCGCGGCGGACCCGGGTTGGGTCGTCCGGTTCGATTAGGAAGTATCGGAAAGGAAACGGAAAATGAGCGAACCGGAGCACCTGGCGCGGGATACCGACCGGGACGGGGAAGGGGTTTACCGGCTTTTGCGGGAGGAGGAGAAAGTGCTCTCCGCCTTCTTTGCGGACGGCCGGCTCAAGGCCCTGCCGGCCCGGCTTAAAAAGCGCCTGCTGATTTTGCGCCGGTTCGCCGGGCTGTTTGAGCCGGAGGCTGTCTACCCGGAACGGGAGGTCAACGGCCTCATCGCCCAGGCCTTCGACGATTACTGCACCATCCGGCGGGAGCTGGTGGACTGGGGGTTCATGTCCCGCTCGGGCGGGGAATACCGGCTGCTCCACGGCGCCGACTGGCTGCCGGAGCTGCCGTCGTAGCGTTTCAAAGAAATGGTGGTTAAAAATAACTGTTGACTCATCTTCGCCTGCTGTGGTATATTCATCGGGCACCCCTTTGGGGGGAGCGCGGACCTTGAAAACGGTACAGAGACGAGAAGCGAAGGAAACGACAGTTGATTCTTTGAGCGAGAGCGACGGTCGTCCGGGGGTCTGTCGGTCAGGTTACGGCCTGTCGTCGGATGAACGGGTGGCTGTTGGGATTAAACACAAGAGTTTGATCCTGGCTCAGGACGAACGCTGGCGGCGTGCCTAACACATGCAAGTCGAGCGGAGG
>ENA-UOUL01000178-UOUL01000178.1-bioreactor-metagenome-genome-assembly--contig:-NODE-178-length-107064-cov-5.940245_pt1 | contig 107064 bp, 98 predicted proteins | sample MGYA00249838_ERZ747220 | MGnify/ENA primary metagenome ERZ747220 (study PRJEB28778, sample SAMN05720191) | bioreactor metagenome | isolation source: Anaerobic biogas reactor | place: USA:Washington... | reverse complement strand
AAAAGTCGCCGGAGGCTAATATACGCACTCCCGGAGGCGCCATCTGGTGGTCCCTCGTCACCATCACCACCATCGGCTACGGCGACCGCTATCCGGTCACCGCAGAGGGGCGATTGGTCGCGGCCCTTCTCATGATCAGCGGGGTCGGCCTATTCGGCATCGTCTCCGGCTTTGTGGCAACCTGGTTCATGTCGCCGCCTGCTCAGGCGCCGGACCCGGAATTGCAGGCGATCCAAAAAGAGCTGGCGGAGTTGAGGCGCGAACTTGCTGACCTTACTGCACGGCTTGGAGGGTGAACAACTACCCCAAAAGCCCCACTCGCGCCCGACCTATTGACAACCCATGCTATAATGGAAGTGGGAAGGCATCGCAGCGCCGTCGCCACGGCCAGCTCGCGCTTGTGTCCGATCTGGCTGGATCAGGGCTCTTTCGGCGGCAAAAAGGCGCTACCTCACGCCTTGTGGGTACTTTGGCGGGTTTCGGAGCCTCAGAGCGCATGGGTACACCCAGGGACATACCTATACGGTCTACAGTGGGCGTTTTTGCTCAGTTGGTCAGAGCGTGCGGTTCACATCCGCAAGGTCGGAGGTTCGAGCCCTCTCTCGCCCACTTTTCGCGCCAAGGACATCTTGGCCTCTCTCAAAGCCGCCACCTTGCTGGCGGCTTTTCCCATTTGACACGCCGGCGGGCTGCCGTATAATCCTCGACAGGTGGATGTGTCCATCCGCCCCCCGAAGGGGTCTCCTTACACCGAACGGATCGCGTCAGGAGAACAAGGCATGTCGGCAAGGCTGGCTCGGCAACTCGAGCTCGACTGGTCTCTCGTCCAGCTTCGCTGGCTCCTGTTCGCCATAGCCCTCTTCCTCGCCCTCCTGCCTCCCACCGAGCTCTCCCTGCCGTTCGTCGCCATCGCCGCCATCGCCATCGCCTACAACACGGCCCTCGCCATCCTGGCCCGACGGCGCGCCGCCCCACTACATCTCGACCAACCGACCGCCCTGGGCGACGTCCTCCTCATCGGCGCGCTGGCCTGGACGAGCGGGCGTGGCGACAGCCCGCTGCCCTTGTTGATGCTGATCCCGGTTCTGGTGGCTTCACTGCGCCGCGGCTGGGCTGGCGGAGCCCCGGCGCTCCTGACCAGCCTTCTCTGGGTCGCCCTCTCGCTCTCCGGCCGCGATGGACCGGCCACCTCCGCAGAGGTGGCGCGCCTCATCGGCTGGCTGGGGCTGCTGGCCTGCCTGCTGGTCGTTGGGGTCAAGCTGGGGCGCCTGGCGCGAGCTCGCGCCCAAGCTCTGGAGCAGCAGGGCCGGGACCGCATCCGCCTCGCCGAGGAACAGGCCCGGGCCATGTACGAGCTGACCGGCGCGTTGAGCGCCACCCTGGACTATGGCCGGGTGCTGGATGCGATCCTGGACGTGGCGCTGCTCGGGCTGCGGGATTTGGCGGGTCAGCAGGACGAGACCGCTGGCCTGGTGCTGCTTTTCGACGAGGCCGGCGGTCCCGGCCCTCTGCGCATCGCGGCGAGCCGAAGGCTCTCGGAGGACGAGGCTGGGCAGGTGCTGGAAGCCAGGCAGGGGCTGCTGGCCGAACTAGTCAGCGCCGGGGAGCCGCGCGTCGTTGCCGATCCCGGGCTGGACCCCGAGTTGGGCGCCCTTCCCTCGCTCAGGAACCTACGCTCCGCCGCCGCAGTGCCGCTCCGCGCCGGTTTCGACCTCTTTGGCGCCCTCCTCTTCGCCTCGGCGCGCCCTGAGGCCTACCAGGCCGAGCAGATGATCTTCCTGGCCACGCTGGGCAACCAGGCCGCCATCGCCCTGCAGAACGCCCGCTATTACCAGCGACAGGAGGAGGAGAAGGACCGCATCATCGAAAGCGAGGCGGAGGTGCGACGCTGGCTGGCCCGCGAGCTGCACGACGGGCCGACCCAGACCGTCTCGGCCCTGGCGATGCGGCTCAACTATTTGCAGCTCATCCTCGAGCGAGAACCGGATCGCGTCGCCGACGAGATCGGGGACCTGGAAAAGATGGCCCGCCGCGCCACCCGCGAGATTCGAAACACCCTGTTCAAGCTGCGCCCCTTGGCCCTGGAAAGCCAGGGGTTGCGCGGCGCGCTGGAGCAATATGCGGCCCGGCTGCGCGAGGACGAGGGGATCAGGCTGCATTTGGATGTGGAAGAGCCGCCGCAGCGGCTGGGCGGGCAGGTGGAAAGCGCCATCTTTGCCATCATCGAGGAGGCGGTGAACAATGCTCGCAAGCACTCGGGCGCGGAGACGATCTCGGTGCGGGCTGCCGCCTACGAGGCCGCACTGCTGGTCGTTGTACGGGACAATGGCAGGGGATTCGACGTCGAGCAGGTCCAGGGGAGCTATGACCAGCGCGGCAGCTTTGGCCTGGTTAACATGAAAGAGCGTGCCGCGCTACTGGGCGGCACGCTAGAGATCGCCTCGCGGCCAGGGTCGGGGACAGTGATTACCCTCGTCGTCCCGCTTCCCGCCGCTTCGACCCGCTAAGCAGGGGCCGAGCCGGCCCCGGCCGCTCTATCCAAAGACCAGCGCCAGGACGACCAGCAGCGCGAACATGGCCGCCGCCAGCAAGCCGATGCGCTTCAGGTCGGTGATGACATAGTGATACTCTTCCGCCAGATTGGCCGGCTGCGCGGGCTCTGGCGCTACGGGCGCCGCAGGCGCCGCCGCTCTGGTAGCTGCGGGCCGCCGTGGCTGCACGCTCTTGCGAGACTTTTTCTTGGCCATGTCGCTATCCTCTCCGAGATGACTTGTCACACAAGGCGGTCTGCCCGCCCGCATAGAAACCCATGAGCGGTATTATACGCGGGCAGCGCCGCCGGTCAAATGCATCCCCTCCGCTTGTCCCCGCCGCCGCCCTGTGGTACACTGCGGCAACGTTATTTGAGGAGGGATCATGCCCGATTACAGCCGCTTCACCATCCACCTGGTGGGCCATGCCCACATCGACCTCGCCTATCGCTGGCGCTGGAACGAGACCGTGCACCGCGTGGGACGCGACACCTTTCGCGGCGTGCTCAACCTCATGGAGCAAGACGGCGAGCTGACCTTTGTGCAAAGCCAGATGGCGCTCTATGAGGCCATGGAGCGCGAGTACCCCGAGCTCTTCGCCGCGATCAAGGAGCGCATCGCCGAGGGGCGCTGGTTCGCCGCCGATGGCTGGGCCGAATACGATCAGACCATGCCCTGCGGCGAGGCCATGATCCGCCAGCACCTCGTCGGATCGGACTATGCGCGCAACAAGCTGGGCGTCGAGATCGACACGGCCTGGGCCGCCGACGCCTTTTCCGGCCACACCAACACGCTCCCCAGCATCCTGGCCGGCTGCGGCATCAAGTACCTGATGTTCGGGCGCGGGATGCCCAAGGACACGCCCTTCTTCTGGTGGAAAGGTCCCGACGGCAGCAAGGTGCTGGCCTATAGCCCCGTCTTTGGCTACGGCGGCGCCATCGGCCCGCACATGGTCGAGCGCCTGGAGCAATGGGAGGCCTGGGGCGCCAGGGAGATGATGGTCTTTTACGGCCGCGGCGACCACGGCGGCGGCCCCCGTGAGCAGGACCTGGCGGCGCTGGAGGACCTCCGCGCGCAGCCGGGCGCGCCGCGCTTTGTGCACGCCGATCCGCGCCGCTTCTTCGCCGAGGTGCTGGAACCCCGCACCGATCTGGTGGACTATCAGGGCGAGCTGGGCATGCCCTGGGTCAGCGATCCAGGGGAGGGCAACTTTGCCGGCTCGTGCTCCTCCGAGTCGCGCAACAAGCAACGCAACCGCCAGGCGGAGAACCAGCTCCTCACCGCCGAGCGCTTTGCCACCCTCTCCACCTTTTTCCAGCGCAAGCCCACCTACCCGCGCGTCGATTTCGAGAAGGCCTGGAAGCTGGTGCTCCGCCACCAGTTCCACGACGAGCTCCCCGGCACCTGCCGCGGCCAGGTCTTCGAGGACAACGCCCGCGACTATGACTGGGTGGCCGCCGAGATGACCACCATCCTCGACCACGCCCTGGGCGAGATCAGCGCCCGCGTGGACACCCGCGGCGAGGGGACGCCGGTGATGGTCTATAACCCGCTGGCCTGGAGCCGCAGCGAGTCGGTGCAGGCCACCCTGCGCCTCGCCGCCCCGCCGTCCAACCTGGTCATCCGCGATGGGCGCGGCGCCGCCATGCCCACGCAAGTGCTGGCGACCCGCGAGGACGGCCACTTCTGGCTGGCCGACGTCCTCTTTGTGACGCAAGACGTCCCCCCGATGGGCTTCAAGCTCTTCCGCGCCTTCGAGGACGCCGCCGCCAAGCCAGGCGTGCGCGTGGTGGAGACGCCCGCCGCCTTCCAGCTCGCCAGCGACCTCTTTGCCGTGCGCGTGGACCGCGCCACCGGCCAGGTGACCAGCATCTATGATCGGCGCGCCGGACGCGAAACCCTCGCCGCCCCCGCCAACGTGCTGCAGGCGATCCGCGAGGAGGCGGGCCAATCCAGCGGCTGGATGATCGCCCTGACCGACGACGTGGCGGCGCTAGATCGCCCCGATTATGTCGAGTTGGTTGAGCGCGGGCCGGTGCGCGCCACGGTGCGCGTTGGCTATCGCTACCAGGATTCGTATTTCGAGCAAGAGATCAGCCTTGTGGCGGGGGCGCCGCGCGTCGCCTTCCACGCCAAGCTCGATTGGCACGAGCGCGACTGCACCCTCAAGGTGGCCTTCCCGCTGAGCGTCGTGGGCGGCGTCGCCACCTTTGAGCAGCCCTTCGGCTCGGTGGTCCGCCCGGCCAACGGCGACGAGTGCCACGCCCAGTACTGGATCGACCTCTCCAACCAGCGCCAGGGCGCCAGCCTGCTCAACGACTGCCGCTATGCCTTTGACATCAAGGGGAACACCATGCGCATGACCCTGCTGCGCGGCATCCCCGACCTGGACCCGCTGGCCGACGAGGGGCGCCACGAGGTAAGCTATGCCCTCTATCCCCACGGCGCCGACTGGCAGGCCGCCACGGTGCGCCAGGGCTTCGAGGTCAACTATCCGCTGCTGGCCCGCCAGCCCATGCGCCGCGCCGGGCTGGTGCGGCCCTGGGGCGTCCCCGGCCAGCAACAGGCCGTCTCGCCCGAGTTCGCCTTCCTCAAGGTCGGCCAGGAGAACGTGGTGGTGACGGCGGTCAAGATGGAGCACGAGGATTGGGGCCAGTTTTCGCCCTTTGTGGTGCGGCTCTACGAGACCGCGGGGCTCGCCACCACCGCCACCCTCGATCTGGCCCACAGCCTCCGCTTCGCCGAGCGGACCGACCACCTGGAGCGGCTGCTGCCCGTGCAAGACCTGCAACACGAGGGGCGCCGGGTGACCATCGCGCTCAAGCCCCACGAGATCGTCACGCTGCGCATGGCCTTTGTGCTCCCCAGCTTTGCCGTCCATGAGGAGGGCGACGAGGAGTACCAGACCCCGTCCACGCCCGACGAGGCGAACACCTTCGAGGTGGGATAGTCATGGACACGGGTCGGCCCCCTGAGGGGGCCGACCCGACTCGTCCCAGCTTACCAGTTGGTGAACGACCCATCCGCCCGGCGCAGGTGTGTGCGCTCGGACATCTGCGCCGGGTGGCGCTTGGCCGCCTCCCGGTCGAATGCGATCCCCAACCCCGGACGCTGCGGCGGCAAGAGGTAGCCATCGGCCCACTCGGGCTGGTTCAGCACCACGTCGGTGAGCACCATCCCCGGCTTGGCCGGCTGCTCCTGCACCCCCACGTTGGGACAGGAGAGGTTGAAGTGCAGGCACGCGGCCGTGCTCACCGGCCCCAAGGGGTTGTGCACCGCCATCTTGATGTGGTGCGTCTCGCACCACCCCGCGATCTTTTTCGCCTCGGTCAGCCCGCCCACGATGCACAGGTCCGTCCGGGCATAGTCGATCCACTCGTTCTCGATCAGCGCGCGAAACTCCCACTTGCTGCTAAACTGCTCCCCCGCCGCCAGCGGCACGGTGGTGCGCAGCCGCAACATCCGGTACGACTCGGGATCCTCGCTGCGCAGCGGGTCCTCCATAAAGAAGGGCCGGAAGGGCTTGACCTCCTCGCAAAGCCAGAGCGCATCCGGCAGATCGAGCCGCGTGTGCACGTCAAAGACGATCTCGATCTCGTCGCCCACCGCCTCGCGCACCGCCCGGAAGCGCCGGATCGTGTCCAGCACGGCGCGGCGCGGCTCCAGGACGTTGTCCGCGTAGCCCACGCTGAACCGCACGAATTTCCAGCTCTCCTCCTTGGCCCGAAGGCAGGCCTCCACCAGCGACTGCGGGTCGCGGCTATCGCCCGCGCCGGTGTGGGGATAGCAGACGACCTTGTCTCGCGCCAGCCCGCCCAGCAGGGTATAGACCGGCACGCCCAGCGCTTTGCCCTTGATGTCCCATAGGGCAATGTCAACCCCCGAGATGGCCGAGGCCATCAGATGCTTGGCTGGAAAGAAGCCCCCGCGGTACATCACCTGCCAGAGATGCTCGGTGCGGAAGGGGTCCTGGCCCAGCAGCACCGGCTTGAGGTGCTCCACCGCGCCGACGATGGCCAACTCCCGCCCGGTGAGCCCCACCTCGCCCACGCCGTAGACGCCCTCGTCGGTATCCACCACCACGAAACAGAGGTTGCCGCGCCCCGGCCCGCGACTGACGGGATAAACCTGGATGTCGCTGATCTTCATAGCTTGCCCTCCCTCGGTTGCTCTTGCTGCGCTCAGTATAACACGGTGCGCCGGCGCGGGCCAGCCGGGGCGCGGGTTTGCGCCCAGTCAGCGCTCGGGCGTATAATGTGGGCGACGCAAAGCATCATGCCGACGCCATCGGCCACCACCTGCTTTGTGGCCTGCAAAGGGGGACCACCATGAGCCTGCCGGAAACCGAGCCGCGCCATATCCGCGCGGCGCTCTTTGTGGACTTTGACAACATTCAGATCGGCCTGGAGCAACAGGACCCCAGCTTTGCCGCCGAGTTCGCCACCAACCCCGAGCGCTGGCTGACCTGGCTGGAGAAGCAGATGCCCTGCAATTATCCGGGGGTGGGCCCCGCCCAGCGGCGCATCCTGATCCGGCGCTGCTACATGAACCCCCACAAGTTCTCCGGCTTTCGCCCCTATTTCATCCGCTCCGCCTTTGAGGTGATCGATTGCCCGCCGCTCACGGCGCGCGGCAAGACCAGCACCGATATCCATATGGTGATGGACATCCTGGACTCGCTGCACGAGTCCACCTACCTCCACGAGTTCATCATCCTCTCGGGCGACGCCGACTTTACGCCAGTGCTCTTGCGCCTGCGCCGGCACGACCGCTGCAACGCGGTGCTCTCGGTGGGTTATGTCTCCCCCGCCTACAAGGCCTCCTGCGACTATCTCATCTCGCAAGACGAGTTTGTGCACGACGCCCTGGGTATCCGCTACCAGGAGGATGAGGGCCCGCAGATTCACCTGGACGAGATCAGCGAGGCCACCGCCGGCATCCTCGACCGCATGGCCGCCCGGATCTGGGAGGTGGCCGCCCCTTCCGAGGGCATCGAGGCCAGCGAGTTGCCCGCGGTGTACAAAGAGTTCGCCGAGTTCCGCCAGAGCATCCACTGGCTTGGCTTTTACTCGCTACGGCGCCTCACCGAGGCGCTGGTGGCGCGGCGCAGCGACCTGCGCATCGTGGAAGAGGACCCCTGGCGGGTGGCCAGGGCCGTGCCCGCCCAAGCGGCCGCCGAGCCCGGCGCCACGGAAGAGGCCGCCGCCGACCTGCTCCCCGCCGACCCGCGCGCCGAGCTCTCGGCCTGGCTCAAAACGACGGTCTCGGCCGCCAAGGCTCCCGTCACCATGGCCCAATTGGCCCAGGCCATGGTCCAGCACTTTCAGGAGCGCGTCTCCAACGACGATTGGCTCGGCGCCGGCACCTTCAAGTCGCTGCTGGAGCAATTGGACCTCCAGGGCCTCAAGCTCTCTCCGGTCACTCCCGGCTATGTCTATGACCCTGCGCGCCATGCGGCGCCCAACGGGACCGCCGCCATGAATGGCGCTGCCCATGAAGAAGCCAGGCCGGATCAGGCGCCCATCGTGGCCCCGCAAGATGCGCTGGCGGCCAAGTACCCGGAGCTGGCCCCGCTGGCCTGGAAGGTGCACCAGCTCACCGATACCCCCTATCTCCTGCCCGAGCACTATGCGGTGCTGCTGCGCGAGCTGGCGCGGGAGATCAACGAGCGCGGCTATCAGCTCACCCGCACCTCCAAGACCGTGCGCGATCGCTGCGTGGAGCGCGGCGCGCCAGTGGCCCGCTCGCACATCAATTTCGTGCTCGTCGGCCTGGGCTACATGGGCTACCGCTTCGGCAACGAGCCGCCCGAGCGCCCCGAGCGGCTCGGCGAGGCCCTGGTGCAGAACACCATCAACCTCTGCCGCACCGCACAGTTGAGCTTGACCGAGGAAGAAGAAGACCAAGTGCGCGAGTGGATCATGGGCAAGCTGGCGACGAACGGGCGGGCCGAGCCGCTCAATGGCCCGGCGGTCAAGCACTAGCAATCGGCCCATCGACGCGCGCCCCGAAGGGGAAAAGAAGAGGGCCGAGGCGACTTGCCCCGGCCCTTTGGCTTACATCACGTCCAGCTTGTCCAGCCCCAGTATCCCAAAGGTGTTCATGAACACCTGGTTGGTGGCCCGGCTCAGCGCCAGGCGGCGGCGCACCAGCTCGGGCGTCTCGGCCTTGAGTACGGCGCACTTGTGATAGAACTGGGTGAATAGCCCCGCCAGTTCGAAGGCATAGTCGGTGAGGATATTGGGGGCCAGCGCCGCCAGCGCCCGCGCGATCACGCCCGGGTACCGCGCCAGCGCGCTCACCAGGTCCTTCTCCTCGTCCGCCAGCTCGGAAAGCTGGAGCGACCCCGCTTCCTGCCAGATCGCCGCCATGTCCAGCCCCTCGTCGGCGGCCTTGCGCATCAGCGACTCGGTGCGCACGTTGGCGTATTGCAGGTAAGACGAGGTGTTGCCATCCAGGCTCAGCACCTGGTCGATCTCGAACAGGACGTCCTTGGAGGGGTTGAACTGCACCATGAAATAGCGCACGGCGCTGCGCCCCACCGCCTCGGCGATCCGCCGCATCTCGTCCTCGGGCAGCTCGGCGGCGCGCTTGGCCTTCACCCGCTCGTAGGCCTCGTCGACGGTGGATTGCAGCACCTCGTCCGCCGAGATGCCGATGCCCTTGCGCCCGCTCATGCTGCCGCTGGGCAGATAGACCATGCCGTAGGCCAGGTGGCGCGAGTTGCGGTACTCTTCCTCGTGCCCCGTCACCCGCATCGCCGTATAGACCACCGCCTGGGCGTAGCTCTGCGGCGCGCCGATGACGTTGATCACTACATCCACCTTGGGCCGGCGCCGGGCTTCGCCCTCGCGCCAGGTGGTCCGCAGCTCGCGGCCATCGGGCTGCACCGTGTATAGCCGAAAGCGCACGTCGTTCTCCAGCAGGCCGAACTTCCACATCTGGTAGGCGATGTCCTTGCCCTCATAGGTGGGGATGCCATTGGAGCGCACCAGCACCTTTTCCAGCACATCGTCCTCGGTGGCCTTGCCGCCCTCCCAGAAGTCGGTCATGTTCATCACCAAGCAGCCAGCCTTGGGGCCGGACTCGGCGACGTACACATAGGGCGATCCCTTGATCTTGTCCATGGCTTCCTGGAACAGACCGGAGCGCACGATGTCGCCCTCCCAGCTCAGCAGGTCGTAGGAAGCTCCCAACGACCAGGCCGTCTGGAGCTGCGCGTCCAGTACGCGGCAGATGTCCTGCACGTACTCGCCGTGCTCCACGTGGTGCATCAGCTCCACGATCCCCGCCTTGACCTCGGCGATCTGGGCCAGCTCGGCGCGCAACACCTCGGCCTTGGCCGCATCCTCCCCCTCCAGCGGTTGCCCCTCCAGCGCCTTGAGCTCGGCGCGGGCGTCCTCTTCCCGCCCCAGGATGCGGTGCAGCCGGACGTAATGCTCGCCGACAAAGTGGTCGTACTTGGTCTCGGGCTGCGGCTCCGGTTGGAAGTAGCGCAGGGCATAGAGCGAGTCCGTGGCCTGCTTGCCCGTGTCGTCGATATAGTTCTGGACCTCCACCTCGTGCCCGGCGTGGCGATAGAGGCGCGCGATCACATCCCCCAGCACGCAGTTGCGGGCGTGGCCGATATGCCACTCCTTGTTGGGGTTCACCGAGGTATGCTCGACCAGCACCCGCAGCCGCTTCTCCGGCTCGGACGTGCCATAGGCTGCCCCCTCGGCCCGGATGGTCTCCAGCGCATGGGCGGCAAAAGCCTCATAGTCCATGTAGAAATTGATGTACCCGGCCCCAGCCACTTCCGCCTTGGCCACCAGGGGGCTCGTGGAGGGGTCGATTTTGGCGACCAGCTCTTGCGCGATCTGCCGCGGCGCGCGACGCAGAGGTTTTGCCAACACAAAGGCCACGTTGCTGGAGAGGTCGCCGAACTCGCGGCGAGGCGGCACGGTGAGCGCCGCCTCGGGCGGCACCTCGACCTGCGCCGAGAGGAGATCCTGGCAGGCCTGGAAGAAATCTTGGAAGGGGTCAGCCGACATGGTTCAACCTCCTGACGAACTCGAAGCCGGATTATACACCCTTTCGGCGGCGACGGGAAACGGGCGCTTCCCGGCTCGTTGCTTTGGCTCGCCGAACGATGTATAATGCCGCCAGTTGCTCATCACCCGTGGATATGGAGGTCAGGCCCATGAAAAAGGTCGTCATCACCGGCGTCCGGCAGGCCGAGCTCGTCGAGGTCCCCGACCCGCGGCCCGTGGCCGACTGGGCCCTGGTCAAGGTCACCGTTGCCCCCATGTGCACCGAGTACAAGATCTTTCAGGCGGGGCGGCCCAACGCTTTCCTGGGGCATGAGGCCGCCGGCGCCGTGCAGGAGGTGGCGCAGCCGGGCAAGGTCAAGCCCGGCGATCGCGTCGTGGTCATGCCGCTGTATGCCTGCGGCAAGTGCCCGCTCTGCCTGGCTGGCGACTATATCCACTGCGAGCACGCGCCCGACTTTGCCGCTTTCACTGGGGGGACCGAGGGGCGCGCCACCTATGCCCAGTACCTGCTCAAGCCCGATTGGCTCCTGCTGCCCATTCCCGATGACGTCTCGGATGAGCTGGGCTCCCTGGCCTGCTGCGGGCTGGGGCCGACCTTTGGCGCCTGCCAGCGCATGGCCGTGGACGCCTTTGACACAGTGCTGATCACCGGCCTCGGTCCCGTGGGGTTGGGCGGCGTGATCAACGCCCGCTACCGCGGCGCGCGGGTGATAGCCGTCGAGTCGGTCCCCTACCGGGTGGAAAAGGCCCTGGCGCTCGGCGCGGAGGTCGTGCTCGATCCCCGCGACGAGGGGACGCTGGCCCGCCTCCGCGAGCTGACCGGCGGGCGCGGCGTGGACAAGGCCATCGACTGCTCGGGCGTGGTCGCTGCGCAGCGCCTCTGCATCGACGCGACCCGCCGCCGCGGCCAGGTGGCCTTTGTCGGCGAGTGCCAGGACGACCTGACCATCAAGATCAGCCCCGACATGATCCGCAAGGGGCTCACCCTGCACGGAAGCTGGCACTATAACCTCGCCGACTATCCCCGTCTGCTCCAGGTCATCCGGCGCTCGCCCCTGGTCAGGGACCTCGTCAGCCATGTCTTGCCCATGAGCCAGGCGCAACAGGCGCTGGAGCTGGTCTCCTCCCACCAATGCGCCAAGGTCCTGCTCAGGCCCTGGGAATAGGAGCGAGATGGCCCACACCCCGGATACCCGCACGCGACTGGTGGTGCTCACCGATATCAGCTCGCTCCAGACAGGCGTGGGCGAGCCCGACGACACCCAGTCGTTGGTGCGCCTGCTCCACTATGCCAACGACCTGGAGATCGAGGGGCTGATCGCCACCTACACCAAGCACACCGACGGCTGCAACCCCGACATGATCGAGCACGTCGTCCGCTGCTATGCCGAGGTGCGCGACAACCTGGCCCGCCACGACCCGCGCTACCCTCGCGCCCAGGCGCTGCTGGACGGGGTCCGCGGCGGCCACCGGGACTGGCACGAGGTGGGCCCCGGCAAGGACAGCCCCGGCTCGGAGTGGATCGTGGCGGTATTGGAGCGGCCTGATCCCCGCCCCGTCTGGTTCACCATCTGGGGCGGGCCCCACGAGCTGGCCCAGGCCCTCTGGCGGCTCGAGCAGCAGCACAGCCCGGCCGATTTCGCGGCGCTCCTGGGCAAGGGCCGCGTCTATGCCATCGGCGATCAGGACCGCACCGGACCCTGGATCCGGGCAACCTACCCTGACCTCTTTTACCTGACCGGCCGCCAGATCTATCGGGGCATCTACAAGGACGGCGACCCCTCGTTGGTGACCTGGGAGTGGGTGGAGGAGAACATCCACGGCCACGGCCCGCTCGGCGCGGCTTACCCCAATTACCGCGGCGGCGACCCCTGGGGGCGCGTTTCCGGCATCAAGGAGGGGGACACGCCCTCCTTTCTCTACCTGCTGCCCACCGGCCTGAGCGACCCGGAGCAGCCCACCTGGGGCTGTTGGGGCGGCCGCTTCGCGGGGACGGGCCCGCAGCTCGAGGACGCGCAGGATCGCTACCGCGGGCAGCAGAGCGAGCGCGCCACCGTCAACCGCTGGCGGCCCGATTTCCAGGCCGATTTCCAGGCGCGCCTCGACTGGGGCGTGCAGCCGCCCGACGCCGCCAACCACGCCCCCATCGCCGCGCTCGCCAGCGACCCGAGGCCCGTGGTCCGGCCCGGCGCCGTCGTTCCCCTCAGTGCCGCCGGCTCCGTCGACCCAGATGGCGACGCCCTGAGCTATCGGTGGTGGCTCTACCCCGATCCGGGCACCTATGCCGGAGAGGTGGTCATCGAAGGAGCCGAGGGGGCAGAGGCGACGCTGATCGCCCCAGCGGTGGACGCGCCCGTGGTCCTGCACCTCATCCTCACCGTCACCGACCACGGCACACCGCCGCTGCGGAGCTATCGCCGGGTCGTCATCACCGTGGATCCCCGCGCCTAAGGAGGCCGCATGCAAATCAGTTACCTGGATTGTCAAGCCCAGTGGGGGGGCGCCGAGCTCGCCGTTGGCAACGCCTGTCTGGAGCGCCGCTGGCGCATCGAGAACGGGCTCCTGGTTAGCTCCTCCTTCCGCGATCTCACGACCGGCCGAGAGCTCTTGCTCGTCCCCAGCGACCGGCCGGCCCCCTGTCCCGAGTTCGCGGTGGAGGCGCCCTGCCGCTCCGTGTCCATCGCCGCCGCGCAAGAGCAGGCTCTGGTGGTCGAGCTGCCCGCCCTGGTGGTCCGCGCCCGCGCCGACTATGGCGACTATGCGCTGACCACGGCGATCAAGGTCTATCCGCAGACTGCAGCCATCACCACCTGGCTGGAGATCGAGGGGACGCCGCCCGCTGTGGCCGCGCCCGGGCCGGCCAAGGACGTGGCCACCGGCGTGGAGCCGGTGCACTTCTCCGGCCGCGAGCAGCCCTCCTACCTGGACCTCAACGACTATATGCGGCTGGAGCACGTCCATCACGTCCTCGGCGTCGTCGCGCTCATGGACGTCACCGACCGCAACGACAACCTCTGCCACACGCGGCGCGACCTGCTGACCATCGCCCAGCGGGTGGCCTATCGCGGCAACCTCTTCTTCTGGGAGAGCCAGCGGACCGGCGAGGGGCTCGCCTTCCTGAAGGAGGCGCCGCTGCCCCACGCTCGGCCCATCCGCAGCGCCGCCGACCTGCTCATCGATCGCGATGTCTGGACCTTCGCGGGCCTGGGCGCGGGGGAGGCGTCGCCCCGCGCCAGCTATCCGTTCACCGCGCTTCCCTACCGCGACGGCGACGCCGGTCGCGCCGAGGCGTTGCAGGCGTATCAGCGCGCCGTCCGCCGCCCAGACCCCGAGCGCGACAACATTATCTGGCACAACAACTGGGGCGACCGCAACCGCGACACCCGCATGGGCGAGTCTTTTCTTCTGGCCGAGCTGGACTCGCTGGCCGAGATGGGGATGGACCAGCTCCACCCCGACGACGGCTGGCAAAAGGGGATCACGTCCAACTCGGCCACCCCGGGCGGCCGCTGGGAAGGCCATTGGGAAGAGCCCGACTTTTGGACCCCGCACCCGCAACGCTTCCCGCGCGGCTTTGCCCCCGTCACCGAGGCCGCTCGCGCCAAGGGGTTCAAGCTGGGGCTCTGGTATGACGTGGACTTGAGCAACGACTATGCCAACTGGGAGCGCGACGCCGCGACCCTCCTGGGCCTCTACCGCGAGCACGGCTTCCGCTACTTCAAGCTGGACGGGATCATCTTTAACACCAAGCGCGGCGAGGCCAACCTCCGCCGCTGCATGGAGCGGGTGATCCAGGAATCCGGCGGCCAGGCCACCGTGTTGCTGGACATCACCGCCGGGCAGCGGCAGGGCTACTTTGGGGCCATGCCCTACGGCGTGCTCTTTGTGGAGAACCGCTACACCGACTGGCACAAGTACTGGCCGCACTGCTCCCTGCGCAACCTCTGGCAACTCGCGCATTATGTCGATCCCGGGCGGCTGGTCGTCGAGTTCCTGAACAACACCCGGCACCAGGACAAGTACTCCGGCGACCCGCTGGCGCCGGGCCAATACGCGCCCGACTACCTGTTGGCCTCGGTCATGTTCGCCCGGCCCCTGGCCTGGTTCGAGGCCAGCGCGCTGCCCCAGGCCTATCGCGACGCCCTCAAGCCGCTGGTGGCCGTCTATAAGCAGCACCGGGACCGCCTCTTCGCCGGGACCATCCTCCCCATCGGCGAGGAGCCCAGCGGCTTTTCCTGGACCGGTTTCCAGTCGCAGCGCCGCAGCGCGGTCGACGGGTACTTGTTGGCGTTGCGCGAGCTCAACGACCGCCCCGCCGCGACCCTCCGGCTGGCCTGGCTGGCGCCCGGACGCTACCGCTTCGAGCATCTCTGCGGCTCCGGCGAGTCCTTCGCCGCCGACCTCGACGCGGGCGGCGCCGTTCAGATCGCGCTGCCCGGCCCGCTCAACTATGGTTTCTATCGCTACCAGCGTATATAAGGCCACAATCCCATCAGGAGGCACCCATGCGCATCAAGCAATCGGCCTGCTATCCCATCTTCAAGCCGTCCGGCATGACCCACGACGAGCTATTCGGCCTCTGCCGCGAGATCGGCTTCGCCGCCGTCGAGATGTGGGCGCGCGGCCCCGACTTTGAGGAGGTGGTCGCCGCCGCCAAGAAACACAAGCTGGTGGTCGCCAGCATGATTGGCCACAACTCGCTCCCCGACGGGCTGAACAAGCGCTCCAACCACGACCGCATCGAGGCCGAGCTGCGCGAGTCCATCGACCTCGCCGCCAAGCACGGCGTCCCCGGCGTCATCTGCTTTTCCGGCAACCGCCAGCCCTTCCAGAGCGACCTGGAGGCCATCGAGGCTTGCGCCGATGGGCTCAAGCGCGTCGCCCCCTATGCGGAAAAGAAGGGCGTCAATATGAACATGGAGCTGCTCAACTCCAAGGTCGATCACCCCGGCTACCAGTGCGACCACACTGCCTGGGGCGTGGCCGTCTGCGAAAAGGTGAACAGCCCGCGCGTCAAGCTGCTCTTTGACATCTATCACATGCAGATCATGGAAGGCGACCTGATCCGCACCATCCGCGACAACCTCAAGTGGATCGGGCACTTTCACACCGCCGGCAACCCTGGGCGCAACGACATGGATGACACCCAGGAGCTCAACTATGCCGGCATCTGCCGAGCCATCGCGGCCACGGGCTATGACCTCTATGTCGGCCACGAGTTCAAGCCCAAGGGCGACCTGATCGAGGCGCTGCGCGCCGTCTTTGCCCTCTGCAACCAGGGGTAGCGCCCCAGACGATAAAGGCGCGGGCCCGCCTTCTCCCCGTTGGGAGGAGCGGCCCGCGCCTCTGGGCTTCCGTCGGGATCGCGCAGCGCCTACTTGTGCTGCTCCAGCAGCCACTCGTAGAGCGCCGGGTCGTTGTAGGCCGCGGTCCACGAGTCGTGCCCGGCCTCCGGATACACGGTGAAACGGACGTTCCCGCCGCATTCAGTCAGCTTGTCCACCAGCACCTGCGACTCGCGCAGCGGCACAGTTGGATCCTTGGCCCCATGAAAGACCCACACCGGCGTCCCCTTGAGCGCTTGCACCTTGGCCGGGAACCCGGCGTGCCAGGATCCCCCGCCGCAGATGGGCGCCACCGCCGCGAACCGCTCCGGGTGTTTGGCCCCCAAATGCCAGGACCCGTAGCCGCCCATGCTCAGCCCCGTGAGGTACACGCGCCGCTCGTCCACGGCGTATCGCGCCGCCACGTCATCCAGCAGCGCCAACAGCGCCGGGATATGGTCCGACCACCAGGTCTCGCAGGGGCATTGGGGCGAGACGGCGATGAACGGCAGATCGCCCCCCTCGGCCAGCTTGGGGATGCCGTGCTTCTTGACCAGCTCCAGGTCCTCCCCCCGTTCCCCCGCGCCGTGCAGGAAAAGGATCAGCGGCCACTTTCGGGCCGGGTCATCGCCGTACCCCTTGGGCAGGGCGAGCAGATAGTTCAGCGCGTCCGCCACCTCCACCTCAACCCAGTGCGCTTCCTGTGCCATGATCATGCCCCTTTCACCTTGGATGTCCCACCACGCTCATATAGATCACGCTCTCCTCGATGCCATCCAGCCCCACGACCTGGTTGCAGGCGTCGTCAAAGAGCGCGCCGATCTGGCACGTGCCCAGCCCCAGCGCCGTGGCCGCCAGCGCCAGGTTCTCCGCCACATGCCCGGCGTCGAGATAGATGTAGCGATAGCTGCGCTGCTTGTACTTCCAGCGCGACCGCTCGAACACCGCGCTCCAGATAAAGACCGCCTGCGCCTGAGCGCACATCCGCTGCCCCAGCGCCGCCAGCGCCACCGCCTGCCCCAACTCGCCCAGCCGCAGCTCCTCCAGCACATGGTCGCGCACGGCGTAGTGATACAGCCCGGCGGGCAGCCCCTCCACCCGATTCGCCGCCACATAGGTCTCGATGGGATATAGGCCCCCCGCCGAGGGCGCGGTGCGAAAGGCGAACCCACCCTGCTCTCGCTGGATGCCCCCGCTGGCCCACAGCAAGTAGGCCAGTTGCGCCAGCGTCAGCGGCTGCTCGGAAAAGCGGCGCACGCTCTTGCGCAGGCGCAGCGCCTGGTCCAGCGGCAGCGTCGCCTGAGTGTCGCCCGCGGCCAGCGGGATCCGCTTGCTCTCCGGGTAGAGCTTGTAGAGCGGCGGCTGCTTGGACCAATCCAGCGGCTCGCCGCCCATGGTCTGCATGGAATACTTGGTCTCTTGCTGAAAGCGATCGCCGATCTTGTCCATGGCCCCTCCCAGCTTACTTGACCCGATACCAGTAACGGTAAAGCTCCGCAAAGCCGCAGCGGGTATAGAGCCGTCGCGCGGGCTCGTTCGCCTCCACCACCTGCAGGTAGGCCACCCGCGCGCCGCGCGCGACCGCCCACCCCAGCAGCCCCTGCACCAGTTGCGTGCCATAGCCCTGCCCGCGCCGCAGGGGATCGGTCACGATGTCAAAGATGCCGAGCAGTTCCCCCTCGCGCACGCCCAAGCCGCAGGCCGCAGCCCCCTCGTCGGTCATCAGGACCGCGTAGCAGCACTCGCTCGGGATCGCTCGCAGCATGCCCCGGTGCGCCGGGCTGTTCGCCGTCCCCCTCATGCGGTGGTACTCCGCCAGCCAGCCGTCCAGCGGCAGCTCGGCCAGCCGACCCTCCGCGGCAGCCGGGGCCGGGACGTCCTCCAGCCCGCGGGTCATGACCAGGGTGGGCTCCAGCACCCGGTAACCCTGCGCCGCCAGATGCGCATCCAGCTCCTCCGGCGCGAAGGGAGTCAGCCGAAAGATCGGCGGCAGGCCGCGCGCGGCGTATTCCCGCTCGCAAAAGGCTACGTTGTCCGCCAGGTCGAGCTCCGCAGCATAGATGGCGTTGGCCGAGTTGGCGCGCTTGGTGTAGCCATCGGCAAAGCGTAATAGCCACCCGTCATGCAAGATCTGCTGCAACGCGGGCCAGGCGTTGAGCGCGGCTTCCTCAATGCGACGGGGATTCATGGTTGGCCGCCCTCCGTGGGATACGCCGGGACGACGCGGGCGACGCGAAAGCCGCGCGAGAGATAGTTGCCCAAGGCGTGGGGATGGTCATAGTTGCAGGTGACCAGCCAGATGCGGTTGCCGCCCCGCTCCCAGCCGCGGCGGATGGCATGGCTCAGGAACGCGGCGCCGATGCCGCGGCCGATGAAAGGCTCGAGGAGGCCAAAACACTGGATCCTCATGCTGCCGTCGCTCTGGGCCTCCAGCTCGTAATAGCCCGCCGGGGTGCCCGAGAGGTAGGCGATCCAGGTCTCCAGCTCGGGTCGCTCCGCATACTGGCGCCACTCCGCCTCCCCCCAGCCCTCGCGGCCGCCCCAGCGCCAGCGGCTGCCCACCGCCTGGTGTAGCCAGCGGTTCAACTCGGGCAGTGGAACCTCCGCCCGCACGATGGCTAGCTCGCCCACCGACGACGATTTGGGGCGGAACTGGTCCGGGCTGGTCATCTCCAGGGTGTAGCGTATCTTCATGCGCTGGGCCCTCCTTGGTGGATTGCTGGTCTGGGGCCATTCTACACGTTCCCTTGGCCCTGGCAACCCGGCGCGTTGCCGCTGGCGGGTTTCGGGGTATAATGAGCATTCGCAATCTGCCTGGAGGCAAAGCATGAGTGTAGCGCAAGAAGGAGACCTGGCCCTCCTCATCGGCCCGGACAAGCGGCGTTTCATCATCCGACTGGTGCCCGGACAGGAGCGCCATACCCACCGGGGCGTCATCAAGCACGATGACCTTATCGGCCAGCCCTATGGCCGCGAGGTGCAGACGCACATCGGACAGGCCTTCATGGTCCTGCGCCCCTCCCTGCACGACCTGATCATGAACGTGAAGCGGATCACGCAGATCATCTACCCCAAAGAGATCGGCCATATCCTGCTCAAGCTGAGCGTGGGGCCGGGGAGCCGCATCATCGAGGCCGGGACCGGCAGCGGCGGCCTCACCCTGGCGCTGGCCCACATGGTTCGCCCCGCGGGCCGAGTCTATTCCTACGAGGAGCGCCCCGAGATGTCCAAGGCGGCGGCGCGCAACCTGGAGCGGGTCGGGTTGGCCGAGTACGTGGAGCTCAAGGTCCGCGATATCGGCCTCGGCTTTGACGAGCGCGAGGTGGACGCCCTCTTTCTCGACGTGCGCGAGCCCTGGATGTACCTGGCGCAGGCCAAGGAGGCGCTGGCGACCGGCGGCTTTTTCGGCAGCCTGGTCCCCACCACCAACCAAGTGCAGGACCTTCTCCAACACCTGGAGTACCACCGCTTCAGCGACATCGAGGTGCTAGAGATCCTGGTCCGCGGCTACAAGCCGGTGCCGGAGCGCCTGCGCCCCACCGATCGCATGATCGCGCACACGGGCTTTTTGATCTTTGCCCGCAGCACCGACCGATCGCTGGAATGCGAGGCGCCCGCCTTGGCGGAGGAGTCGCTCCAGGAGCCGCTGCCGCTCGGGGATGCCGACGCGCCCGCCAGCGAGGCCATGGAGGCGCCGGACGCGGCGGAGGCGGGCCTGCTGGACGACCTGGAGGCGCCCGAGGGTCTGTAGCTCGCCAGATTTCCGCGCGCAGAAAAAGCGAGAGGGGACAGCCTAGCTGCCCCCTCTCTGTCCGTCCAGATCACTCGAAAAAGGGAAACAACCGGCGCAGGTCCTCCGGTGAGGCTTGCTCGCCGTACTCGCTGATCTCGAAAGCCTCCGCGTACTTGACCTGGCTGGCCCGCTGCTCCCCGTACAGCTCGGCCAGCTTGGCGCGGTAGGCCTCGGCGGATGCGCGGAAGCGCGGGTCCAGGAAGGCGCGCAGCCAGGCCCGCCGCTCCGAGGGGCTCTCCGGCACCTGGTCCTCCTCCTCGCGGTTATAGGGCAGCCACTCGTACATCTGCGAAACGTGACAGGCCAGCGCGACCACCTTCTTTTCCACGACCTCGTCAATAGCGACCACCACGTCCGGCGCGAAGGGGACCGGCTTCCGGAAGTGGTCCTCCACGTACGCCACCACCGGCATCTGGCGCATGTGATAGGCGTCCGAGACAGCGTTGGGCACGGTGAGCAAATAGACCGCATCCTGCACCAGTTGGGCCGTGGCGCGGTGATCGGGGTGATAGTCCCAAAGCCGCGGGGCCAAGATCAGGTGCGGGCGGTAGCTGCGGATCAGCCGGATCACCGCGCGGCGGTTCTCCAGCGTGGGCAGGAGCTCGCCATCGTGGTTATCCAGCACCACGTACTCGGCGCCCACGCACTGTCCGGCGGCCTGCGCCTCCATCCGCCGGCGCCAGGCCAGCGGCGCGCCGCCCATGGTCTGGTGCCCCGCGTCGCCGTTGGTCACCGAGACCATCTTGACGCTGTGCCCCAGCCCGGTATAGAGGGCGGCCACTCCCGCCGCCTTGAAATCGCAATCGTCGGGGTGCGCGCCAAAGACGAGCACCCGCAGTTTGTCAGTCGCCACCACTCCTCCTCGTCTCTGGGCGCGCCGCCGCGCCCATGATCAGTGCTAACGATAGTCATCTAGGACCAGCAGCGCCGGCGCCGCGAACCTGCCGGCCCACGCACGGTCGTTGGTGATGATGCAATCCGCGCCATGCAACTGCGCCGCCGCGATCTGTACCGCATCGGGCATCCTGAGTCGCGTCTCAGCCCGAACCCATGCAACCCTCTCCGCCAGGGCCAGGTCCAGGGGAACGATCCGCAGATTGGGGAAATTGGCAAGATACAGCCGATAGTCCGCCACCGCGTCGCGATTCCCCACCTGGGCCGGCCGCGTGAGTACTTCCGCCAGGGTCACGGTGGTGGTCAGAGCAGACACGACGTTCTGCTCCACCCGGCGTAGGATCAGCGCCGTCAGGGACGCATAGACAGGATGGTCGCCCAGATGGTAGGAAAGGACCATCGTGTCCAGGAACAGCAGCCGGTAGGGCTGCAGCGCCGCGCTCAGTTCCTCTACGCCCATGTGGCCCGCTCCTGCTCCAGCCACGTCTCCGGCTCGGCCCACATCTCTTTGTGCAGCCCGCGCAGGGCATCGGCAAAGCTGGGCGGCTGTGGGCGGATGGTCACCTGGTCTCCCTCGATGAGAAACAGAAGCGTGGAATCGGGCTCCAGCTTGAGCGCATCCCGTACCGCTTTGGGAATCACCACCTGGTATTTGGTGCTCAGACGCGCAGCGATATTCTCCATCTCGGACCTCCGTGAACTCGGTAAGATGGATTATATACTTGTATGATATCCTGTCAAGTGTAGGACGGAATTCCTACCACCTTACAGAGCCAGGCACCGACGCGTTGCGCTCAGGATGCCATGGTCGCCGCAAGCTTGATGGACTCGTACATGCTCAGCGGGTTCGCCAGCCCCTTCCAGGCGATATCAAAAGCCGTGCCGTGGTCCACCGAGGTGCGGATGATCGGCAGGCCCAGGGTGACCGTCACGCTGGCGTCAAAGCCGTAGACCTTGATGGCGATGTGGCCCTGATCGTGGTACATGGCCACCACGGCGTCGAACTCGCCCTTCATCGCCCGGAAAAAGATCGAGTCCGCCGGGTAGGGCCCGCGCGCGTCGATCCCCTCGGCCTGCGCCGCGTGAATCGCCGGCGCGATGGCGTCGATCTCCTCGCGCCCCAGGATGCCGCCCTCGCCGCCGTGCGGGTTGAGCGCCGCCACGGCCAGCCGCGGGTGCGGGATCTTGAGCGCCTTCATCCCCTCATGGGTGATCTCGATGGTGCGCAATACGTTCCCAACGGTGATGTTTGCCGCAATGTCCTTGAAGGGGATATGCCGGGTGACGTGCACCACGGCCAGTAGGTTATGGGCGCGCCCATCGTCCGGCCCGGAGGTCATCAGCATGGTGGTCTCGCCGGTGTTCTTGGTTAGGTCAGCCAGGATCTCGGTGTGCCCGATATACTGCTTATAGCCCGCCAGGTGCATCGCTTCCTTGTTCAGCGGCGCGGTGACCATGCCCTTCGCCTGGCCCGACTGGACCAGCGCAAGGGCCTTGATCACGTACTCGACCGCGGCCTTGCCCGCCATGGCGTTGACCTTGCCGATGGCCAGCTCGTCCCAGTCGATGTTGTCCAGCGACAACACGTCCATGGTGCCGACCGCATAGGCAGCCTCGCTGGCCTGCGTCACACGGCGCACCTTGAGCGGCAGCTTGAGCATCTCTGCTGCCCGCTGCATCACGCCGGCATCGCCCACCACCAGGGGACGGCACATCTCGTTGATGGCCGGCTTGGCCAGGGTCATCGCGATGATCTCCGGGCCGACGCCCGCGGCATCGCCCATGGTGATGGCCAGCACGGGGCGGGCCGAGGCGGGAGTAGATGTGTTCATGGATCCTCCGATTCTTTGACAGGCTAGTCCAAACGGCTATACTTGATGGCATTCCTGCGGTGGCCGGTCTTGCCGGCCATGAGGAGCGTGCCAACTTGAGATATCGCGTCGCCATCGTCCTGTTGCTGTTGCTGCTAACGGCCTGCCGCGTCGAGGTAGAGCTGTCCGTCACGCCTACGCCTTCGCCCGAGCCGCCGACGGCGACGTTGGTTCCGCCAACGGCCACGCGGGTTCCTCCGGTAGCCACATCCACGGCCACGCCGGCCGAACCGGCAACTGCGACCCCGACCAAGACCGCCACGACGGCCCCCACGTCCACGCCGCTGCCGACATCGACGCCCAACCCGGCCCTAGGCGCGCTGACGCTCACGATCGTTCACACCAACGATACCTTCGGCGAGACCGATCCCTGCGGCTGACAGCCCCCCAAGGGCGGGTTGGCCCGGCGGGCCACCTTCATCAAGCAAGTCCGCGGCAGCGCGGAGAACGTCCTGGCGCTGGATTCCGGCAACGTCTTGGTGGGCGTCCATGGCCTGTCCGAGCAGACCCAGGGCGAGGTGATCATCGACGCGCTGAACCTGATGGGCTATACGGCCATCACCCTGGGCGCGAACGACCTGCGCCTGGGCCCCACGGTCCTGCGCGAGCGGATGGCCCAGGCCGAGTTTCCCATCGTCTCGGCGAACATCACCATCGCCGAGACCGGCAAGCTCTTCGCCGATCCCTATGCCATCGTCGAGATCGCCGGCCACCGGCTGGGCATCATCGGCTTCACCGAGCCGGTCGGCCAGCTCCCGGCCGTGACCGGCGAGTCCGAGTCCTTTACCATCCAGGAGCCGCTCGAGTTCGGGCTGCCCTATCTGCAGGCGGCGCTCCAAGAGGCCGATATCGTCATCGTCCTCTCGCACCTGGGCCAGGCCCTGGATGAAGCGCTCGCCAAACAGGTCGCCGGGCTGGACGTCATCATCGCTGGCCGGGATGGCATGGTGCTCAATCCCGCGCGGTATGATAGCACAGGGCCGGTGATCGCGCAAGCAGGCACGCAGGGACAGCTCGTCGGCCAGCTTGAGCTCGCGCTCGACGCGCGAGGCCAGGTGGTCGCGTTCGGCGGCAAGCCGGTCCTGCTCACCGATGCCTACGCCTACGATCCCGAGATGCTGGCGCTGCTAGACCGCTATCGCCCTTAGGCGCAAGTCCGGCGGTCCTCCACCACGCGCCCGTCCTGGAGGTGGATGACACGTCCGGCCACGGCGGCCAGCTCCGGCTCGTGGGTCACCAGCACCACCGTCTTGCCCTCACCGTGCAGCGCCGCCAGCAGGGCGATGATCTGCTGGCTGGTGGCGGTGTCGAGGTTGCCGGTGGGCTCGTCGGCCAGCAAAAGCGGAGGATCGTTGGCCAGCGCGCGCGCAATGGCCACGCGCTGCTGCTCGCCGCCCGAGAGCTCAGAAGGCAGATGGTTGGCCCGGGCCGCCATGCCCACTTGCTCCAACAGGGCCCTCGCGCGCGACGGCCTCTCGCCGCTGTACGTGCCGCGAAAATGCATCGGCAGCATCACGTTCTCGATGGCCGTGAGGGTCGGCAAGAGCTGAAAGAACTGAAAGACGAGGCCCACGCTGCGACCGCGCCAGCGCGCGAGCTCGTCCTCGTTCAGCGCGCTGATGACGGCGTCGCCCACCAACACCCGCCCCTCGCTGGGCTTGTCGATGCCAGTGATGAGGTTGAGCAAGGTGGACTTGCCGCTGCCGGAGGGGCCGACGATGGCGACGAACTCGCCCGCATCGATCCGCAACGAGGTGGGGTGAAGCGCCACCAACTGGGCCTCGCCCATGTCATAGGCTTTGCTGACCTGCTCCAGTTGGACCAGCGGCGTGGCGGTCATGATCCAGTCCTTCGCGGTGGTGGCCCGCGAGATCTGCGCGGGCCCGCCTATTCTACTACGAGTCGAGGCCATAGCCAAGTATGCCAGATAACGGAGCACCCGATCAGGCCGGGTATCGCGTCCAGTTGGAGATCTATGAAGGCCCCCTGGACCTCCTGCTGCGCCTCATCGAGCGAGACGAGATGGACATCACCCAGGTCTCCCTGGCGCGCGTCACCGACCAGTACCTGGCCTACCTGGGGGCGCTGCAACAGGCCCGCGTGGACGACCTGGCCGAGTTCCTGGTGATCGCCGCCAAGCTGATCCTCATCAAGTCACGGGTGCTGCTCCCCCGGCCCGACGCGCTGGGCGAGCAGGAAGAGGACGTCGGCGAGGACCTGGTGGAGCGGCTCAAGGAGTACCGCCGCTTCAAGCAGGTGGCTGGCCTGCTGCGCGAGCGCGAGGAGCAGGGCCTGCGCTCCTACGCCCGGCTGGTTCCCGCCGCGAGGCCGGAGGCGGCGTTGCCCCCCGGCGGCGGCGACGCGGCCCTGCTGATGGAAGCCATGCTCCAGATCCTGCGCGAGCGCCGGGAAAAGCCCGTCGTCGACCGGGTGATGCCTCCGCTGCGTGTCACCATCTCGGAAAAGATCGCCCATATCGATGCCCTCTTGGCAGAGCGCTCCAGAATCGTCTTTCGGGACCTCTTGCGGGCCTGCGCCTCCCGGCTGGAGATCGTGGTGAGCTTTCTCGCCATGCTCGAGATGATCAAGCAGGTGCGGGTGCGGGTGGAGCAGGATGGGCTCTTTGGCGAGATCACCATCGTCCCGGTCGCGCCCGGGGAGGCCGAGCCCGCGCCGGCGGAGGAGAACCATGAACCCCTATGACCTCATCTCGATAGGCCGCGCTTGCCTGGACCTCTATGCCAACGAGATCGGCGTCGCGCTTCCGGAGGTCAAGAGCTTTGCGGCCTACGTCGGAGGCTGTCCGGCCAACGTCGCCGTGGGCGCCGCGCGGCTCGGGCTCAAGGTGGCGATGGTCTCCGCCGTGGGCGCCGACCCGGTGGGCGACTTTGTGCAGCGCTTCCTGGCCGCGGAGGGGATCGAGACCAAATACATCAGTCGCAAGCCGCAGCACCGCACCGGCGCCGCGGCGCTGTCCATCATGCCGCCCGACCGCTTCCCGCTGATCTATTACCGCGAGAACGCCGCCGATATCCAGCTCGACATCGACGACGTGCTGGCCGCCCCCTTCGCCCAGGCCAGGGCCGTGCTGATCTCGGGCACCGGCTTGAGCAAGGAGCCCAGCCGCAGCGCCACCCTCCTGGCGGCGGAGCAGGCGCGCGCCGCCGGCGCGACCACCTTCCTGGACCTCGACCTGCGCACCGACCAATGGCACGACCCTCGGGCGTACGGCGTGACCATGCGCGCCGCCCTGCGCAGCATCGATGTGGTGATCGGCACCGAGGACGAGCTTCGCGCCTGCAACCTGCACGACCCCTCGCAGCTTTCGGTGCGCGATTCGCAGGTCTCCTCCGCCAACGTCACCGGCGACCTGGCCGCCGCCGTCCAACGCGTGCTGGATGGCGGGCCGCGGCTGGTGGTGGTCAAGCAGGGACGGCGGGGCGCTGCCCTGGTGGAGGCGGGACGGGAGCCGGTCGAGATCCCCGGCTTCCCGGCAGAGATCCTCAACACCCTGGGCGCGGGCGATGCCTTTGCCGGTGGATTGCTCTACGGCTTTGCGCAGGGGTGGGACTGGCCCAAGGCTGCCCGGCTGGGCAACGCCTGCGGCGCCATCGTCGTCACGCGGCATGCCTGCTCCAGCGCCATGCCCACCATGGCCGAGGTCGAGGCGTTCGTCCACCAGCGCGGCGAGACGCTCTAGGCCGGATCACAGCGCGCGCATCAACGCCACGAGCACGAGAAACCCCGCCAGGAAGCCAAAGGTGGCCTGATGCTCATAGCCGTGGCTATGGCTCTCCGGGATCAACTCGTCGGAGACCACATAGAGCATGGCCCCGCCGGCAAAGGCCAGGCTGAGCGGCAAGAGCTCCGCGACGAGCGAGACAAAGACGGCGCCCACCAGCGCCGCCAGCGGCTCCGACATCCCCGAAGCCAGCGTCCAGCCCAGATAGCGCCGCGCCGGCATGCCGCAGGCGCGAAATGGCCCCGCCACCGCGATGCCCTCCGGGATATTGTGCAGGGCGATCGCCAAGGCCAGCAACAGCCCCAGCCGCGGCTGGGCGGCATAGCTGGTTCCCACGGCCAAGCCCTCCGGGATGTTGTGGAGCGCCATGGCCGTCATCAGCAGCAGCCCGCGCCGGTATTCCACGTGGTTGGTACACACAAAGGGCAGATGCTCGTGCTCGTGGGGAAGCTGCCGGTCCAGCAGGAACATCGCCGCCGCGCCAATCGCTACCCCCGCCAGCGCCACCAGGGTTCCCCCCTCGGTCAGCGCCTCGTGAATCAGGCCCATGGTCGCCACCGCCGTCATCACTCCGGCCGCAAACCCGAGCAGCGAGTCATAGACCCGCATATCGAAACGTCGAAAAGTCAGCACCAGCAGGCCGCCGAGGCCCGTGGCCAATCCGGCAACCAAGCTTAACAGGAAGGCATTGAGCACAACCGTCACTGGCTTGCCTCCTGCCAGCGCAGCTCTCGGCGCGATCTCAGGCTCGTCTCTTGCATACGTCCCCTCTGGTTCCCGGAGGGCTGGCGGCTCGCGCCGCGCGCCTCGGATTCGTTGTTGGCACGGTCAGGCGGGGCTATTATGCTCAGGTTGGCGGCGGGTGTCAAACCGGCTGTGGCGCCGGCCACACGCCCGAACCTCAGCGCAGCGCCGTCCGCACTTGCTCCACCGTGGCGCAGCGCAGACACTCCTCCGCTGCCCGGATGGCCTCGCGCGCGTCCAGAAGCGCGATCGCCTCGCGCACCGCAGGGATGGCCGCGGGCTCCATCGAGAGGACGCCCAGCCCCAGCCCGACCCACAGCTTGGCCAGCGCCGGGTCCGCGGCCAGCTCGCCGCAGATGGAGAGCGGCTTGCCCGCCGCCCGGGCAGCGGCGACGACGCGTTCCACCAGCCGCAGCAGCGCCGGCTGCGGCCCGGCCCCCAGCGCCGCCACCATCGGATCGTCCCGATCGGCGGCCATTAGGTACTGCGCCAGGTCGTTGGTCCCCAGGCTGAGCAGTTCGGCCTCCGCCGCCAACGCGTCCGCCAGCAGTGCCAGGCCAGGGACCTCGACCATGCACCCCACCGCCACCGGCGGCGCGTCCACGCCCTGCGCCGCCAGCCCGGCCCGCGCCACATCCACCAGCTCCCGCGCGGCGCGCCATTGCTCCATGGTGCTCACCAGGGGAAAGGTGATGCGGATATCTCCGCCCGAGGGCCGCGCCGCCCTCAGGATGGCGCGCAGTTGGGCGAGAAACGCCTCGGGCTGCGCCAGGCTCGCGCGGATGCCGCGCAGCCCCAGCGCCGGGTTCGCCTCCTGGCGAGTGGTAGCTCCGCCACGCTTGTCCGCGCTCTGGTCCAGCGTGCGGATCACTAGCGGTCGCCCGCCCAGCGCCTGGGCGATCTCGGCGTAGGCTGCCGCCTGCTCCAGCTCGCCCGGCAGGCGCCCCTGCCCCAGGTACAGGAACTCGGTGCGCAAGAGCCCCACGCCCTCAGCGCCCGCCCGCACGGCCCGCCGCGCACCTTCCGCCGAGGCGATATTGGCCCACAGGCTGATCGCCCGCCCATCCCGGGTGATGGCGCGCCCTGGCTTGGCCAGGGGCTGGCGCGATCGGCCCGACGGCGCGGCGCGGGGCTGCGCGTCCAGGCGTCCGCCATCGCCATCCAGAGCGACCGGCTGCCCCTCAGCCACCTGCTCGAGCGCCTCGCCCAGCCCGATGACCATCGGCAGGCCCATGCTCCGCGCGAGGATAGCCGCATGGGAGGTCGGGCTGCCGCCAGAGACGGCGAGCCCCGCCGCCCCGGCCCGCGCCAGCATCAGCACGTCGGAGGCCAGCAGCTCCCGCGCCAGCACGACCCGCCCAGACAAGTCGCCCACCACACGCCGCGGCTCCCCCGAAAGGAGGCGCACCACCCGGGCGCCAACATCGAGCAGGTCGTCGGCCCGCGAGAGCCAGGGCTCCTCGCCGATGGCGCGCACCTGCTCCGCCGCCTCTTGCGCGCCTTGCCACCAAGCCGGGGCGGCCGCTTGGCCCTCGGCGATGCGAGCGCGGGCGCTTTCAACCAGCGCAGGGTCCTGCAGGAACTGCTCCTGCGCCTCCAGAATCCCGGCGTCGCCGGCGCCGAGCCGCGCCTCCGTCTCACCGGCCAGCTCGCGCAGCTCCCGGCGCGCCGCCTCCAGCGCCCGCTCCAGGCGCAGCCTCTCCAGGGCGGGATCGCCGCCCTCCGCCGTCGGCGCGGCGAACTCGGCGGCTCGATAGTGGAAAGCCCGCCCCCGCGCCGCGCCCGGTGATACGGCCTGCCCCGCCAGCCCCAAACGGCCCGTAATCATCTTGACTCGCTCGCCATTTCGTGGTATAAATGTATCGTGGCCCATGTGGGCTATCTGCCCGCCGCCAGGGCCACGGCAGATTCTAGCACGCAGCGCGCGGCCCGGCAAAGCGCTCGGGCGCCAGCGATGATATAGGAGAGCCAACATGGGCGACAGCAAGAAGAAATGCGTGGTGGGCGTCGACCTCGGCGGGACCAAGATCCTCACCGCTGCGGTGGATAAGCGAGGCCGCATCCTGGCCCAGCACAAGCAGGCAACGCTGGCCGAGGAAGGCCCCATGCGGGTCATCGCGCGCATGGCCGAGGCCGTCAAGCTCGTCGCCGCCGAGGCAGCGCAGAAGGACGGCGCGCCCATCGCCATCGGGATCGGCTCGCCCGGCCCGCTGAACCCGGTCACGGGGGTGGTCCTGAGCGCGCCCAACCTCGCGGGCTGGACCGATATCCCTCTGGCCAAGCTCATGGAAAAACGCGCTGGCCTGCCCGCCTACATCGAGAACGACGTGAACGCCGGCACCTATGGTGAGTTCAAGCTGGGCGCCGGCAAAGGGAAGCGGGACGTGGTGGGCATCTTTGTGGGCACCGGCATCGGCGGCGGCCTCATCCTCAATGGGCGGCTGCGCAGCGGCTTCCGGCACATGGCCGGCGAGCTCGGGCACGTGGTGATCGCCGTGGATGGGCCCCTCTGCGGCTGCGGCAAGCCGGGATGCCTGGAGGCGCTGGTCAGCCGCACCGCCATCGAGCGCGACATCCGAGCGGCCATCCAGTCCGGGCGCTCCAGCATCGTGACTGAGCTGGCTGGCCCCGAGATGCGCCTGACCAGCGGCGTGCTCGCCAAGGCGGTGGAGGCCCGTGACCCCGTCGTGAGCGAGGTGATGGACCGCGTGCCGTACTATCTCGGGATCTATGTGGCGAACATGGTCAACATCCTCGACCCCGAGATGGTCATCCTGGGGGGCGGCGTCATGGAGGCCTTTGGCGAGACCTTCCTCGGGCCCATCCGCGAGACCGCCAGGCGCTACTTTATCTCGGCGCAGGACGCCGACAAGGTCGCCATCGTGCCAGCCAAGCTGGGCGACAACGCCGGAGTCCTCGGCGCCGCCATGCTCGCCTGGGAGCGGCACAAGGCTGCCAAAGCGAAGAAATAGCGGTCCGGCTAGATGGCCGCCTTCAGCCTGTAGACCTCCAGCGCCGTCTTGAACAGCAGGCCGTCCTGCTCCGCGGGGGTGAACCCGCTGCTCCGAATCTTGGCCAGCTCGACGGGCAGGTTGTCCGCATGGTCGGTGCCCAGCATCAGGCGCGGCCCAAAGGCGCGGCACCAGCCCCGCAAGCTATGCCCGGGCGTCCAGGAGGTGTCCCCATAGATGTTGGGGCAGGCGTCCATCGCCGCGCCCGCCTCCCCGGCCAGAATGATGTGCCCGCAGTGGGCCATCACCACCTTGACCTGGGCGAACTCGCGCGCCATGGGGATCAGGGCGACCGGCGCGGCAAAGGGGACGCCGCCCCCGGTATGGACCATAAGGGGCACCTCCAGTTGGTTGGCCATCTCCCAGACTTTGCGCGCCGCCCGGGAGCCGGGCTGCACGCCGTGGGCCAACGGGTGCAGCTTGATCCCCACAAAGCCCAGTTCCCGCACGCACCGCCGCACCTCGTAGCGATAGTCGTCGTCGGACAAGTGCGGCGAGGGATTGGCCATGCCAAAAAACCGGCCCGGGAACTCGCGACAGAGCGCGGCGATGGCGTCGTGCTGCGCGCGCACATCTGCCAGGTTGTGGCAGGTCCCCGGCTGCACGATCTGGATAATGCCCTCGCACTCGGCCATCTTGCCCAGCAGGTATTGCTTCTCAAAGCTCTCATCAAAAGTGTGGTCATACCCCAGATGCACGTGGACGTCGACGATCATCGCGGTCTCCCCTTCCTCTCTCGGCTGACGCTGGCTGCATCATAGCGGCAACGCGGCGGCTTGTCAAAATCCGCGCTTGGTGTATGCTTTGCCCCAGCGTCGGTTTGGCTCCGGCGCGTCCCAGGCGTCGGCGGCCTGGCTTACACGCGCCGCGCGCACCCACAAAGGAGAGGAGAGCATGCCACAACCGCAGGCGTTCGATTGCGTGGTCATCGGCGCGGGCAACGGCGGCCTATCCGCCGCCGCCCAGCTCGCCGCCAAGGGCGTCAAGACGCTCCTGCTCGAGCAGCACAACCTGCCGGGCGGGTTCGCCACGAGCTTTCGCCGGGGGCGCTTCGAGTTTGAGGCCGCCCTGCACGAGTTCGCCGACATCGGCTCGCCGACAGAGAAGGGAGGGGTGCGCACCTACCTGGAGGACGAGCTGGGCGTCCATCTCGACTGGGTCGAGGTCCCCGAGGCCTTCCGCCTGATCCTCACCGACCCCGGCCACGAGATGGACATCACCATGCCCTATGGCGTCGAGGCGTATATCGACGCCCTGGAGCGCCACGTCCCCGGTTCGCGCGAGGCGGTCACTCGTTATGTCGAGTTATGCGACGAGGTGGGGGCCGCCTTCAACTACCTGGGGCAGTCGCGAGGCAACCCCGACCGCAAGGTGCTCACCAGCCAGTACGCCAATTTCCTCAAGACCTGCCCCTACAGCATGGAGCAGGTGGCCAATGCGCTGCGCATTCCCCAGCGGGCCAAGGACATCCTGCACGCGCAGTGGACCTACATCGGCCCCTCCGCCGACCGGCTGAACTTTACCATCTATGCCGCGATGATGAGCAAGTTCATCCACTATAGCGCCTATATCCCCCGGCAGCGCTCGCACCAGTTCTCCTCAGTGGTGCTGGCCCGCTTCCGCGAACTGGGTGGCGAGGTGCGCCTGAACACGCGCGCGGAACAGGTGCTCGTGGAGGATGGCCGGATCACGGGGGTGGTCACCTCGCAGGGCGACCGCATCGCCACCCACCACGTCATCTCGAACGCCTCCGCCACCTCCGTGTACAGCCGCCTGATCGCCCCCCAGGAGGCCGTCCCCGAGCTCGCCCGGCGGCAGTGCAACGCGCGGGTGCAGGGCCTCGCCGGCTTTGTCGTCTACCTGGGGCTGGACGCGCCGCTGCACGAGCTGGGGATCGACGAGTACAGCATCTTTGTCTACGCCAACATGGACACGGCCGAAATGTACCAGACCTTTGGGCGGCTGGCCGCGCCCAAAGTGCAGGCCGCCATGTGCCTCAATAACGCCCTCCCCGACTGCTCGCCGGCGGGCACCTCGATGATCACCATCACCACGCTCTTCCGGCCCGACGTCTGGAGCCGGGTCACGCCCAAGGATTATGTCAAGACCAAGAGCCGTATCGCCAGCGACCTCATCGCGGACTTGGCCAATGCCACCGGCGCGCCGCTGCACGACCACATCGAAGAGATCGAGGTTGCCACGCCGCTCACCTTCGCCCGCTACACCGGCACCCACGCCGGGACCATCTATGGCTACGAGCCGGAGCCCTGGGATTCCCTGATCCCCCGCATGATGTCCATGCCCGCCGACAAAGTCATCCAGGGGCTCGAGTTCTGCGGCGGCTACGCCTTCCGCTGCCACGGCTACAGCAGTTCCTTCATGTCCGGCCAGACCGCGGCGCTCCTGACGCTGCGCGAGCTCAACCAGGAAGGGAGATGAGACGATGAAGGTCAGCGTCCGAGGGCACTTGATCGACCTGTTGGCCTTCAAGGGGCTGGTGGGCAGACGCAAGAAGCGCATCGCCCGCGCGCCCGCCTCCGCTATCCCCGTCCATCCGGTCAACGAGCTGGCGCAGCAGATCCACCCTGCCGAGCTCAAGCTGCTCATCACCCAGGTGACGGACGAGACGCGCACCACCCGGAGCTTTCGCCTGGCTCCGGCGCCTGGCTCCGCCGCGCTGCCGTGCTTTCGCGCCGGCCAGTACCTCAGCATCAAGGCCGAGGTGGACGGCGTCGGGATCACCCGGCCCTACTCGATCTCGTCCGCGCCGTACCAGGCGGTGGGCCCAGACGGGTTCTATGAGATCACCCTGAAGCAGACCCGCGACGGCTTCCTGACCGGCCACGCCTGGGACCATTGGCAGGCGGGCGCCGTCCTGACGAGTTCGGGGCCGGCGGGAACCTTTTACCACGAGCCGCTGCGCGATGCGGCCAAGATCGTCGGCCTGGCGGGCGGCTCGGGCGTGACCCCCTTCCGCGCCACGGCCCGCGAGATCGTGGATGGCGACCTGGACGCCGAGCTGCTGCTCCTCTACGGCTGCAGCGCGGAGGACGATATCCCCTTCTACCACGAGCTGCAAGAGCTCGAAGCCCGCGCCCAGGGTCGGTTCCGCATGGTCAACGTGCTGAGCTGCGAGATCACGGCGCTGGAAGGCTGCGAGCAAGGCTTTATCACCGCCGAGATCATCCGCAAGTACGCCGACGTGGCCAACGCGTCCTTCTTTGTCTGCGGCCCGCAGGCCATGTACGATTTCGTCCGCGGCGAGCTGGCGCAACTCGGCTTGCCGCCGCGCCGCATCCGGCGCGAGGCCTATGGCGAGATCAAAGCTATCGCCGCCTACCCCGGCTTCCCCGCCGAGGTCGTGGGCCAGACCTTCGGGGCTCGCGTGCGCATCGGCGAGACCGACGTCGAGATTCCGGCGCAGGCTACCGAGACGGTGCTGGTGGCCCTGGAGCGGGCGGGGCTCTGCCCGCCCTCGCAGTGCCGCTCGGGCGAGTGCGGCGTCTGCCGCTCTCTCTTGGTCTCGGGCGATGTCTTTGTCGTCCCCGATGGCGACGGCCGCCGCGCGGCGGATCGCGCGCTGGGCTATATCCACCCTTGCTCCAGCTATCCCCTCTCCGATCTCGAGATCGAGGTGCCGCGAGGCGCCAAGTAGGCGTCAGGCCCGCCAACGGAAAAGGGGCCGAGTCGCTGGACTCGGCCCCTTGCCTTAACGGGTGCCCGCCCGGGTGGCTAGCGAACCTGCGGAAAGATCGCGGCCAGCTCGTGGGCCCGCTCGGCCAGCGCCGCCTCATCCGGGGCCGTCAGTGGCGTCAGAGTCTTTTCCGCCTCGCACATCCACTCCAGGAACTGCGCGTGGCCGGGGCTGACCGCCGCGGTGACGCCCTTGGAGAGGGTGAAGCGCAGCCCCAGCACCGCTTCCTCATAGGTGTCCACCGGCGAGTACCAGCACTTGGGCCACTTGCGCGGCTCGCCCTCTTGCCAGCGGCGCTTGGCCATCGCCTTCAGCGCCAGGATGCCCATCCCTTTCTCCTGCGCGGCCTTGAACAGCTTGGGGCCAAAGCCCTCCTTCAGCCACGAGGTCCAGTTGACCGGGTAGAGCACCGAGTCAAAGTCGAGGTGCTTCATCAGCTCGATGGCCGCGTCCTCGCTATGGGCGGAAAAGCCGAGGTAGCGGGCCTTGCCCTGCTCGCGCGCCTTGAGAAAGACCTCCAGCGCCCCGCCAGGGCCGGTGATCTGCGCCACGTCCTCCGGCTTGGAGACCGCGTGGAACTGGTAGAGATCCACGTGGTCCGTGCGCAACCGCCGCAGCGACTGGTCCAGCTCGCGCTGCGCCCCCTCGGCCAGCCGCTCGCCGGTCTTGCAGGCCAAAAAGACCTGCTTGCGATACGGCTCCAGCGCCGGGCCCAGCTTGATCTCGGCATCGCCATAGCTGGGCGCCACGTCGAAATAGTTGATCCCCAACTCTTCCACGGCCCTCGCCACCAGGCGATCGGCCACGGGCTGCTCCTCATTCATCACCAGGATGCCGCCGAAACCCACCACGGTGAGCATCTCACCGGTCTTGCCCAACATTCGCTTCTGCATCTCAACGCCCCTTTCCTTGGTCCCCACCTTCTGGCCTGTATCGTAGCAGAAGCGGGCCAATCGGTCAAATCGTGAGTTGACGGCCTTGGCAATCTGCGTATGCTTGGGGCGCGGTGGCCGTCGTCCAGATGGCCCGCGGCACATCTCGCATTGTGGAGGTACACGGTGAGGGTCTTTGACTGGAGAAACGCGCGGATGCGCGCCGAGTCCAACATCGCTTTCGGCATCTTGCTCCTGGTTCTGGCGCTGCTAGCCCAGCCCTTTGCCTCGTTCACCAGTTGGATCAGCGGCGCCTCCACCGGCCCGCTGATCCTAGCGGTCGTCGGCGTGGCGGCCTTTCTCGCCATCGCCCGTTGGCGCCAGCGCGGCGCGCCAACGGTCTATGGTCTGAACACCGTCGCCGTGGCCCTGATCGCCTACGCCGCCGTGATGCTCATGTCGGCGGAGCGCACCGACGAGCTGGTGCGCTCCATGGCCAGCTCCCGGCTGATCATGGTCGTTCTCGGAGCGGCCCTGATCGCCATGGGCTATTTCTTGCGGCGCACCTATGCCCGCCGCGAGCTCGAGGAGCCCCTGGAAGAGCCCGCTGCGGAACCGCCGGCTCCGCAGCCGTAGCTCACCAGCCGATCGTCGGACCGCTGAACGAGGAGGCCGCGATGGAGTCAGCAGCGCCCGCCCGTGTCCTCGCCATCCGGGGCGCCCAGCTCTGGCTGGACGAGCAGCCTTTCTACTGGCAGGGCCTCAGCTTTTTCAACGCCCTCTATAACCCGGCGTTCAACCGGAGCGAGGCCGCGCACCGGCGCTGGCTGCGCAAGTTCGTGGCCAACGGCGTGAACGTCTTGCGCGTGTGGTGCCAGTGGGATTTCTCGCCGCCGCGCACCTTTGTGGATGTCTCCCCCGACCACACCATGTACACCCCCGAGGGCTTGGTGCGCGACCGGCCGATGAACCGCCTGCTGGACCTCATCGAGGCCGCCAACGAGCTTGGGATGGTTATCGAGGTGACGCTCTTTTCCCACGAGAAGCAGCCCAACCTCCCCGCCGAGGCGCTGGAGCGGGCCTCTCGCCTGATGGCGCTGAGACTGCGCCCTCACCGTAACCTGGTCATGCAGGTCTGGAACGAGGATTCCACCGAGGTGGCGCGCTGCTTCCATGCCATCAAGGCCGTCGACCCGGCGCGGCTGGTCACCAATTCGCCGGGCGTCGCCAATGTCCTCGGCGACGCGGCGCAGAACACCATGCTCGACCTGCTGACGCCGCACACCGTGCGCCACCAGGCGGAGCGCTTCTGGGAGGAGGCCCCCCGCCAGATCGCCCAGCTCCGGGCCGCCTACGCCAAGCCCGTGATCGATGACGAGCCGGCGCGGACCGGCATCCGCCAGTTCGGCGGCATCCCCGAGTCTCACGCGGAACAGCACATCGCCCAAATCGCCGCGGTGCGCCAGGCGGGCGGCTACCACACCTACCACCATGACATGTTCCAGAGCGACTATGGCTCGCCCGCTACGCCGCCCCAGGGCCTCCCTGACCCCGATTTCAGCGCCTTTCACCGCCAGGTCTTTGACTATCTCCGCGACCATCCCACGTGGACAATCGACGAATGAGCCCGACTGCGGAATTGCTGCGCCCCGCGCCCGACCCCTCGGCGGCGCGCGCCCTGTTCGCCGAAATGCCGATGCACCTGGCTCCCCAAGCCGTCACCGGCGGCACGGCCCCCGGCGTCGTCTACCTCGATGACCCGTCTCAACCGCGCAGCGCGCTCCTGCGCGCGGGCTATCGCTTCTACCTGGCCGGGGAGCCGCGCAATGACCAGTTCAACGAGGCGCTGCGGCGGCTCTTCGCGGAGGTCATCTATCCCCAAGCCCATCGCGCCGGCGAGGTCGCCTATTCGCTCCACTATCCCTCCGCCGGCTGGGAACGCGAGATCGAGGCGATCCTGCAGGGCAAGCACCCCCTGCGCGAGGCGCACCGCCACTATGCCCTGACCCGCTTGCGCCACGATTGGCGGGCCCTGCTCCCCGCGGGGTTCGCGGTGCGCGCCGTGGATGACGTCCTGCTGCGCGAGGAGGGGCTGGGCAGCCTGAACGCATTGCGCGAAGAGATGGTCTCCGAGTGCCCCTCGGTGGAGTACTTTGTGGCTCATCGCTTCGGGCGGTGCATCACCCACGGGGACGAGTTGGCGGGGTGGTGCCTATCCGAGTACAACTGCGCCGACGCCTGCGAGGTGGGCATCGAGACCCGCCCCGCTTACCGTCGCCGGGGCCTGGCCACCGTGGCCGCCAGCGCGCTGGTCGAACAGGCGCTGTCGCGGGGAATGGCCCGGGTTGGCTGGCACTGCCATGCCCGCAACGAGGCCTCCAGCGCCACCGCCCTCAAGGTCGGCTTTGAGCTGTCCGCCGAGTACACCACTTATTTCGCCTGGTTCGACGAGGTCGCCAACCTGGCGGTCAACGGCAACCAGCGGCTCTGGCAGCGCGACTATAAGGGGGCGCTGGCGTGGTACCGGCGCGCCTTCGCGGCGGGCGACCCGCCAGCGTGGGCCTGGCTCCGAGCCGCGGAGGCCAGCAGCCTGCTCGGAGAGGTCGATGCCGCGCTGGGCTATCTGCAAGGAGCGCTGGAGCGGGGCTTTGCCGATGCAGCGTACCTGCGCGAGGCGCCGGCCCTCGCCGCAGCGCGCGAGAGCGCCGGCTGGGCGCCCTTGCTGCGGCGCTTGGCGCCAGAGGGTTAGCGAGGCTCCTCGCCCGGCTCGTCCGAGATCACCTGCCAGAAACGGAGGTCCTCCTGCATGCTAGCCAGGCGTTCCTCCGGGATCTGGACGTAGAGGCCGTTGGCTTCCACGGCGACCGAGCCGTCCTGCAGGCGAATCTCGCCGCGCGCCTCCAGGGAGCGGCTCTTGAGCCGGACGATCTCGCCGATGACGGTCAAGGGCTGGCCGATGGGCACCGGCTGGCGGTAGCGCAGCTCCAGCCGCGCCGTCGCCATCCAGAGGTTCTTCTTGGTGAGAACGCGCCCCGCCGCCTCGTCCAGCAGCGTGGCGGCGATGCCGCCGTGCAAGACGCCGGGGTAGCCCTGATGCTCCTCGCCTGGCGTCCACCGGGCGACGACCCGTCCCTCTTCGTCGTCATAGAAGGAGAGGTGCAGGCCAATGGGGTTGTGGACGCCACAGACAAAGCACATGGCCGAGTTAGGTTGTTTTTGCATGATGTGATCTCCTCTTGGGTCCGGCATTCTAGCACCGACGCGGGGTTCGGACAAACGCTTCCGAGGGAGGGTAGCATGGAAACACCGGTATTCGATGTGCTCGCGTACGGGGCCGTGGGCGACGGCCACACGGACAACACCGCCGCCTTCTCGGACTGCCTGAAGGCGATGATCGAGGCCGGAGGCGGCCGGATGGTGGTGCCCGCCGGCGTCTATCGCGGCAGGATCGCGATCCCCGCGGTTTCCAGGCCAACGCCGAGCTGGATCACCCTGGAGATCGTGGGCGAGCGCGAGCCAACCCCCGTTTTTGGGACGATCGGGGCGTTCCCGTTGCAGGACAGCGGCGTGATCATCAAGTGCTTGGACGCATCGGGCCCCGCGGTCATCTCGGCCAGCCCTCCGACCGATTCGCTCTACGGGGGGTTCTCTGCCGTCAACGTGGTGCTCAGGAACCTGGATGTCCGCACCTATGACGATCCAGGCATCGGCGGCATCGATCTGGAGCATGCCGCGCAGTGCAAGCTGGAGAACGTCTTTATCAACACCGGCGTGTATAACGTGCAGGCCGTCCAGCCCTCCCATGGCGCCTGCGGGCTCGTCACCCCGGCCATCAATAACGGCGCGTGGGCGGTCCTGCGAAACGTGGTCATCACTGGCTATCACACCGGCATCGTGGTCAACGAGCACACCGACGGGGACAGCATCGTGGTGGCCAGCAACATCAACGGCCTGGATTTTGCCCAGGCTTACCACGCCTCCCGCTTCGCCCGCGTCGGCGCCTACCGCAACACCCATAACATCACGGTGACCGGCAGGCACGGGTTCACCATCGAGCAACTGAACATCGAGCACGCCGGGCCGGGGCAGACGAATGAGCAGAACGCCTGGCAGGCGATCGTCAGCGACATCGACGACCCTCGCAACCTCGGCATCGCCGACATCAACTATTGGGTGGTGCTTGGCAACGTCGGCGTGAGCGAGGATTTCCGCTGCAACGGCGGCGCCTCGATTCGCGCCCGGAGAATCGGCTCCGCCTAGGTGCAGCAAGCGGGCGCCGCATCCGGGCCGCCATCTGAGCCGGGTTGGTTTCCGCTGTCTGGTTTTTTGCCAAAACGCGGGAGGCGTGGTACCCTCACCGCAGCGTGGCCTCCGCTGGCGCGCGAACCGCACTATAGCATGAACTGGAGGGAGCCTTACCATGTTGAAAGCAGGGTTGATCGGCTGCGGGCGCATCGTCGAGCAGGGACATGTCCCCGCCTTTGAGGAACTGGCCGGCCGCGTCCAGGTCGTCGCCGTCTCGGACCCGGTGGAGGCGCGGCGCAACCTCATCGGCGACCGTCTGGGCGTCCCGGCGGCCGCTCGCTTCGCCGACTATCATGACATGCTCAAGCTGGACGGCCTCGATTTCGTGGACATGGCCTTGCCGCACTTTTTGCACGAGGAGGCCATCGTCGCCGCGGCCAAGGCCGGGCAGAACATCCTCACGGAAAAGCCGCTCACCACGTCCATGGCCTCGGCCAACCGCATCATCGACGCCGTGGAAAAGGCGGGCGTCAAGATGTGCGTGATCCACAACTATCGCCATGGCGCGGCGGCGGCCAAGGCCATCGAGCTGGCCAAGTCGGGCGTCATCGGCCAGCCGTTCCTGATCCGCTACGAGTACCTCGGCGGAAGCCACTATGCCGGCGCGGCGGGCTACGACCCCGACTGGCGCACCAAGTCCGGCCGGGGCGGCGGCGGCGCGCTCATCGATAACGGCTACCACTACCTCTACATGGCCGAGACGCTGATGGGTTCGCCCATCGTCCAGGCCTACGGCCGGGTGGGCACCTGGGTGCAGCACCAGGACGTGGAGGACATCGCGGCGGTCCTTTTGGCCCACGCCAACGGCGGCACCACCAGCCTGCAATCGGGCTGGGGCGTCAAGGGCGGCGGCCAGGCCGTGGGCGAGGTCCACGGCACACTGGGCAGCCTGCGCTTCGTCCGCGGAGGCAACCCGCTCGAGATCTATATCAACGCCGAGGGGCAATGGAAGCCTGTCGAGCTGGAGAACCCCAACGTCAACGCCTTTGCCGGCATCTTTTCCCGCTTTTTCGATGCCATGGAGACCGGCGGCCCCATGCCGGTGAGCGTCTATGAGGCGCGCCACAACCTCGCCATCGTCATGTCGGGTTACGCCTCGTCCAAGAGCGGCCAGGCCGTGAACGTCAGCGACGTCGAGTTCGGCGGAGAGCGGTAGCCCCTGGCTGCCGTTGTCTCGATAGAAAACCATCATAACAGAGGAGACAGTCATGAGCACGGAGAAAAAGCTGAAAGCCGCCGTCATCGGCGCGGGGATGATTCCCACCCGGTCGCACATCCCGGCCTACCAGCGCTTGTCCAATGTGCAGGTGGTCGCCGTCTGCGACGTCAAGCTGGATCGCGCGCAGGCCGCCGCCAAGGCCGCGGGCGTGCCCAACGCCTATGCCGACTATAAAGAGATGCTGGCCAAGGAAAAGCCCGACCTGGTGAGCGTCTGCACGCCCAACATGTTCCACGCCGAGATGACCATCGCCGCGCTGGAAAGCGGCGCCAACGTCATCTGCGAAAAGCCCATGGCCCTGAAGTACAAGGATGCCCAGGCCATGGTCGCCACCGCCAAAAAGGTGGGCAAGCAGCTCACCATCGCCTTCAGCAACCGCCCCCGCGCGGACATGCAGTTGCTGCGCCGGTATGCCGAGCAAGGGCTCTTTGGTGACATCTATTATGTCAACGCTCAGTACCTGCGCCGCAGCGGCATCCCCGGCTATGGCAGCTGGTTCACCAACAAGGACATGGCCGGCGGCGGCTCCATGCTCGACATCGGCGTGCACTATCTGGACCTGGCGCTGTGGATCATGGGCCACCCGAAGCCCGTCTCCGTGGCCGCCTCGTCCTACGCCAAGTTCGGCCCGCGCGCCATGGGCCTCGGCGGCTGGGGCGCCGACATCCTCCCGCCCCCGCAGCGCTGCGACGTGGACGACATGGTGGTGACCCGCGTCATGTTCGAGAACGGCGCCACCCTGCTGGTGCAGGCTAGCTGGGCCGCGTATCTCAAGTCCGGCGAGCGCATCCAGGTCCTCGGCACCGAGATGGGGGCGGACTGCTACCCGGTCCTCAACGGCACCGATCACCCCGTCCGCATCTATGACGACATGAACGGCGAGGCCGTCGAGATCATCCCCGACCTCCCGAGGGTCGCCGTGAGCGGGCATGCCGCCATCATCGAGGAATGGGTCAAGAACCTGGACAAGCCCGAGGCGCCCATCCCCGCCTGGCAGGGCGCCATGACGGCCCAGATCATCGAGGCCGCCTACAAGTCCGCCGAGACCGGCGAGATGATCAAGCTCTAGACACTAGCCGGAGGCCCTTAGGGTCGTGCACGGCCCTAAGGGCCTCTCCCAGGAGAGGCCCCTATGCTCAAGATCGATAGCCATATTCACGTCTCTGGCGATCACCCCGATTGCGTCGCGCTGCTGGACCGCCTGGACATCAAGATGTTCAACAACTGCGTGGCCTCCGGGTCTGCGATGGGTTGGCGCGCTCAGCGCGAGATGTACCGGCAGCTCGCCAAGCGATATGCCGAGCGCTATGCCTGGTGCACCACCATCGACCTGCCCGATTTCTCGCCGGACTATGCCGAGCGCGTCATCGCCGAGCTAGAGCAGGATCTGGCCGCGGGCTCACTGGCGTGCAAGTTCTGGAAGAACATCGGCATGGAGGTCCGCAAGCCGAGCGGCGAGTTCCTCATGATCGACGACCCGCTCTTTGACCCGATCTACGAGTATCTGATCCGCGTGGGCAAGCCGGCGCTGATGCACATCGCCGAGCCGCTGGCCTGCTGGCAGCCGCTGGTGGAGGGCAATCCACACTATGGCTACTATAGCCAGCACCCGGAATGGCACATGTACACCAAGCCCGACCATCCTTCCCACGCCGAGATCATGGCCGCCCGCGACCGCGTCCTCGCCAAGCACCCCAAGCTGCGCGTCATCGGCGCGCACCTGGGCAGCCTGGAGTTTGACGTGCGCGAGATCGCCAAGCGGCTGGACGCCTACCCGAATTTCGCCGTGGACACCTCCGCCCGCGTCCGCGACCTCGCCTACCAGGACCCGGCCACCGTGCGCGAGTTCTTCCTCGCGTACCCTGACCGCATCCTGTTCGGCACCGACGTGGTCATCCGCGATAGCTTTGCCGCCATGGACCCGGAGGTCCGCCAGAAGCAGGTGCAGCGCCTGGAGGAGACCTACGCCAGCGAGATGGCCTACTATGAGCAGGATGGCCCGGTCACGCTGCGCGGGGTCGCCTATCAGGGCATCGGCCTGCCGGATCGCGTCCTGCGCAAGCTCTACCTGGATAACGCCCGCGCCTGGTACCCGGGCATCGCCTGATCGCGCCCTCGATACCAAGCTCATACCATGCCCGCACTTGGCAACCCGTCCAGGAGCAGGCGGTCACGCCGACCGGCCTGCCCCTGGACGTGGTCTTTTACCCACTCCTTGACAAATCGCGGTTCTCGCGTTATGCTGGGGGCAAGCCCGCAACACACATCCTGGCCGCGTCGCGCACCGCTTTCTCCCTCGCCTGGGCGATCCCTAAACCCGTTTCCTGGCCGGAGAGGACGAGCAAGGAGGGAATGCGAAATGGCGGAGACCTGCGAGATCGACCGTTGCGTTCTGGAGGGTGTGGACCACTATCGGGTGGTGGAGCCCATGTTCGAGGGCATCCGGGTGGTCCTGGATTACCGCGAGGAGCCTTACTCGCCAGCGTACATCCAGGGCATCTCTGGCGCAGCCTTTCGCCTTGCGGGCATCTGCCCCTGCGCCCCCACCTGCGGCTGCGCCATGGAGCCGCGAGACCTGATCAGCCTGCTGGGCTACGAGTTCCAGTACCTGCCCCTGAGCGGCGAGGGCCGCGATCCGCAGCAAGAGATCCACAATGTGATCGATCGCGTTCGCGACAGCATCCGCGCGGGGCACCCGGCGCTGGTCTGGCACGCCTTCACCAACGCCGAATGGGATGTGGTCTGCGGCTATGACGACGTGACGGGGCTCTTCTACGGGCGCGGCTCTTACACCGGTTGGGAGGCGTATGCCAGCGCCGCCCAGACCCGCCCAGCCACCTCTGGCGTCATCGCCCCCGAGCTCGGCGCCATCTTGATCGGCGAGCGCGACGCCGCCTACGAGCCGCGCGAAGCCGAGATCGCCGCCCTGCGCGAAGCGGTTCGCCACGCCCATGACCGGCGCAACGTGGACCGCTGCGGCGGCAGCGACTGGGTCATGCTGTACGGCCTGGCCTGCTACGACCGCTGGGTGCGCGAGTTCGCCGCCGACCCGCCCAAGCTGCCCACCATGGGCGACCGCTACTGCTTCAACGTGTTCCGCAGCACGCATCGGGCCGGCGCAGCCTTTTTGCGCGAGATCGCCCCGCGCTACCCCGAAGGGCAGGTGGCGTTGCTGCACGCCGCGACGCACCTTTCTGGCGAAGCCGATGCCCTTGACGAGGCCGCCGACGTCCTCTTCCCGGGATGCCAGTTCCCCAAGGAGGCCAGCCACGCGACGAGCGCGCAGGCCGCCGCGTTGCTCTCCAACGCCCGAGAGCGCTATGCCCGCGCCGTCGCCGAGATCGAGATCGCCCTGCGAGGCATGGGGGCGTAGGCGACCGGTCGCCGAGCGCCGCGATGGGCGCGCCTGGTCTGCAACCCCAGGGCGGCGATCTTCGTAGAGAGAGCGGCCTCGGCGGCTGTGAGCTGCGAACGGCGGCTGCCCGCCGGGCCGGACCTATCCCCGGAGGAGTTGTCATGAAAGAGCTGGGCAAGCATGTATTGGTCACCTACGGCACGTGGGCAGGCTCGACTCGTGAGGTCGCTCAGGCCATCGGCGAGGCGCTGCGCGAGACGGGCGCCACCGTGGATATCCTCGCCGCCAAGCAGGCCAAGGAGGTCGCCCTCTATGACGCCGTGGTGGTCGGGACGCCGGTCCACGCCACCAAGGTGCACCCTGCCGCGCAGCGGTTCCTGCGGGCCAACGCCGCGGCGCTGAGCAGCAAGCCAGTGGCCTACTTTGTCTCCTGCATGACCATGAACGACGACACCGACACGGCCCGCCAGGCGGCGCAGGGCTATATCGCCATGCTGGGCAGCGCGGCGCCCAACCTCAAGCCGGCCAGCGTGGGGCTCTTTGGCGGCTCGCTTAGTTGCGAGCGCCAGGCCCCCTTCCCCTGGAACCTGATGGCCAAGATGATGAAAAGCATGGAAGGCGACCACCGCGATTGGGAAGCCATCCGCGCCTGGGCCAAGGCCCTCCCCGCCGCGTTCTGGGGCTAACCCGGCGACTACCGAAAAAAAATGAGGCGATGGCATGAGCCATCGCCTCCTCTGTCGTGGTACCCGTCCAACTCGCGGTCTTGGCCTACTTGCCCATCTTGTGCAGGTTCTCGACGCACTTGGCCACCGCATTCAGCGGCGAGACGCCCGGCACCTCGTACTCGACGATGTACCACTTGGTCTTGCCGATGGTCTCGCAGAGCGAAAAGACCTTGGCCCAGTCCTCATCGCCATCGCCCACATAGGCCGCCGGGTTCGTGGCCGAGTACTCTTTCAGGTGCACGGTGATCGCCCGTCCGGGATACTTGGCCAGGAACTCGCTCGGATCGGCGCCGCCCTCGCGCGCGTTGCCCGTGTCGAGCTGCATCACCACGTCCTTGGTCGTGCCGCCGAAAAAGGTGTCCCACGGCAACTCGCCATCCATCGGCTTGAACTCGATATTGTGGTTATGGTATCCGGCCAGCATCCCCTGGGGCCGCAGCCGCGCCGCGATGTCGTTGAAAATCCGCGCCGTCCCCTGCCAGGCCGCGCGCGAGTTCCGTCGCTCCTCCGCCAGTCCGGGCACGATCAGGTACTTGTTCCCCAGCGCCTTGTTGAACGCCACCGTCTTGGGCAGCTCATCGCCCAGCAGGGTGTCCAGGCGGATGTGCGTGCCACAGCACCGCAAGCCCAGATCATCCAGCAGCTTGCGCAGCTCCTCGGCGCTGTGCCCATAGTATCCGGCGAACTCGACGCCGTCGTAGCCCATGCGGGCCACCTCGGCCAGGGTGCCGGGCAAATCCTTTTCGCATTCGTGGCGGATCGAGTACAACTGCAGGCCGATGGGAATCTTGGACATTTGGTTCCTCCTGGCTACAATATAAGGACCTTGCCGCGAGACGCGGCGCATCTGCACTATAGCGCGGTACCCGACTCCTGTCAAAGAGCAAAGGAGGCTCCGCATGGCCCATCGCATCGTCCTGATCGGCGCGGGAAGCGCCCAGTTTGGCTCCGGGACGCTCACCGACATCTTTTTGAGCGACGTGCTCAAGGGCAGCCACATCGTCCTGCACGACATCAACCCCACCTCCCTGGCCAAGATGCTGGAGGTCGGCCAGGCCTACATCCAGGAGAAGGCGCTCCCCTTCACCCTCTCGGCCACCACCGACCGCCGTGAGGCGCTCCAGGGCGCCGATTTCTGCATCATCTCTATCGAGGTGGGCAACCGCTTCGAGCTCTGGGAGCAGGACTGGAACGTGGCCCTGCAATACGGCATCCGCCAGGTCTATGGCGAGAACGGCGGGCCCGGCGGGCTCTTTCACTCGCTGCGCATCATCCCGCCGATCCTGGAGATTTGCGGCGACATCATGGCCATCTGCCCCGAGGCGCATGTCTTTAGCTTTTCCAACCCCATGAGCCGTATCTGCACCACGGTGAAGCGCAAGTATCCCGACCTGCGCTTCGTCGGGCTCTGCCACGAGATCGCCTCGCTGCCCGCCCACCTGCCCAAGATCCTTGGCCTGCCCTTCGACCAGTTGCTGGTGCGCGCCGCGGGGCTGAACCACTTTAGCTTTATGCTCGAGTGCCGCCGCCGCGATACGGGCGATGATCTCTACCCCGTCGTGCGCGAGAAGGCGCCCGCCTACTTTGCCCGCGTCCCGACCCTGGCCCGCATGGTCCAGCGTTTTCGCCAGGAGGGTCGGGCGGAGGAACTGGAGCGCCTGGCCCTGCGCCTGGGCACCGAGCCGCTCGTCGCGGATGAGTGGCACGAACGCGGCCTCTTTCGCACCATCCTGGACAAGTTTGGGTATCTCCCCATCACCTCCGATAGCCACACCGGCGAGTACATCCAGTGGGCCCACGAGGTCTCCGACCACGAGGGCATCCTGGCCTTCTACCAGCTCTACAAGGCCTGGTGCGGCGGCCACCATCCGCAGATCGGTGAGCGGGTGAGCGAGCGGGTCGTGCCCCTCATCGACGGAATCATCACCAACGCCGGCTTTGAGGAGATGGCTGTCAACCTTCTGAACGAAGGATACATCACCAACCTCCCCTCCACCCAGGTGGTGGAGGTCCCCGCCATCGTGGATGGGACCGGCATCCACGGCCTCAAGCTGGGCGAGATGCCCAAGGGCCTGGCCGGGCTGCTGCTAAACCAGGTGGCGGTCCACGACCTCACCGCCGAGGCGGTGCTGACCGGCTCGCGCGCCGCCGCCCTGCAGGCGCTCCTAGTCGACCCCGTGGTGACGAGCGTCCGCGCCGCCGAGCAGACCCTGGACACCATGCTGACGCTGCAAGCGCGCTACCTGAGCTACATCAAATAGGGGCTTCGGCCCGGAGAGGATCACACCATGAGCAACGTTGTCAACATCAAGGACGTGAGACCGATGGAGCGCCCCAACATGCGCATGTTCTGGCTGCTGGGGAAGCAGACCGGCTGCACCAGCGGCTGCAGCATGGCCGTGGGGTATTACGGCATGGACGAGTTCCCGCCGGTTGGCGTGCACGATGACCAGGAGGGCTTTTTCGTGCTGGAGGGAAGCGGCTACGCCCAAATCGGCGACGAGGTCATCCGCCTGGAGCCAGGCGTCGCTTTCCTGGTCAAGCCCGGGGAGGCCCACGCCATCAAGCGTGACGCCAGCTGCGAGCACATCAAGGCGCTCCTCTTTCACGCCGCGCCCTAGCCCACCAAGGGCAGGGCGCCGGGCGGCGCTCTGCCCTCCTCTCTGGGTCCACCGGGCCCTAGCTGGCGATCAGCTTGGCCCGCCGAAAGCGAGCCAGCGCCAGCGCAAAGGTGGCCACATCGACCACCGCCAGGACGCCGATCACCACCGGCAGCACCGGCTTCCCTTGCAGCACGTCCAACAGCTTGGCCAGCCGGTCGGACATCAGGAGGGCCGCCGCCTGCAGGGCCATCGCCGGCACCAGCAAGACGGCCATCAGCAGCACGGCCGCCTGCTGCACCGTGGCTGCGTGTAGCGAGATGATGATGCCCAGCCCGCCGACCAGGGTCGCCACCACCGTGGCGAGCGCCAAGCTCCCCCAGCCGGTGGTTGGCGCATACCACTGCACGCGCCCCTCCCAGGCCCGGATGTTCGCCACCACCAGGCTGACGCCCAGCATGGCCACGACGACGCCCAGGGCAAAAAGAACCGCGGTTAGCCATTTGCCCAGCAGGATGGCTCGGTCCGGCAGGCGAGTCGCCAGCAACGTCTCCAGGGTCTCCCGCTCGCGCTCTCCAGCAAAGGCGTCAGGAATCAACGTACCGGCGATGAGGAAGGCGATCACGGCCGAGATGAGCGTGACCAAAAAGCTGCTCAGCCACTCCCGCCCCAGGTTCCAGGGCACGACCACCGACATAAAGAGCGGCGAGAGCAGGACCATGAAGAACCGGGAGCGGCCGCCGCGCGCCTGGAACAGGGCGCGCCACTCGTGCCACATGACCGTGAGGATGTCCTGCATCATCGCTTCTCCTCCTCCATCAACGTCACAAAGACGTCCTCGAGGCTGGCTTGGCCGCGCCGAACCTCCTCCACCTGGGCGCCCGCGCCAACCAGGGCGTTGATCAGCGGCGCCGACTCGGCTCCCTCGCGCAGGTCGACCAGCAGCCGGCCGTTCGCCGCATGGGCCGCCGCCACCTCCGGCCGCTGCCTGAGCAGGCGCGCGAGCCCCTCATCTAGGCCGCGCCCCAGCACCTCCACGCGGAGGCCGCCAGCTCTCCTGCGTAGCTCGTCCGGATGGCCCACGGCCAGCAGCCTCCCGCCGCGAATGACGGCCACGCGGCTGCACAGCCTCTCCGCCTCTGCCATGTTGTGCGTCGTGAGAAAGACCGTGGCGCCCTCTCGGGCGGACAGCGCCGCCAGGTCCTCGCGCACCGCCGCGGCGGCCATCACGTCCAGCCCCGCCGTGGGCTCGTCCAAGAAGACCAACTGGGGCCGGTGGAGCATCGCCCGCGCCAGGGCCAGCTTTTGCCGCATGCCCTTGCTCCAGGTCTCCACGCGCTCGCGGCGGCGGTCCCAGAGCCCCAGGTGGGTCAGTAGCTGCTGGATCCGGGCCTGGCGCTCCGCCGCGCCGAGGCGATAGATGCGCCCCTGGTACTCGAGGTTATGCTCGGCGCTCATCTGCCCGTAAAGCCCGTCGCGCTCCAGCAGCGCCCCCGTGCGCGCGCGAATCTCTTGGGCCTGCCTGCGGGGGTCATAGCCCAGCACCTCGGCCTGGCCCTGCGTGGGCTCCAGCAAGCCCAGCAGCAAGCGGATGGTCGTGGTCTTGCCCGCGCCGTTTGGGCCCAGGAAGCCAAACACGATCCCCGCTGGCACCTCCAGCGACAACTGGGCCACGGCATTAACCGCGCCGAAGCTCTTGGACAGCTCCAGCATGCGAATGGCCACATCGCTCATCTACGCCCTCCTCTGCGCCAAACGGGACAGCCCTCACGTAGTATACGGACAGCCCGCCCGCGGGGTTACGGTGTCCCTGCCGCCTTGCCAGCGTACCATTTGTGACGATAATGGTGCGGTACCGCGCTCGCGCGGGTGGCCAGGACAGACGGGCGCTCGCCGGCGCCAGTTGACGTTCGACCGTGGACGTTCGACGTGCGACCCAACCCGCCACTACCAGCAAACTCAACACAGGGGGATCAACATGCCAGCGATCAAATGCACCATCATCGGGGCCGGCTCGGCCTTTGCCTTCCACGTCACCTCCGACCTCATCCGCCGGAAAGAGCTGGCGGGGAGCACCATCGCCCTCGTGGACGTGGACCCCGCCGCCCTGGAGACCTCGACCCGCATCGTGCGGCGCATGGTCCGCGAGGCCGGCGCCCAGCTCCAGGTCGTCTCCACCACCGACCGCCGCGAGGCGCTCCCAGGGAGCGATTTCGTGCTCAACTCGATCTCGGTGGGCGAGCCCTGGGCCCGCGAGCGCGACGTCGCCATCGGTGAAAAGTATGGCATCTACCAGCCCACCTCACAGACCATCGGGCCGGCGGGGTTCTGCCGCGGCCTGCGCGTCATCCCCCATGCCGCCGCCATCGCCAAGGACATCACCGCGCTCTGCCCGCAAGCGACGGTGCTGGACCTGGCCAACCCGCTGGCGGCGGTCTGCCGGACCCTGACGCGCGACACGGGCCTGACGGTCATCGGCCTCTGCGAGCAGTGGGCCTTCACCATGCCGATCTTTGCCAAGGTCCTCGGCCTGCCGCGAGAAGAGCTCGATTGCGTCTCGGTGGGCACCAACCACCTCACCTGGTCCCTGGGCCTCTACCACCAGGGCCGCGACGTCATGGCCGATTTCCTGGACCGGCTCTACAGCCCCGAGGGAGAGGCCGTCCGCCGCACCGTGCCGGTCGCTTGCGCCATCTATGAGACCTATGGCCTTTGGCCCACCGGCAGCGAGGCCCACATCGCCGAGTTCTACAACTATTTCCTCACCCCCGAGACCCACGGCGGCGCCGACTATGGGCTGACCATCCGCCACACCAGCGAGCAGGACTGGGCGGCGCGCCTGGCGCAGCGGCAGGGCTGGGCCGACGGCTCGCTGCCCATCGAGAGCCTGCTCCAGCCCTCCGGCGAGAGCGCCGTGGAGATCATCGCCCAATTGCTGGGCATCGAGACGCCTGGGCTGCAGGTCGTCAACCTGCCGAACCAGGGGCTCATCGACAACCTGCCCTGGGATACCTTCGTCGAGGTGCAAGGACACGTCAGCCCCGCCGGCGTCCGCGGGCTCAAGGTCGGCCCCCTGCCGGAGGCCATCGCCCAGACGCTGAGCATCCGCGCCACCCAGTACGACCTGATGGTGGAGGCCGCCCTCACCGGCAGCCGCCAGCTCGCGCTGCAAGGCCTGCTGCAGGACGCGCAGGTCGTCTCGCTGGACGTCGCGCAGCGCATCCTGGACGAGTCGCTGGCCGCCAACGCGCAGTGGCTGCCCGCTTTCCAATAACCCGCCCCGCGCCATAGCCGGGGCCGACGGGAGGGACACATGAAGCGCATTCTCTGCTACGGCGACTCGAACACCTGGGGCTATGACCCCGCGACCGGCGAGCGCTTCCCGGCCCCGGTGCGCTGGACCGGGGTGCTCCAGCGCGAGCTGGGCGAGGAGTACCTGATCATCGAGGAAGGGCTCAACGGGCGCACCACCGTGTGGGACGATCCCATCGAGGGGTACAAGAACGGCAAGAGCTACCTGATCCCTTGCCTGGCCTCGCACCGGCCGCTTGACCTGGTGATCATCATGCTGGGCACTAACGACCTGAAGAAGCGCTTCTCCCTATCGGCTTATGATATCGCCAACGGCGCCGGGGTACTGGTGGACGTGGTGAACAAGAGCGCGGCCTGGCCCGGCGAGCGCACGCCGGCGGTGCTGCTGGTCGCCCCCCCGCCGGTGGTCGCGCTCAGCGGCTTTGCCGAGATGTTCGAGGGGGCCGAGGCCAAGTCGCGGGGTTTTTCGCCGCACTATCGCCGCGTGGCCGAGTTGTACGGGTGCCATTTCCTGGACGCCGGAGATACCGCCGTCTCCTCGCCGCTGGACGGGATCCATCTGGAGGCCGAAGGGCACGCCAAGCTCGGCCAGGCCCTCGCCATCGCCGTGCGCAGCATCTTGTAGGAGCCAACATGAATCATCGCGAACGCATCCTGGCCGCCCTGCGCCACCAGCCGGTGGACCGCCTCCCCACCGACATCTGGGCCACTGCCGAGGTCTGGGACAAGCTCTGCGCCCATTTCGGCGTCACCGACCGCCTGGTGATTTATGACAAGCTGGGAATCGACGGCATCCCGGGCATCTCGCCGCCCTACATCGGGCCGGCGCTGCGCGAGGAGGAGGGCGTCTATCGCGAGGACGCCTGGGGCATGGGCTATCGCATCCAGCCCTACGCCACAGGCTCTTACTCGGAGCAGGTGTATTACCCCCTCGCCCAGGCCGAGACCATCGCCGACCTGGACGCTTACCGCTGGCCCTCGCCGGACTGGTACGATTACGGCGCCCTGCCCGGGCTGGCCGCCCAGTACCCGGACCGGGCGGTGCAATGCGGCTACGCTGCCGTCTTTTACTACCACAACAAGCTGCGCGGGCTCGAGCTGTCGCTGATGGACCCGCTGCTGCGCCCCAAGTTCACCCGGGAGCTGGTGCGGCGCGTCAGCGACTTTTTCCAGGAATACCACCGGCGCTGCTTCGAGGCGGCGGGGCGAAGCATCCAGCTCACCCAGGTCACCGACGACCTCGGCTCGCAGCACGGCCTGCTGATCAGCCCGCGGCTGTTCGACGAGTTCTACCGCGCCCCCATCCAGCGGGCCATCGACCTGGCCAAGTCCTACGACCTGCTCGTCTTTCACCACGACGACGGCGACATGCGCCGGATGCTCCCCACCCTGGTCGACATGGGCATCGACCTGCTGAACCCGATCCAATGGCGCTGCGGCGACTGGGACCTGGCGGCGCTCAAGGCCGAATACGGGGGACGCCTCTGCTTCCATGGCGGGGTGGATAACCAGATCACCCTCCCGCGCGGCACGCCCGAGGATGTGCGGCGAGAGGTGCGCTGGCTGCGCGAGACGCTGGGGGGCGACGGCACGGGGTTCATCCTGGCGCCCTGCCATAACCTGCAGGCGGTGAGCCCGGTGGAGAACATCGTGGCGCTCTACGAGGCGGCGAACTAGGGGAATATCTTGCCCGGGTTGAGCACGCCATTCGGGTCGAAGGCATCCTTGATCCGCCGCTGGAGGCCCAGCAGGGTTTCGCCCATCATCAGCGGCATAAAGCCCCGCCGCTTGGAACCGATGCCATGCTCGCCGCTGATGGTCCCGCCGAGTCGCGCCACCACCTGGTAGAGTTCTGCCTGGGCAGCGTGCTCCACCTCGGGCCATTCCTCCAGCGGCGTCTCGGGCCGTTTCACGATAATGATGTGGAGGTTGCCGTCGCCAGCGTGGCCGCAGGTGGGCAGGATGACGTTGTATCGCTGGGAGAGACGCTCCAGCTCGGGGACCAGGTCGGGAATCTGGGCGAAAGGCACCACCACGTCCTCGATGCTCTGCACCGGGCAATAGACCTTGAACGCCTCGGCGATGTTCCGGCGCACCGCCCAGACCCGCTCCTGCGTGGTATAGTTGTCCGCCACATAGACCTCGATGGCGCCGTGCGCCATGCACAGCTCCCCGATGGTCTCGCTCTCCTGTTGCACCAGCGCCTCGCTGTTGCCATCCACCTCGATCAGGAGCATCGCCTCCGCCTGCTCGTAGGGCAGCTCCTCGTTCAGGTAGCGGCAGGTGGTCTCCACCGAAAGCTTGTCCATGAACTCGACGGCCGTGGGGATGATGCGCCCGTTGGTCATGATCTCGGGGACCATATCCATGGCCGTGGAGACGTCCTTGAAGAGCGCCAAAAGGTCCACCTTGTGCGTGGGCAGCGGCAAGAGCTTGAGCGTGATCCGCGTAAAGATCCCCAGCGTCCCCTCCGAGCCCACCATGAGGTGCAGCAGGTCATAGCCGGTGACGTCCTTGACCCGCTTGCCGCCCAACTGGACGATCTCGCCCGTGGGCAGCACCACCTCCAGGCCCAGCACGTAGCGGCTGGTCACGCCATACTTGATGGCCTTGCCGCCGCCGGCGTTCTCCGCCACGTTGCCGCCGATGAAACAGGTCTCCACGCTCATGGGATAGCCCGCGTAAAACAGCCCCATCTCCTTGACCGCCTCGTTGATGGTGTTGGTCACCACCCCCGGCTCGACCGTGACGGTGAGGTTGGCGCGGTCGACCTCCAGGATGCGGTTCATCCGCTCCACGGAGAGGAGTATCCCGCCGAACACCGGCACCGCCCCGCCCGAGAGCCCGGACCCCGCCCCCCGCGGCGTGACGGGGATGCGCTCGCGGTTGGCCAGCCGCATGATCCGCGCGATCTCGTCCGCTGTGGCCGGCTTGACCACCACCTCGGGCATATGCGCGTATTCCGCGCCGGCGACCTCGTCGTGGCTGTAGGTCTCCAGCTTGTCGGCGTCGCCAAAGATCACATTGCGCTCGCCGACGATCTCGCACAGCTCGCGCACGATGGGCGCGGTCACGGGTTCATATCGAGTCATCATCGCACCTTTTCGCTTTTCTCGGCTCATCACTACCACGGCCAGTCTCCGCAGCGGCCCACGCTCACGCGACCAACTGGACGAAGAGCTTTTCCAGCTCGAGGCGGGGATCGTCGCACAGCCCCGAATGCACGGAAGAAACCTGGATCGTGGCGCTGCGCGGCGTGGTCAGCCAGTGAAACCGCTCGCCCTGGCTCATCCCGCCGAGCTCGCCGCCGTCCTCGCACACCCGTCGGATCATCGCCAGATGCTCCTCCACCTGCTCGGCGTCGCAGGCCGGGTCCAGCGCGGCCAGCCGCTCCCGGTCCAGGCGCAGGCGCGCCGCCAGGTAACGCGCCGCCCGGCAACAGAGGATCACCCCAACGTTGAGGAACTCTTCCCTCTCCACGCGGGGCACCACGCGCACCACGGCGTAATCAAAGGCGCTTGGCCCGGGCATCCACAGCCTCCCTGACGAACACCTCAGACGCTTCCAGCCGCCGCTGCAGATACGCCAAGTAGGCGCCGCGGTGCTCCTCCCGGCTGGCAAAGCTCGGCTCCTCGCCCAGCCACTCCTCCGGAACCTGGCCGACGATCTCGCGAAGGAGCGCGGACGACAGCCGGGGCTTGAGCCGGGCATCGGCGCTCCACAGGTCCGCCGCCTGGGAGAGCAGCACGTGATCGCGGATGTAGGGGAAGGGGCTGGCGCTGCGGTCGAGATAGCCCTCCCAGGAATGGTGGAAATAGAGCGCCGCGCCGTGATCGATGAGCCACAACTGCCCCTCGCTCACCAGGATATTGACGTTGCGCGCCGTGCGGTCCACGTTGCTGATATAGGCGTCGAACCAGACGATCTCGGAGGCCAGCGGATCGCTGACAGGGTATACCCTGGGCGAGAAGGCGAATGAGCGTGACAGATAGGCCATGCCCAGGTTGAGCCCGGCGCTGGCCCGCAACAGGTCGCGTATCTCGGGGTCGCCTTCGTTGCGCCCGATGGCGGGATCGAGCCGCAGCAGCGCCAGCTCGGGCACCGGCAGCCCCAGCGCGCGACCGATCTCGCCCGCCAGCAGCTCGGCGATCAGCGCCTTGGGCCCCTGGCCAGCGCCCGCGAACTTGCAGACGTACATCCTGCCGTCATCCGCCTCCACGATGGCGGGCAGCGACCCACCCTCGCGCAGCGGCGTGACGTAGCGCCGGACCTCCAGCGTGGGTATCACGGCGTCCCCTTGGCCTCGCGGATGCGCTCCAGCAGCGCGGGGAGCACCTGGAACAGGTCGCCCACGATGCCGACATCCGCCACCTGAAAGATTTGCGCGTCGGGGTCCGCATTGATGGCGATGATGTGCTCGGAGGTCTGCATCCCGGCCAGGTGTTGGATCGAGCCCGAGATGCCGCAGGCCAGATACAGCCGCGGCGAGACCGTCTTGCCGCTCAGGCCCACCTGGTGGGGATAGGGCTGCCAGCCACGGTCCACCGCTGCCCGCGAGGCGCCGACGCTGCCGCCCAGCGCCTCGGCCAGCTCGCCTAGCAGCCGAAAGCCCTCGGCCCGGCCCATGCCCCGCCCGCCCGACACCACCACATCGGCATCGGCCAGGGGGATCTCCCCCTCGTCCCTCTCGAACGACTCCAACCGCACCCGCGAGGCCAAGAGCGCCTCGGGTACGGACACGCGAACCACCTCGCCGGTTCGCCCTTCCTGTCGCGGCGCGGGTCGCATGGAGCGCGGGCGCACCGTCGCCATCTGGGGCCGGGCGTCCGGCGTCACGATGGTGGCCATGATGTTGCCGCCGATGGCCGGCCGTGTCTGCAACAGGTTCCCCGTCTTGGGGTCGATCTCTAGCCCCGTGCAGTCGGCGGTGAGCCCGGCGTGGACCTGCACCGAGAGGTAGGGCATCAGCGTGCGGCCGGTGGTCGTGGCGGCAGCGATCACAACCTCGGGATGGTAGGTCTCGACCAGATGGCGCAGCGCCCCGGCGAAGGGCTCCACGGCGAAATGGGCCAGCGCGGGATGCTCCACCACGTACACGCGATCCGCGCCGCGGGCGATCAGCTCTTCCGCCTGCGCCTGGGAGACCTCCGCGCCCAACACCACCGCGCAGAGGCGGCAGCCTTTGGCCTCGGCCAGCGCGCGCCCCCGCGCCAACAGCTCAAAGGAGACCGAGTGCAGCTTGCCCTCGTGTTGCTCGGCCAGCGTCCAGACATCGACCCAATCCGTCATCTCGACAGCCTCTCCTCTAGCTCAGGATGCGCCATTCGCGCAGCCGGGCCATGACCGCGTCCACGGCCCGGTCCACGTCCTCGGCTTCTTTGATGCGGATGATCTCGCCCTGGCGCGCCACCTGTGGCTTCTCGATCTTGACGACGCGCGTCGGCGAGCCCTTCAGCCCCAGCCAATCCTCCCGCGCCTCGATCTCGGGCGGGCCCCAGACCGGCACCTGCGCCTGGCGGGCGCGCTGCTTGCCCCGCAGAGTCGGCAGCCGCGGATAGGCGATCTCTTTGACCACCGTCAGCACGGCCGGCAGCGCCGCCCACAGCCGCTCGCGCCCGCCCTCCACCAGCCGCTCCACCCGCACGCCGCCATCGGCCAACTCGCCGATCTTGCTGACGTAGGTGATCGCCGGCAGCCCCAGGAAGGAGGCGATGCCCGGCCCCACCTGGCCCGTGTCGCCATCGGTGGCCCGCTCGCCGCAGATGATCAGGTCGAATGGCCCCAGCTTGCGGATCGCTTGCGCGAGGGCATAGGCGGTGGCCCAGGTGTCCGACCCGGCAAAGCGCCGGTCGCTCAGGAGGACCGCCTCGTCGCAGCCCATGGCCATGGCCTCGCGCAGCGCCTTGTCCGCCGCCGGCGGGCCCATGGAGAGCGCGACGACCTGGCCGCCGTGGGCCTCGCGCAGCCGCAGCGCCGCCTCGATGGCATAGAGGTCCAGCGGGTTGACGATGGCCTCCACCCCGCTGCGCACCATGGTCCCCGTCTCGGGGTCCATCTTGACGTTGCTGGTTTCCGGCACTTGTTTGATTGGCACGATGAGGCGCATGTAGTTTCCTTCCGCTTGTGTTGACGCCCTATTATACGCGGGCCCGGGCGTTCTGGCGAATTGACAGCGGGCGCAATCGGGCTACACTTTCCGCGCAGCTTGACCCCGCAGCATCCATCTCTGGCGCCGCACACGCTCACCCAAGGAGGCCGTATGGAAAGCAACTCGCTCGCCCATCTGCCAGGCGTCCTGGATGTCACGACCCTGGGCGTCGTCGGCGACGGCGCCACCCTCAACACCCAAGCCCTCGCCCGGGCCATCGCGCTCGTCGCGGGGCAAGGCGGCGGAACGCTCTACTTTCCTCCAGGGGATTACCTCTCGGGGACCATCGTCCTCGCCGCGAACCTGACGCTATACCTGGAGACCGGCGCCACCCTCCGCGCCAGCCCTAACCGCGCCGACTATACCCAGCCCGCCTTTATCTATGCCGAGGATGCCCCCAACGTCGCCATCCGCGGGCGCGGCGCCATCAATGGCAGCGGCACGTCCTTCTGGAAGCGGGAGGAGGGGCGCTGGCGCGTCGGCGAGTGGCGCCCCGGACGCATGGTCCAGTTCGTGCGCTGCCATAACCTGCTCATCGAGGACGTCACGCTGACCAACAGCCCCGCCTGGACGCTGCACCCGGTGGACTGCGACGGCGTCGCCATCCGGGGGATCACCATCCTCAACGGCATGTACGAGGAGAACGGCCCCAACACCGACGGCATCGACCCCGACGGCTGCTCCTTCGTGCGCATCTCGGACTGCTACCTGCAGACCGGCGACGATAGCATCGTGATCAAGATCACCAATCGCCCCGGCGGGCGGCGGGCCTGCCGCGATATCGTCGTCACCAATTGCGTGCTGCGCTCCTCCGAGACGGCGCTCAAGATCGGCTCAGAGACCCATGGCGAGTTCCGCAACATCTCGTTTTCCAACTGCACCATCGTGGACGCGGGCTGCGGCATCGGCCTGTGGATGCGCGACGGCGGCTCCATCGACGGCTGGACCGTGAACAACATCTCCATGACCCTGCCCAAGGGCGGGGTGCCGATCTATCTGTGGGCCTGGCCGCGGATCGACCACGACGCCATCCACCCGGCGGAGGGCAAGACCATCGCCGACTATGGGCCGGCCGGCACGGTGCGCAACGTCCTCATCTCCAACGTCACCGCCACCGGCGATGGCGGGGTCTTGATCAGCGGCGCGCCCAACCAGCCGCTGGAGGGGATCACCCTCGACAACGTGCGCATCACCATGCGCGGCCGCACAGACAAGCCGCTGCACGCCGCGCCGCCCCTCCCCTTCCCCGTCTGGGGCCACCACCGCGCGCCCTATGACCTCTTTTGCCGCTACGTCACCGGCCTGACGCTCCGCAGCGTGCGGTTTGCCTGGGGGACGCCGGAAAAGCCCGCCTGGGGCAGCGCCATGCGCTGCCAGTACGTCAACGACCTGGAGCTGGATGGGTTTTCCGGGCGACAGGCGGCCGGCGCCGACGCCCCCGCCATCTGGCTGCGCGCGGTGCATGGCGCCTTCATCCACGACTGCTGGGCGCCGCGGGGCACGGGAACCTTTGTGCGGCTGGACGAGGCCACGCGGGACGTCACGCTGATGAACAACGAGCTGAGCCGCGCCGCCGAGATGTTCGCCGTGGTCCCCGGCTCCAGCTCTCAGGAGCCCTTCTGCTCCGGCAACCGCTACCGCCGCGCGTAGCCCGGCTCACTTGCCCGGGACGAGGCCCAGGCTATCGGGCGCGCGCGCCGGCCGCAGCGAAAAGCCCAGCGCCCCAAAGAGACGCATCAGCCCGCCGATCACGATCACCGGCAGGATGCCCAGCCGGTCGGCCAGGGCCACGCCCAACAGCGGCATGACGAACGCACCGATGTTCATGATCACTGAATAGATGCTGATATAGCTGGGGAGCCGCTCCGACGGGCAGACCTTGATCAGCAGGTTATAGTGGCTGAGGCTGATCCCGGGCATGAGCAGGTTGTTGATCACCGCGGCGACCATGATCGGCGGCAGGGCCTGCCAGGCCGCCACCCAGAGCGGGAAAAAGCCGCAGGCCGGCGCCATCCAGCGCAGCACCTTGTTCTCGCCCAGGCGCGCGATGATCTTTTGCCAGAGGTAATAGCCGCCGATGGCGCTGAGGTTGGCCACGGCGGTGATCGTGCCCACCCAGGCGTCGGTGGCGCCCAGGTGCTTCAGGTAATAGATGATGTACAGCGGCGACACCAGCCACGCCCCCAGGTCCAGCAGCAGCGTGTTGAGCACCATCCGCACGTAATTGTCGTTGGCCGCCAGCAGCTCGCGCGCCTGCGCCAGGGTCACCCGCGGGCGCCGTTCCTTGCTCCGCTCGCGCACTGGCGACTCGGGCACCCGCAGCTTCCAGATCTGCCAGGTGCCGGCGCAGGAAAAGAGCCAGCCGATGCCATAGACGATCTGGTAGCCGTAGGGAAAGACGATGGCGTCCAGCAGGCGGCCCATCAGCGGCACCGCCACGATCACCGCGGCGCTGAGGATCATGTTGCGCTGGGCCATGATGCTGGCCCGCCGCCGCTCCGGGATCGTCTCCGCCAGCACGCTATCCCAACCCGCGTTGAACGTCGCCAGCACCAGGTTGCTGTAGAGGATCAGCCCCACGAAAACCTCGGCCTGGTAACGCCGCACGAAAAAGGGCATCAGCGCGATAAAGAGGTAGGCCAGGCGGTGCAAAAAGATGCTCCCCGCCACCCAGGGGAGGCGGTGGCGTCGGCTCTCGATGAACCGCGCGGCGGGGAGCGTGGTGATCACCACGATCAGCGCCGGCAGGGAGGACATCAGGCCGATGAGCTGGTTGGAGGCGCCCAGGCGCACGGCAAAGTTGCCGTTGAACGAGGCCGCCGAGCTGATCACCCCCGCCCAGATCAGCATGGTCCGCAGGTCCCACAGGTTGCGGCCCACCACGTCCGTTTCCGGCGGGCGCGCCAGGGCCGCAGCCACCTTGCCCAGCACCCGCGGCCAGCGGATCCCTGGCCTGCGCGGCGGCATCAGCGGCTCCATGTTGAGCGCGTTCCCCCCGCCCTGCGTCCCTTCCTCGGCCATCCGTCCCCCTCGCTTGCGCAAATTGCACCGTGCGGATTCTACGCGGAAACGGGTTTCTTGTCCACAAGGGAGGACGAGTTGCAGGTTGCAGGAGGGGGGCGGAGCAACGAGACAAGTCGCGGTGCGGCATTTGCGCGCTGAGCCACTGTGGCTATGATGCACCGAGGTGAGGCCAGAGCCGCAGTGACTATATGAATGGCTCTGATCTCCTGATCCGTGCGATCCGTCCGCATCTGCGTCCCACTTTCCGAGGGAGCGAGTGCCATGAACATCACCGACATTTCCATCGTCCGCATCAACCAGCCGGCGCGCGAGGAACGGACCGCCGCCTGGCGCGAGGGGTGGTACACCGAGGCCGAGGTCGCCAACCCCATGTCGCGCTTTCCCAAGGTCAAGCGCCACCGCAACCTCTGGCGGCCCCAATGGTCCAGCGCGTATGTCAAAGCCACCGCCGAGGACGGGACCTGGGGACTGGGGATGCTCTGGCCGCTGGAGCCCTGCGCGGCGGTGGTGGAGCACCTCGCGCCGCACCTGGTCGGCGAGGACGCCTTGGCCCTGGACAAGCTCGCCGACATGATGTTCCGCCTCACCAAGCCCTACGGCTCCACCGGCCTGGCCTCCTACGCCATCAGCGCGCTGGACCTGGCGCTCTGGGACCTCAAGGGCAAGCTGCTCGGCCAGCCGGTGTACAAGCTGCTGGGCGGCGCGCACAAGGAGCGCGTCCGCTGCTACGCCACCGGCAACGACGTGGACTGGTACCGCGAACTGGGCTTCACCGCCTTCAAGCTCGCCTGCCCCTACGGCCCCGCCGACGGGCTGGACGGCATCCGCAAGAACGAGGAATTCGTCGCCCAGGCGCGGGCGCGCGTCGGCGAGCAGGCCGACCTGATGCTCGACTGCTGGATGGCCTTCGACGTCGAGTACACCGTCCGCCTGGCCGAGACGCTGCGCCCCTACCGCCTGCGCTGGATCGAAGAGTGCCTGGTCCCGGAGGACCTGGACGCGCACATCGCGCTGCGGCAGCGGCTCCCCTGGCAGGGCCTCGCCACCGGCGAGCACTGGTACACCGCCGTCCCCTTCCAGTGGGCCGTCCGCCACCAGGTGGCCGACATCCTCCAGCCCGACATCCACTGGTGCGGCGGGCTGAGCGTCTGCCAAAAGATCGGCGCCATGGCCGAGGCGGGCGGGGTCAGCGTGATGCTCCACGGCGGCGGCAACACCGCGCCGGGGCAGCACTTTTCCGTCGCCGCCCCGGCCGCGCCCTGGTGCGAGTACTTTGTGGGCGCCGCCCCCGGCATCCCGCTGGACGAGACCCCGCGCCTCCCCGGCGTCCCGGTGCCCGTGGACGGCTGGCTGGCCCCCAGCGACGCCCCCGGTTTTGGCCTGGACGTCCCCGAGTCCTGGATCGAGCCGCTATAGCGCCGCCACGACCTCCTGGGTCAGGGCGACCACCTCGGCCAGCCGGGAGACGCTGACCATCTCGACCGTGTCGTTGCGCAGGTGGGCGATGTCGGTGCGGCCCACCGAGGTGAACGGGATGGCCGGGATGCCGCGGAAGGAAAAGGTGGAGTGGTTGCTCTCCGGCCAGGGCTCGGCCCAGACCACCCCGTGGTAGGCCGCGGCCAGCTCGCGCACCCGGCGCTCCAGCGCCTCCGGCGCGGCGATGGCCGTGATGCTGTTCGCGCTGAGCGCGCCGCCCGCCCCGTCAAAGTTGATGCAGGCCGTCACCTCGCGCAGTCCCTCCTCCCCCATCCGCCGCAAGTACTCGTCATCGCCGATGGGCAGGTACTCCTCATTGGCAAAGGCGACGAGCTCGAGCGCCCGCTCGCTGCGCAGCCGCGAGGCCAGCGCCAGCAGAATCGCCACGCCGCCGGCGTTATCCAGCCCGCCGGGGGTGTCGATCTTGGTATCGAAATGCGCGCAGAGCACGATCTTGCCCGCCCCGGCGCGGCGCCCCACCACGTTGGCGCTCCACCCCGCCTCGCTCCGGGTCTGGATGCGCAGCCGCCCCGCGCTCCCCGCCCGGCTGAGCAGCGCCAGCCCGACTTCCGGCGGCACGGTGGCCGAGGGGATGACGAACTCGGCGTCCTCGATCAGGCGGGGCAGCAGCCCGTCCCGTCCCAACACGGTGATCAGCGCGGCGGGGCGCTTACTCTCCAGGAGGTTGATGATCTGGTCGTCCCGCTCGCTCTTGAGGAACCAGGACTTGGCCGAGAGGGGCTCCCGGGTCAAGTCGCCATAGAGCACGCCGATCCGCCCGGCCAGGTCTGCCCGGGCCAGCTCGGCGATGGTGGCCGCCGGGACCAGCGGCGCGGTCACGTCACAGGGCGGGGAATAGGCGTTGGCCCCGGCCAGCCACTCGCGACCGTCCAACTCCAGATGGGTCCCCAACTCGGCCCAATCCGGGCAGTCGAAGCGCTGCTCCTCGACAGCCAGCCCGGCTTCCCGCATCGCCCGGGCGATGTAGGCGATGGCGGCGTGGTTCGCCGGCGATCCGCCGGGCCGCGGACCGATCTCGACAGACAGCTTGTGCAGGTGTTGCGCCAATTCGCGTTCCAGCTCGCTTGTCATGCCAACCTCCCTCCGTATTCCGCGGCACCGCGCCGCGGGCAGCAGAGTATAGCACAGGTTTACGACAAAACGCGTCATATTTCGAGGCGAATTCTGGGGAGAGAATCGAACGAGGTATGCGCTGGGCGCTATTCCGCGGCGCCCAGCTCGCGGAGCGCCTCCTCCAGCACGTCGCGGCCCAGCGCCAAGTCGGACTCGTCCAGCACGGCCCGCGCCTGCCGCAGGTCCGTCAGGGCCGCCTCGCGGTCGCCCTGCTGCGCATCGAGCAGGCCCAGGTTGATCAGCGTGTTCGCCTCGCCCGGGCGGTTGCCGGTCAGGCGGTGCAGCTCCAGCGCTTGACGCATATAGTAGGCGGCGAGGCCAAGCTCGCCCTGGCGCTTGTGCACCAATCCCAGGTTGGTGAGGGTCGCGCCGGCCCCCTGGCGATGCCCCATCTGGCGATAGATCTCCAGCGCCGCCTTGAGGTCCGCCGTCGCGCCGCTGAGGTCGTCGGCCGCCATGCGCGCCAGCGCCAAGTTGGTGAGGCTGTCCGCCTCGCCAGCGCGGGAGCCGATGGCCCGGTGCAGCGCCAGCGCCTCCTCGTGATGTCTCCGCGCCCCCTCCAGGTCACCGCGGGCGCGCAACAAGAGCCCCAGGTTGCCGAGCTGGGTGGCCTCGCCCTGCCGGTCGCCGAGCTCGCGATGCAGCGCCAGCGCGCCGCGCAAGCCCTCCTCCGCCGCCTCCAGCTCGCCGCGGGCGCGTCGAATGCCCGCCAGGTTGCCCAGCGAGCGAGCCTGCCCGGCGCGGTCGCCCACCTGCCGGTAGATGACCAGCGCGCCCTGGTGGTAGCGCAGCGCGTCGTCCAGCCGCCCGCTGACCTGGAGCACCAGCGCGATATTGCCGAGCTGGTTGGCCTCCCCCTGCAAATCGCCCGCCGCCCTGTGCAGCTTGAGCGCGGCTTGATGGTAGCTCATCGCGCGCGCCAGGTCGCCCTGGTCGCGGGCGATCAGGCCGAGGTTGCCCAGGTCGCGCGCCTCGCCCAGCCCGTCGTGGCGCGCATGGTGCAGCGCCTGCGCCGCGCGGTAGGCCGACTGGGCGCCCGCCAAGTCGCCGGCCGCGTAGCGCACCGTGCCGAGGTTGCCCAGATCATCGGCCTGCCCTGCCGAATCCTGCAACTCGCCGTGCAACCGCAGCGCCTCGGCATGGCGCCGGTGCGCCTCGGCGAGCTCGCCGCGCCGCTCGTAGAGGAGCCCCAGGCTGCACTGCGCCGCCGCCTCCGCCGCCAGATCGCCCCGCGCGTGAGACCGGCCTGCCTCCTCGAGTTGTTCGGCGATGGCCGCCTCCCAGGCGTCGCGAGCCGCCTCAGTCCCCTTGTTGCTCACAAGCTCACCAGCCCTTCCACGTCATGAATGGCCCGCTCGATGGCCTCGCGCCCAGCGGCCAGTCCGAACTCGTCCAGGATGGCGCGGGCGTGGCGCAGGTAATCCAGCCCCTTTTCCATATCGCCCAGGTCGCAATGGACCATGCCGATGTTCGCCAGCGCGGTGGCCTCCCCCTGGCGGTAGCCCATGCGGCGGTGCAGCTTGTAGGCCTCCTCGTGGTGCTCCAATGCCTCGTTCCACTGCCCAAAGGACCGCAGCACGGTGCCCACGTTGCCGAGCTGGATCGCCTCGCCCTGCCGGTTCCCCACCTCGCGGTTGATCTCCAGCGCCGCTTGAAAGTGAAGCAGGGCCGGGGGCAGCTCGCCGCGGGCCTGATAGATGAGCCCCAGGTTGCCCAGGGCCACGGCCTGCCCCCGGCGCAGCCCTTGCTTGCGAAAGTCGGCCAGCGCGTCCTGATAGCAGCGCGCGGCCTCGCCCAATTCGCCTCGCGCCTGGTGGATCGCCCCCAGGCTGACCAGCCCGTGGGCCTCTTGCTCCACGTTGCCCACCTCGCCATAGATCGCTTGCGCGCTCTCATAGTAGCCCAGCGCCTCATCCAGCGCGCCGCGGGCATGGTGGATCGCCCCGATGCTGCGCAGGTCGGCGGCCTCGGGCTCGCGCGCGCCCAGCCGGCGATGCAGCGCCAGCGCCTCGCGATGGTGGCGCAGGGCGTTCCCCAGGTCGCCTCGCCGCCTATAGATCCCGCCCACCGCGCTCAGCGCCGTGGCCTCGCCCTGCCGGTTGCCCAGCTCGCGGTGGATGGCTAGGGCTTGCCGGTAGGCGCGCAAGGCGCTATCGAGCTCGCCGTGCGCCAGGTGGATGGCGGCGATGTGCCCGAGCTGCGCCGCCTCCCCCTCACGGTAGCCCAGCGCGCGAGCCGCCTCCAGCGCCGTCTCGTGGCACTCGAGCGCCTTGCCCGTGTCGGCGCGCTGGCGGTGGGCCAGCCCCAGGTTGCCCATGGCGGCCATCTGCGCCCACAGCAGGGCATCGGGGTCGCCAATGGCCAGGCTCCCCTGCTCGCCCGCCTGCGCCTCGCTGGCGCGGCTGGCCATGGAGAGCACCAACTCGTAGCTGACGCGCGCCGACTCGTAGCGTCCTGCGGCATAGTAGGCGTTGCCGAGATTGAGATAGGTCGCCGCCTGCTCCCGCGAGGACATGGTGCCGCGCAGCACCTCCTCCCAGATCGCGATGGCCTCCTGCGGCCGCGCCTGGGCCAGGCAGCCCAGGGCCGCGCGCGTCCGCTGCCTGACGGCCTCATGCTCCCACTGCTCGATGCCATGCAGCCAGAAACGGGTGTCGTCGGGGCGCTGCCCCCAGGTGAACAGGTACTCCAGGTTGGCTACGGCCAGCTCGCCGAGCGCGGGCGCGTCAGGCAGGGGGGCGGACGGGGCGAAATGCACCGTGGTGCCGCGCCGCCCGCGCCAGTCGGGGTCGCGGCTGTCCAGCACATCGCCCACATAACGCTGGGCAACCAGGTGGTAAAAGGTCTTTGCCTTGGGGTCATAGCCGAGTAGCAGCACCGGCAGCCGGTACTCCTCGAACTGCTTGAGCAGGTGCGCGCGCAGGGCGTAGGGGATGCCGCGCCGGGTGGCCCGCCCGGCGTCGACGATGGCCAGGTGAACCCACAAGACCAGCGCGGGGGCGACGCCAGGGACATCGGCGGGCTGGTCCAGGCGCAGGGCAAAATCAACACCCTCGGTCAGGGGCGTGCTCACCAACTCCCAGGGTCGGATCAGTTCTTGCAGCCTGGCTGCCGCCGCCGCCCGCCTGGCTCGCGGGTCGTCGCGGCCGAGTACCTCGGTCACCTTGCCTCCATGGGGGCCGCTCGTCGGGCCGCCCTCTCGCTCGCGCCTCCTTCCCGGCCTCCGCCGATGGGGAGATGTCGGCTCCCATTATAGCCAGATCAGCGAGAAACGAAAAGCCGCGCGGAGGGGTTCCCGCGCGGCCTCTTGGTGGCAGCTCTGCCGGGGCAGGGCCTGCCCCGGCTCTTGTCTGGTCAGTTACGGGTAGATCTGGGCGCCGGCATCGTCGCAGAGCATGATCGCGTCCACGGGGCAGCTCTCCGCCGCCTCTTGGATCACGCTGTCCTCTGCGCCGGCGGGATTGGTGACGGTGGCGATGCCCTCGTCGTCCAGCGCAAACACATCCGGCGCGATGCTCTCGCAGTTGCCGCACCCGATGCACTCGTCCCGATTGATGGTGATCTGCATGACTGATTCTCCTTCTTGCATTGGTCCTAGAGTCATGGGCCGCCCCCTGGCCCAGGAAGCGCCGGGCCGCGTGCTCCCCGCGGCTCCCATGACGGGGATATTGTACTCATAATCGGACAGGAAGCAAGTAGGCAGTTGACAAGCAGGGAAAAATCATGTACCCTTCCAGCAGGCACTCGGCAGCGAGGGATTCCCGGTGGCGAAAAGCATCCTGATTGTGGAAGATGAAGAGCAGATCGTCCGCGTGGTGCGGGCCTACCTGGAGCAGGCCGGCTACGAGGTGCTGGTCGCGCGGAACGGCCCGGAGGGGCTGATGCGGGTTCGCCAGCAGCGCCCCGATCTGGTGGTGTTGGACCTGATGCTGCCTGGGATGGACGGGCTGGACGTCTGCCGCGCCATCCGCCGCGAGTCCTCCACCCCGATCATCATGCTCACCGCGCGCGCGGAAGAGACCGACAAGCTCATCGGCCTGGAGATCGGGGCCGACGACTATATGACCAAGCCCTTCAGCCCGCGCGAGTTGGTCGCCCGGGTGCGCGCCGTGCTGCGCCGCGTCGGCGGCGACGAGCCTGCCGAGACCCTGATCCGCGCCGCCAACGTCGAGATCGACCTCCAGGCCCATACCGTGCTGGTGCAGGGCCAGCAGGTGGATCTCACCCCCACCGAGTTCGACCTCTTGGTGGCCATGGCGCGCCACCCTGGCCGCGTGCTCAGCCGGGCGCAGTTGCTGGATGCCACGCTCGGCGAGGTGTACGAGGGCTACGAGCGCACCATCGACGTGCACATCAAAAACCTCCGCCGCAAGATCGAGCCGGACCCGCGCGCCCCCCGCTATATCCAGACGGTCTATGGCGTCGGCTATCGCTTCCAGGAGACGCCCTGATGCACAGCCTGAAGGTGAGGTTGGCGCTGGCGTTTGTCCTGGTCGTGCTCCTGGCCGTGGGCAGCGTCGCCATCCTCGCCAACCGCGCCACGACCAGCGCCTTCCAACGCTACCTCGGCTCCGGCCAGAGCTTCCGCGACGTGGCGCTGGCGGACGAGCTGGCCGACTATTACCAGCAGCGCTCTAGCTGGGACGGTGTCGCGGCCTGGCTCTCCAGCGCGGTCAGCATGGGGCACGGGCGCGGGGCTCGGGGCATGGGCGGGATGGCCTATGTCCTGGCGGACGCCGCCGGCGTGGTGGTGGCCGACACGTCGGGCCGGAGCGTCGGAGACAAGCTCTCCCATCAAGAGGCTGCCCGCGGGGTGCCCATCGCCATCGGCGACGAGCGGGTGGGCACGCTGCTCGCCGCCATGCCCATGGGCAACATGGGGGGCATGGGCCAACAAGAGCAGGTCTTTCTGGACCAGACCAACCGGGCGATCTTGCTGGCCGGCGGGCTCGCCGCCCTGGCCGCCACCGCCCTGGGGATCTGGCTGGCCTCCCGGCTGACCTCCCCCCTGCGCGAGCTGGGCCACGCCGCACAACGCGTGGCCTCCGGCGACCTCTCCTCTCGGGTGGTGGTGCGCTCCGCCGACGAGATCGGCGCGCTGGGGCACAGCTTTAATCAGATGGCCGAGGTGCTGGAGCGGGAAGAGAGCCTGCGCCGCCAGATGATCGCCGATATCGCCCACGAGCTGCGCACGCCCCTGACCGTCATCCAGGGCAACCTGGAGGCGCTGCAAGATGGCGTCTTTCCGCCCACGGCGGAGAACCTGGGGCTCCTGCACGACGAGGCCCTTCTGCTGGCCCGGCTGATCCGGGACCTGCAAGACCTCGCCCTGGCGGAGGCCGGCCAGCTCAAGCTCGACTTGCAGCCCGCCGAGCCCGTCGAGCTCCTGGAGCCGACGCTGCGCCGCTTCCAGGCGCAGGCGGCGGAGCAGGAGGTGGCGCTGGCGCTGCAGGCGGAAGGCAACCTTCCGCCGATCCGCATGGACGTGCAGCGCATGGGCCAGGTCCTGGGCAACCTGCTGAGCAACGCCCTGCGGCACACCCCTCGCGGCGGGCAGATCACCGTGCGCGCTCGCTGGGTTGGCGCCCATGATGGGCCCGACGAGCTGGAGCGCATCCTTCCGGCGGCGCCAGCGCGGCCCTTCCTCCTGGTCTCCGTCAGCGATACGGGGGAGGGCATCTCGCCGGAGACGCTGGAGCACGTCTTTGATCGCTTTTACCGCGCTGACCGCTCGCGCTCCCGCGCCAGCGGCGGCGCCGGGCTCGGCCTCGCCATCGCCCGCGGCCTGGTGCAGGCCCACGGCGGCGAGATCGGCGTCACCAGCGTGGTTGGCCAAGGCGCCACGTTTGCTTTTGCGCTCCCGGGGACTCGCAACAACCAGCTCACGTCAGCGAACTAGGAGGGTCTTGATGAAGCTCGACTGGAAAAAGACGTTCTTGATCGGCTTTGGCTTCTTTGGCATCAGCGTGGTCTGGCAGGTGTACAACACCTTTGTGCCGCTCTTTCTGCAATCCGGCGACCCGCTCTTTGACGCCCAAAGCAAGTCCGACATCCTCGGCTTTGGCCTGAGCGCCACCTGGTCCGGCTTTATCATGACCCTGGACAACATCGCCGCGCTGATCCTGCTCCCGCTGGTGGGAGCCTGGAGCGATCGCACGCGCACCCGCATCGGGCGGCGCTACCCCTTCATCCTGACGGGCGCGCCCATCGCCGCCCTCGCCTTTGCCCTGGTCCCCGTGGCCACGGGCATGATCAACCCCGCCGCCAACGGCAAGATCGTGGGCAATGGCGGGCCATTCGCCCTCTTTATCGCCGCCATCGGCGTCTTTTTGCTGGCGATGGCCTGCTTCCGCACCCCGGTGGTCGCCATGATGCCCGACCTGACCCCTTCGCCGCTGCGCAGCAAGGCCAACGGCGTGATCAACTTTATGGGCGGCTTTGGCGGCGTGATCGCGGCGCTGGGGCTGGCCTCCTTCTTTGACCTGAACCAGGGCATCCCCTTCTGGGCCGGCGTGATCATCATGCTCGTCGCCGTGGTGGTCATGTTCGTCACCGTCCGCGAGCCCAAGATGGAGGACCTGCCCGTGGAGCAGGCCGGCGGCCAGAAGCAGCGACTAGGCTTGCGCAACATCGCCCTGGCCCCGGCGGAGAACCGCAAGAGCCTCATCCTCTTGATGCTCGCCATCTTTTGCTGGTTCGTGGGCTATGGAGGCATCGGCACCTTCCTCTCCTCCTACGCCGTGACCAACCTCGGCGTCTCGGCGGGCACCGCGGGCATGCTCTCCTCCATCTCCACGGGGGCTTTTATCCTCTTCGCCATCCCGGCGGGGATTATCGGGGGGCGTTTCGGCCGCAAACGCACCATCATCAGCGGGCTGATCGTCTTTGCCATTCTGTTGTTGTTCGCTCGCGCCGTGCCTACCCTCGCTGCCATGTATGTGGCCCTGGGCCTGGGCGGCTTGGCCTGGTCCCTGGTCAACGTCAACTCGCTGCCCATGATCGTGGACACCACCAACGACGCGCGGCTCCTGGGCACCTTCACCGGCCTCTACTATTTCGCCTCCCAATCCGCCGACATCCTCGGGCCCATCCTGAACGGCGCCGTGATCGACCTGACGGGACGCAACTATTCCAACATTCTGGTGGTCGCGCCGATCTTTTTCGTCCTGGCGATCCTCTGCATGCTCAGAGTCACGCGCGGCGAGGCCACTCACGCCGCCGAGGGAGCCAACTAGTGCGGCGCTTACCGGCGATCATCAGCGTAGCGGCGCTGGCCTTGGCGCTGGGGCTGAGCGGCTGCAAGCAAGCCGCCTCCATCGTCAAGATCATCGCGACGCCCACCCAACCCGGCGAGGCCACGCGGACCCCCACGCCGACGCTGATGGTCATCCCGCCCACGGCCTCACTCACCCTGGCAGCGTCGGCGGCGGGCGAGCCCACCCCCTGGCGCATGACCGTGGTGGCCCGGGCGGCGGCCAACGTCCGCTCCGCGCCCAACGAGGAAGCGGCGGTGATCGGCTTGCTTCCCCCGGGCACGCAGGTAGATGTGCTCGAGTTCTCCAAGGACTGGTACAAGGTCCAGGCCAAGGGTCTGGACCTGCCCGGCTGGATGCATCAAAGCGTGCTGGCGGGCATCATCACTGCCGACCTGGCGCGCACGCCCAATGCCGGGGCGCGAACCCCGACGCCGGCGGCTTTCCCGCGCCAGATGGTCATCACCGCCAAGATCACGGCCAACGTCCGCGCCACCCCCGCCGATGACGGCAAGTTGCTGGCACAATTGCCGCGCGGCGCGACGGTGCAGGCGCTGGCCGTCTCCGGCGAATGGTACCGGATCAGCGCGGCGGACCTAGAGGGCGAGGGCTGGGTCCACGGCAGCGTGCTTGCCGAGCGCCTCGCCGCCGAGCTCCCGGTCTCGACGCCGACCGCGGCGCCCCCGTCGCCGACGGCTCCGGCGGTCTCGGCCACGCCGGCCGCCCCCGTAGCCGGCACCCCCTGGCCGATGGTCATCACCGCCTGGGGCGAGGCCAACGTCCGGGCCAAGCCCGCCGACGATGGCGAAGTGCTGGCGCGCCTGCCGCGGGGCACGGCGGTGCAGGCGCTGGCCATCTCGGGCGAGTGGTACCAGATCAGGGCAGAGGCTTTCCAAGGAGAGGGCTGGGTCCACAAGAGCGTGCTCTCCGATAGCCCCGTCGCCGACGCGCCAACCGCGCCGCCGCCAACCGCCGTCGTCCCGCCCGGGACCGGCACGCCGTGGCTGATGTACGTCTCAGCGCAGGAGGAGGCCAACGTGCGCGCGGCCCCCGCGGACGAGGGCGAGATCCTGGGCATCCTCCCTCGCGGCACGCGGGTCACGGTGCTCGAGGCCAGCGGCGAGTGGCTCAAGGTCCGCGCCGACGCGCTGGAACGGGAGGGCTGGGTCCATAGTAGCGTGCTCTCCGCCACGCCGGTAGAGTGACGGGCAGAGGGGGAGGCCTGATGCGATCGCGAGAACGGGTGATCCGTGCCATCGAGAGGACCGGGCCGGATCGCGTGCCCATCACCCATGTCACGCTCCCCGGCGCGTTCGTGCGCTATGGCACGGCGCTGGAGGCGCTCTACGGCCGCTATCCGGCCGACGTGGCCAACCTGGGCGCCGCCAGCGAGGGCGAGTTCGGCCCACGGATCGGCGTGCCCAGCCCGGATAGCTGGGGGGCGCTCTGGCTGCGCCACACCGACGAGCACAAGGGCCAGGTGGTGCACCATCCGCTGGCCGACTGGGCCGCGTTGCGCGACTTTCGGCCGCCGGACACGGCCAGCGACGCCATCATCGGCGCCCTGGAGGCGCGGCTGGCGGCCAACGCCGGGACCCGCTACGCGCTGGCCGATGGCGACACCCTCTGGCAACGGATGTTCTACCTGCACGGCTATCAGGCCACGCTGGAGGACCTCCTGCTAGAGCCGGAGCGGTGCGCGGCGCTGCGAGACATGATCCTCGCGGTCATGCGGCGGCGCGTGGAGCGGCTCCGCGCCCTCCCCGCGCTGGATGGGCTGCACTTTCGCGACGACTGGGGCACGCAAGAGGCGCTGATGATCCGACCGGCGCTCTGGCGCGCTTTCTTCAAGCCCGCCTATGCCCAGCTCTTTGCGCTGGTGCGCGACGCGGGCAAGCACGTCTGGTTCCACAGCGACGGGGTGATCGCCGAGATCATCCCCGACCTCATCGAGATCGGCGTGCAGGTGCTCAATCCGCAGGTGGGCGCCATGGGCCGCGACCGGGTGGCCGCGCTCTGCGGCGGGCAAGTCACCATCGAGGGGGACATCGACCGGCAACAGCTCCTCCCCCACGGCACGCCGGAGGAGGTGCGCGCCGCCGTCCGCGCCGACGTGGCGGCCTTTGGCCGCTTCCACGGCGGCTATATCGGGCGCGGCGAGATGGCTGGCGACGTGCCGCTGGCCAACCTGGAGGCGATGCTGGACGAGTTCACGCGCAGCGCAGGGGGATAGCATTATGTTAACCGATATGCAGGACGCTTATGGCCACGCCATGCTCGACCACCTCCTCGGCGAGCCACAGAATGAGATCGTGGAGCGCGACGACGGCCTCTTTGATGTCGACATGGGTACGCCCTACTACTTTGCCGCGTTCCGGGAGTGGCCGTCTAGCGAGCGTGAGGCCATCGCTTTCGCGCGCGGTCGCGTCCTGGATGTGGGCTGCGGCGCCGGGCGCAACGCCCTTTACCTCCAGGAGCAAGGCCACGAGGTGCTGGGCATCGACATCTCGCCCCTCGCCATCGAGGTCTGCAAGCGGCGCGGGCTCGCGCACGCCCAGATCATGTCGGTGACCCAGGTCTCGCCCAAGCTGGGGCTGTTTGACACCATCATCATGTTTGGCAATAATCTGGGCCTGTTGAGCAACGAGCGTCGCGCCAAGTGGCTGCTGCGCCGCTTCCACGGCATCACGACGCCGGGCGCGCGGATTCTGGGGGCATCCCGCGATCCCTATGCCACCACAGCCCCGGAGCACCTGGCTTACCACGCGCGGAACCGCGCGCGAGGCAGGATGCCCGGGCAAGTGCGGCTGAGGGTGCGCTACCGCCGTTATGTCAGCCCCTGGTTCGACTATCTGCTGCTCGCCAAAGAAGAGCTTGACCAACTGGTGCAGGGCACGGGCTGGCATATCGCCGCCGCTATCGACGGAGAGGGCGGCTCATACGTCGCCGTGCTCGAAAAGGAAACTGCCCTATAGGCAGGACTCGGGAGCGCCGCATGCGCCACACGTCGGATGCGACCCACATCGATCATGTCGTCATCGCGATCCTTCGGCAGGAGGATCGGCTGGTGATGGTTCAATCGGGCCACCCCGACCAGGCCGCGTGGTTCATCCCGGGTGGCTTGGTCGAACCCGGCGAGCTGGTCACCGAGGCGCTGGTGCGCGAGGCGCGGGAAGAGACAGGCGCGCGGGTCGAGGCCATTGGGCCGCTCATCGGCCTCTCACAGATCGATCTCCCGGCCCAGGCTGCTCAGGTTCTGGTCTTTCTGTTCGAGGTCGCCGAGTGGCAAGGGACGCTCCAGCCTCAAGACCCCGATGGCGAGATCAGCGGCGTCGAGTTGGTCACTCGCGAGGAGGCCATCAGCCGGCTGCAACGCAACGGGGGCTGGCCGGGGGTTGGGGAGCCTCTGCTAGCGTATCTGCGCGGCGAGGCTGCTCCGGGAACGCTGTGGGTCTACCGAAAGGGGCCGGATGGGCAGCGCCTGGTGGCGTCCCTGTCGCCGGCCGTGGCCGCAAACTGAGTAATGGTCACCATCGCTGCTACTGAACTTCTGGTCTGAGGAGAAAGTATGTCCAAGCTATCCGACCTTCGATCTCGGCTCTTCCAGGGCTGGGTCATTCCCGCCTGCCCCCTGGCGCTCACGCCGCAGCGCAAGCTGGACGAGCGCCACGAGCGCGCCCTGGTGCGCTATTACGCCGCCTCCGGCGCCGGCGGCCTCGCTGTCGGCGTGCACACCACCCAGTTCCCCATCCACGACCCGCAGGTGGGGCTCTACCGCCCGGTGCTCGAGCTGGCCGCGGAGACCATGCGCCAGGCCAACCCCGCCATGATCCAGGTGGCCGGGCTGGTGGGCGGCACAGCCCAGGCCGTCCGCGAGGCGCGGGTGGCGCTGGAGCTGGGCTACGACTGCGGGCTGATCAGCCTCTCGGCCTTCAAGCAGGCCAGCGTGGACGAGGCTATCGCCCATTGCCGCGCCGTGGGCGAGGTGATCCCGCTCTTTGGCTTTTACCTGCAGCCGGCCGTGGGCGGTCGGCTCCTCCCTTACGACTTTTGGCGGCGCTTTGCCGGGCTCGAGAGCGTGGTGGCGATCAAGATGGCGCCGTTCAACCGCTACCAGACGCTGGACGTGGTGCGCGGCGTGGCTGAATCGGGCCGCGGCGGCGAGATCGCTCTCTATACCGGCAACGACGACCACATCGTCGATGACCTGCTCACCACCTTCCGTTTCTCCAGCGACCCGGCCGCGCCCGAGCTGCGCATCGTGGGCGGGCTGCTAGGGCACTGGGCCGTCTGGACCAAGCGGGCGGTGGAGATCCTGGAGCGGTGCAAGGCCGCCAGCAGCCAGCCGGCCATCCCGGCGGAGCTGCTCACGCTGGGCGCGCAGGTCACGGATAGCAACGCGGCGCTCTTTGACGTGGCGAACAACTTTCGCGGGTGCATCGCCGGCATCCACGAGATCTTGGTGCGCCAGGGGTTGATGGAGGGGCGCTGGTGCCTGGACCCGCGCGAGGACATCTCGCCGGGCCAGATCGAAGAGATCAACCGCGTCTGCGCCGCCTACCCGCACCTCACCGACGACGCGTTCGTGGCCGAACACCTGGAAGGGTGGCTGCGCTAGAGCGAAAACAGACCTCAAAGGTCTTTCGAGACCTTTGAGGTCTTGTTTACAGGTCTCGCCGCTCAAAGAGTCGCACCGCCAGCGCCAGCGCCACGACCATATAGACGACGGCATAGGCCACCATCGCCACGCTGGGCGCGCTGGCCGCGCCGAAGGGGCTGATCCCCAACTCGCGCAGGAAGGGCGGCTGCATCAGGTAAGCCGCCCGCTTCCACATCGCCTCGCTGGGCATGATCAGGCTGGTGACGATGCCGATATTCACCGCCGCCTCGTTGCGCGTCAGCGCCCCGATCTGCTCGATCCATCCCGCGATGAAAGCCAGGCCATAGAGCATAAGGGCCACCACACCGTTGGCGATGGTGGAAAGGCGCGTCCCGCCCAGGATCGAAACGGTCAGCACCACCCAGCCCTGCAGCACCATGAGGGCCACTCCCCGCGCCAGGTCCGGCGGGCTGTAGCCGGAGATGAGCCGGACGATCAGCGTCAGGCCCAGGCTCATCAGCAGCACAAAGCCAGTGAGCATGATGCCGTAGCCTAACCACTTGCCGACCACCACCTCCCAGCGCCGCAGCGGCTTGGTGACGACGGTGTGGATGGTCCCCGAAGCGATCTCGCCGGCGAGGGTATCCGCCGAGGTGAGCACCCCGAGCATGACAGTGAGAAAGGCGACCACGTACAGCCCCATGAGCAGCAGCGTGTTGCTGGTCTCGAATAGCTGCGTGCCGCCCGAGGACTCGAACCTGGTGATGTCTTTGTATACAAAGTAGAACGCGACGGCGTACAGCGCCATGAAGGCGACGCTCAGCGCCAGCACCAGCCACGTCAGCTTGCGCCGCCGAGCCTCCAGGAGCGTCAGCCATACGATGGTGAATACCTTCATGACTCCTCCCGTATGGCCCGCATGAACAGCTCTTCCAGGGAGAGCCGCCGCGGCGAGAGTGCATAGAGCCGCGCCCCGCCCTCGGTCAGCCAGCGGGCGATCTCGGGCAGGCGATCCTCGTCCTCCACCGCCAGCGTCATGCGCTGCCCGTCGTCCTCGATGACCCGCGCCCAGCGCGAGAGCCCTGCCTTGAGCTCGGCGGTCAGGCCCCCGGCGCGCAGGTCCACCTCCACCGCGCTCCCGGTGAGCTCCTCCTGCGTGCCGATGCGCACCAGCTTGCCCTTCTTGATGATCGCCACGCGGTGGCAGGTGACCTCCACCTCGCTCAGCAGGTGCGAGTTGAGAAAGACGGTCACGCCCTCCCGGCTCAGCTCGCGGATCAGGTCGCGCACCTCGGAGCGCCCCACCGGGTCCAGCCCTGAGGTCGGCTCATCCAGAAAGACCAGCTCGGGCTCGTTCAGCAGCGCCTGGGCCAGCCCAATCCGCTGGGACATGCCCTTGGAAAAGGCCGCGATACGCCGGTCGGCGTCCCCTGCCAGCCCCACTCGCTCCAAGAGCTGTGGAATGCGCTGGCGCCGCCGCTCCGGCGGCATGCCATAGAGCTTGCCGTGCACCTCCAGCAGCCCCGCCGCCGTCAGCCAGGAGTGAAAGTTAAAGTGCTCCGGCAGGAAGCCGACCTTGACCATGGCGCGGGCGTCGCCGGGGGCATAGCCCAGCACCCGCGCCTCCCCGGAGGTCGGGCGCACCAGCCCCAGCAGCATTTTGACCGTGGTGGTCTTGCCCGCGCCGTTGGGCCCCAGGAAGCCAAAGACCTCCCCCCGCCCCACAGCAAGGCCGAGGCCGTCGACGGCGACGGTCTCGGCGTACACCTTGCGCAGATCGGACGTCTCGATGACGTTCATGCTCACCTGATCGAATCGGCGACGCGCAGCACTTCCCGAGCAGAGACGTTCTGGGCCTGCAGTGCGTAGACTAGGCCTTCCTTCTGCCACAGGAGAACCGCGTCAGGCGGACGGGAGCTATTCACCTGTTGCTCGACCATCAGCCCCGCCACACCCGACACCTCCACCTCGTGGTAAGTGGCCTGGTTGGTCGGCAGCGGGATCACGAATGTGCTGGTCCAGTCGATGGCCTGCGCGAGCCGCCGCACATCCTCCTCGGGCAATCCCAGCGCCCGCAGCCCGGCCTCGCCGATGACCGCCGGATCCAACTCGCCGGGATAGATCACCGTCGGGCTGGGCATCTGCACCAGGCGCAGCATCCATGAGCCTGTGGCGGCCCGATACTCCTGATAGACCACGGCCCCGAAATCAGCGCTGAAGGGCAACTGACCCTCCGGCAGCTCCACGTCCTCGACGCCCAGCGCCTGGAGCATGCCCGAGGCGGTCGCCCCGTCCACGGTCATCTCGACCCGAGGGCCGGGCTCGACGGCCACCTCGCGCAGCGCCGGGTCTTTGGGCAGGTACTCGGGCGCAGCCACTGCAAACCCCGCCGCAGCCGAAGCTGCCGCGACGTCAGCCACCACCTGGTAAGGGCCTGGCTCGCGCACCACGGTCGGCTCGCCCAACACGCCCGAGTCCAACAACCCTTCGGCCTGCTCCAGCCGCTCCAACGCCGCCTGGTCAACCGGGATCACGGCGAACTTGCGCACGCGAAAGACCCCCAGGAACTCGGCGGCGGCCTCGCGCACCGGCCCGATGCTGAACAACCCGACCAAAAGCGCCAGCGCGACCAGGCCAATGGCCGCCGGCCTCCACTGTCGCGACACCTTCCTGCCGAACATCTCGAACCTCCCTCGCAGTGTCCCTGCGAACGCGGTGTCTTGGGCCTGGATCCGCCGCTGCAAGCGCGCCAATGCCACGTCCGTCCGAGAGCTTGGCAGGGGCTCGGAATCCAGCGCGGAAAGCCGCTCCTCCACCGCCAGGGCGCGCTGGCGCATTTCGCCCAGCGCCGCCTGGCATTCGGGACAGCGCGCCAGGTGGGCTTCCAGCGCCGCGCGCTGTGCCCCCTCCAGGTCGCCGTCCAGGTAGCTTTGCAGCCTTCCGCTATCGCATCTCATGGTCCATTTCCTTCCCCGGTTCTGGGGCGAGGCGCCGATAGGCCCGCTCAAAGGCGGCCTGCGCCCGCGCCAGCAGCGTCCCCACCGAGCCAGCGGCCACGCCGAGCGCCGCGCCGATCTCGCGGTAGCTCAGGCCGGCGTGCCGCAAGAGCAGCAGTTGCGCCTGCCGCTCGGGCAGCGCCGCCAGCGCCCCGCGCACCGCCGCGCGCTCATCCTGGCGCAGCGTCGCTTCGGCCGGATCGCCGTCTTCCTCCTCCGCGGTGGTGGAGCCGGCGGCCCGCTGTTGGCGCCCTTCCCGGCGGCGCTCGTCGCGCAGAGCGTTATAGGCCAGATTCGTCGCCACCTTGTACAGCCATGCCCTCACGTTGTGCTCGCCTGCGGGGGCAAAGCGCTGGCGGTAGAGGCGCAGAAAGGCCTCCTGCGCCAGGTCCTCCGCCTCCTGCCGCGAGCCGACGATGCGACAGCAGTGGGCATAGATGGCCGGATAGTGGGCGCGAAACAGCCGCTCGAAACTGGCCTGCTCTCCTGACTCGCTGGCGATGCGCGGCCACGGGCTGCTCATCGCCTCCAGATCCTTCGCATTGGCTTGCATCTCGCTGATATAACACCGCGGGCACGCGATTTGTGACAGCTAGAATCTGCCGTCGCGCACCTGGAACTTGGTCGGCTTGCCCAGTGTGGCGCCGCCGCTCTTGACCCAATCGGCCACCCAGCCGATGACCGCCCCTAGCGGGACGCGCGGGTAGCCCAGCAGCGCGTGGGCGCGCTGAGCGTTGTTCAGCAGGGCTGTGGGCGCCTCGGTCCCTTGCAGGATCGGCTCGCGGCCCAGCAGCCGCCCGAACTGCTCAGCCAGTTGCCGCACCGAGATCGTCTCCGGACCGGTGATGTTGAGCACCAGCGGCGGACGCGTCGCCAGCTTCAGGCAGCGCAGGGCATAGGCGTTGGCGTCGCCCTGCCAGATGACGTTGGCGTACCCCATGGTCAGGTCCACCGGCTCGCCGTGGGCCACCTTGGTCGCCACGTCCAGCAGCACGCCGTAGCGCATCTCGACCGCATAGTTGAGGCGATAGATCGCGAGGTCGATGCCAAGCTGCTGCGCAAAGTGCTGCATGATCCGCTCGCGGCCCAGCACGCTCTGCGCATACTCGCCCACCGGCGCGGGGGCGGTCTCTTCCATGCACCCGCCGGAGGCAGTGGGGACGAAGGGATAGATATTGCCGCTGGAGAAAGCCACCATCCGCGAGCCGGGGAACCGTTGCGTCACCAGCCCGGGCAGAAACGAGTTGATCGCCCAGGTCAGCGGCTCCTGGCCCGTGGCCCCAAACTTGTGCCCCACCATGAAAACGATGTTGGGCGCGTCAGGCAGCCGCCGCAGCGCCGCCGCATCGATCAGGTCAGCCGATATGGTCTCCACGCCAGCGCGTTGCAACGCCTCCGCCGAGCCCGGCGTGGAAAAGCGCGAGACGGCGATGATGCGCTTGCGCAGCCCACCCTCGGCGACGGCCCGCTGGGCCAGCAGGGCCATCGAGGGCCCCATCTTGCCCGCCGCGCCCAGGATCATCACGTCACCGTCCAGGGCGGCGAGGTCGGCGATCAGGTCCGCGTTGGGCGTGGAAAGGAAATCCTCCAGCTCTTGCTCCGAGGCAAAGCGAGCGGGCAGGCTCATCGTGGCGTCGGTCATGGCGAAATCCCCCTTGTGATGGCGTGATGCGCGCAAGGCGCGTTGTGAAACAGGACCGTTTCATCATAGCACAAACGCCCGTACAAGGGGAAACGGGGTCAAGGGAGGGTATGCGGGAGAGAGCGCGTCCGCCTAGCCGTTGCCCTGGCGGTTCTCGGAGAGCCAGCTCTCGAACTCGGAGGCCTCGATGCGCCAGCCACGCCCCACCTTGTAGGCCGGGAGAGTCTGCCGATTGATCCACCGGCGCACGGTATAGATGGAGACCTTGAGCAGGTCAGCCACCTCTTCGGGAGTGAGAAACGAGTCTTTTTTCACAGTCATTCGGCCAACCTCCCTGATGCGGTGCGGCGGGCGCGGCGACGCGAAGGCGCGTGGCTTGGCCGTCATTCTCTTCACAATATAGCACAAGGGAGCATATAGGGCGATGGGATAATGGTACTATTTGCCCGTTGTCCCAAAGCGTGTTACATTGCTGCGCGAGATCACCAAGGAGAGGTGCACATGCTGCTTGTCGCTTCGATGAACGGCCGCGTCGGCATTTCTGTCGCGATGGAGGTGCTGCGCCGCGGCGGCAGCGCCCTGGACGCCGTGGAGACGGGCATTCGCCTCGTGGAGGCCAACGCCGACGACCACAGCGTGGGGGTGGGAGGCACGCCCAACCTGCTGGGCGAGGTAGAGCTGGACGCCAGCATCATGGAGGGCGCCTCGCTGCGCGCGGGGGCGGTGGCCGCGGTGCACGGCTACCCCTATCCCATCTCGATCGCTCGCCAGGTCATGGAGCGCCTCCCCTTTGCCTTCCTGGTCGGCGAGGGCGCCGAGCTATTCGCCGCCGAGTGCGGCTTTGAGCGGGCCGAGCTGCTTACCGAGGAGGCCCGCCGGCTCTGGCAGGAGCGGCTGGCGCGCATGCTCACGCCCGAGCAGTGCGCCGAGCTGATCCGGCGGCGCGGCACGCTGGAGGCCACCGCCGCGCTGGTGGAGGATATCCGCCGCGGCCACGGCACCACCAACCTCATCGCCCTGGATGGCCATGGCCTGCTGGCCTCGGGCGTCAGCACCAGCGGCCTGGGGCTCAAGTACCCCGGCCGGGTGGGCGACTCGCCCATCATCGGCGCGGGCAACTATGCCGATAACCGCTACGGCGCGGCCACCTGCACCGGCTATGGCGAGATGGCCATCCGCGCCGGAACGGCGCGCAGCGTCGTGGTCTATGTCAAAATGGGCATGTCCCTTGCCGACGCGGCCGGCGAGGCGATCCGCGACCTGCGCTCGGTGGCGTTGCCCTGGCCCGGCGGCATGAACGTCATCGCCGCCGATCCGTGGGGCGGCCATTGCGGGGCCAGCACGCGACCGGGGGAGACCTACCTGTACATGACCGAGGACATGGCCGAGCCGGCGGTCGCGCCGCGCCGCCATATCCCGCTGGACGGCTGAGGGTGGACAGGGTGAGGGGCGCCGGCCATGCCTAAGGTTCCGCTCTTTCCGCTCAACGTGGTGCTCTTTCCCGGCATGATCTTGCCGCTCCATATCTTTGAGGAGCGCTACAAGGCCATGGTCAACGACTGCATCGCCAGCGGCGACCCCTTCGGCGTCGTGCTGGTGCCGGAGGACGCGGAAGAGGCGCAACAGACCCCCTATTGCAGCGTCGGGACCGTGGCCCACATCAACGAGGTGGAGCGGCTCAGCGATGGGCGGATGAACATCATCGTCCTGGGCCGGCAGCGCTTTTCCATCAGCCACATCGTGCAGCACGAGCCCTACCTGGTGGCCGAGGTCGATTTCTATGCCATGGAGCAGGCCAGCGCCCGCCCTGGCTCCGCCGAGGCCGAGCGCAACCGCCGCCTGATGAACCAGGTCCGCGGGCTGCTCCCCGGCTATCTCGACCTCTTGGGGCAGAACCTGGGGCGGTCCATTTCCATCGGGCGCATGCCCAGCGGCATCGCCTCGGTGGCCTACCTCGTGGCCATCGTCCTGCAGATCCCGCTCTGGGAAAAGCAGGCGTTGCTCGAGGTCTCGACCTATGGTGAGTTGCTCCTGCAGGAGGAGGCCCTCCTGCGCCGGGAGACGCTCTTTTTACAGTATGCCGTGGACACAGCGCCGCGGGAGGACTCGCTCTGGCCCTATCCACCCTCCATCATGGCCAATTAGGCGAGGGCGGCGCCTGGGCGCTGCGCGCCCGGCAGAAAGGGGTCACGCACATGGGCAATTATCGCGTCGCTATCGTGGGCTGCGGCCCCCGCGGCTCCGCCATCTCGCTGGCCTATGCCGCCCATCCGCGCACGACGGTCGTCGCCGTCTGCGACCTGCGCCGGGAGCTGCGGGACCGGCTGGGCGAGACGTTGCGCCTCTCCTACCGCTATGCCGACCTGGACGAGATGATCTCCGCGACCAAGCCGGATCTCGTGGTCATCGCCACCGGCACCGAGTTTCACCACGAACTGGCCCTGCGCGTGCTGGCCCACGGCGTCCACATCGACATCGAAAAGCCCCTCACCACCGACCTGCGCCGCGCCGACGAGGTGCTCAAGCTGGCGCGCAAGAAGCGCGTCCGCGTCGCCGTCCATCACCAGGGGCGCGTCTGCGCCAGCATGCGCGCGGTGGCCCGCGCCCTTCGGGAGGGGCGGATCGGGCGGGTCCGCCACCTGATCGGGAGCGGCAAGGGGTATTACGGCGGCTACGGCCTGCTGAACATCGGGACGCACACCCTCAACGCCATGCTGCGCCTGGCCGGGCCCTGCGCCGAAGTCAGCGGGACGCTGCTCGTGGATCGCCGCCCCGCCCGGCCCGAGGACGTGGTGCTAGCGCCCAACGGCATGGGGCCCATCGCGGGGGAGGATATCACCGCCTCGCTGCGCTTCGCCAACGGCATCACCGGCACGCTCCTGCACCAGCGCTTTCCCGTGGTGGACGCCACCGCCCACGCCATCGAGGTGCTGGGCACCGAGGGACGGCTGCTCTGGAAGAACGACGAGGCCCATTGGCTGCCCCAGCCCCACTTTGTCCCCGACGGCGAGCACGACCACTGGCAGCGCCTCTCCGCCGACGACCTGCCCGGCTACGACCCCAACGCCTGCGGCGAAGCCGAGTACGCCTTCGCCGACGAGTATGTGCGCGCGCTGGACGAGGGGCGCGAGCACGAGTGCAGCGGCGCCGAGGGGCTCCACGTCATGGAGATCATGATGGGCATCTTTGAATCGGGCGCCATGGGCCGGCCGGTGGCCCTGCCGCAGCGCAAGCGCGATCACCCCTTGCTGCGCTGGCGCGCCCAGGCGGGACTGCCCGAGCCGCCCGCCGTCTCGCGCAACTATCCCAGTTGGCTTTTACAGGAGGACCGGCGGCTGGGCCGGTCATAATATCAGGTGAGGAGCGATCCATGCTGCGACATCTTCCGCTGACGACCCCCCGCCCCGATGGGCAGGCCTTCATCGACATCCTCATGGGCCGCCGGAAGCGCGCCCGCCCGCCGCTGGTCGAGTACCTGGTGGACGACGTGCTGCGCCGCCCCATCACCCGCGACCTGCTGGAGCGCCCGTGGGTGGCTCCCAATGGCAGCCGCGAGGCCCTGGTGGCCTATCTGGACAACTTTATCGACTTTTGGCATCGGCTCGGCTACGACTTTGTCCGCTTTGAGCAGAGCCTGGGGTTCGCCAAAAAGAGCATCGTCATCGCGGACGCGGCGCCGGGGTCGGATAAGCAGCGGGCCTGGGCCGACGAGCATCAGGGCGCCATCACCAACTGGGCCGACTTTGAGGCCTACCCCTGGCCCGAGCCCAGCGAGGCAAGCTTTTTCGCCGTGGATTACCTCAGCCAACACCTGCCCGAGGGCATGGGCCTGATGACCTGCCACGCCGGCGGCATCTTGGAGAACGTCTCGCAGATCATGTCGCTGGAAGGGCTCTGCTTCGCCCTCTACGACCAGCCCGAGCTGGTGGAGGCGGTCACGGCCAAGGTGGGGGAGCGGATGGTGGCCTATTACCGCCACCTGCGCGACCTGGATGGGGTCATCGCGCTCTTTCAGGGGGACGACATGGGCTTTCGCACCGGCACGCTCATCCGGCCCGACGACATGCGGCGGATCTTTTTGCCGTGGCACCAGCGCTTCGCCGCGCTGGCCCACGAGCGCGGGCTGCCCTATTTCCTGCACTCGTGCGGCAACCTGGAGACCATCATGCCCGCTCTCATCGACGAGGTGGGGATCGACGGCAAGCACTCTTATGAGGACGCCATCATCCCGGTGCAGGATTTCCAGGCCAAGTATGGCGGCCGCATCGCCGTGCTCGGCGGGGTCGACCTCAACATCCTCACCACCGCCACGCCCGACGGGGTCCGCCAGCACACCCGGTGGCTCATGGACACCTGCGGCGCGCGCGGGCGCTATGCCATCGGCTCGGGCAACTCGATCCCCAGCTATATCCCCGTGGACAACTATCTCGCCATGGTGGACGAGGCGCAAGAGTAGGCAGCCAGACCTCCGAGGTCCAGGAAGACCTCGGAGGTCTTTTCATTAGGTCAACGGGCAAGTCGTCGAGTTCCAGGCGGCCATCCCGCCCAGCACGACGACGGCGTTCTCCCAGCCCGCCCGCTGCAGGAGGCTGGCCGCCACCATGGCCCGGAAGCCGCTCCCGCACAAGATGTAGACGGGCCGGTCCTTGGGCACCTCACCCAGCCGCCCCGGCAACTGCGAGAGCGGGATGTGCTGGGCGCCCGGGATGTGGTTCCCGCCCGCCAACTCGGCCGGCTTGCGCACGTCCAGGATATGGGGCTCGCCGTGGTGGTCCAGCAGCCCGCAGAGCTGCGGCACCGTCACCGTCTGGGTCGACTGGCTATCGTACCCCACCTTGTGCCACTCGTGCAGCCCGCCCGCCAGGTATCCGGCGATGTCGTCGTAGCCCATGCGGATCAGGTAGCGCGTCGCCAGCGCCGCCTCGTCGGAATCGCCCACCAAGAGGATCGGCTGGTCATAGCTGAGCATCCACCCGCCAAAGCTGGGCAGCCCCTGCAGCCAGATGGAGAGCGCGCCGGGCACCGTGGCGGCGCTGTAGCTCAGCTCGCTGCGCACGTCCAGCACGGTGGCCCCGGCCATGGCTGCCCGAAAGTCGGGCGGCGTCAGGGGCGTGGGCATCGGCAGGGCCCCCAATAGAGGCCCGCCCACCAGGTTAAGCTCCTCCATCTTGGCGAAATAGGGCGGCTTCTCCAGCCGGCGCGCATTGTTGGCGACGAAGGCGTCCCGCGTGCCGAATTGCAGTCGCGGGTTGCGCTTGCGCTCGATGCCGATGGTCGTCCAGGTGCGGTCCACGATGCCCGAGCCGCAGGCCGAGCCGGAGCCGTGCGCCGGGCAGACGAGAACCTCATCGCCTAGCGGCAAGAGCCGGCCAAAGATCGCGTCGTACAGCCGCCCCGCCATCTCGGGCGCGCGGTCCATGCCCAGGAAATCCACCCGGCCCACATCGCCGGCGAATAGCGCGTCCCCGGTGCAGACCGCCCAGGGGGAGCCCTGCGGGTCATGGATCAGGTAGCTCATGCTCCCCAGCGTGTGCCCGGGCGTGTGGATCGCCTGCACCTTGAGCGCGCCCACCTGCCAGGTCTGCCCGTCCTGGATGGCCCGCCCGTACTGGTAGTCCAGGTGCGCGTCGGCGTGCCAGATCTCGGCCCCCGTGCGCGCCGCCAGCTCCACCGACCCCACGACATAATCCTCGTTGCGGTGGGTCTCCAGGATATACTTGAGGCGGAAGCCTTGCCCGGCGGTCTTGTCCACATAGATGTCGCAGTCTCGGCGCGGGTCGATGACCAGCGCGTCGTAGCCATCCGCCACGAGGTACGAATAGTGCGCCAGCCCCTCCGACGTGATACGTTCGAAAAGCATCCTCTGTTACCTCCCCATCAAGCTCTTATCAGCGGGCTGGCCCGCTCTCCCAATCCGCCGTCGGCCCGCAGGGCTGTCCGGCGAGCGCCCCCCAGCGCCAGCGCCCCATCTGCGCCTCCGGCCCGCGATCCGCGTCAATGGCCGCGGGGTCGGCGTCCGGGAAGCGCGCCTGCCAATACTTCATCCGCCGCACCATGTCCCCGCGCAGCCGCTCCTCCCGCGGATCGTTGGCCGGGTCCTCCGGCGTCTCCGGCGACCAGGCGTAATCGGCCCCGGCAAAGACGCTCACCAGCCTCCCGCCCACGTCATTGCTGCCCCAAATGCAGATGGTGACGCCACGGCAGTTGGGCGCACCCTTGGCCTCCCGGCACCAGACCCGGGTCGCCGCGAACGCCCCTTGCTCGTGGACGAAACTGGCCCCCGCGCCCATCATGAACGGCGTCTTGCCCTCGCCGCCGTATTTGGCGACGTACTGGCGGATGCGCTCCGCGCCGACGACATGGTACATCCACGGCTCGGTGACCACCTCGGCTTTCAGAGCCTCCGGGATCGGCCGCCCGCCGTGATCGGCCCACAGGTGCATCTCGATCCGCTTGCCGTGCGCCGCGCCCAGCCGCTGCAGGATGTCGTACAGCCGCTGGATGTGCGTCACCGGCGTGTACTCGTCGCGGCGCTCCGGCGGCACGTCGGCCAGCACCGCCGCGTCGGCCTCGTCCAGCCCCACGTGCAGGATCGCCGGCTCGCCCAAGAGCGGCACCCACTCGGCGAACATCCGCTCCAGCAGGTCGTAGGTCGCCTCGCCAAAGCCGAAGGACTGCCCGAACTCGCCCGTGGCCCCATAGGTCTGCGGATAGTGGTACACCAGGCTGGAGACGTGCCCCCAGGCCTCCAGCTCGGGGATGATGTGCACGTGATACCGGCGGGCGTAGCGGATCAGCTCGCCATATTCGGCGATGGGTAGCGCCCCCGGGTTCTCGCTGCCCAGCGGCAGCGTGGCGTAGCGCACGCCGTTCAGCTCGTCGTCGTGCAGGTGCAGGTGCAGCGCGTTCAGCTTGAGCCGGGCCATAATGCGGATGGACCGCTCCAACAGTGCCCGCGGGTGCGGCGCGCGCCCCACGTCCAGCATCACCGCGCGCAAGGCGTACTGCGGCCAGTCGCGGACCCGCGCGCCCGGCACGGTCCCCCGCGCCTCCGAGGCGGCCAACTGGGCCAGCGTCTGGCAGCCGTGGGCGAGCCCGGCCTCGTCGTCGCCGACGATGGCCGCGCCCTGCGGCGTGACTTCCAGCGTATAGCCCTCGGCATGGCCCGTGGCCGCGCCCAGCGCCAGGCTGATCTCGCCCGCGCCCTCCCGCACCGCGGCATCCACGCCCGCCAGCCGGTAGAGGTCCTCGGCCAGCCAGTTGGCCGCAAAGCGCGTCTCCGCCGAGGCGCCAACGGGCACGCCGATGGTCAGTTGCGGCGGCAGCCGCCAGTCCTGGCCCGTCTGTTCGATCTCTTGCGGCCAGGGAGCCAATAACAACCCTTCTTTAAGCCAGTTCATCCGTTTTCCTCCCCAGGAGATGGGATGCAGAAGTCCCTAGAATCCGCCGGATAGCAGCGCGCCGCGCACCTCCTCGATGCGCCGGAGCCCGCGGCGTTGCAGGTCGCCGACGATGCCGGCGTGGCGCGCCTCATCGTCGGCCGTCACCAGCGTGCTCGGCGCCTGCCGCCGGAACGACTCGTCCCGCTCGCCCGTCCAAATAAGCCGGTCGCCCGACCCGTCGTTCTCCCACACGGCGCTGACGGCGCGGCGGTAGCTCCAGCCGGGCCCGCGCTCCGCCCGCAGGTAGACCTTCAGGTGCACCCGCTCCAAATCGGCGGCGGGCACGCCGTTTTCGCCGCCGAGCTGCTGGCGCGTCTGCTCCAGCGTGTCGGCGTGCAGGTTGGTGGCCACGAGGTAGCCCCGCCGGGTGAGCGCAAAGAAATCCCGCGCCTGTTGGCCCCAAACGTAGGCGAAATAGGGCCCCCGCCCGATCTCGTGGGCGACGCAGCAGACGCTGCTGGGCTCGCCCGCAGGAGCCATCGCGCCGTCGGCGGGGCGGAGGACAACGCCATCGGGGAGCCAGTTGAGCAGGGCCGCCATCACCGTGGTCTTGCCCGCGCCCCCGGGGACCGCGCCCGCCAACAGCGACGAGCCCTGGCGCATGGCCGCCGCCAGGTAACCGGCCAGCGGCAGGTCCACCGTGCCCGCTTCCAGCAGATCGACCAGCGAGAGCATCCGCCCGCCGCGCTGGTTGCAGCGGTCCAGCTCCCGCACGTGCGCCGCCACCAGGGCCGCCGTCTCCATGCCTCGCTCCCCCACCCGATCTTGCGGCCCGCCCCAGCCCAGAGCGCCGCCAATGCTGCCCCAGTATAGCCAGGTGCGGCCTTGCCGCAAATCGGGGCGCCGCGCTCCGGCCCTGCGGCAGCTTTGACTTGCGTATCAATCCGTGATATGATTTCTGGAATCGCCAGGTTCCACAGGCTGCGGGAGCCGGGGATCATCTCGATCTACAGATTGGACACATGGCCGAACAAGTCATCCTCATCACAGGCGTATCGTCGGGCATGGGCAAGGTCTGCGCGGAACACCTGGCGGCGCGCGGCCACCGCGTCTATGGCGCCAGCCGCAAGCCAGAGGCCTTGAGCTCCCAGCCGGGCTTCCGGCCCATCCGCATGGACGTCACCGACGACGCCTCCGTGGCCGCGGGTGTTGCGGAGGTCCTCGCTGAAGCCGGGCGCATCGACGTGCTGGTGAACAATGCGGGCTGGGGCATCTCGGGCCCCATCGAGGACACGACCATCCCCGAGGCCCAGGCGCTCTTTGAGACCAACTTTTTCGGGGTGCTGCGCACCTGTCGCGCCGTGCTCCCCATCATGCGCCGGCAGGGCAGCGGCCGGATCATCAACATCGGCTCGCTGGGCGGGCGGATCGGCGTCCCTTACCAGGGCATCTATACCGCCACCAAGTTCGCCCTGGAGGGCCTCACCGAGACCCTTCGCGCCGAGGTGCGCGCCTGCGGGCTCACCGCCTCGATCATCGAGCCGGGCGACTTTCACACGGGCTTTACGGGCAACCGCCGGGTCGTCCAGGCCTGCAACCCGAGCTCCCATTACTGGCCTTCCTTTCAGAAGGTGATGCGCGTGGTCGAGTCGGACGAGACACACGGCTCCGATCCCGCGCTGGTCGCCGGCCTGCTGGAGCGCATCATCGATGCTCGCAAGCCGCGACTGCGCTACACCGTCGGCATGCTCTACCAGCGGCTGGCCGGGTTCCTCAAGTCGGTGCTGCCCGCGCCGGTCGCCGAGTGGATACTCCTCAAGTACTACCGGCTGCTCTAGCAAACCGTTTGGCAAGACCGCATGACAAGGAGGAAATAGGTGGTAGATCTGTTTCGGAAGTGTGAGGGCTTTTTCTCGGATCCCGAGTTCGCGCTCAAGCTGGGCTATCCCATCAGCCCACGCGTGGCCAAGGAACAGGGGATCTACCCGTTCTTTATCCCACTGGACCAGACGGAGGGGACCGAGGTCACCGTGGGCGGCAAGCGGCTGATCATGATCGGCTCCAACAACTATTTGGGGCTGACCACGCACCCCAAGGTGCGCGAGGCCGCCATCAACGCCATCAAAGAGTTTGGGACCAGTTGCACGGGGTCGCGCTTTCTCAATGGCACCCTGGCCATGCACGCGCAACTGGAAGAGGAACTGGCCGACTATATCGGCATGGAAAAGGCGCTGGTCTTTAGCACCGGCTACCAGACCAACCTCGGCACCATCTCGGCCTTGCTCGACCGCAGTGACATCGTCGTATGCGACAAGGAAGACCACGCCAGCATCTATGACGGCTGCCACCTCTCCCTGGGCAAGATGAAGCGCTACGCGCACAACGACATGGCCGATCTGGAGCGCGTGCTGGCGAGCAATCCCGAGAGCGCGGGAACCCTGGTGGTGGTGGACGGCGTCTTTAGCATGGGCGGTGATATCGTCCCGTTGCCGGAGGTCGTCGCACTGTGCAAGAAGTATGGCGCGCGCCTGATGGTGGACGACGCCCACGGCCTCGGCACCGTCGGCGGCGGCCGGGGCACCGCGGCGCACTTTGGCCTGACCAAGAGCGTCGACCTGGTGATGGGCACCTTTAGCAAGTCCTTCGCCTCTATCGGCGGCGTCATCGCCGGCGCCGAGTCCACCATGCTCTGGATCCAGCACCGCGCCCGCTCGCTGATCTTTAGCGCCAGCCTCCCGCCGCCCAACGTAGCCACCGTGCTCGCCGCGCTCGACGTCATGCGCAGGGAGCCGGAGCGGGTCGACCGCGTCAACGCCATCGGCGACAAGATGCGCAAGGGCTACCGCGCCATCGGCCTCAACGTCGGCAACAGCCAGACGCCCATCGTCCCGATCTTTATCGGCGACCAGATGAAGGCGATGCATGCCTGGAAGGCGCTCTTTGAGGCGGGCATCTATGCCAACGTCGCCCTCCCGCCCGCGGTGCCGGAAGGCATGGCCATCTTGCGCACCAGCTACATGGCGACCCACACCGATGCGCAGATGGACCGCGTGCTAGAGACCATGGCCGCTGTGGTCAAGGAAGCGCACATCCTGGACTGACCAGATTGAAGAGAAGAACCACCTCGCCGCGTCATGGCGGACGCTGCTCGCCTCAGGCGGCGCTTCCGGCCCTGGCGCGGCGATGTGTATGGATCGTCCATGACCCATGATGCCCCAATATGGAGCCATTTGGAGCTTATGAAGCGTAACCAACAGCCCGAGTTCCCTCTCTCCCCGGGCATGGTCACTCCGGCGCGCCTGCCCCTGGGAAGGCGCCTGCAGCAGAGCTTGCGCCGCGCGCCGTCGCAGATCGCGCAGGCGGTGCGCCGGCCTGACCCGGCGGACATCGAAGCGAGCAACTCTTACTTGTTGGTCAGCGAGCTGTTCTGGGCAGCGATCCTTTCCTCCATGGTCGCGTTCGGCGGCAACTTGGCCGTGCGCCTGGGCGCCACCACCGCCATGATGGGCATCCTCTCCTCCGTCCCCTCGCTCATCGTGGTGATCCTCACCCTGCCCGCGGCGCGCTGGGTCGAATCCAGCCATAACCGCCTCAAGCTGATGTTCGCCAGCCTGACGGCCGCGCGCTGCGTCTTTTTGCTCATCGCCTTGATGCCCTTCTTTGTCCCCAGGAGCCACCAGGCCATCGCCTTTGTCATCCTGGCGCTGTCCATGCAACTCGTGCTGCCGCCCTTCAACGCCGGCTGGACCGCCCTCGTCTCCGAGCTGGTCCCCGAGCGCCAGCGCATCACGGTCATCTCGCGCCGCCAGATCATCAACTCGGCGGTGCTGGTGGTGCTGACGCCCTTGGTCGGCAAGGCGCTCGATCTCATCGTCTTTCCTTACGGCTACCAGATCGCCTACTTTCTCGGCTTTATCGCCGGCATGTTGAGCATGCGCGAGCTCTACAAGATGCGCCTGCCGCCCGACGTCGAGTCCCGCCCGCCCGCGCCCAAGGAGCGGCTCACCCTGAGCTTGGTGCGCCAGATGCTGGGCAACAACCACAACTATATGCGCTTTGTGTTCAATACGCTGATGTTCGACATGGGCGCGTGGATGATCGGCCCCCTCTATATCCTGCGCTACCTGCGCGAGCTGGGCGCGACCGATAGCTGGGTCGGCACGCTCACGGCGGTGGCCAATGCCAGCGTCGTCATCGGCGCCACGTTCTGGCCCAAGTTCATCCGTCGCTGGGGCAACTATCGCACCCTGCGTCGCACCGCCCCCGCCATCTGCATCTATCCGCTGGTGGCCAGTTTTGCCCCGGTGCTCTGGCCGCTGCTGGTGGCCGCCGTGGCCGATGGCATCCTCGCGGCGGGGATCAACCTGAGCCACTTTAACTCGCTCTTGCAGACCTGCCCGGCGGAGCGCAAGCCGACCTTTATCAGCCTCTACAGCGTCATCATGAACGCCGGCGCCTTTATCATGCCGCTCATCGGCGTGGCCCTGGCCGATCGCATCGGCATCACCCCAGTGCTCATCATCGGCGGCACGATGCGCTTTCTCGGCGGGCTGGGCTTTACCCTGCGGCCGGTGGTCGTCAAAGAGCAGACCGGATAGCGGCCCTGCTGGCGCATCCTTCGGGCTGTGCCAGTGCGGCGGAGAGCCCTTGTATTATGTCACCATCGGACGCCCATAGCCCCAGACGACTGCCTCTGCCGAGGCTGCGGCCGCCCACCCGGGCCCAGGCCCGCCTCGCAACCCGCCGCCTGTGGGAGAGCGCCAAGGGCGCGCTGGTCCCGCCGCGGGACGACATAGAGGCGCGCAACTCGTATTTCCTCCGCCGCGAGCAGGTTTCCACCGCCATCGTTGGCGCGGCCACCTCCTTTGGCAGCAACTTTGCCGTGCGACTCGGCGCCTCGAACCTGCTGGTGAGCCTCCTTTCCTCGGGGCCGTCGCTGCTGGTGGTGCTGATGACGCTGCCCACGGCGCGCTTTCTGGAGAAGCGGCGCGATCGCATCTGGTGGATCGTCAACAGCCGCTTCATCCAGCGGCTCGTCTTTCTCGCCATCGCCCTCATGCCCTTTTTCGCGCGCACCCACCAGGCCGAGCTCTTTGTCGGGTTGCAGCTCTTTCGCCAGCTCTTGCTCGCCCCGCAAAGCGCCGGCTGGTCGGCGCTCATCGCCGACCTGGTCCCGGAGCGCAAGCGCACCTCGGTGGTGGCCGGGCGCCATATCCTCCACGCCGCGGTGACCATCGTCGCCACGCCCATCGTGGGCCGGCTGCTGGACCAGATGATCTTTCCCTACGGCTACCAGGTGGCCTTTGCCCTCGCCTTCGTGGCGGGCATGGCCGGCATGCTCGACCTCTGGCGGCTCCGCGAGCCGGACAAGCCCGAAGACCTGCCGCCGCGGCCCGCGCCCCAGGCCCAGCGTTCCCTGAGCCTGGCGATGCTGAAAGGGATGCTCGGCGAGCACCGCCCCTTTGCCCAGTTGGTGCTCAACACGCTGCTGCTGGACATGGGCATGTGGCTGGTCTCGCCGCTGTATATCATCTATTACCTGCGGCACCTGGGCGCCTCCGACACCTGGGTGGGCGCGCTGACCTCGGTGGCGAACCTCAGCGCCATCGTCGGCTACTATGTCTGGCAAAAGCTGATCCATCGCTGGGGCAATAGCGCCGCCCTCAAATGGACCGCACCGCTCATCTTTGTCTTCCCGCTGATCGTCGGCGTCACGCCCAGCCTGTGGCCCATCCTGGCCGCGTCGGTATTCGTGAACCTGGTCTCCGCCGGGCTGAACCTCGCCCATTTCAACATCCTGCTCAAGGTCTGCCCCGCGGACCGCCGGCCCACCTTCACCAGCCTCTACAGCACGATCATGAACGTCGGCGCTTTTATCTTGCCGCTGGTGGGCGTCCAGCTCGCGGACCTCATCGGCATTCCCACCATGTTCCTCATCGCCGCCGGGCTGCGCCTGCTCGGCGGGCTCGCCTTCACGCTGTGGCCGGTGCGCGCCGAGGAACCCGCCCCCGCTCAGCCTTGACATCGCGCCCCAGGTGGGGTATCATGACGGACACCAACGATTGAGGAGCCGCCCGTGATCACCCACACCCACCGCCTGACCAAGACCATCAACCGCGACTGGAGCTTTCGTTACGACCCCAGCCCGGAGCTGAACCAGGGGTACCTCCAGCCCAAGCTCGCGAACGCGGCCTGGCGGCCCATCGCGCTCCCCCATACCTGGTCAACTTACGAGACCACTGGCGACCTGCACCCGTTCATCCGCGACGCCTCCGAGAGCGACGACCCCACCTGGTGGCACGGCTGGGGCTATTACCGCAAGACCTTCGTCGTCGACCGCGCCTACGCGGGCCGCAAGCTCTTTTGCGAGTTCGACGGCGTCGGCAAGTACTGCCGCGTCTATCTCAACGGCGATTTCGTCGGCGAGCACGCCGGCAGCTTTACCTCCTTCTCGGTGGACCTGACCGATCACGTCGTCTGGGGCTCGCCGAACGTCTTGGCGGTGGCCGTCTCCAACCGGCGCGACGATCCCCGCCGCATCCCGCCCATGACCGCCGGCAACTGGGACATGTATGGCGGCATCTATCGCGACGCCCGCCTCGTCATCACCGACCGGCTGCATATCCCCTTCCAGGGCTCCGCCGACAGCGAAGGCGGCACCTTTGTCACCACGCCAGTGGTCAGCGCCGAGATGGCCAAGGTCCGCGTCCGCACTTATGTCCGCAACGAGCGCGACCGCGCCGCGGTGGTCACGTTGCGTACCACCATCCTGGACGCCGCCGACGAGATCGTCGTGGACATGAAGACGATGCAGCAGGTGTCGCCGGGCGAGCTGGCCCTCTTTGACCAGCTCAGCGAGCCCATCATCGAGCCGCACCTCTGGTCGCCCGAGTCGCCCTATCTCTACCAGGCGCAGACGTTGGTTATCGCCGCCACCGAGGGGGGCATCAGCCAGCGCGTGGACCACTGGACCAGCCCCCTGGGCTTTCGCTGGTTCCACTGGGACTATGACCAGAAGCGCCTCTACCTCAACGACCAACCGGTGCACATCCACGGCACCAACCGCCATCAGGAGTACCCCTGGCTGGGCGACGCCATCCCCAAGTGGATGCACGTCTCTGACCTGCACGACATCCGCTTCAACCTGGGGCACAACTTTATCCGGGGCTGTCACTACTCGCAGGACCCGCTCTTTTATGACCTCTGCGACCGCTACGGGATCCTCTGCTGCGAGGAGGTCCCCAACATCAAGAACATCCGCTTCTCTGACGAGATCCAGCGCCGCCACGTCATCGAGATGATCCGCCGCGACCGCAACCACCCCAGCATCATCATGTGGAGCATGGGCAACGAGACCAACTGCGCCGCCGATGGCGCCTGGGCGCGCGCCGAGGACGATACCCGCATCGTGCACTTTCGTCACGTCTATGGAGGCCGCGGCGAGGACGAGCCGCACAACTCGGACCAGATCGACATGGAGAACCTGCTGCGCTGCACCATCCGCGGCTGGTACAACCGCGACGTCAAGGACGCCGAGCCCTCCAACGAGGCGCTGGGCAACGCCAAGAGCGGCCAGGTCGCCGGGACCGAGGAGTGGCAGCACCGCATGGCCCGCGTGGAAGGCGGCAGCGTGCGCGGGCGCCTCGATGGCAATATCGTGGTCTGGCTCTACGCCGACCACGGCGCCGACCGCGAATACCGCAACGCCCCGCTCAAGCACGTCAACCCGAAGGGCTGGGTGGATGCGTACCGCGTTCCCAAGTACATGTATTACCTCTGGCAGGCCAACTATGGGCCGGAGCTCATGGCCTTTGTCCAGCCGCACTATTGGCGGCGGCGCTACCTTGGACAGCGCCAGGATATCGTGGTAGACTCGAACGGCGATAGCGTGGAGCTGCTGGCCAACGGCGTCAGCGTCGGAGTGCAGTCGCCCACCGTTGAGGGGTTCCACACCGTCACCTTCGCCGGCGTCGAGATCGTCGAAGGGACGATCACCGCCGTGGCGCGGCGCGGGGATCGGACGACTTCCTGGTCCGTGGTCATGGCGGGCGAGCCGGCGCGGCTGACCCTCTCCACCGCCCAGCCCGAGATCCCCGCCGACCGCTCGGGAATCGCCGTGGTGATGGCCGACATCGTGGACGCGCGCGGCGTCCACGTCTACGGCGCGACCAACCCGCTCCATTGGGAGATCAGCGGGCCGGGGGCGCTGGTGGGCCCGGCGGATTATGCCAGCGACATCGACCGGCATGAAGAGATGGAAGGGACCATGTACATCGACGCGCCGGTGGCCATGCCTATCCGCGCCGCCGCCACGCCGGGGACCATCACGGTCACGGTGCGCTCGCCGGGGCTGGAGCCCGCCTCCCTCACCGTCCGCGCTGTGGCGCCGCGCGAGGAGCCGGTGCCGGGCATCGTCACGCCGCCGGTCGCCGATGGCGTCGACGGCGCGCCCAGCGTGGCGCCGGCACGCGCCGCCAGGCCGCGCCCTGACCCTGCGGTGCGCGGCGAGATCCCGATCATCTATACCGATCTCCACCTGGGGCCCGACTCCCGCGAGGGGTATCGCGCCCGCCTCGACGGCCTGATCCGCGTCTCTTGCCCGGGCCTGGACGCCGCGCGGCCCGCCTACGCCGAACTGCTGGACGAGTTGACGGCGCTGCTGGTTCGGGACGAGGGCACGCTGATCGCCGACGATTACAACTATGGGGCGCTCAAACACAACACGAGCCTGCGAGGCTGAGCTCGCCCCGGCAACGAACTGCCGCAGCCACAAGGAGGTATCTTGGCACAAGCAACACCCCGCCTCTCCAAAGCGCTGGTGGTCGTCAACACCCTCTCGGGAGGCTATGATCCCCAGCGCATGGAACGGGCGCTCAAACGCGTGTTCCCTCCGGAACAGTGGACCTACGATGTCTTCCTGGTCACCGAGAACGCTTCCATTGTGGAGCGAGTGCGCCGGGCCGTCGCCGAGGGCGTCGACCTGGTGGTGGCCTCCGGCGGCGACGGGACCGTCTCGACGGTGGTGGATGGCGTCGCTGGCACGCCCGTCGAGGTGGGCATCGTGCCCTGCGGCACGGGCAACGCCCTCGCCCGCGAGCTAAACATCCCGATCGACATCGACAAGGCGCTCGACCTGCTGGTGACCCCCCACGACGTGCGCCACGTGGACGCCTTGCAGGTCGGCGACAAGTTCCTTTGCCTGGTGCTCAGCGTGGGGGTCACGCCGGCGGTCATGGCCGAGACCCCCCGCCTGGCCAAGCGCCTCCTCGGCCGCTTCGCCTATTACCTTCGCGGCATCACCCAGGTCTTTGGCCTGCAGCCGCGGCGCTTTACCATCACCGTGGATGGGCGCGAGCAGCGCGTCCGCGCGGCGGAGGTCATCGTCACCAACACGCACACCATCGGCGCCACCGCCCTGCGTTGGGGCCCCACGGTGGAGGTGGACGACGGCGAGTTCCAGCTCTGCATCGTCTACGCCCACACCATCCTGGACATCCTGGCGCTGGCGCAGGACCTGCTCACGGGCACCAAACGCGGGCGGCGCGTCCGCTACCTCACCGTGCGCCAGAGCGTGCGCATCGAGGCCGACCAGCCGATGTGGGTGGAGGGCGATGGCGACCTGTTGGGCAAGACCCCGGTGGAGGGGCGGCTGGTGCCCGGCGCCGTCCACATGATCGTGCCCAAGCCCACCGGCAAGCGCCCGCTCCCGATCACGAGCCTGCGGCTGCCTGATCTGCCCGAGCAATTGGCGCGGACCGCCGCCTACCTGCGGCCCGTCACCCCGGCCGAGATCGCGCGCAACCCCGACGTCCTCACCGACACGGTGACCACGCCCAGCGGCGCCCGCTTCACCGTCCGCGTCCTGCGTGACGACGACGCCGAGCCGCTGGGTCGCTACTTCCTGAGCCTCTCCGAGGACACCCGCCGGCGCTACGGTCCCCACCCCTTCACCCAGCAAGAGGCGGACAAGATCTGCGCCGGGCTGGACTATAACCGCGACCTTCGCTTCGTGGCGCTCCCTCGCCGCGAGGGACCCGCCGAGATCGTGGCCTACTTTATTCTCTACCTGGGGGTCAAGGACGGGGACCGCAGGCGGTACGAGGCGCGAGGGATGCCCCTGGACGACGCCACCGACTGCACCCTGGCCCCTTCCGTGGCGGATGGGCACCAAGAGCAGGGGCTGGGCAGCGCCATCATGGTCAGGGTGATGGACGCCGCGCGGCGGCTGGGCCGCAAGCGAATGGTCCTCAGCGGCGGGGTCCAGGCGACCAACGCCCGCGCCATCCACTTCTATGACAAGTTCGGCTTTCGCCGGGTGGGTGATTTCGAGACCAAGGGCAACCTAAACAACCACGACATGATCATGAAGCTCTAGCGCCGAGACACGGAAAACGCCACGGCCCCTCGGGGCCGTGGCGTTTTGCCATCATAGACCGCTAGGCAAAGCAGGCGCGCGGCCAGCTCATGCGGCGCAGGCACGCCCGCACCTTGGCGACCAGGACCGCCGGCGAGACGGGCTTGATCACGTAATCGTCCGCGCCCATCTCCAGGCTCTGGATCACGTCCTCCGCCCGACTGCGCGAGGCGAGGATCATCACCGGCACGTTGGAGACCCGCTTGATGCACTGGCACAGCGCCTGGTCCTGCGACTCGGTGGCCATCTCGATGATCACCAGCGACGGCTCCCGCTCGCAGAGCTGCCGCAGCCCGTCGATGCCGCTCTCCGCCACGATGGCGTTCCAGCCGGCCTCGCCCAGCACGGCGGGCACCATGCTCGACGCGCACGAGTCCGCGCGAAAGATGAGGATATCCCCTGCTAGAGGAATCCGAGGCATTTGCACCCCTCCTGCAACCTAGAGACTGTGATGTGAGGAGCTTGGCGCGAGTGGGGCCGCGGCCAGTCCCCAGCGACGGCCGCGCCTTCGCCCGTCCATGTCCATTCTAGCTGCGCGGGGTTAAATGGGCATAAAGCGCGCATGAATAATCCATTAAAGCCGCCAGGTTGCCCAGACGACGAAACGAGCCTATACTGGGCGCAAGGAGGCGTGCCATGCCCAAGAACATCCGCATCAAGCCGCACCATTTCGTGGATATCGTCACCTACTATGGGGCCGATAGCCTGCGCCTGACGCCGCACCCCTACGGCCACGACTGGCACGTGGTGGCCCGCCGCGTCGTGGAGGAGCCCGAGGCAACCTTGCAGCTCGAGTTCGGCATGGACGACATCTGCGCGCCGTGCCGCCACAACCTGGGGACCGATTGCGACGACGTGATCGACATCTCGTCCCGCCCCACCGCTCCCGCCAGCAAGCAGGCCTACAACCTCTTGCTGGACCAGCGCTGGTGCGCCAGGCTGGGGCTGGCCGACGGGCAGCGCCTCCCCGCCGCCGAGATGCTGGCGCGGCTGGCGGCGCTGGAAGGGTCGCTGGACGCGATCTATGCCGAGATGGCCTCCGGCGCCAACGACGAGCGGCTGCGCAATCTGAAGGCGGGGGCGCGCAAGTTGCTGGCGCGGGCCGGGTATCCGGCGAGAGGACCTAGCGGCTGAGGATGAAGGGCTGCTTCTCCGCCGGCCCGGGCCTCTTCCTCGCCCTCTTTGACCTCCTCGACCTCGTCTTCCCCGGCATCCGGCAGGGCGCGGAGGGGATCCGGGCGTTGGGCGTCTCCTGGGAGTCCGCCTCCACGCCCTTTGTCCGCTGGGAGGACGGGCGCATCGTCTCCCACGTGGGCGTGATCCCTCTGCCGCTGGTGGTGATGGGTCGGCGGGTCGCCGCGGCTACTCTGCACGCCGTCGCCACGCACCCCGACTATCGACGGCAGGGCTGCTTCCGGCAAGTGATGGAGGAGGCGCTGGCCTACTGCGCCGGGCGCTACGAGACGCTGGTCCTGACCACCGAGCAACCCGAGTACTATACGGCCTTTGGCTTTCGCCACGCGCCCGAGCACCGCTTCACCGTCCGCGGCGGCGCACCGGGAGGCGCGGGCGCGCGGCGGCTGGACCTCGGCAATGCCGCCGATCTGGCGCTGACTCACCGCCTGCTGGCCGAGCGGGAGCCGGTCTCGCAGGTGGTCGGGGTGGCGGGGGAGAAGACGATCTTTCTGTTCAATGAGGGGCGGCGGCCCTTGTATTATGTCGCGTCGCTTGACGCGCTGCTCTGCCTGGAGCGCGAGGGGGAGCGGCTGCGGCTCTATGACATGGTCGCGCCGCGGATGCCGCCGCTGGACGCCCTGCTGGCGCGGCTGCCCTGGCCCGTCGCCGAGGTGGACGTCTGTTTCAGCCCCGACCGTTTGGCGGTGGAGGCCGAGGCGGCGCCCTACCTTCTCGACCACGACGGCCCGTCCTACCTGATGGTGCGCGGGCCCTTCGCCGCCGAGGGCCTGCCCTTCACCCTGCCGCGCTCGGCGCGGACCTAAGCTAGCCCCAGGGAGGACCATGCTCATCCTCGTCTCAGGCATGACCGAAGCCGACTGGCCCGACGTGGCTCGCATATACCAGGAAGGGATCGACACTGGCCACGCCACCTTCGCCACGCAGCCCCCAGCCTCCTGGGAGAAGTGGCACCAGGACAAGATCGAGGGTTGCTGCCTGGTAGCTCGCGAGAGGGGTCGGGTCGTCGGGTGGGCGGCGCTGACCCCCTACTCCGGCCGCGCGGTGTACGCGGGGGTGGCCGAGGTCAGCGTCTATGTGGGCGCGGCGGCGCGGGGCCAGGGCGTCGGCTCGGCCTTGCTCGAGGCGCTCATCGCCGCCTCCGAGTCTGTCGGAATCTGGACGCTGCAGGCGGGCGTTTTCCCCGAGAACGAGGCCAGCCTGCGACTCCACTATCAGCACGGCTTCCGCCTTGTGGGGGTCCGCGAAAAGCTGGGGCAGATGGAGCGCGGCACTCTCGCGGGATTGTGGCGGGATGTGCTGCTGTTGGAGCGACGCAGCCGGGTGATCGGAGCATAGATAGGCCGCGGCAAGGCGAGGCATCCTGCCGCGGCCGTTATCCCGAGTCCAGTCCTAAACTACTGTACCGGGAACCTGACGGCGCTTGCCCGCCCGATGCGCATCGCGGTAATAAGGCGACTGGCGCAGCAGCCACCAGCGCACCAGCGGCCGGAACCGCCGGATCAGCGGGATGCGCCAGCCCAACACGGCCTGCATCTCGCGGACATAGTGGGTCAGGTCGCGGCGCTGATAGTCCAGCAGCCGCTGGCTCTCCGCCGTGTCCATCCAGTCGGTGCAGAACTGCACCCGGCTGAAGGCCTCCTCGGGCAGCATCCCCACGCCCATCCCCTCCAGGATCGTCTGGGCGATCTCGCGAAAGTGGTACTGGCAGCGCGGCCCCCCGCCGATGAGCAGCGTCTTGCCCCAGATCGTCTCGCTGGTCGCGGCGTGCAACAGCGCCAGTCCCACGTCCCGCGTGTGGACGTACTCCATGCGGTTCTCCAGCGGCACGTCGAACATCCCCGTGTCCGGCCGGATATCCAGCGGCATCGCCGCGGCGAAGCGCAGAATCGCCCACGTCAGGCCCGAGGCGCGGATCATCTCTTCGCATTCGATCTTGTGCTTGGAATAGTGCTCCAGGGGGTCCACCGGATCGTCGGCGGTGAGCGGCGGCTGGTGGTTCTGCGTCCGGCCATAGACGTGCACCGACGAGGAAAAGATCAGCTTGGGCGGCGTGGGCTGGGCCAGCATCGCCTCCACCAGGTGGCGCGTCCCCTCCACGTTGATCGCCCGGGCCCAGTCGGGGCGGCGCTCCGACTCGACGCCGGTGACGGACATCTTGGGGATGATGAAGGCCAGGTGAATCACCACGTCCTGGTCGCGCACGGCGGCGGCCACGTCGTCGGCGGAGCGCAAGTCGCCCCAGTGGACCTCGCAGCGGCCCTGGTAGCGGCGCGCGGTGCGCTCGTTCGCCTTGTTGCGAACGTCGAAGCAGCGGACCTGGTGCCCGCCCACCAAGAGCGCCTCCAAGGCGCTGGTGCCTACATTGCCAAAGGCTCCGGTCAGTAACACGCGCATGGGTGACCTCCAAATGCAGCAAATGATAGCGAAGGGCGGATGGCGCCCGCTATCAGTATAGGGTGGCGCACGTTCCGGCACAAGTGCCGCCCGTCATATGCCGGGCGGCCAAAGTCGCGCCGCCACGCTATTTGCCGCCGCGCCCTCCCCGTGCTATATTGCCGCCACGGGTTGCTCCGCGCGGAGTCACGAGACACACAAGCACACGAAACCCGAATCTGCCTTGGCCTCTTTCGTGTGGTTCGCGTGTTTCGAGGTTCCAACTCCTGGTTCTTGCAGCGCGGAGATTCGTGCGATCTGCGGAAATCCGCGTACCCTTTCCGGCCGAGGAGGCCGCCATGCCCGACACGCCCCCGCGCCCCAACATCATTCTCATCCTCGCCGACGACATGGGCTACTCCGACATCGGCTGCTTCGGCGCCGAGATTCGCACGCCCAACCTCGATTCCATGGCCGAGCGAGGCATCCGCTTCACCCAGATGTACAACGGCGCGCGCTGCTGCCCCACCCGCGCGTCGCTCCTCACGGGCCTGTACGCTCACCAGGCCGGCGTGGGCCACATGGTGGGCAACCACGGCTATCCCGAATACCAGGGTTACCTCCGCGACGACTGCGTCACCATCGCCGAGGCGCTGCGGCTGGGCGGCTACCGCACCCTCATGTCCGGCAAGTGGCACGTCGGCGGCAGCTACAACGCCATGGATCCCGGCTCCTGGGATCCCGGCGGCCCCGGTCACCCCACGCCTCGCCAGCGCGGCTTTGACCGCTATTACGGCACGCTGGACGGCGCGGGGAGCTTTTTCCACCCCCACGCCCTGCTGCGCGACGACACGGTCATCCACCCGGAGGGCGAGGGCTATTACTACACCGACCGGATCACCGCGGAGGCCTGCCAGATGATCGACGGCGCCCACGCGGAGGGCCGGCCCTTCTTCCTGTTCCTCTCCTACACGGCGCCACACTGGCCGCTGCACGCCCTCCCCGAGGACATCGCCAAGTACGAGGGGCGCTATCGCCGCGGCGGCTGGGATGCGCTACGCGCCTCACGCCACGAGTCGGCCAAGGGCCTGGGCATCCTGAGCGACCGGTGGGAGATCACCCCGCGGGACGAGGGGGCGCCCGCCTGGGAGGACGTGCCAGACCCAGACTGGGAGGACCTGCGCATGGCCGTCTATGCCGCGCAGGTGGACCGCATGGACCAGGGCATCGGCCAGGTGCTGGCCAAGCTGCGCGCGCTGGGGCTGGAGGAGAACACGCTGGTCATGTTCCTCTCCGATAACGGCGGCTGCGCCGAGCTGCTGCGCGAGGACGGCCACGTCCAGCGCTACGCCACCCAGACCCCCGATGGCCAGCCCATCCGCGTCGGCAACCTGTCGGGGGTGCGCCCCGGCGGGCCGGACACCTTTATGAGCTATGACCTGCCCTGGGCCAACGCCTCCAACAGCCCCTTCCGCCTCTACAAGCACTGGGTCCACGAGGGCGGCATCGCCACGCCGCTGGTGGTGCAGTGGCCCGCGACGATTCGCCAGCCCGCCATCCTCCACGCCCCATGCCACATCATCGATCTGATGCCCACCTTCCTGGAGGCCGCGGGCGTCGCCCAACCCGCCGAATACGGCGGCCGCGCCGTCCAGCCGCTGGAGGGGGAGAGCCTCCTGCCCGCCTTGCGCGGCGAGCCCTGGCAGCGCGAGGGGGTGCTCTTTTGGGAGCACGAGGGCAACCTGGCCGTGCGCGACGGGGACTGGAAACTGGTGCGCAAATACCCGGGCGATTGGGAGCTCTACAACATGGCCGAGGACCGCACCGAGTTGCACGACCTTCGCGCCGCTGACCCCGGCCGCGCCGAGCGCATGATGCGCTGGTACGGCGAGTGGGCCGCGCGGATCGGCGTCCGCGATTGGCCGCTGGCGCCGCGGCGCTAGCTAGGGAGAGCGATGGAGACCGACCCGCAGGCCATCTGCGCGCAGCTCAATGCGCTGGCCGCCGACGCCTCGCTCCTCGCGCCGGGGAACCTGGCTGGCCGAGAAGAGGCCCTGGGGCTCGTGGAGTGGGCCGAGGCGCTGGTGCGCCTGCGCAAGTGGGAGGACCTCGCCGCCCTGCGCCGCCGGGCGGGGTCGCTGCGCCGCCAGCTCGCGCAGGTGGATCGGGCGCTCTTTGACCAGGTGCGCGCGGGGATCCGCTCCGGCGCGCTGCGGGGCGAAGCGCTCCGCGCCCGGCTCGACCCGTTCACGCGCTACCGCCGCGGCGAGCGCGGGCAGGTCCACGCAGGCTATGACGCGCTAGACCGGCTGGTGGAGGGGGTGTTGCGGTTGGGCCGCCCGCCCACGGCCCAGCGCGCCCTGGACCGGGAGATGATCCAACTGGAGCTGACCCCGGCCCGCGCCGTGCTCGAGCTGGTCGATAGCGTCCCCCTGGGGCCGGGCGACCTCTTTCTCGACCTGGGCTCCGGGCTGGGCCAGGTGACCATCCTGGTCCACTTGCTCACCGGGGCGCGGGCCCGCGGCATCGAGCGCGAGCCCGCCTATTGCCAGTTCGCCCGCGAGCGCGCCGCCGAGCTGCGGCTGAAGGGGGTCGAGTTTCTCAACCTCGACGCCAGGGCCGCCGACTATGGCGAGGCCAACGTGGCCTTCATGTTCGCGCCGTTCACGGGGAGCATCCTGCGCGAGGTGCTGGACCGGCTGGAGCGAGAGACGAGGGCTCGGCGGCTGGTGGTTTGCAGCTATGGCCCTTCCACCGCCACCGTCGCGGCGCAACCCTGGCTGCGCCCCCTGGGCCCCACCGCCGCCCACCCCTACGCCCTGGCCACGTTCGCGAGCGGAGAATCACTGGACGCAGATTCGTAGGATCAGGACGATCAGCCTCTTGATCCCCTCTATCCCGCGGTCTGCGTCCCATTTCCTGGAGATGAGCGATATGCCAACCGCAACCATCATCGAGCAATGGTCCGAGATCGAGCGGCCGCCCGCGCCCGAGCTCCAGCGCGTGACGCTGGACCCGGCTACCACCGCCCTCCTGGTGCTGGACATCCAATACGCCAACTGCACCATCGAGCGGCGGCCGCGCTGCGTGGCCAGCCTCCCGGCAGTGGAGCGGCTGTTGGCCGCCGCGCGCGCCGCTGGCGTGGCCGTGATCTATTCCCTGGTCCCCCATAGCGAGCCCAGCGACATCCGCGCCGAGGTGGCCCCGCTCGCCGGCGAGGCGGTGGTCCGCACCGGCGTGGACAAGTTCTTCCGCACCGAGCTGGAGGCGCTCCTCACGGCGCGGGGCATCCAGACCGTGGTCATCGTCGGCACCTCCGCCCATGGCGCGGTGCTGCACACCGCCACCGGCGCCGCGCTGCGCGGGCTGCGCGTGGTCGTGCCGGTGGACGGCATGTCCGCCGATCACCCCTTCGCCGAGCAGTACGTCGCCTGGCACTTGGTCAATGCGCCGGGCACGCGCCGCAGCGCCACCCTCACCCGGACGGACTGGATCGCGTTCAGCTCACGACCCGTATAGCGCCATCGCCCGATGCATCTTGTCCATGATCGCCACGTCGTAGGGGCAGCGCTCCTCGCAGAGCCCGCAGTCGGTGCAGGCCGAGGCCTTGACGGTGAACCCGGCATAGCCCTTGCGCAGCTCCTCCGTGACCCCCTTGCGCGCCCAATCGACGTGCTGGATGACCCAGGGGATCTCGATCTCTTGCGGGCACGGCATGCAGTGGAAGCAGAGCACGCACTGACCCTTGAGGATCTCTCGCAACCTGGCGGAGACGGGCCCGTACGCGCGCTCCTCATCGCTGGACTGCAAGTAGCCCAGCGTCGCCGCCCACTCCTCGACGCTCCTGGGCCCCGGCACCGCCGTCGAGACCATGGGCAGCGAAAAGACGTAGGACAGGCACTGGTTCGTGGTGATCCCCGTCGGCTGGTCATTGGCGCGCAGCAACATGCCGCCGTGATAGGCCTTCATCGCCACCAGCCCCACGCCTCGCTCGGCGCAAGCCCGGCGCAGCGCGATCTCGGCGGGCTCGTTGCGCCCCAACAGGTTGACGGGGAACATCAGCACGTCGATCTGGCCTCCCTCCACCGCCTTGAGCGCCACGTCCGGGACGTGCCCGCTCAAGCCGATAGCGTCGATGCGCCCCTGTTCCCGGTAGCGGATCAGCCGCTCCAGCGACCGCTGCGCCCAGCCGTCCCAGCCCTCCATGGTGTCCACCATGGTGATCAGGCCGACCTCCGCGTGCTCGCCCAGGTGCGCCAGGACGTTGTCAAAGCTCTTTTCGCTCTCGTCCGCGTCATGACATTCGGCCGAGTTCCAGTGCGCCGCCGCCACGATCTTGTCGCGGCGCGCGCCGTAGAGATCGCCAAAGGCCTCCCAGTACCCCGCATCCACGTACAGCAGGTCCATATAGCTGGCCCCCGCCTCGGCGGCCATGCCCAGCACCCGGTCCATCACCTGGCGGTCCCGCGGCAGGTGCTCCGTGCCCAGGCCAATGATCCCCACCTCGATGCCGGTCCTGCCCAGCCTACGCTGTTCCATGTTGCGCCTCCCCTTTGAACGATCATCGCCACGACGCCCATTATAGCCCCAGCGGCGTCAGCGGGCCAAATGCCCGTTTTGGGGCTCGAGGCGGTTTGTGCTATCATGCGCGACAGTCTGTTAACCGCCGGAGGGAACGACAATATGCTGCCAAGAGAACGGGTCATCGCCACGCTGGAGCACCGCGAGCCGGATCGCATCCCCTGGGGCGAACACTATGTCGACTATAACGTCTTTGAGGACATTCTGGGCCGCAAGACCTTGGTCCACGCCAAAATGGACGAGACGATCGCGCTCTGGGAAGGCCGCCGCGACGAGGTTGTGGCCGACTATAAGCGGGACATCCCCGACCTGCACCGCGCCCTGGAGATGGACATCGTCTGCGTGCCCGTGGTGCCGCGGGCAGGCGAGGACCCCGAGCCCATGGAAAAGGTGGATGACGAGACCTACCGCGACAAGAAGGGCAACCTCTATCGCGTCTCCATCGCCACCCACCGGCTGATGCCCTATTGGCGCAACCCCGAGGCCTACGTCGCGCCCACGGTGGAGAGCCTCCAGGCCGAGATCGACGCGGTGGACAGCGAGCCGCTGGAAGACCCCGACGATAGCAAGTGGGAGCTGGTCCGGCACGTCGTGCGCGAGATGAAGGGCACCCACTATATCGTGGCCTTTTCCCGCGACCTCTCCTTCCCCACCTTTGGCCCCAACGACACCGAAGAGTGGATGAACCTGCTGCTCTATCCCGACATCGCGCGCAAGGTCGCCGAGCTGGCGGGCAAGCGGATGGTGCGCCAGGTGGAGGTCTTTGCCAAGCTGGGCGTGGACGCCATCATGCCCCCCGGCGACCTGGGGAGCAGCACCAACATGCTGGCCAGCCCCAAGATCTATCGCGAGATGGTTCTGCCCTGGCATCGGGCGCACGTCGCCGAGGCCCACCGCCACGGGCTGATGGTGCTCAAGCACTGCTGCGGCCACGTCTGGCCCGTGGTCCAGGACCTCGCCGAGACCTACGACGCTTACGAGGGCATCCAGGCCAGCGGCGGCATGGACATCAAGCGGCTGAAGGAAGAGGTGGGCGCCAAGACCACCCTGTGGGGCGGCATCTGGCACGAGCACATCATCATGGGCACGCCGGAGGACATCCGCGCCGACGCCCGCCACGCCTTCCAGCACGCCGCGCCAGGCGGCGGCTATATCATGGGCTCCAGCCACTCGCTGGCCGTGGGCGCCAAGCGCGAGAACGTGCTCGAGATGAAACGCTGTCGCGACGAGTGGGGCGTGTATCCGATCCGGCCGGAGCGGTTTGTGTAAAGAGTTGGCGCCAACGTTTCCGATGAAAGTGCGAGACATTCGGACACGGATCGAACGGATTTCCACGGATGATCCCGACGTGCGCTGATCCTGATCCGTGTGCTCCGTGCGAATCCGTGTCCCGTTCCCGGGGGTACTCATATGGCAAATCGCTTCCACGGCATGGTCTCGCGCCAGCCGGCGCGGCGCTGGCAGGACGCTCTGCCCACCGGCAACGGCTCCGTCGGCGCCATGGTCTATGGCCACATCCGCAACGAGCTGATCCTGCTCAACCACGACCAGCTCTGGCTGCGCACGCCCAAGCCCACGGTCCCCGACGTCTCGGAGCACCTCCCCGCGCTGCGGGCGCTCCTGGATCAAGGCCGCTACGAGGAGGCGACGCTCTTCCTGGATGCCCGGCTGCGCGAGGCCGGCTATCCCCTGGGCCGCGTGGACCCTTACCACCCCGCCGGCGACCTGGCCATCGAGATGGACACCCAGGCGGCCTTCACCCGCTACCGCCGGGCGCTGGACTTTGCCACCGCCGAGGCCAGCGTCTCCTGGCGCGAGGGAGAGCGCGACTATTGCCGCGCCACCTTGGTCTCGCGCGCCGATGACGCGGTGGCGACGCGGATCGGCTGCTCCGAGCCCGGCGCGGTCTCGTGCAAACTGCAGTTGCTCGCCCACGGCGCCCACCTCGCCCCCGAGATGGGCGCCTGGCGGCAGGAGCACCCGGGCGGCGTCCCCATCGCCTTTGCGGCGAGCGCCGCTCTTGATGAGGCCTCGCCCGCCGACGGGTGGCTGACCCTCACCGGCACGTACAGCGACGGCGGCCAGTTCGGCGCCGTGGCGAGGGTGGCCGCCAAGGGCGGCGCCGCCCGCCTGGAAGGCGAGCGCATCGGGGTGGAGGGGGCCGACGAGGCCTTGGTGCTGGTCGGCCTCTTTGCCAACGAGCCAAGCGGCCCCGCGCTGGCGCGGCTCCGTGACAGGCTTGCCGCCCTCCCCGCCGATTACGACGCGCTCCTGGCGCGCCACGCCGCGCTGCACGCTCCGCTCTTTGCCCGGGCGATGCTGGACCTCGGCGCGCCGGAGGCCGAGGTTGCGCGCTGCAACGAGGAACTGCTGCTGGACGGCTACGACGGCGACGTGCCCGCCGCGCTCATCGAGCGGCTGATCGCCTATGGCCGCTACCTGTTGATCTGCTCGTCCGCGCCGGGGTCGCTGCCCGCCAACCTGCAGGGCGTCTGGAACGGCGACTATAACCCGGCCTGGGCCTCGGACTATCACAACGACGAGAACATCCAGATGAACTACTGGGCGGCGCTGCCGGGCAACCTGGCCGAGACAGCGCTGCCTTACTTTGACTATTATGACGAGTTTCTTGAGGACAATCGCATCAACGCCCGGCGACTCTACGGCTGCCGCGGCATCCTCGTCCCCATCTCGCAGAGCACCCACGGCCTGCTCCACTATGGCCCCTGGCTGAACTGGACGGCGGGCGCGGGCTGGCGGAGAAGGCCGCGCAAAAGGGCCACACGGTGCCCGGTGTACAGAAGAAGCTGTCCCTC
>ENA-UOUL01000176-UOUL01000176.1-bioreactor-metagenome-genome-assembly--contig:-NODE-176-length-107325-cov-24.467431_pt1 | contig 107325 bp, 112 predicted proteins | sample MGYA00249838_ERZ747220 | MGnify/ENA primary metagenome ERZ747220 (study PRJEB28778, sample SAMN05720191) | bioreactor metagenome | isolation source: Anaerobic biogas reactor | place... | reverse complement strand
GAACGCGTACAGGACGAGCAGGGCCGCGGGGAGTTCCGGGTAGATCAGGTTGGCGTAGAAGATCACCGGCGGGGTGAGGACGACCGCCGCCATGGCCAGCAGAGGGGGGACGAGCGGCACGCAGCCGGGTCGGTCCAAAGAGGCCCGGCCACCGACCAGGTCGACGCAGAGGAGCCAGGTGTTGACGGCGAGGAGGGCGGCGAGGAGGTTCATAAAGAGGAGAACCGCCGCCCGTGGCGAAACACCGAGGCGCACGGCGAGGGCGTAGACCGGCGCGATGAGGATCGGAAGGCCGGGGGTGTGGATGGAGTAGATCTCCCTTCGTTCCCAGTCCTTCCGGGCGCCGTGCCCCTCGCACCGCGGCACGCCGAAGAAGCGGCCGTGCTCCTCGGTTCGGTTGTTGAAGAGATTGAAATCCCGGTCGAACGCGACGCTGTGCGCGAGGAGGAGGTACGACGGCTCGTCGCCGGTGAGGAACCGCGCCTGCCCGGGCCCCTCCGCGCCGAACGACACCAACCGCATCCTGGCAAGGGAGAAGATCGCCAACGAGACGGCGAATACGCCGACGGCGGCGAGACGGAGGCGCGGCGCCATTCCTGATCCCTCCCGGGTGCCCGGCCGGCACACAGGGAACCCCGCGCGGCGTGGGGGCGCGCCGTCCGCCATTCCCGCCTCGACGGAAGCGGGCGTCAACGGCGGGTGCGGTCCGGCCCGTCCGTGCGAGCGGGATTTTACCATACTAGGCGACGCGCCCGGATGGTAGAATTGCCCCCGATGGAACTTGTCCGACGGGACTGTCGCCATATGCGGTGGGACCGGCCATGTGCGCCGCATAAGGCCGAGGGTGCGCGCTGCCGCGGGTGCGGCCACTACGATCCGGTGGGGAAGCGGATCCTCGTCATCAAGCTCGACGCGCTGGGCGACGTGCTGCGGACCACCTGCATCCTCCCCGCCCTGCGAACAATCCATCCCTCGGCGCAGGTCACATGGATAACCCTCCCCGCCGCGATGCCGCTGCTCGAGCATAACCCGTTCATAGACCGGGTGATCCCGTACGGCGCCGAGGCGCTCGCGATGTTGCGCGTCGAGCGGTTCGACATCTCACTCTGTCTCGACGCGGCCCCGCGGAGCGCCGCGCTCGGGAGCCTCGCGCGGGCGGGGGAGAAGCGCGGGTTCCGCCTCGACGCCAGGGGCAGGGTGGCGCCGATCGGCGCGGAGGCCCGCGCCTGGCTCATGATGGGGCTCTTCGACGACGCGAAGAAGGCCAACCGCCGCCCCTATCAGGAGATCGTGATGGGGATCAGCGGCCTCGCCGGGTTGCGCCAGGAGATCGTCGTGGCGCTCTCCGACGAGGAGAGGGAATTCGCCCGCCGTTTCGCCGCTCGGAAGGGACTCGCGCCCGGCGGGCGGGGGCGCGCGATCGTCGGCGTCAACACGGGGAGCGGGAGCCGCTGGCCGATGAAGCAGTGGCCGGCGGCCCTCTGCGCGGACCTGGTGCGGCGGCTCGCCGGGCTTCGCGGGACGCGGGTGCTCCTGTTCGGCGGGGAGGAGGAGAAGGCGAGGAACGCCGCGATACGGAACGCCGCGGGGGCGGCGCTGGTCGACACCGGGTGCGGCAACAGCCTCCGGGAGTTCATCGCGCTCGTCGGACTCTGCGACCTTCTCGTCTCGAGCGACAGTCTCGGGCTCCACGTCGCCCTCGGTTTCGGCAAGAAGGTCGTGGGGCTTTTCGGGCCGACCTCCTCCGCGGAGATCGACGTCTATGGGCGCGGGGTGAAGATCGTTTCAGACGCGGACTGCGCCTGCTGCTATCTCCGCGCGTGCGAACGCCGTCCTTCCTGCATGGCGCGGATCTCCCCCTCGGCCGTCTTCGAAGCGGTTCAAGGTCTTCTGAACCGGTGACCGCGGCGCCGCGCAGGCGGGCTGGAGAGCGCTGCCGATGAAGACGATGGCGTTGATCCCCACGTACAACGAGGCCTCCTCGATCCTCCCCCTGGTACGCGAGATCGTCGAGCAGGCAAGGGATATCGAGGTGCTGGTCGTGGACGACAACTCGCCCGACGGCACCTGGCGGCTCGTGGAGGAGGAGGCCCGGGCCGTCCCGCGCGTGCACCTCCTGCGCAGGCGCGACAGGCGCGGGCGGGGGCTCGCGGGCGCCGAGGGGTTCCGTCGGGCGCTTGAGGAGCGGGCGGACCGGATCGTGGAGATGGACGGGGACGGCTCGCACGACCCCGCGTTCATTCCCGACCTCCTGCGCGCGGCCGGGTCGGCGGGACTGGTGATCGGGTCGCGATACGTTCCCGGGGGGAGGGAGGAGGGGAGGAGCCGCTTCCGGAGGGCAATGAGCGCGCTCGCCCGGCGCTATCTGCGAACCGTGCTCGGCGTGCGGGTGAAGGACCCGACCTCGGGGTTCAGATGCTACACCCGGGAGACGCTCGCGGCCATCACCGCCGAGCCGCTCCGGGCGCGCGACCCGTTCATCATCGCGGAGACGCTCTACCGGTGCGCGCGCAGCGGCATCCGGATCGTCGAGGTGCCGATCGTGTTTCGCGACCGCAGAGCCGGGCAGTCGAAACTCCGGGCCGGGACGCCGCTGCGCTACCTCGTCTCGGCGATACGGCTCAGGGCCTCGGGGTTCGGCCCTCGGGACAGGGGGATCGCATGAGGCGCGGGGAACGGCCGGTCGTCGTGGGGGTCGTCGGGGCGTCGCGCCCGGATCGGCGGGCCGCGCGAAACGCATACGAGGTGGGGCGGCTCGTCGCGCGGCGGGGGGCGGCGCTCATCTGCGGGGGGCTCGGCGGCGTGATGGCGGAGGCCGCGCGCGGCGCCCGCGAGGAGGGAGGCCTCACCATCGGCGTGCTCCCGGGGGACGACCGAAGCCGGGCCAACCCCCACATCTCCGTCCCGATCGTGACCGGGATGGGCTACGCGCGGAACATCGTGATCGTGCGCTCCGCGCATGCGATCATCGCCATCGGGGGCTCCTACGGCACGCTCTCGGAGATCGCCTACGCCTTGAATCTCGGCGTCCCGATCGTCGGGCTCGGGACGTGGGAGATCGGGAGCATCGACCGGGGCGGGGCCGGGTTCCCCACGGCGGAGACGCCGGAGGAGGCGGTGGAGAAGGCGTTCGCGGGGATCTGATGCGATGTCAAACGAACTGATCGGGCTGTCGATGCGCCGCGTGGTCCCGGCGGGCGGCGGTTACGCGGTCTTCCTCCGGGGCAATGAGAAGACCTTCGTGATCTATGTCGACGGGGAGGTGGGGGCCGCCATCTCCCTCTACAGGGCGGGCGCCCCGCGTTCCCGTCCGCTCACGCACGATCTCCTGCTCAGCATCCTCAAGGGGCTCGAGATAGACGTCGAGAAGGTGGTGATCAACGACCTCAGGGACAACACCTTCTTCGCGCGCCTGTTCCTGCAGGACAACGGGGCCTCGGGGAAGAGGATATTCGAGATCGACGCGCGGCCGAGCGACTGCCTCGCCGTCGCCCTGCTCAGCGGAGCGAGGATCTACGCGGCGCCGCATGTCCTCGAGGCGGCGGGGGACGCACCCGAGCCGCCCGCGGAGGGGGGCGGCTGAAGAGGGTCAGGGGGGCGTCTTCGCCCCTCCGCGGTTCCGCCTCGCCAGGGCGCTGAAGACGCAGCCGCAGTAGTTCTGCCGGTAGATCCCGAGGGCCCGGCTCATCCGGCAGCTCTCCCCGTACCCGTCCCCCTTCTTGAAGTCCGCATCGAGGAATTCGACGCCGTGCAGCGCCCCGGCTTCCCGGCCCAGCCGGTTGACGAGGGCGGCGTTCTTGTGGGGGCTTACGGTGAGCGTGGTCCCGAACCGCTCGAAACCGCGTGCCGCCGCGGCGCGGGCCGTCTCCTCGAGCCGCATGCGGATGCAGCGGGCGCACCGCGCCCCCCCCTCAGGCTCCCGATCGAGTTTCTTGACGATGTCGAACCAGTCGCGGGGGCGGTACGGGGGGACGATGAGCGGCAGCGACGAGTCGCGGCAGTGGCGGGAGGCCTCGGCGAGCCGCCGCGCGTGTTCCGCGGGGGGGTGGATGTTCGGATTGAAGAAGTAGCCGGTCACGGCGTGGCCGACGGAGAGGACCCTGATGACATGCGTCGAGCAGGGGGCGCAGCAGATATGGAGGAGCAGCCGCGTCGCGGGCACGTGTGTTGCCTCCGTTCCGGCAGTATAGTCCATTCCGGCGCCGACCGGAACCGCTCCGGGGCCGCGGCGGCGAAAGCGCATTCGCAATTCTATGCACCGCAATAGGATGTGATATATTTCATTTTGGCGCCTGAAGCGCGCCGCATTGTGCCCGGGTTGGTATATAATATACCCCTTCGACTCTGTCATCGGTCTGTTCCATGCAAAGAATCCTCATCACCGGCGCAAGCGGTTTTCTCGGCTGGAACCTCGCGCGGAGTCTCTCGGGGACGTGCGAGCTATGGGGCACCTTCGCCTCCCATCCGGTCGATATCCCGGGGTGCCTGATGGAGCGGCTCGATCTGGAAGGAGCCGGCGATCTCACGGCCCTCGTGCGGCGCGTCCGGCCCGCCGCGGTGCTGCACGCCGCGGCGCTCGTCGACGTGGATCTTTGTGAGCGGGAGCCTGCGCGGGCGCGCAGGCTGAACGTGGAGGCGGTGGGGCGTATCGCGGAGGCAGCGGCGGAGATAGGCGCACGGCTCGTCTACTTCTCCTCGGATATGGTCTTCGACGGGACGAAGGGGATGTACACCGAGGAGGACGAGCCGTCCCCGATAAGCGTCTACGGGGAGACGAAGCTCGAGGGGGAACGGCTGGCGCTGCGGACCGCCTCCTCGAACGTCGTCGCGCGCCTGTCGCTTATGTACGGAGCGGGCCCCGCGCCGCACAGCTCCTTCCTCGGCTGGATGCGGGGCCGCCTCGAAAAGGGCGAGACGGTGAACCTCTTCACCGACCAGTACCGGACCCCGCTCTATGTCCGCGATGCGTGCCGCGCAATCGGGCGGATCCTCGCGAGGCCGGAGGCCCGCGGGGTGTACCATCTCGCGGGGCCGGAGCGGATGAACCGGTACGAGCTCGGACGGCTCGCGGCGGCGGTCTTCGGCTTCCCCGAGCGGCTTCTCAACCCGGTGCGGATGGACGAGATGCAGGGGCTTATGCCGAGGCCGAAAGACAACTCGATGGACAACCGGAAGGCGGCGCGGGAACTCGGCATGCAGTTCACGAAGGCGGCGGACGGTCTTGGGGCGGTGGCCCGGGAGGCGGCTGGATGAGGCGGTATTTGCCGCGGAGGCTCGTGCCGATACTGATGTACCACCGCATGGGGAGCATCGGCCGCCCGTCGCGCTCCTGGCTCGAACCGGACCTCTTCGAGGAGGGGCTCGACCGATTGAAGAGGGGCGGATTCGCGGTGCTGGATCTGGCCGCGCTTGCGGAGAGGATCCGCCTGGGGGAGCGGATGCCGCGCCGCGCGGTCGCGCTCACCTTCGACGACGGGTGGCTCGACACCTACGCCGCGGCCCTCCCGATCCTCGTCCGCTTCAGGGTTCCGGCGACGGTCTTCCTCGTCTCCGGGCGGATCGGGCTGCGGGAGTATGTCGGGTGGGGCGAGATACGGGAGATGCGCAGCTGCGGGATCACGTTCGGTGCGCACACCGTGAGCCATCCGCGCCTGACCGAGATCCCCCCGGAGCAGGCGCGAGGCGAGATCGAGGATAGCAAGAAGCAACTCGAGGACGGACTGGGCGAGGAGGTCCCGACCTTCTGCTACCCGTACGGATTCTTCAACCGGGGCGTGCGCGATATGGTGCAGGCGGCAGGGTTCCGCGCGGCGTGCTGCAACACGCCCGGGCGGGGGTGGCCCGACGGCGATCCGTTCGCCCTCAAGCGCGTCTCGGTGACCTACCGGATGCGGGGCCGCGCCGCCTGGGCGGCCGCCATGTCGGGGTACTACGTTTTTTTCAAGGAGCTGCGGCGGGGGGACAAGGGGTACCTTCGATCTTCCCTCGGTCGCCGGGTCGGCGCGGCTGACCGCGCACACGGTTGCACGGAGCGGCTATGACGGCCAGGAGAACGCATATCTCGCTCAAGGAGATCCGGCGCTACGAGCTGCTCAACACCCGCGTCTGCGACCTGCCGCTGAAGATCGAGGGGCCGCTGCGGGACTGCATCCTCGCGCACTACCGGGAGCTCCAGGCGCGAAAGATACGGTTCAGGCCCCGTTTCTACCTCGGGGCCGAGATCGAGGACGGGTGGGGATGCGTGGACGGCACGATCTGCATCGAGGTGCCGTTCTACCTCGGGAACCCGGAGCTCATGGCGCTGCACAAGGAGTACTACGGTGAGGTGGAGGGGGAGGCGGAGATACTGAAGATCCTCCGCCACGAGACCGGCCATGCGATCAACTACGCCTTTCGGCTCCACGAGCGCAAGGATTGGCAGGGGATCTTCGGCGACTTCACGAAACGGTACCCGAAATGCTACCGTACGAAGCCGTGGAGCAAGAAGCACGTGCAGCACCTCGATTCCTTCTACGCGCAGCGCCACCCCGACGAGGACTGGGCGGAGTCGTTCGCCGTCTGGCTCACGCCGGGGGTCAACTGGCGCCGGTGCTACAAAGGCTGGGACGCGATCGAGAAGCTGATCTACGTCGATATCATCATGAAGCAGATCGGCGGCGTCTGCCCCGCCGCGCGCCGCATCGCCTACGACGCCCCCGCCCGGAAGGAGCGGCGCACCCTCGCGGAGTTGTACGACGTGGAGGCGGTGACCGCGCTGGGCGAGCAGGAGATGGAGGACTACATCAAGGATCTCGGACAGATCTTCCTCCGGCGGGTGCGCCGCAGGGAGTACCACGTTGCCGCCGCCGACTTCCTCACCCGGTACCGGGAGGCGATCATCTCCGGGGTGGCCCGGTGGATACTGCACTCGAACAAGAACTCGGTGCGCAAGATCATCCGCCGCATGAAGGCGGTCTGCCGGCACTACGGGCTCGTGATGATCCGGTCGGAGGGGGCCGAGAAGCTCGCCGAGGTCACCGCGCTGGTGACATGGTACGTCATCAACGACATCTACGATTTGGATTAGTAGACGTTGTATGCAACCGGCTGCTGTCGTTGATGTTGCGCATTAATTCGTCCCTCTTCCCGCCCTTCTCGGCGCTCCACGTGTTCCTGGTTGAGGGCGTCCGCCTATGATCCCGATTCGGCCGCGGAAGTCATCGTCTCCGGCAGGATCCGGATTGGCCCTGAATAGCCTCTCCTCATCCGCGTCGGAATCGCAAAGGTAGGAGATGTATCCCGCCATCCGTTGCGCGGCATCGGCGCCGAAACGCTCCCATATCGGGGCTTCCACGGTCACGGGGTCCGGGATGCCGAGGCAGTGCAGCCGCGCGCTGCTGTACGGGTATTCCCATGCGTGCGCTACATAGTGCGCGCGCACCGGGTTCCTCTCGATGTACCTGGCACACGCCAGCAGGTAGCGTTCAATCTGGATTGGCTGAAGACCGAACCGGCCCTGCCAAAGAAGGCCCGAGGTTTGGTAGACCCTGTGGTGGTAATGCGTGTAGGCCCGGTCGAGGCCGGCCATAAAAGACGAGATCCTCCGTGGATCGGCGATCTCCAGGAGCAGATGGAAGTGCGTTCGCATCAGAACCCAGTGGTAGATGCTGAGTAGGGAGGATTCCGTGTATCGGCGAAGCAGACCTATGAAATAGGCGTAATCCTCCCCTGCACGGAACAGCGGGGCGCGGTTGTTCGTGCGGTTGTACGCGTGGAAGACAAGTGAACCGGTAAGCTGATGCCTTCTGGCTCGCGGTGGCATAGTTTCACCTCCCATCAGATTAGTCGCGAAATGAGAAAAAAGATTACAGGAGAAATTGAGACGGGGATAAATAGTTCGCAACACTCAGCGGCGGAGTATATTGGATACAACGTCCGCGTCACGGTTCTTATAAGTTGCCGGCTGAGGCGGAATGCTCGCCGTGGGTGGGACGGGGGGGGACGAATTATTGTGTAACTACAAGTGGCGGAAGTTGTTGCATACAACGTCTACGACTGTATGGCGACGAGGCCGGCGCGGCCGGGCAGTTCGCCCATCTCGAGCGCGCAGCGGGGGATCGTTTCCGGCCGGCCGAGCGCCTCGTCGGCGATTTCGCCCAGCATCGAGAAACAGACCCCGCGCCGCGCGAGTTCGCCGAGGAGCCGGTCGAACCAGCCCGCCCAGCCCATCCCCTCCGCCTCGGCGTGCACGGTGAGGACGTGCCTCCCCCGCGCCGAGATGCGATCGAGGTACAGGCGCGAGAGGTCATCCGGGCTCGCGCAGGCCCCCGATCCGAGAAGTTCGTCGAGTGTCGGGAGGGTGGTCGGCACCTGGAGGTGCGTCGCGGGGTAGCCGCCCATCGAGGGGAAAAACGGGCCCGTCCCGCGGCTGTCGCTGTGGTAGCGCATGCCGGTCTCGTCCTGCGCCTCGAGCTGGCGCGGCGAGCAGCTCCATCCGGGCGCGGCCGAGCAGTCGGCGTCGCGCCCGACGATCTCGCGGAAGACTGCGCACGCCGCCCCGAACTCCGCGCGCGTCTCCTCCGGCCCCATACGCGGGATCCGGTCGTGCCAGCGGACGTGGTCGTGGCCGTGGATGCCGACCTCGTGTTTCGCATCGAGAAGGTCCCTGATATGGCCCGGGAACGACCGGGCAATTTGCCGGGCGGGGAGGAGTGTGCCGGAGAGGGCCGTGCGGAGGCCGTACATCCCGACGGCGTTCGAGCGGAGCATCTTCTTCAAAAAACCCCGGCGGGTGAAGAAGCGCAGGACCGCCCTGCCGGAGTTGTCCGGGCCCATGGCGATGAAGAACGACGCGCGGACGCCGCGCCCGGCGAGGAGGTCGGCGAGGCGGGGGACCCCCTCCGCCATACCGCGATAGGTGTCGACGTCGATCTTGAGTGAAAGGACGCACAGCTTGGCGTGCATGGGCATATCGCGGCACCCCTCCGTGCCGCCTCAGGACGGCTTCCGCAACAGGACGCAGATCTCCTCACCGATGAGATAACGTTCGCCGAGATCCCCGCGCGTCTCCATCTCGATGCCCAGATCGATCGCGCGGATCGCCTGGACGAAGATCCGCTCGTTGAGCGGGGGAGGCGGGGGGGGCGGGGGCTCTTTCCGGACGAGCCAGCGATCCGCGAACGCGTCGAGCCGGCCGAGGAACGGGAGCGCGAAGCGCCGCACGGAGGCGCGGGGAGGCGTCCTCCCGGGATCGAACACCGCTTTCTCCCAGAGGAAGAAGGCCAGCTTGCACAGGGCGTTGCCGACGATCCGCGCGCGCACCACCTCGTAGCCGCCGAAGAGGGCCTCGATCTCGTCGATGGTGTAGCCGAAGCGCACGTGGCCAGCGTCCCGCATCCACCTCGCCAGATCCTCCCGTTCCGCCGGGCTGAGCTGGGAGGGGTCGTAGTCGTGCGCCTTGAAGGGGGCATTGACGTGCACGTATCCACCGGGGGCGAGGGAGGCGTCGATATTCGCCGCGAGACGCGCGTCGTCGGCAACGTGTTCCAGGACGTCCGAAACGATGACGCAGTCGAACAGCCCGAGATCGAGAGGGAGGGTCAGGTCCCGCCGCAGAAACCGCGCATTCTCGAGGCCATGCTTTCGCGCGAGGGATTCCGCGCGGGTCACGGCGTTCTCCGACAGGTCGATGCCGGTCACCTGTGTGCGCGGGTGGTGTCTGGCGAGGTAGATGCTCTTCGGCGCCCCCCACCCGCAGCCGGCGTCGAGGAGGGTTTCGGGGGCCGGGCGCACGAGCTCGAAATCGGAGAGAAAGCGCCGCAGGCGATAGTAGCCGGGAATATCCCGGCCGCCGGAGAACAGCTCGTAGAGGAACCGCTCGATGTCGGTCGGCTTCATAGAGGCAACAGCGACCGCATCGGGCCTGCGGGGTGCGCGCAAGGCCCGCGTTCGCGGGAGCCGTTCCGGGGCGCGGCTACTGCGCCAGGTCCCGGAACCACTCCCAGGTCCGGCGGACGCCCTCCTCGAGCGGGGTGGTGGCCACCACGCCGAGGATCCGCTTCATCTTCTCGACCCTGGGGACGCGGCGCTGGATATCCTCGTAGCTCTCACCGTAGATCGACTCCTTCGGGACGAGCTTGATCTTCGACTTCGCCCCGGAGACCTTGATCATCAGCTCCGCGAGGTCCCTGATGGAGGTTTCGACGTTGGTGCCGATGTTGAAGATCTCCCCCTCCGCCTCGGGTTTGAGGCCCGCGGCGACGGTTGCTCGGATGGCGTCGTCGACGTAGGTGAAGCAGCGGGTCTGGCTGCCGTCGCCGATGACCGTGACCGGCTCGTTGCGGAGGAGCTGGCCGATGAAGATGGTGAGGACGCGTCCCACGTCGATCTTGTCCAGGCGCGGGCCGTAGACGTTGAAGTAGCGGACGATCACCACGGGCAGCCCCATCTTCCGGTAGGCGTGGCAGAAATGCTCGCCGACCCCCTTGGAGGTCGAGTAGCACCAGCGGTCGATGCGGGTCGAGCCGAGCACCCGGTCGTCGTCCTCGTCCCACGGGACCTTGGGGTTGCGACCGTAGACCTCGGAGGTGGAGGTGAAGACAACCTTCTTGTTGTGCTTGTGGGCGAGGCGCAGCACGTTCTGCGTCCCGTTGATGTTGACATTGAGGACCGCGTACGGATCCGCGACATAATGCTCGACGCCCACGACCGCCGCCATATGGTAGACGAGGTCGCATTTGATGATGAGCGACTCGAGCATCTCGAGGTTGAAGACGGTGTCGTGGACGTAGTGGAACTTCGGGTGGGAAAGCACGTGCTTGATCTTGAAGGTGGAGCCGGTGTCGAGGATGAAGACCTCGTGGCCGTCCTTGAGAAACGCGTCGGTGAGGTGCGAGCCGAGAAAGCCCGCGCCGCCGGTGATGAGCACTCTCATTGCACTCTCCTTGTGGTGGTCCCCGCCGCCCGCGCACAGAGGCGCGGGGCGCGCAACAATAAGTTTACCCCAATACGGTCCCCGGGGAAACCCCAATCGTTCGGGCGACGGATCCGCCCTCCGCCGTCTCCCCCCCCTCCCGCTGCGCGCGGGTGACGCGGAGGATCCCACGCCCGGTTGCGATCTCGAGGGCGCCCGGGACGCGCGAGGGGAGGACGGTCCCCGGCGCGGCGCCGCCGGTCGGGGCCGTTTCGTCCGGTTCGGCCCACCAGACGATGAGCGTTCCGCCCGCATACGGGCTGAACGCGCCGGGGTAGGGGCGGGTGACGGCGCGTACGAGGTTGTAGATCTCCGTCGCGGGCTTGGACCAGTCTATCAGCCCGTCCTTTCGCGACCTACCTCCGAAGTATGAGGCGAGGCGCTGGTCCTGCGGGGTCTCCGGGAAGCGGCCCTGGAGCATCAGCGGCCATGTCTCGCGCATCAGATCCGCGGCTGCGGCGGTCATCCGGTCGAAAAGCGTTCGGGCGCTGTCGGAGAACTCTATCGGCACCCGCCGTTGGGCGACGATGGCGCCCCGGTCGGGCTTGAGCTCCATCCGGTGGAGCGTCACGCCGGTCTCGGTCTCGCCGCGGACGAGGACCCAGTTGACCGGGCAGCGGCCGCGGTAGCGGGGGAGAAGCGAGCCGTGCAGGTTGAACGCGCCGACGCGGGGGATGTCGAGGAGCTCCTGTTTGACCATCTGGCGGAAGTAGAAGGAGAAGATGATGTCGGGGCCGATGCGGCGCACCTTCTCCACGATCTCCGGCGCGTTCACGTCGGCCGGCTCGAGGACGGGGAGGCCGCGTTCGCGGGCGAGATCGCGGACGGAGCGGAACCAGATGGTCTCGTTCGGGCTGTCGGCGTGCGTCAGCACCAGACGCAGATCCGCTCCGGCGTCCAGCAGTTCCTTCAGGCAGACATACCCGATGTCGTGGTACCCCAGTACGACGAGCTTCATCTTCCTCCGCGCTCGGGGTCAGATCCTTGATTAGTATACTACGGCACGGCGGCCGGAATGTGCGTCTATTCCCCCCCTTCGCCACAATACTAATAAATAAGGACCTGACCCCATCAGCGGTTGGATATCAGGACGAGATCGAATTTCTTGTACCGGTACTTCTCCGGCGCCATCGAGTGCGGGGGGAGCGTTCCACCCCGGGCCGCGTATTCTCCGGTGTCCAGAAGGCAGAAGACCGGCTCGGGGGAGGAGAGGTAGGCGGAGAGACGTTCCGCGTCGCCGTGCTCCGTGGCGCCGAGATACTCCACGACGCGCCCCGTGAAGAAGCCGAGCGCCAGTCGCCTGCTGAAGAGACCGTAGGTGGCGAGCCGCGCCTCCCCCACCGCCGGGGCGACCGATTCCGCGAGCCGCCGGTGATCGGCGCGCCGCGCGTCGCGCAGCGGAAGGCTCGCGACGAAGAGGGCCCACCCCGCCGCGAAGGCGACCACGATCGCCGCGAACGCCGCGGGCATCCTCCGCGAGGCGTCGAGGCGCCACAAGGCGACCGCGGCGGCCGCGGGAGCCGCGGCGGCGGCGAGCGACCTCCAGGGGAAACGGGGGAAGAGGAAGAAGGCCGCGACCGGGATCCCGACCGCCGTCGCGCACGAGAGGACGCCGATGGCGGCGGGGATGATCCGCCGCAGGCGGGGGGCGGGGGCGGCGATGAGCCGGTCCCAGTAGTCGCCCACGAGCAGCGCCGCGGCCGGGTAGAGCGGGAGCGCGTAGCGGGAATGCTTGCCGCTGCTCAGGGTGAGGAAGGCGAAGACGGCCAGAAACCACGCCGCGGGGAATCGCCGGTCGCGCGCGGGGGGCGGCGCCCACGGGACGAGGAGGAGAAAGACGCTCCACGGGAGGAAATGACCCGCGATCTCGGGCAGGTAGAACCAGAACGGCTCGGGCTTGTCGAAGCCGGTGGTGAGCCGGAGGAGGTTCTCCTTGACGACGTACATCTCCCAGAAGAACGCCCGCCCGTCGGGCCCGATGCGGACGAGGTACGGGAGGTACCATGCCGCCTGCAGCGCGGCGACGATGACGACGCCCCACGGCAGGCGCATCCGCCGGACGAGGCGGAGGCGCCGCGCCCACGCCAGGTAGGCGAGGAACACGATCGCGGGAAAGCCGAGGCCGAGCGGGCCCTTGGTGAGCGCGGCGAGTCCCGCCGCCGCATAGGCGAGGAGGAACGGGCCCGCGCGCCTCCCGTCCTCCCGTTCGCCCAGGTACAGGAAGAAGAGGGTTAGGGTCGTGAAGAAGCTGAACGTCATGTCCACCATGCAGGTCCTCGCCTCCCAGGCGAAGGCGTAGCCGGTGCACAGGACGAACCCCGCGAGGATCCCCGCCCGCGCCCCGAAGAGCCGGCGGCCGAGCGATGCGGTAAGGGCGACGCAGCCCGTCGCCGCGAGCGCGGACGGCAGGCGCGCGACGAACGGGGTGAGCCCCCCGAAGAGCTTCGCGGCGCCGGCGACGAGCCATATGAAGAGGATCGGCTTCTCGGTGAAGATGACGCCGTTGAAGCGGGGGACGACCCAGTCCCCGGAGCGGAGCATCTCCCACGCGATCTCGACGTACCAGAGGGTGTCCTTGTTCTCGAAGTCGCGCGCGCCGAGACGGAAGAGGAGGACGAAGGCGGCGGTGGCCGCGAGGAGGAACGGAAAAATCCGCGTGCGCGGGGCCGGCGTTGGGTCGTTCATCGGGCACATTCCGGAAGCGGCGCGACCCTCACGGGCTGGTCCGCTTGATCACGTAGCGCGGTCGGTTCCGGACCTCGGCGTAGATCCGGCCGATATACTCCCCGATCAGCCCCATGGCGAGGAGCTGGATGCCGACGAAGACGAACAGCACGGCGAAGAGGGTGAAGACCCCCTCGACCTCCGGGCCGGTGACGAGGCGCCTGACAAACAGGAAGATGCCGAAGAACATCCCGAGGAGCGCGATGAGGATCCCGAGCCCGCTGATGAGCTGGATCGGGAAGAGGGAGAAGCCGGTCACCAGATCAAAATTCAGTTTGAGCAGGCGCGCCAGGGTGTACTTGGAGCGGCCCTTCTTCCGCTCCTCGTGGGCGACGCCGATCTCGGTGACGGAGCTGGCGAATGAGTTGGCGAGCGTGGGGATGAAACTCGAGACCTCGTTGCAGCGCAGGATCTGGTCCACCACGACGCGCCGGTAGGCCCGAAGCATGCAGCCGTAATCCCTGAGGTAGACGCCGGTGGCGCGCTGGACGAAACGGTTCACGACCCACGACGGGATCTTCCTGAGGGGGGAGTCGCGCCGGTCCATCCGGAGGCCACCCACGATGTCGAACCCCTCTTCCATCTTGGAGACCAGCTTCGGTATCTCCTCGGGGGGGTTCTGGAGGTCGGCATCCATCGTGACGACGATCTCCCCCCTGGAGTGTTCGAGGCCGGCGAAGACGGCGGCGTGCTGCCCGTAGTTCCGGTTGAATTCGACGAGGCGCACGCGCGGGTCTCGGCGGGCGATCTCCGAGAGCAGGGCGGCGGAACGGTCGCGGCTCCCGTCGTCGACGAAGACGGCCTCGTAGCGCCTGCCGAGCGTCTCGAGCGCGTCCGTGAGGCGCCGGTACAGTACGGGGATGTTCTCTTCCTCGTTGAAGACCGGTATGACGACGGAGAGGTCGACGGGCGGAGAGGCGGGGGCCCCGGGATTCAAACTGTCGGACGCGGAACTCATTTCAGGTGCCTCGCGGCGATCTCCTTCGCCGCCGCGGCGGCGTCGTCGACGTCCGCCTCGCGCATTTTCGGATACAGCGGGAGGGAGAAGATGCGGTCGGAGACGAACTCGGTCTTCGGCAGGGTGCCGCGGCGGCAGCCGAACGCCTTCAGATAATACGGCTGGAGATGCACCGCGGGGAAATGCAGGCCGATGCCGATGTTGGCCTCGAGCATCGCCCCCATGAACCGGTCCCGGTCGATCGTGAGGCGGTCGATGTCGACGAGCACCACGAACAGATGCCAGCAGTGGCGGATCCCCTCCTCGAGGGGCGTGACGGGGAGCAGGATGCCCGGGGCCCCCGCGAGCAGGGCACGGTAGCGCGCCGCGAGGCGCGTCCGGATTTCGATGAACCCGTCGAGCTTCTTCAACTGGTGGATGCCGAGGGCCGCCTGGAGATCGGTAAGGTTGTACTTGAAGCCGGGGAAGTGGATCTCGTACTGGGGGATCTCCTTGCCGCCGTAGCGCTTCCATGCGTCCTTCTGGATGCCGTGGAACTTCAGGAGCCGCACCTTCTCCGCGAGGGCCGGGTCGTCGGTGACGAGCATCCCCCCCTCGCCGGTGGTGATGTTCTTGATCGGGTGGAAGGAGAAGACCGTCATCGCGCCGAGCGACCCTATCCGCCGCCCCCGGTATTCGGTGCCGATGGCGTGCGCGGCGTCCTCGATGACGACGAGGTTGCGGCGGCGGGCGATCTCGAGGATCCGTTCCATGTCGCACGGGTAGCCGGCGAAGTGGACCGGGATGACGGCCTTCGTGCGCGGGGTGACGGCGGCCTCGATGCAGGCGGGGTCGATGTTCAGGTCGTCGCGGATCTCCACGAAGACCGGCGTCGCGCCGACGAGGGCGACGACGTTCGCCGTCGCGGCGAAGGTCATCGAGGTGGTGATCACCTCGTCGCCGGGACCGACGCCCGCGGCGAGGAGGGCGAGGTGGAGGCCGGCGGTTGCCGAGCTGAGGGCGACGGCGTGTTTGGCGCCGACGTATTCGCAGACGTCCTGTTCGAACCGGGCGCATTTCGGGCCGGTGGTGATCCAGCCGGACCGCATCGAGTGGAGGATCTCCGCGATCTCCTCATCCCCCAGCGAGGGACGCGAGAATGCCAGCATCTCCTTGCGGCGTGTCATCGGCGTCATCGGCACATTCCTCCCAAACGGGCATTATAGGGCCTCCGCGACCGGGGCGCAAGGGCGGATGCCGGCCAAGAGGCGACGCGATCGCCGAGCGGAATCAGCCGAGCAGAATCCGCTTGACAAACGGCTCAATATTTGGTCTTCTTGATGTACGCTGGGCCACTGGAAAGGAGGCCGCGATGGGAAGGCTATGTGTGTGTATGACGGTGTGCCTGCTTCTTGCCGCAGGGTGGGCATCTGCGCAGCCGGAGGGGACGCGGCTTGATTTCGCGCCGCCCGACGGTTTCTGGGACACCACCTTCGACGGGACGGCCTGGGACCCGCCCATTACGAAGATGCCGCCGGTCGGCACGCTGGTGGACGGCACCGGCGACGACAACGCGGACGCCGACCTGATCGACCGGAACAACAACGGCGTCTCCGACGCGGTGGCCGCCATCGACACCGACGAGGTCCTGATGGAGCTCGAGGAGCCGGTCATCCCGGTCGGCCCGCGCATGGGGACGACGCTGGACTACGAGGGCGACGGGGTGTCGGAGCACACGTACGACGGGGCGGCGTGGAACCCGCCGATTGCGCAGCAGCCGCCGGTCGGGACGATGGTTGACCTGGAGGGGGACGGGCCGCCGGAGGCGAGGTTCGCGGACCTGAACGGGAACGGGGTGGCCGACGCGGTGGTCGACATCGGGACGGGCGATGTGCTGATGGAGCTCGAGGAGCGGTAGGACGCGGGCGGGGGATCAGTGCGCCGCCGCGGGCAGCGACAACTCCTGGAGCACCACGGAGACGGTGGGACGGAAGACGACGAACGGGAGCTCGCCGCTCACGACGAGCGGGATGCGGGTCTTCTTGTCCACGACGACCCGCAGGGTGCCCTGGACGCCGAAGAGGCCGCTGAACCTCCTGCCCTTCTCCTCCTCCTCGCCGTAGTCGGGCTCGATGCCGATCCTCAGCGCGTCGAACGTCCCCAGCCTGCCGAGGGGGAGCGTCTCCTCCCCGGCCACGGTCACCCGCGCGTTCCAGACGTCCCGGTTCTCCACGAACCGGTAGTTTTTGCGGGTCCCGACCGCGTCGCCGATCCCCCGGGCGAAGTAGAGCGTGTAGAGGATGTCGTTCGTCTCGGCGTCGAGCGGGAAGACGGCGCGCGTCTCCCACGGGGCCTCGTCCATCATCTCCACGGAGGAGAACCTCCCCGCCTTCCGGAGGAAGGTGCCCCGCCCCGCCTCGCGGTCGAAGAGGACGCGGTGGTCACGCTTCTCGGAGCCGACCTCCCGGCGTCGGAACTCGACGCTCCTGAGCGTCTCCGCGTCCACCCAGGAGGTCATCCGGATGTCGAGCGTGTAGATCAGGTAGCTCCCGTAGGCGCGGGCGTCGATGCGGTACGTTTCCCGGCCCGCGCGCGTCTCCTTCCCGACCTCGAACCAGACGTTTCCCACGGGGATCCAGCCGAGGACGTAGCCCTTGTACTGGAGCTTCTCCCCGGGGACGAGCGGGGGGGCGGCCGCGGAGGGGGCGGCGAGCAGCAGGGAGAGAAGCACGGTCGAAAGCATCCGGCGCTCCACGGGGCCCCCGGGTCCCGCGGACCCGGAGGAGACCCTTGACCCGTTGTAGGCGGTAGTATACTATAGTGCCCGGGCGCCACTAGCTCAATGGTAGAGCAGCTGACTCTTAATCAGGAGGTTCGGGGTTCGAGTCCCTGGTGGCGCACCATTACTTCGTCAGGAGAGTCGCAAGGCGCAAGGGTGAAGGCGGGGGGACCGAATCGACCGGATCGCCCCGGCATCGATCGGCGGTATCGCGCCGGCTCGGGTGCGACCCGCGTTCAATCCCGGGTGTCTGGTCGTACGCCGTGGCCGTCGCGAGAGTGGTGGAACTGGCAGACACGTAAGATTTAGGATCTTATGCCGCAAGGCGTGGGGGTTCGACTCCCCCCTCTCGCACCATGCGCGGCGGGCGGGGATGCGGCACCGAGGATCTGGCGGCTGATCGCGGGGGCGAGCGTAGCTCAGCTGGTAGAGCACCACCTTGCCAAGGTGGCTGTCGGGGGTTCGAATCCCCTCGCTCGCTCCATTACTCCTTCCTGATGCGCCGGGGCAGCCCGCCGGCAGGGGGGCGCCGGCGATCCCCGGCGGGACAAGGGCTCGCCTCCCCCGCGGCGTGGAGAAGCGTGGGTGCATCGACCGGCCCCGCGGGAGCGGGGGCGGGCGTTCTTTTCGGCGCCGCGGAGGGGCCGGCGACGGCAAGGGGTTGCGGATGGAACTGAAGATCGAGACGCTCGGTCCGTGCAAGAGGAAACTGCGCATCGAGGTGCCCGCGGGGCGCGTCGACGAGGAGTTGGAGCGCGCCTACACGGAGGCGGGCCGCGGGGCGGTCGTCCCCGGCTTCCGCCCCGGCAAGGCCCCGCGCAAGGTCATCGAGCTCCACTACGGCGCGAAGGTGCGCGTGGATATCAAGGAACGGCTCATCGAGGAGTCGGTCGAGTCCGCCCTCCGGGAGCAGCGTCTCTCCCCCGCCGTCCCGCCCCGCCTCGATATCGACTCGTTCCCCCTCTCCCCGGGGCAGCCGTTCCGTTTCGAGGTCGAGGTCGAGGTGTGGCCGGAGGTGGCGGCGAGCGGCTACACCGGGATCAAGGTCGCCAAGAAGAAGATCGAGGCGAAGGAGGAGGATGTCGAGGGGTATATCCGGATGCTCCTCGACCGGCACGCCGAGATCGTCCCCGTCGAGGGGCGCGGGCTCCGGGACGGCGACCTCGCCCTCCTCGATATCTCCGGCGAGACGGGCGGGACGGTCTTCGACGAGAAGCGCGCCGCCTGGATCGAGGCGGGGCCGAAGGCGTACTGCGACGGCTTCTGCGAGAAGCTCGCCGCCGCCTCGCCGGGTGAGGTCCGCGAATTCACCCTCAAACTCCCCGCGGAGGGGCTGCGGGAGGGTCTCGCCGGCAAGGAGGCGCGTTTCGTCGTCACAATCCGCGAGCTGAAGGAGAAGCGCCTCCCGGAGCTGAACGACGACTTCTGCAAAAGGCTTGGGAACTGCGCGAACCTTGAGGAGCTCCGCGCGTCGGTCCGGAAGGATCTGCGCGCGTACGCCGAGGCGGAGGCGCGAGACGACCTGATCCGCCAGATCAACGACTACCTCCTGGAGCGCCACGCGGTGCCCCTCCCCGAGACGCGCGCGGCGCTGGACGGGGTCTCCCTCGCCCAGAAGGCCGCGGGGAACCTCCTGGCGCGGGGGCTCAAGAAGGAGGATATCCTCGATCGCAAGGAGGAGCTTCTGGCGGTCTCCCGCAAGGACGCCGAGAAGCGCCTTGCCCTCTCCCTCGTCTACGGGAGCATCGCCCGGCGCGAGAAGATCGCCGTCACGCCCGCCGAGGTGGAGGCGAGGGTCGCGCAGATCGCCGCCTCCGCGAAACGGGAACCGGCGGAGGTGCGCGCCGCCCTCGAGAAGGACGACCGGCTCGACGAGATCGAGAACGACATCGTCCGGGAGAAGATCGAAACGTTCCTGCTCGAGAAGGCGAAGGTGCGGGAGGCGAGGTAGGGGGCTCTCGGGCCTCCGGGGCGGTGCGCGGGCTGGTGCCCGCGCAGCGCGCGGGGAATGCGGGCGCAATGCGCGGAGGCGACATGAAGAATCAGCTCATCCCGATGGTGGTCGAGACGTCCGGCCGTTACGAGCGGGCGTACGACATCTACTCGCGGCTTCTCAAGGACCGGATCGTCTTCGTCGGCACGGAGATCGACGATACCGTCTCGAACATCGTCGTCGCCCAGATGCTCTTCCTCCAGAGCGAGGATCCGGACAAGGACATCAACCTCTACATCAACTCCCCCGGCGGCTCCGTCACCGCGGGGCTGGCGGTCTACGACACGATCCAGTTCGTCCGATGCGACGTGCACACCTACTGCATCGGGCAGGCGGCGTCGATGGCGGCGCTTCTCCTCGCGGCGGGGACAAAGGGGAAGCGCCACTGCCTCCCGCACGCGCGGCTTATGATCCACCAGCCGTGGGGCGGCGTGCAGGGCGCGGCCGCCGACATCAGCATCCAGGCGCAGGAGATCCTGCGCCTGCGCGAGAAGATCAACGAGCTCCTCTCCCACCACACCGGCAAGCCGCTTGCGGACATCGCGCGCGACACCGACCGGGACTTCTACATGAGCGCCGAGGAGGCGCGGAACTACGGGCTGGTGGACCAGGTGATCATGACGCAGAAAGAGGCCAAGGGTGCCAAGTAAGACCCCGGCCGCGCGCCGGCGCGCCGCGAAATGCTCCTTCTGCGGGCGCGACCGCGCCTCCGTCGGGAAGCTCATCGCCGGCTCTTCTGCGAACATCTGCGACCGGTGCGTCGAGCTGTGTCGCGCCTTCCTCGCGCAGCCGCGGGGCGCGCATCGCGTCAAGGTCCCCAAGCCCGCCGAGATCAAGCGCCGTCTCGACGAGTACGTGATCGGCCAGGAGCGGGCCAAGCGCGCGATCGCGGTCGCCGTGCACAACCACGGCAAGCGGCTCGTCTGCGGCGAGCCGGGCGGCGTGGAGATCGAGAAGAGCAACATCCTCCTGATCGGCCCCACCGGCTCGGGGAAGACCCTCTTCGCCCGGACGCTCGCGAGGATCCTCGACGTCCCGTTCAGCATCTCCGACGCCACCACCCTGACCGAGGCCGGTTACGTGGGCGAGGACGTGGAGAACGTCGTGCTGCGCCTGCTGCAGGCGGCGAACTACGACACCGCCTGGGCGGAGCGCGGCATCGTCTATATCGACGAGATCGACAAGCTGCGCCGCTCGACCGGGAACGTCTCGATCACCCGCGACGTCTCCGGGGAGGGGGTCCAGCAGGCGCTCCTGAAGATCCTCGAGGGGACCGTCGCCAACGTCCCGCCGAAGGGCGGACGGAAGCACCCCCACCAGGAGTACATCCAGGTCGACACGACGAACATCCTCTTCGTCTGCGGCGGGGCGTTCAACGGGCTGGAGGAGATCATCTCCCGGCGCCTCGGACAGAAGCGGGTCGGCTTCGGGGTGAAGCTCTCCGGGGAGAGGGAGAAGCTGCGCGGAGAGATCCTCGCCCAGGTGCAGCCGGAGGATCTGATCGAGTACGGCCTGATCCCGGAGTTCGTCGGGCGCATGCCGGCGGTCGCGACCCTCGCGGGGCTCGGCGAGGAGGATCTCGTCCGCATCCTCACGGAACCGCGCAACGCCATCGTCCGGCAGTTCAAGGCGCTCCTCGCGATGGAGGGGGTCGAGCTCTCGTTCACCCCCGGGGCGCTGCGCGAGCTCGCGCAGCGCGCGATGAAGAAAGGCACCGGCGCGCGGGCCCTCCGGCTGATGCTCGAGGAGCTGATGCTGGACGTGATGTACGAGGTCCCCTCCCAGCGCGGGCTCGCCGCATGTCTCGTCACGGAAGAGGCGGTGCGGGGGACCGGGAAGCCGGTGATGGAGTACGCCGCCGCGGGCAAGAAGAGCGCCTGATTCCCCCAGCCGCTCCGCATCCCCGGAGCGAGGTCGAATGAACCGTGCACCGAAAGGCCTCTCCGGCGGCTCGTCCCTCGACCCCGCCCGCGTTCCCGCGCACGTCGCCATCATCATGGACGGCAACGGCCGCTGGGCGCGCGCGCGCGGACTGTCGCGGATCAGGGGGCACCTGGCGGGGGCCGAGTCGATACGGGAGATCGTGCGCGCCGCCGGCGAGCTGGGGATCGGGTACCTCACGCTCTACGCCTTCTCGGTGGAGAACTGGAAGCGGCCGAAACGCGAGGTCTCCTCGCTGATGGCGCTGCTCAAGCGCTTCCTGGCGCGGGAGGAGGCCGAACTCAACCGCAACAACGTCCGCCTGCGGGCGATCGGCCGCATCGCCGGCCTGCCGTCCGACGTGCAGGGGGCGCTGCAAAAGGCGTGCGCCGCGACCGCCTCGAACACGGGGCTCACGCTCATCCTCGCGTTGAACTACGGGGGGAGGAGCGAGATCGTGGACGCGGTCCGCCAACTCTGCGCGCGGGCGGCGCGCGGGGAACTCACGGCGGAGGAGGTGGGTGAGGAGACCGTCGCCGGGAGCCTCTACACCGCCGGCATCCCCGACCCCGACCTGCTCATCCGCACGAGCGGGGAGATGCGCGTCAGCAACTTCCTCCTCTGGCAGATATCGTACGCGGAGATGCACGTCACCCCGGTCTACTGGCCGGACTTCCGAAGACCGCACCTCGTCCGAGCGCTCCTCGACTACCAGCGGCGGGAGCGGAGATTCGGCGGGGTGTGACCCGGGGGTATCGCCGATGTTCGCCACTCGTGTCGTCAGCGCCGCGGTTTTGATCGCCACCGGCATCCTCTCGGTCTGGTTCAGCCGGGGGCCCGCGGCGATCGCCGCGTTCGGGGTCGCCGCCCTCATGGGGGTCGCGGCCGTGCAGGAGTACTACGGGCTGCTCGAGGCCAGGGGGATGCGCGTCCGCTCCGGCTACGGGAGCGCGGCGGTCGTCCTCTACCTCGCCGCCGTGTTTGCCGACTGCGCCCTCCCCGCGTCGGGGGGGCGGATGGAGCTCGCCGCGGCGGTGGCGCTGCTGCTGGGGCTGCTCCTCCTCGAGACCTTCGGGCGCGACCGCGCGCATGCGCTCACCGGCACCGCGGGCGCCGTCACCGGGTTCGTCTACGTCGCCTGGCTCTGGTCGTTTATCTTCCGGATACTCTACCTCCCCGGCGTGGAGGGGCGCTGGCTCCTCTACGCGCTCTTCCTCATCGTCAAGGGCGGGGACATCCTCGCGTATCTCGTAGGGAAGACGGTGGGGCGGCACAAGCTCGTCCCGCGCCTCAGCCCGGGCAAGACATGGGAGGGGGCGGCGGCGAACCTCGCGGGCGGGATCGCCGGGGGACTCGTTGCGTGGCGCTGGTTCCCGTGCGGGCTCTCCGCCGGCTCCGCGCTCGCCCTCGGCCTGCTCCTCAGCGTGGTGGGCCAGGCGGGCGATCTGGTGGAGTCGGCCCTGAAGCGCTCCGCGGGCGTGAAGGACTCGAGCGGCTCCATTCCGGGCATGGGCGGGACGCTCGACGTGCTGGACAGCCTGCTCCCCGCGCTCCCCGTGATGTACCTCTATCTGGTGCTGGCGCGATGAAGACGATCGTCATCCTCGGGTCCACCGGCTCCATCGGGGTGAACACCCTCAAGGTCGTCGAGGCGTTCCCCGGCGAGCTCCGCGTCGTCGGCCTCGGCGTCCGCCGGAACATCGCCGCGTTGAAGGAGCAGATCGCCCGCTTCAAGCCGCGCCTCGTCGCGGTGGAGGACGAGGCGCGGGCGGCGGAGCTGCGGACGGCCGTCGGCGGCGCCGTCGAGGTGGCGGGAGGGCGCGAGGGGATGCTGCGCCTCGCGTCGATGCCCGGGGCGGACACGGTCGTCTCGGCGATGGTCGGCGCGGCCGGCGTGCTGCCGACGCTCGAGGCCGTGCGCGCGGGGAAGCGGATCGCCCTCGCGAACAAGGAGGCCCTCGTCTGCGCCGGCGAGATCATCATGGGCGAGGCCGCCCGCCGCGGCGCGGAGCTGCTCCCCGTCGACAGCGAGCACAGCGCGATCCACCAGTGCCTGCGCGCGGGCGCGCACGGGGAGGTGCGGCGGCTCGTCCTCACCGCCTCCGGGGGGCCGTTCTTGCGCCTCTCGAAGGCGCGGATGGCCCGGGCGACGCCCGAGGAGGCGCTCAGGCACCCGCGCTGGAAGATGGGGAAAAAGGTCAGCATCGATTCCGCGACGATGATGAACAAGGCGCTCGAGATGATCGAGGCCCGCTGGCTCTTCGGCGTCGCCCCGGAGAGGATCGACGTGCTCGTCCACCCGGAGAGCGCCATGCACTCGCTCGTCGAGTTCGAGGACGGCTCGATGATCGCCCAGCTCAGCCCCGCCGACATGCGCATCCCGATACAGTACGCGCTCCTCCACCCGCGCCGTCTCTCCGCGCCGTGGGACCCGCTCCGTCTCGACCGGCTCGGGGCGCTGCAGTTCGAGCGCCCCGACCCCGCGCGCTTCCCCGCCCTCGAACTGGCCCGGCGGGCGATGGCGGCGGGAGGGACGATGCCAGCGGTGATGAACGCGGCCAACGAGGTCGCGGTGCAGCGGTTCCTCGCGGGCGAGATTTCGTTCGCCGCGATCGCCGCGGTCGTCGAGGGGGCGATGCGGGGGCACGAGGCGGTCCGGGCGCCGTCGCTGGAGGAGATATTCCGGGCGGACGCGTGGGCCCGGGCCGAGGCGGGGAGGGCGGAATGAGCGGCATCATCGCCGCCGTCGGCGGCTGGATCCCCGAGCATTTCCTCTCGATCGTCCTCGGCGTGCTCGCGCTCGGGATCGTGGTCTTCATCCACGAGCTCGGGCACTTCATCGTCGCCAAGCTGTGCGGGATCCGGGTGGAGATCTTCTCGATCGGTTTCCCCCCGAAGATCTGGGGCTTCAGACGGGGGGGAACCGAGTACCGGCTCTCCTGGATCCTCTTCGGCGGGTACGTGAAGCTCGCGGGGATGGAGTTCGAGGACGGCGTCGATCCGCGCGGCGTGCGGGACGGCTACTACGCGAGCCGGCTCCTGACGAGGATCGCCCTGTGCGCCTGCGGCCCCGCGATGAACATCCTCACCGCCTTCCTGCTCTTCTCGGGGCTCTATATCGCCGGTTTTCCGGTGCCCGCCAACCTGGAGAGCACGGTCATCGGCAGCGTGGCGGAGGGCTCCCCCGCGGAGCGGGCGGGGCTGCGGGCCGGCGACCGGGTCCTCTCGGTGAACGGGAACCGGGTCGGCCGCTGGGAGGATCTGAACAAGGCGATCGTCTACGCCACGACCCCGGCGGTCGAGATCGCCTTCGTGCGCGACGCTCTTCCCCGAATCGAGCGGATCGTGCCCGAGAAGGACGAGAAGCTGCAGTTGAAGCGGATCGGGATCTACCCCGTGGAGCTCGTCTCGGTGGATGTGCTCGAGGGGACGCCGGCCGCGGCGGCGGGGATGCGAAACGGCGATTTCATCGTCTCGGCCGATGGGGCCGCCGTCCGCTCGTGGGAGCAGCTGATGCGGACGATCCGCGGCGGGGAGCAGGTCCGGCTCGGGCTGCTGCGGCGGGGGAAGGCGGCGGAGGCGACAGTGGCGCCGCGCTGGAGCGAGGCGCTCGGGGCCCCGGCGATCGGGGTGCGGCTCAAGACCGCGGTGCCGATGCGCGAGCTCGAGGCGAACGGGCTGGTGGTCTATTTGTACCGCAATCCGGTCGGCGAACTGGCCCGGAACGTGCGGGAGATGTATCTCACGATGAAGGGCCTCGTGCTGCGGGCCGTCTCGCCCCGCGGCCTCGCGGGCCCCATCGGCATCGTCCAGATCATGAGCTACTCGATGCAGGCGGGGCTCAGGCAGTTCGCCTACATCATGGCCGTGATCAGCGTGAACCTCGGCGTGCTCAACCTCCTCCCGGTCCCGGTCCTCGACGGCGGGCACATCCTCATCGCCCTCGTCGAGCGCGTGCGAGGGAAGCCGCTCAGCGCGCGGGTGATGACGGCCGTCCAGAACGTTTTCGTCGCCCTGCTCCTGGCGTTCATGCTGATGGTGTCGGCCAACGACGTGGTGCGCAGCTGGGGGGAGGGGATCGCGAGTCTGTTCCGGGGCGGCGCCCCGGCCGAAAAGCCGTGAGCGCGGCGCGCCATGCGCGGCGGGGCTCGCGCCGGGTTTCCCGGGGAGGGAGGGCGGGATGAGGAGCGCGCGGAAGAAGACCCGGCGGATCTCGCTCGGCGACGTCGCGATCGGGGGCGGGGCGCCGGTCTCGATCCAGTCGATGACGAAGACGTTTACCGCCGACGTCACCTCCACCGTCGCGGAGATCGCCCGCCTCGCCGCCGCCGGCTGCGAGATCGTCCGGGTGGCGGTCCCCGACGAGGAGTCCGCCCGCGCGATCGGGAGGATCCGGGCCGCCGTCTCCATCCCGCTCGTCGCCGATATCCATTTCGACCACCGGCTCGCCCTCATCGCGATCGGCGAGGGGGCGGACGGGATCCGGATCAACCCCGGCAACATCGGCGGCGCGCGCCGCGTCGCGGAGGTCGCGAAAGCCGCCCTTGAAAGGGGGATCCCGATCCGCGTCGGGGTGAACGCCGGCTCAGTGGAGAAGGGGATGCTGAAGAAGCACGGCGGGCCGACGCCCGCGGCGCTGGCGGAGAGCGCCGTCCTGGGCGCGAGGATGCTGGAGGACGCGGGGCACGACCGCATCAAGATCTCGGTCAAAGCCTCCTCGGTGCGCGGCACGATCGAGGCGTACGAGCGGATCTCGAGGGCGGTCCGCTACCCGCTGCACATCGGCGTCACCGAGGCGGGCCCCCCGCGCATCTCGGCGGTGCGCTCCTCCGCGGCGCTCGGTCATCTCCTCCTCGAGGGGATCGGGGACACGCTTCGCGTCTCCGTGACCGGCGACCCGGTCGAGGAGGTGCTCATCGCCCGCGAGCTCCTCCAGTCCCTCGGCCTGAGGAGCTTCGGCCCCACGCTCGTCTCCTGCCCCACCTGCGGCCGCACCCGGATCGACATGGTGCGGATCGTGGAGGAGGTGCAGCGCGAAATCGTCGATCTCCGCCTCCCCGTCACCGTGGCGATCATGGGCTGCGCGGTGAACGGCCCCGGCGAGGCGCGCGAGGCGGACGTGGGGCTCGCGGGCGGGAAAGGCGAGGGGCTCATCTTCCGGAAGGGGAAGGTCGTCCGGAAGGTGAAGGAGAAGGAGTTCGTCCGCGCCCTAGTCGACGAGATCCGCTCCCTCGGGTGACCTCCCCGGCGGCAGCGCCCGCTCCGCGAGCCGGGCGGCGAGACCGCCGGCGAGATACCAGGGGATGTCGGCCCAGCCGAAGACCGATCCCACCAGCAGTTCCCCCGCGGCGGTTCGACGGACGGCCTCGAGGAACGGCGGACGCCAAAGCTGGGCGAACTCGATCAGGCAGGTCGCGGCGACGACGGCGAGGACAAGCGCCCCCGGGCGGAGGCGCGGACACAGGAGAAAGGCGAGGAGGCACCAGAAGAGCACGTAGAAGAACCCCCCGAGCGATCCCCGGATCAGCCACGCACCCGGACCGCCGTAGCGCCGTGCAAGGAGCCCCGCCGCGGCGGTGACGGCGAGGAGGAGGCAGAGGAGGCCCTGTCTTCTCGTCAAAGCAGCGTCCTCCCCAGCCCCAGCAGCGCCCCGCCCGCGATGAGCCAGGTCGAGTTGATCCGGTACCGGAGCAGCAGGGCGATCGAGGCGCAGGCGACGAGGACGGCGAACGGGTCGCACAGCGCCTTCACGCCCAACTGCCACGTCACCGCCGCCATGAGGCCGAGCGAGGAGGCGTTGATGCCGTCGAGGAGGCCAACCGCCCACGGGGAGCGTCGTATCCGCGGGATGATCGGGTTGGTGAGGGAGACGAGGACGATCGAGGGGATGAAGATGCCGAGCGTGGCGAGCAGGGCCCCCGCAACGCCGCCGAGGAGGTAGCCGATGAAGGTGACCGTGGTGAAGAGCGGGCCGGGGGTCACCTGGCCGACGGCGATGGCGTCGAGGAGCTGCCGCTCGGTGATCCAGCCGTGGTGCGCGACGAAGTCTGCCCGGAGGAACGCCAGGAGCACGTAGCCGCTCCCGTACCAGACGGACCCGATCTTGAGGCAGGTGAGAAACAGCGCCGGGTACGACCAGTGCGCCTGCGCCGCCGAGAAGGCGCCGAGGCCGCCGAGGGGAACGATGCACGAGCCGAGCGCCCCGCGGCGGAGACGCGGCAGATTCCTCGCCGCCATCACCGCGGCCCCGCCGCCGAGGAGAAGGGCGATCTCGTTCGCCCCCGCGAGGTAGAGGGTGGCGACGAGGGCGGCGATCAGGGCGGTGCCCGCGCCCGTTACCGCCTTCCGCCCGAGAAACCAGATCGCCTGCGCGATGATCGCGATGACCACCGGCTTGATCCCGTAGAGGAGTCCGTCGAGCTCCGGGGCGGAGCCCACGCGCACGTATCCCCAGGCGAGCGCCGTCACGATGCACACGGCGGGGACGATGAAGCTGGCGCCGGCGACGAGGAGCCCGCGCCACCCCGCGCGCAGGAAGCCGATATGGATCGCCATCTCGGTGGAGTTGGGCCCGGGGATGAGGTTCGTCGCGCCGACGAGGTCGAGGAACCGCTGGTCGTCGAGCCATTGGCGCCGCCGCACCGTCTCGTCGTGTATCATCGCCAGGTGGGCGGCCGGGCCGCCGAAGGCGGTGGCCCCGAGGCGGAAAAAGAGCGCGGCGAGTTCGGCCAGTCTATGCGAGAGAGCCGGATTCATGCAGGGGCGGAATTCTCGTATCCCAGTCTATGTATGCAGTGCCACACGGATGCGCGAAGCGGCGGACGAAAGCCTTCGGTCCCTTGTCCAGAGGGATATGCACGTGAGGCAGGCGGAGGCGAGGAGATGCGCGTCGATCCAGCCGAGCCCCATGCCGTAGAGACGGCGGGCAGTGACGAATTGAAGCACCTCCCCGTCCGTAGCCACCCGTACAGAGGGCAAGGATTGAAGAAGGGCGAGAATTCGCTCCCGCTGGGAGATGTTCCCGCATGCCAGTTCGCCGATGACGAACGGATGGGTCGACACGCGCCCGGCGGTGAGAAGGTCCCGGAGACCGGGTTCTCCGCGGCGGAGGTGATCCACCCATACGGATGTATCGACGAGGACCATGCGCGCGCCTCACCCGCGCCGGCGGGGAATTCGCGCAAGGCGCGGCTCCGTGCCCCCGAGACTCGCCAGGCGCCTCGCGCTCTCAAGGGCGATGAGCGCCTCCAGTCCCATGTGCACGAGGGAGGTCTTCTCCTTCACCCCGGTCATCTCGGCCGCCTTGAGGAGGATACGGTCGTTGATGTTGAGCGTTGTTCTCATGCATATAAGTATGCATTATTTATACATATGCCACAAGGTAATAACATCCCGGACTATTCCTGCTGTTCGGCCGATTTGATGAGGGTATCCAACAATCCCTCGCACTTCTTGATATCTTGGCCGCTGACATAAATCTCGAGTCCGTCAGTGACCTTCTTTACGATGAAATCACATTCATCGAGTGAAAATGTATATAGGTCATAACTGTTGACGCGTTCCTTGTGTTCATATCCCGCCGCCATCGCCAATGTCACCCCGAAATGAAAATTTGTCATAGAGGAGTGACATTTTTTTGACGATCTCGTTATTCGTTGAGTCCTCCCCAAGGGCCTTCCACGCTGCGCCGCAATGAGGGCATTTCCCGCCCGGCGCTTGTTCCTCTGTCTCAAATGTCTTCGTGCATTTCCAGCACCGCATGGGGCGCTTGACGGCAGCCGCTTCCGGTTCCTTATGCCGCTGCATGGTGCGCAGCATGGTGAAGGCCGCTTTCTCCTCCGGGGAGTCTTTCGTGTTCGTGAGGATGGTGAAATGGATCATCAAGTCCTCGATGCCGAAAGCCCCCTGGGTCGCGTAGGTCCATCCGCCCGGCTTGGGGGCCTTGTCGGTAAAAGAGCAATAGTACCCCGCCACGGAAGGATTGCAGAATTCCTGCAGTGTGAGTTTTTGCCCAACCGAGCCCGCGATATGTTTCTTGCCGAGTTGTTCTACAAGGTGCGTGAGCTTCCCTGGGCTGTTGAATCCCGCTTCGTTTCTCAAACTCCAGTAGGGTGTAATCAGAATGCTGAATTCATTGCCTGATTTCGGAGCGAATACAACGGTAGGGTTGGGGAGTTTGCCCGGGGGGGGGATGGCGTCGGACCAGGATTCCGGCACATCAAGGGTGATCGATCCGTGTTCGGGGAGGCCATAGTGCCGGGGGGCCGGCCGATCGGATAGGGCGGCTTTAGGCCTGAACCGCACTTTCCCGAGAACCTCTTTGAAGAGCTTCTCCTCTCCCGCATTGAATTTGACTTTGGAAAGATGGATATCCCCCCAGTAGCCGTCGCGGGAGAGATAGACATTCATATTCTTCTGGTTGACCTTGACGCCTTCCGTCTCTTGCACGATGTATTCGAGGATCGCCATTCCGCCGGATTCCGACATTGAGAAATCGTCTTTCCTGGTGGGCGATTTCTTCCCCCGCTCCCAGTAGAAGGCCCGGCATTCCTTCGAGTCCCCGGGGTGGTCGGCCTTCTCGAGGAAAGCGGACATGACCATGCCTGTCTTTGCATTCACGGCGAAGAAACGCGTCGCTTCTTTCGACTCGACGACCTCTTTCTCCCGGAGCACGAAACCGGGCGCCCCGAACTCGAGAACCCAGTGCAACTGCGGGAGGGTCAGCGTGATGGTCTCTCCGGCGATTTCAGCCCCGTGCGCGAGAAGCGGAACGGACAGCAGGCACGGGAGAAGCAGTGCGAGGACTGTTATCTTCATGCAATGTCCCCGAAATAAACCTTATGAGGAATGCTCGCGCTTAATAGTAGACCGCGAGCCAGACCGTTTCCCGGTCGGGGTCGGTCCACTCCACGCGGTGCCGCGCATGCGCCGGGATGACAAGCTGGTCGCCGACGGAGAGCAGGCGGGGGGACGACTCCCCCTCGAACAGGATCCCCGCCCCGCCCTGCAGCACCAGCACCCACTCGTTCCGCGTTCCGTCGTACCAGAATCCCTCGGGCGATGCGTACCCGCGCGGGGAGATGATGCGCTCGATGGTGACCGCGGAGGAACGCACGACCCGCTCGACGATCTCCGAAGCGGTGTTCGCCGGGATGTTGGAGAAGATGTTGGAGATGCGCATCGGCTGCTCCGGTGGCGGGGATACCCGCCTTCAGGTGGATGATTGCAGATGGCGGCCCCGGTGTCAACCGCGGGGAGATTGCATTTCCCATCGCCCCGCGGGACGGGTATACTGGTACCGCACGGTAGCGGTGTCATCCATCCCCGGGAGGCGCGGTATGCACTATTGCCGGTACGCGGTCCTCGTCGCCGTGCTGGCGGTCTCGGTCCTTTTCGCACGCGCCGAGGACTACGACCATCCGTTTTTGGAGCAGCAGCTGGACGCGGAGTTCAAACAGACACACACGAAGCAGGAGATGCGGCGGAGCCGGCCCCACGCCGTCGTCGCGCCGGGGCCCGAGGGGCCGGCGGCGCCGACCCTCCTGGAGGACCGGCTGCGGGTGCTCACGCACAGGCGGGCGGAGGCCGTGCAACAGAACAAGCCGCCGCAGGAGATCGCCGCGATCGACGCCGAGATCAAGGATCTCCGGGAGCAGTTGGGCGTCCCGGGGCGGTAATCCGGCTGCATGCCGCCTCCGGCCCCCGGGGTCGTTGCGCGCGCAGCCCATTCCGCGAGAAGAAGACACCGTGGTCCAATCCCGAACCCCCCGGCAGGGCGGCGCGGCCGACGAACTCCGAAGGATCCTGCAGCGGATCGACGGGCGGGGGTACCCCGCGTACAGGGAGATCCGCGGCGCCTACGCGTTTCCGGGGTACCGGCTCGAGGTGGACTACGTCCAGCCGGACCCGTTCGCCCCGCCCAGCCAGGTGATCGTCACCGTCCCCCGGAACGTGGCCGGCTTTCCTCCCGAACTGCTTCGCACGCCTGTCCGGGCGACCGCCCTCGAGGATTTTATCACGCGCAGATTCTACGCCCTCTCCTCGCGCGCCCGGGCGGGAAGCCGCGGCACCGGCGGGAGCGGCCTGGTCTCAATCGACCGGCCGCCGCAGGAGGTGCTGCGGCGCACCTCGGTCACCATGGGGGCGGAGGGGGTCGAGGCCCGTTTCGTCGTGGGGCTGCCGGCGCGCGGGAGGACGGTGCTGGGGCGGCAGGCGGAGGAGCTGTTCTTCCGGGAGATCCCCGCCGTTGTGGACGGGGCGCTCCGCTACGCAAACCTCGACGCGGCGGCGGTCAGGCGGCAGGTGGAGACGGTCGAGGATGCCGAGTGCATCCGCGACGCCCTCGAGGGGAGGGGGCTCGTCGCCTTCGTCGCCGACGGGGCCATCCTGCCGCGCGTGAGCGGGGTGGACGACCGTCCGCTCGCGGAGGGGACCGTCGTCCCGTTCTGTTCGCCCCCCGGCCTGCGCGCGGAGTTCGAAACGCCGAACCGCGGGCGCGTCACGGGGATGGGTATCCCCGCGGGCGTGGTGTTGGTGGTGGGCGGCGGCTACCATGGCAAGTCCACGCTCCTCGCCGCGGTGGAGAAGGGAATCTACAACCACATCCCCGGCGACGGGAGGGAGCTCGTCGTCACGGATACGGGCGCCGTGAAGATCCGCGCCGAGGACGGCCGCGGCATCGAGAACGTGGACATCAGCCCGTTCATCTCGAATCTTCCGTTCGGGAAGGACACCTCCTCCTTCTCGACGCAGGACGCGAGCGGCTCGACCTCGCAGGCGGCCAACATACTGGAGGCGCTCGAGACGGGCGCGCGGGTGCTCCTCATCGACGAGGACACCTCCGCGACGAACTTCATGATCCGCGACGGGCGGATGCAGCGCCTCGTGGCGAAGAAGAAGGAGCCGATCACTCCGTTCATCGACAAGGTCGGGCAGCTCGGGCGCGACCTCGGCGTCTCGACGCTGCTGGTGATGGGCGGCTCGGGCGACTACTTCGACGTCGCCGATACGGTGATCGCGATGGAGGAATATCTGCCGCGGGACGTGACCGCGGAGGCCAAACAGATCGCGCGGGACCGCGCCGCCGCGCGGGAACGCGAGGGGGGGGACCGTTTCGGCCCGGTGAAGGCCCGGCGTCCGCTTCCCCGGAGCGTCGACCCGTCGCGCGGGAAGCGCGCGGCGAGCGTCTCCGCGAAGGGGCCCGCCACGATCCTCTTCGGCGCGCACGCCATCGACCTCTCCTGTGTCGGGGGGATCGCCGATATCAGCCAGACAAGGGCGATCGGCGATGCCCTGGTGTACCTGCGGGAGCGGTACCTGGACGGGAAGAGGACGCTCGCCGAGGCGCTCGCCCTTCTGAAACGGGATCTCGACGAGAAGGGGATGGACATCCTCTCGCCGTATCGCCGGGGCGACTATGCGCTGCCGCGGATGTTCGAGGTGGCGGCGGCGCTCAACCGTCTGCGCACGCTCCGGTGCGTCTAGACCTCCGGGGCGTCCGCCTCCCGGCGGAGACGGGCGCGCCCCGCGGGCTCGGAGGGGCCGTCGTCGTCGGACGCCGTCACGGGTACGGCCTTCCCGCCGGCGCGGGGCGGATGCCGCGGCTGGAATCGCGCAGTCGATGAGGAGGAGCGAGCCGTGCGGATCGTCGTGCAGCGGGTTCGGGCGGCGTCCGTGGAGGCCGGGGGGGCGACCGTCGCCGCGACGGGGCCCGGTCTCCTGATTTTCGTCGGCGTCGGGAGGGGGGACGGCGAGGAAGACGCCGCCTGGCTCGCGGAGAAGGTCGCCCATCTCCGCGTCTTCGAGGACGCGGGGGGCAGGATGAACCTCTCGATCCTCGACGCGGGGGGGGAGGCGCTCGTGGTGTCGCAGTTCACCCTGTACGGCGACTGCCGGAGGGGGCGCCGGCCGGGTTTCGACGCGGCCGCCCGGCCGGAACAGGGAAAGGCGCTGTACGAGAGATTCGTCGAGCTGCTCCGGGGAGGCGGGGTGCCGGTGCAGACGGGGCGCTTCGGGGCGACGATGCTCGTGAGGATCGAAAACGACGGGCCGGTGACGCTGTGCGTGGAGAGCCCGCGGGACGCGCGCGGGCATGCCGGAGGGGCGCGAACGGCGAACGGCGCGTGAAACCTTCCCCGCGGGAGACGGAATGTGGCATAATCGCCCCCTGATGAAGATACTGCTCACAAACGACGACGGGATCAACGCGCCCGGGCTCAACGCCCTTCAGGCGCAGATGAAAAAGCACGGAGAGGTCGCGATCGTCGCGCCCGACAGCGAGCGGAGCGCGGTCGGGCACGCCATCACGACCGTGGACCCGCTCAGGGTCGTCGAGGTCAAGCGGAACGGTTCCCTCTACGGCCTCGCCGTCTCCGGGACCCCGGCGGACTGCGTGAAGATCGCCGTCAAGTCGCTCCTCCCCTGGCGTCCCGATCTCGTGATCTCCGGGATCAACCAGGGGCCGAACACGGGGATGAACGTCATCTACTCGGGGACCGTCTCCGCCGCCACGGAGGCGACGATGCTGGGGATCCCCGCCTTCGCCGTCTCCCTTGACAGCTTCACCGTGCGCGAGTTCGGCCCCGCCGCAGAGTTCGCCGCGCGTCTGGCGGGGATCGTCGCGCGGAAGGGACTGCCGTCAGGGGTGCTCCTCAACGTGAACATCCCCGTGCTCCCGAGATCGGCGATGCGCGGCGTGCGTGTGACGCGGCAGGGGATGGCGCGGTTCTCCGAGGAGTTTCACAAGCGGGTGGATCCCCGCGGGCACGCCTACTGGTGGCTCGGGGGGGAGCTGCTCGAGATGCAGGAGGATGAGGAGACCGACAGCGCCGCGCTGCGGGCCGGGTTCATCTCGGTGACCCCGCTGCATTTCGACATGACCGCCTACGAGAGCATTGCGGCGATAGGGAAGTGGAAGCTGAAGCGATGAAGGCCGCGGCCGGCGGCACGCCGCACGGCGGCGGACGCGCGGAGCTGGCGGCAATCGGGAGGAACGGCATGAGCACGAGGAGGGCGCTGGTTGCGGCGATGGCGGTTGCGTTGCTGGGGGCGGGTGCAGTGGCGCGGGCGGAGGCGGCACGGATCGAGACCGCCGACACCGCGTCGCGGAACGCGAGCGGCAAATTCGGCCGCGGCATCGTCAACGTCCTGACGGGGTGGGGCGAACTGATCAGATGCCCCTTGGAGATCACGCAGGACCGCGGCCGGCTCCTCGGATTCACCTGGGGCCCGCTGAAGGGGATCGCGATGACGGTAATCCGGAGCGTGGTGGGCGTCCTGGAGACGGGCCTCTTCTTCTACCCGCTCCCCGGCAACTACGACCCGATGCTCCAGCCCGAGTTCATCTGGCCCGGCGATATCTTCATCAAGGACGCCGCTCCACCCGCGTCCGCTGTCCGTTGACCGGCCGGGGGGGCGGGCCGCCGCGTATGACGCCATCCGATGCCGCCCCGTGCCGGGGCCCGCTCCTGGGGGCGCACGTCTCCATCGCGGGGGGGGTCGGGCAGGCGCTGCGCAGCGGCGCGGAACTCCGTTGCGAGGCCGTCCAGATCTTCGTCAAGAGCAACGTCCAGTGGCGCATGCCGCCCCTCCGCCGGGAGGAGCGCGTCGACTTCCTCTCGGCGCGCCGCAGGCTCGGCATCCTCGTCTTCGCCCACTCCTCCTACCTCATCAACCTCGCCTCCGCCGATGTCCGCGTCCGGAGAAGATCGATCGGATCGCTCGGGGCGGAACTGCGGCGCTGCGCGGCGCTCGGTCTCCCGTTCATCGTCCTCCATCCCGGGGCGCACGGAGGCGCGGGGCCGAAGGAGGGGATCCGAAAGATCGCCGCGGGGCTCGACGAGGCGCTCGACGCCGCGGGGACCGGGGGGCCGAAGGTGCTCCTCGAAACGACAGCGGGCCAGGGGACGAGCGTCGGGGGGAGGTTCGAGGAGCTCGCGGAGATCATCGCGGCCTCGCGCCGCGCGGAACGGCTGGGGGTCTGCTTCGACACGTGCCACGTCTTCGCCGCGGGGTACGACATCCGCACCCCGAACGGCTACGCGCGCACGATGGGGGAGTTCGACCGCCTCGTCGGCCTGCGGCGCCTGGAGGCGTTTCACCTGAACGACTGCAAAGGGTCGCTCGGCGCGCGCCTCGACCGGCACACGCACATCGGCAGGGGAACAGTCGGCCTCGGGGCGTTCAGGGCGCTCCTGCACGACCGGCGTTTCGAGGGGTTGCCGATGGTGCTCGAGACGCCGAAGGGCGACGGGATGGCGATGGACCGTCGGAATCTCGCGGTGCTGCGGAAGCTGCGGAAGGCGGGAGGGGGCCGGAGGCGTGCTCCGCGGCCGGTGCGAAGCCGGGCGAAAGATGCTGAATAAGAACCTGACCCCGACGTCGGCGCCGGGTTGCCCGCGGCGGGCGCGGGTGCTATACTGCAGCCGGTTCAAGGTCTCCGCTCCGCGCGCGTGCGGCCCGGGAGGTGCGGAATGCCGATCTACGAATACTCCTGCGCCCGTTGCGGAAAACTGACCGCACTGCTCGAGCGGCGCGGCGCCTGGAATTTCTGGCGGAGGCGTTGCGCCTCCTGCGGCAGCAGGCGGCTGCGGAGGGCCTACTCGACCTTCTCGACCTCGAAAAAACAGTCGATGGGCGAGTTGCTGAACGAGATGCGGCGTATGGGGCCGGTGAACTTCGTTCCCGCGCCCCCGCCCGGCCTCCAGGGGCCGCCCCCCGGAGGGTGCCCCTATGCCGCCGGAGGCGGCGGGGAGACGAAAGGGGCCGGGGGGGCGGAGTGACGCGGCGACGGGGTCGAATCTGGAGGGCGCCTCCGTGACGATGGAATCGGATTTCTGGCAGTATTTCGCCTTCTTCCTCGTGGGCCTTATCGTGCTCTCCATAGTCCTGGCCGCCCTCTGCGCCTACCTGTTCAAGGACCGCTCCTGAGGCGGCGAGACGGCGATGCGCATCCTCAAGGGGATCGCCTGGTGGCTCGCGTTCAGCGCCCTCTGCGCGGCGGCGACGCTGGCCGCGATGCGCCAGGTCGCAGAGCGGAGCGGCAGGGCTGGCCTCTACGCGGCCTGGATGGACGAGATCCGGGACGCATTCGCCGAGGCGAACGGGTTCGCCGGGGAGCTGTACGAAAAGGCGGCGCTGACGCTGCGGTGTCGCGCGGGCGCGAACGGGGCCGGTGAGGGCGGGAAAGGAACGTGAAGCGACGCGGGCAGGCGCCGGATTCGGTGAAACGGGGCGGATCGATCACACGGATGTTGTCAGGGAGGTGGAATATGAGAAGGATCGCGTGCGCGGTGATGGCGATGGCGGCGGCGTGCGCCGCGGGGTGCGTGGACGTGAACCTGGGCCAGGCGAGCAAGGATTGGGCCGAGGTGGGCAAGGGGTTCGCCGACGCCTACAAGTCGCAGGGCGGCGTGGACGTCACAGTGCCGCAACAGCCGCCCGCCGACGTGCAGTAGCACACGCCGCGGGCGCCCAGTCCGGCGCCGATGCGGAAGGCCTCTATCCGCCCGAGGGGCGGATAGAGGCCTTGTCTGTCGCGCGCGAAGGCGGCGCCTGCGGCGTCCGCTAGTCGGCGAAGTTGGTGACGATATCCTTGGTGATGGCGGACTTCAGGTTCTGCAGGACCAGCGGCGTCAGGCTGTGGCGGATGAAGTTCTTGTTGAGTTGCCGCTCGGTGCGCTCCTCCCAGATGCTGAAGTTCCGGTAGGCGACCGCCTGCACCCTCCGGTTGAGCAGCACCCGTCCGGTCTTGATCTCCCGTATCCGGTAGACGACCTCCGCCGCGCCCTGCCAGGTCTGCGCCTTGATGTTGAACGAGATCGGGAAGATGATGTAGGTGAGGGCGACCGGGACCCCCATCGAGTTCCACCCCTCGAAGCGGCAGAGCGACTCGTTCAGCTCGCCCTCCATCAGCAGATTCGCCTTGGCGGCGAGCGCCTTCTCCTCGACGTCCCGAGGCGTGGCGTCCTTGTCGATCGGCAGCGTGATGACGTCCATGAACGCCTTGTTCCGCTCGATCTCGTCCTGGATCACCTCGCGCAGCTCGTCGACGCCGATGAAGAGCGGGTAGCGCGCGAAGCTCTTGTCCTGGAATATGCCGATGGCGAGGCTGTGGCCGAACGGCTTCTCGGGGGGGGCGTAGAAGGCGAGGGGCGGGGGTGGCGTGTTCATCCCCCCGCCGCAGCCGAGGAGGAGACCGAGGAGCAGGAGCTGCACAGACACGAGGATTCTTTTCACGCGACCGCCTCCTTGTGGCGCGCCGGGATCCCGCGGGCGCCGGTTCCGGATTGCGCGCCCGCACCGCACACGGTATCATACGCCCATGCCGATTGCCACGCTAAAACGCCTCCTCCCGCGCATCTGCATCCCGGCCGCCGTCGCCGCGGCGGGCGTCGTCTTCCTCGCTTACCCGAGGAGGCAGGTTCCGTCGATGCTCCGTCTCGTGCCCCGCGAGGGGCTCGCCGTGTGCGTCCGCGCGCGGGGGCTCGGGCAGATCTGGCGGCGCTGCGCCCGTTCGGAATTCGGCCGCATGGTCGCACGGGGGGAGATCTTCCCCCTCGACGAGCTCCGCGCCGCCGACGAGGAGTTCCGGGAGGAGTGGGAGGATCTCGACACCTCGCAATGGTCCGAGATCGCCGGGCGCGACTGCGTCTTCGTGCTGTACGCGGGGGGGGCGGGAACGCCGCCCCGGGCCGCCCTCTGGGCGCGGGTCGGCTTCAAAGCGCGCCTGCTCCATCTCTGGGAAAGGGGGCGCGCGGCCGTATGCTTCTGGCGGGCGGGGAGAATCCAGACACGGCGTGTGGGGACCCTCACCGTCAATTCGGTGCTGGATCGGAAGCGGGGGACGGTCGACGCCAGCTACGTCCTCGCCGGCGATCTCGGGATCGCGACGACGGGGGACGGGGAACGGTTCTGGGAGCGCGTCGCCGCCCTGGCGCAGGGGGGCGGCGCGCCCGCGCGGGGGGCGGAGGGGGTGATCGCCGAGGTGCGGGCGCCGGGCCGCGGGAAGGCGCAGGGGGCCTTCTTCGCGGACGCCGCCGCGCTGCGGCAGCTCGCGGGCGCGCGGATCGACAAATCCGGCCGGGTCGTGTGCGAGGAGGGGGGGGCCTTCTCCGCACGCGCCGCCGCGCGCGAGGCGCTGGCGGGGTGGACGACGATGTCGGGTTCGTTCACGCTCGGCGAACGCACGACCCTGGAGGCGCGCATCGGGCGTCCCGGCGGCGGCTCGGCGAAACCGCTTTCCGCGGACCCGCTCCTGCCCGCCGCGGCGCGCGGCGGGATACTGTACGCGGCGGGCCGATGGAACCCGCGGGACCTTCTCGACCGGGCGCGCCGAAGCTGGGACGGCGGCGAGGTTCGGTTCGAGAAGAAGGGAGGGGCGGCGACGTTTCCCGCGGCGCACTTCTCGATGCGATGGCTCGGAGATGACTGGTCGTTGTTGCTCTACCTCGACGGGCGGGGGATGCTGCACGCCGCCGCGTCGGCTGCGGTGGGCGATCGCACACTCGCCCGCGCGCGGTTGAGGCGCTTCCTGGAGCTCGCCGACGGCGCGGAGTTGTTCCTGGCCGACGGGCGCGGCGGCGGATGGGCGCCGGTGAGCGGCGCGCTGGAGGTGGAGGAGGAGAAGGCGGACCGGGGACTCCGCTGGCGCCTCAGCCCCGGCGCGCCCCTGGAGTATCTCTACGCCCCGGTCGTCCTCCTGCGCGACGGCCGTCTCGTCGTCGCCACCGCCGATCCGCCGGGCCTGGGCGCCGCCGTTCCCCTTTCCGCGAACGCGGGAGGGACGGGACGCTTCCTCCTGCGGGGGGGCGAGATGGAGCGCGCCGCCGCCTCGCTGCGGCAGATCCTCGCGATCGCCGGGGCGTTCGTCGAGAAAGAGGCCGATCGGGAGCGGATCGACGGGGCGCGCCGCGCGCTCGGGGCGCTGGCGTGGCTTGCGCCGCTGCGGGAGGTCAGGGCAACCGCGTCCGACGAGAAGGGGGGGACGCGGCTCTCCGTCATCGCGGAGATCGGGGATATCCGGGGGCGGTGAGGGGGAGCGGCGCCTGAAGGGTCCGGCGCCGCCTCAGCGCGGGACCAGGGGGCGCAGGGGGCCGAACCGCTCGAGGGCGGGGGGGAGGGCTTCGCCGTCGCCGAGGGCGAGGATCGTCGCGGCGCCGGGGCGCAGGTGCGCCTGCGCCGCGCGACGCACGTCCTCGCGGGTCACCGCCGCGACCTTTTCGGGCCAGGTCTTCAGATAGTCCCGCGGCAGCCCTGCGAATTCGATGCCGATCATCTGCTCCACCACCTGCGACGGGCTTGTGAAGTTGAAGACGAAGCTGTTCAGGCGCGAATCCTTCGCGCGCCGGAGCTCCTGGTCCGTCACCGGTTCCGTGCGGATCCTCTCCATCTCCTCCAACAGTATGTCGAGCGCCCGCGCCGCCGTGTTCTCCTTCGTCTGGCACGACGCGTAGAACAGCCCCGCCCGCACCGCCGGGGTGAAACGGGATCCCGCGCTGTAGGCGAGTCCCTCCGCGGTCCGGACGCGTTCCAGTATCCTCGACGAGAAGACCCCTCCCCCGAGTATCTCGTTCATCACCATCACCGGGAAGTAGTCCGGGTCGTCGCGCGGGATTCCCGCGTGCCCGACGAGGAGGTGCGCCTGCTCGGTGGGCCTGCGCACGAGGAAGACGAGGCGCTCCTCCCGCCCCTCCACGGGGGGTGGCGGGGCGGGGGCGGGGGATCGCGCCGGGCCGAAGGCGTCGTTGAGGGTCTTCACGAGCGTCTCCCGGTCGAACTCCCCCGCGGCGCCGAAGATCATCCCCGAGGGGTTGAAGCGCGCACGGTGGAAGGCGACGAGGTCGCCGCGCCCGATCCGGTCCATCGAGCTGGGCTCGCCGATGACCGGGTGCGCGTACGGGTGCGCGCCGTAGACGAGGCGGCGGAACTCGCGGGCGGCGGTCTGCCCCGGCTCGTCGTTCCAGCGGCGTATCGCCTCGCGGACCTGGTCCTTGCGGAGGTCGATCTTCTCCGGGGAGAAGGCGGGGCGCAGCAGCAGGTCGAGCGCGATGCCGAGGGCCTCTTCCGTGTCGCGGGAGAGGCAGGAGAGCGCACACGCCGCCCCGTCGTGGTCCGCGGCGGCGGAGAGCTCCGCCCCGAGGTACTCCAGACGGCGGTCCACCTCGTCGGCGTCCATCCCGGCGCTCCCCCCGGTGCGGATCAGCTCGGCGACGAGGGCCGCGAGCCCCTCCTTGCCCTCCGGGTCGAACGCGGAGCCGGCGCGCGCCATCGCGTGGAAACTGAAGAGGGGGAGGCGCGCGTCGCTGAACAGGTAGAGCGGGGCGCCGCAGTCGAGGACGACCCGTTCCGCCTCCGGGGGCGAGAAACGAAGCGGGGGGAACGCCATTTCGGCCGGGTGGACGGGGCCCCGCCGGGCGCCGCAGCCCGCGGCGGAGAGCGCGAAGACGAGGAGCAGCGCGGCGGCCCAATGCGTCACGGGATGAGGACGGTGGTGCACTTTTCCTCCGTGAGATAGTTGCGCGCCACGCGGACGAGGTCGTTTGGCGTGACCGCCCTGATCCTCGGGATATAGCGGTTCACGTAGTCCCAGCGGTCGATCGCGGCGTAGGTGCCTATGGCGGAGGCGATCTCCGCGGTGGATTCGAGGCCGCGGACGAAATCCGCCTCGATCGAGTTCCGAGCCTTGGCGAGCTCCCAGTCGCTCACCGGCTCCTGCGCGAGCAGGCGCAGCTCCCCGCGGATCGCCTCGGCGGCCTCCTCCGCCGTACGGGGGCTCCGGGGGATCGCGTGGACGACGAACAGGTACGGGTACCGCGAGGGGGGAGAGGAGGCGGAGACGGAGACCGCGACCCGCTTCTCCTGGACGAGGCGCCGGTGAAGGCGCGAGCTGCGGCCGGAGGAGAGGATGTTCTCCAGGACGTTCAGGGCGATGTCGTCGTCGGACTCCGCCGCGGGCTTCTGAAAGGCGAGGGCGACGCGCGGCGAGGCGTCGAGCGAGAGACGCGCCTGGCGCGGACCGCGTTGCGGCGGCTCGCGGGTGACGACCGGCGGCGGGGGCGGCTGCGCGGGGATCGGGCCGAAGTAGCGCTCCGCGAGGGCGACGACCTCGTTTCGGTCTACGTCGCCCGCGACGGCGACGATCGCGTTGTTGGGGGCGTAGTAACGCCGGTACCAGGCCTCGACCTCCGCACGCGGGATGCGCTCGATGTCGGACCTCCATCCGATGATCGGCCACCGGTACGGGTGCGCGATCAGGGCGGTCGCGAAGAGCTGCTCCCAGAACGCCCCCCCCGGGCTGTCGTCCACGGTGAGGCGCCGCTCCTCGAGGACCACCTGCCGCTCGCGGTGGAACTCCCTGAAGACCGCGTTGGCCATCCGGTCGGACTCAAGCGCCATCCAGAGCTCCAAGCGGTTCGCCGGCAGACTGCAGTAGTACTGTGTCCGGTCCTTGCCGGTGCCGGCGTTCAGCCCCTCGGCCCCGGCGGCCATGTAGATCTTCCAGAGTTCGTTGCGCACCGTCAGCTCGCCGGCGCGGCGCTCCGCCTCCTCCAGCTCCTTCCGGAGCCGCGCCGTCTCCCCCGCCGCGCCGCCTCCGCGTTCCATCGCGGCGACCGCGTCGTGGAGCTCTTCGATCTTGGCGAGAAGGGGCTCTTCCGCCTCCCAGTCCCTCGTCCCGACCGTGCGCGTCCCCTTGAACATCATATGCTCGAGGAGATGGGTGATGCCGGTCTTCCCCGGCTCCTCGTTCACTGAGCCCACGCGGTAGAAGACGGAACAGGAGACGACGGGGGCCTGGCGGTGCTCGACGACGAGAAGGAGGAGGCCGTTGGAGAGGCGGTGCTCGGCGGCGTCCACGCCGAGTGGGGACTCCGCCGCCGCCCGGCCGGGCGAAACCAGGGCCAGGAGCGTTGCCGCGAGGAGCCGCCCGATGCGGATGGATGGGGAGGATCCCATCGTGCCCCTCTCCGTCGAGGCGGCCCGCCTCAGGCGGCGCCGCCGGCCGTCTTCTCCACGTCCCAGTTGTTCGCGACGATCAGGGCGCGGGTCCTGCGCCCGTCCTTCTCGATCTCGACGAGCTCGCCCGCGGCGCGGATATGCTCGCCGACGCAAAACTCGCCGCGCACGTAGCTGTCGGAGAGGACGAGGACGAACCGCTCCTCCCGCACCCCGTCGACCTCGGCCTCCTCGAGGGGGAAGACGAGCGGCATGTAGATCGAGTGGCGGATATCGGTGATGCGGGCCTCGAGGCGCGCCTCCTTCCGGAGGCTGCGGATGCGGCAGTCCCGCAGCGGGATCTCGTCCTCGCGCGCGTAGATGAAGAACGGGCAGACGAGGATGCCGCCGTGATAGAGGCGCAGCGGCCAGAACTTCCCGAACTCGTGGACGTGGCGGGAGGGGTCCTCCCGGACGAGGGCGAGGATGCGCCGCATCAGGGCGTAGTTCTCCTCCACCGTGCCGTGCACGGCGAGGTCGGTGTCATCGTCGTGCTCCTCGAGTCGCCCGTACTGGAGCGAGCCGGTCAGGCCCATCCGTTCGACCGGGACCTCCAGCAGCTCGCTGGCCGCCCGAACCCCCTTGTCGATCTTCGGGTAGAGCTCCATGCAGAGCCGGAGGGACTTCTTGGAGTCGAAGAAGCCGACGAAATCGCTGCGCGGCATCAGGAGGTTGTTCTTGATCACCGGGGCGACGCAGGCGCTCCGCGCGAGGTCGGGGAAGAGGGTGTAGTGCATCTCGATCTGCTGCGGGTTGGTGAACGAGTGCATCTTCCCGTCGCGGTACGTCTTGTGGAGGCAGTCGTAGTCGCGGCCGAAGATCTCCGCCCAGCCGCCCTTTTTCGGGTAGTAGAGTATCTTCGCGGAGATCATCCCGGGCGGATGGCAGTAGCCCTGGGCGAAGGCGAGGCTGCCGTCCTTCCTGAGGAAGTAGGTGCAGTCGGTGACCCTCTCCCCGAGTTCGGCGATGGGGACGAGGAAGATATCCATCATCTCGTCGAAACGATCCTTCATAGGGGGGGAAGTATACTACAACGGGCCGCGGATGCCACTATGAAGGCGTGTGAGCGTATGGACTCGCGCGGGCGGGCGCGCCGCATTTCGAGGCGCCGCATTTCGAGGTTGCGCTCCCGATGGCGCCGCGGTAAAATCGGGTGTCCCGCGCGGGGGGCGCATCCGGCGCGCCGGGTCGCGGGCGAGAGGAGGAGGGTATGCATATCGGACTGTGCGCCGCCTGCTGCGCGGCGCTGGTCGCAGGCGCGGCCGCGGCGGATCCGCCCGCCGCGCCGCCCGCGGCCGTCTCCGCCGCCCCGGCCGCCCGCTACACGGCCGCGGACTGTTCGCGCCTCAACGGGATCCCCGGCCTGCCCGATGCGCTTCTCTCGATGCACGTCACGCTCTACCAGGGGTACGTGAAGAACGCCAATCTTCTGGCGGAGAAGCTGACGGCTCTCTCCGCCGCCGGGGGCGGCCGCTCGCCCGAGTATGCCGAGCTGAAGCGGCGTTTCGGCTGGGAGTACGACGGGATGCGTCTGCACGAGCTCTACTTCGAGAACATCTGCTCCCGGCGCGAGGCGCTCGACCCGAAGGGCCCGCTCGCCCGGCGCCTCGCGAGCGACTTCGGGAGCGTGGAGGCGTGGAGGAAGGAGTTCGTCGACACGGGGATGATGCGCGGCATCGGCTGGGCGGCGCTCGTCGACGACCCGCGGAGCGGCCGGCTGACGAACGTCTGGATCGGCGAGCACGATGTCGGGCATCTCGCGGGGGCTCGCATCGTACTCATCGCGGACGTCTTCGAGCACGCGTTCATCACGGAGTTCAAGCTCGACCGGGCGAAGTACCTCGAGGCGTTCCTCGCCGCCGTCGACTGGAAGGCGGCGGAGAAGCGTCTCGGCGCGCGGTAACGCGGAGACACTCTTTGCAGGGCACACGCGGGGAAGCGGTCGCGAAGTGGACATTCCACGGGTGAACGCGCCATTCCGCCCCGGGTTTTTCACTGTGCCCTGTGCCGCGGCGGGGCGAGAAGCGGGATCTGAAGAGTGTCCCCGCGTTGTAGTTCCGGTTCTCTCACGTCGTATCTGGTCTTTCCCCCATCAGAGGGGGGGATGTGGCATAACCCAAGCAAAACGCCAGAGATCCATTTTTCCGTTGCACCCCGCTGCGGGCGGGAGTAAGATCAGCCGGGCGTGCGGTCGGTCGGGAGAGGAGGGGAGGGTATGAAGAGAATTGTCGCGGCGTTGGCGGTGCTGGTGCTCGCGTCGGGGGCCGCGCAAGCGGGACCGGTGTGGCCGATGCAGGGGCAGAACCCGCAGCGCACGGGGCAGAGCCCGTTCGCGGGTCCCACGAGACCCGTGCTTCACTGGACCTACCTGACCGGGGGCATCTACAACTCCCCCGCCATCGGCTCGGACGGGACGGTGTACTTCGGCTCCCAGGACAACCGGCTCTACGCCGTGAACTCATCCGGGGGGCACAGGTGGACGTACCACACCGGCGGCGGCATCTACAACTCCCCCGCCATCGGCTCGGACGGGACGGTGTACGTCGGGTCGCTCGACAATCGTTTCTACGCCGTCAACTCCGCCGGGATGCTCAGGTGGTCGTACTCGACCGGCCCGATATCCTCCGCATCATCCCCCGCCATCGGCTCGGACGGGACGATCTACGTCGGGTCGGACTACGACGTCGGGTCGGACTATTGCCAGTTCTATGCATTCAATTCGAGAGGGACGTGTCGCTGGAGCTACCAGATGCCCGGGATGTCGTCCGGTGTCCCCAAATCCCCGGCGATCGGCTCGGACGGGACGGTGTACGTCGGCTCCATGGCCAACCGGCTGTACGCCTTCAACTCGAACGGGGCCGTCAGGTGGTCGTACAGCACAGGCGCCCAGCCCTCCGGCCAGTCGATCGGGCCTGACGGGACGGTCTACGTCGGATTCGACGACAACCGGCTCTACGCCTTCAAATCCAACGGCGCGCGCAGCTGGTCGTATATGATGGGCAAACACGCCTATTCTTCCCCCGCCATCGGGTCCGACGGGACGGTCTACGTCGGGTCGTACGACAACCGCCTCTACGCGTTCCATTTCAGCGGGGGCTTCAGGTGGACGTACCGCACCGGCGGCACCGTCGAATCGTCCCCCGCCATCGGCTCGGACGGGACGGTGTACTTCGGCTCCACGGACAACCGGCTCTACGCCTGCAACTCCATTGGGACGCTCAGGTGGTCCTACACGGCGACCGCTCTCGTCGAGGCGTGTGGCCCCGCCATCGGCTCGGACGGGACGATCTACTTCGGGACGGGGGACAACCGACTCTGGTCCGTGGGCGTGCCGACGACGCCGACGCCGACCCCCGTGCCGCCGGCGCAGGTGGACGTCAGCGGAAGCACGGTCTCGCCGGGCGACACGCTCAGCGCCGTCTTCCGGACCAACCAGCCGATCTCGCAACCGTTCACCGCGTACGCGGTCGTCATATTCCCCGACGGCGCGACGATGGTGAACGTCCTCGACTTCAGCACGGCATTGAAGCCGGTGGCGAGCGACGTGCAGGGGCTTCCGGCAGGGTTCGAGTACACGCTCATAAACAACCTCGTCATCCCGGGGACGATTCCCCCGGGCCGATACGAGATCGTGGCGGCGTTCTTCACGCCGGGTCGGCCGATCACGAGCCGGGACGACGCCTTCTACCAGGCGAGCGTGTTCGTGACAGTGCAGCGGTAGCCGAGTTCGGGGCGCTCTTCACGGCACACACGAAGCCGGCGGGATGCAGGGTGCGCGTCCCCCGGGGGTGCGATGGCAGCGAAGACGCTGTATGCAACTGTTTCCGCACGAATGTGGTATGGCATTATTCGTCCCGGGGACGATTAAATCCGTAAGATGTTGAAGCGGTGAGTGTTGTATACAACGTCTGCGTCGGGGAGGACGGCGCATGATCCGCCCCGGTCCGTGCTCCATCAGCCGCAGGCCGTTCGTCGCCCCGTGCGGTCGCGGCCCCCGTGCACCCCTGGACGGGGCGGCGCCCGTTTTCTGGCGCCGGCCCGTCTTCCTGCGCCGGCCCCCTGTGCCGCGCCGTTTCCCCGCGGCCCCCGCGCCGTTTTCCCCCGCGTCGGATCCCGCGGTCCGGACGGCGCGGCGATTCCTCTCCCTCCACGCCGAAGCCCTCGGCGTCGATCCTCCCTGCCTCGTCTTCGTCCGCCTCTGGCGCACGCGCAGCGGCGCCCACGTCAGGTTCCAGCAGGTCCTCGACGGCGTCCCCGTCATAGGCGCGCTCCTCGACGTCCACCTCGATGCCGCGGGGACGGCGACCGTCGTGACCGGCGCCTTCCACCGGGGGCTGAAGAGGAGCGGCGCCTTCCGAAAGGCGGGCATCGGCAAGAGGGAGGCGGCGCGGGTCGCGCGGGCGGACCTCGGGCGCGGCGCGCGGCTGCGGGCGGAGGAGGGGTGCGCGGAGCTGGTGTTCGTGGAGCGCCGGCACGCGCGGCGGGTCTACAAGGTGGTGCTCCCCGCGTCGCGGCCGCTCGGAAACTGGGTCTACCTCGTCGACGCCGCCACGGGCGCGATCCTCCGGAGCAGCAACACGATGCGCTTCGCCCGCGGCAGCGTCTTCCCGAGGAGCCCCGCGGAGGATCCCGCGCCGCGCGTTGTCCCGCTCGAGCGCCTCCGCGACCCGTTCCTCCTGGAGGGGACGCACGTCGCCGTCGTCAACGAGGATTGCCCCGAGGCGCGCGAGGAGGACGGGGAGTTCCTCTATGATCCCTCCGACACGCACTTCGACGAGGTGATGGCGTACTACCATATCGACCGCGCGGCCGAGGCCTTCGGGCGCCTCGACCCCGGGATCGAGACCGCGCTGGCGACACGCGGGACGCTGCGCGTCCATGTGCACGCCGGGGAGCGGATGGAGAACGCCTGGTACGATCCGGCCACCCGCGCCATATACTTGGGCGACGGCGGCGGGCCGGGGCGGTTGAACGACCTCGCCAAGGAGGCGGCGGTGATCTGCCACGAGTACGCCCACGCCGTGCTCGACCGGGTCAATCCGCACCTGAAGGGGCCCGAGGCCGACGCGTTGCACGAGGGGTACGCCGACTACTTCGGCTGTTCGCTCACCGGAGACCCCCTGATCGGGGAGTGGGTCGTCGCCGCCCGCGGCGAGCCGTGCCTCCGCAACCTGGGGAACCGCCTGCGCTACCCGCGCGACCTGTCGGGCGCGCCGCACGCGGACGGCGCGATATGGGCCGGGGCGTGCTGGGACCTTCGACGGGCGCTGGGGCCGGAGACGGCGGACGCGCTCGTCTACGAGAGCATGCATTTCCTGCCCGAGTTCGCGCGGTTCGCCGACGCGGCGACGGGGCTTGCGCAGGCCGCCGGGTGCGTCTTCGCCGGACGCCACCGGGGGCGGATCGCGGAGGCGCTGGCCGACAGGGGGTTCGGCGCCGACATCGAGAGGAGGCCGTTATGCGTGCCGCGCCATGCCTGATCTTCGCGATGCTGCTCTCCGCGGCGCCCGCCAGTCACGAGCGCGACCTCGCCACACAGCTCCCGGCGGAGGTCGTGGACTACGTCGTGGCGGCCCGGCTCGACGCCGGCCGAGCGGAGGAGTTGCTGAAGGAGCTGTTCCAGCGGCTGCGGATGCGGCCGCGTTACGCGCTCGCGGTCTTCCCGCTCCCCGGCGACGACCGGGCGCGTCTGATCTTCATCAAGGGGAAGGATGCCGACGTCGCGCTCGTCAAGAAGGCCCTCGTGGCGATGGACGCGGCGTCTCCCCCGGCGCAGGAGGAGGAGCGCGTTCCGCTGCTGCGGGTGGAAACGGGGGCGGCGGGGCCCGCGGAGATGCGGCGGCGGATCGTCGCGGCCGCCGCGCGCGCCCGTCTTTCGGTCGCGGACAAGGATCTGTTCATCTACCCGGAGGGGGTCGAGGGGGGGCTCTTCTTCACCGGGCCCGCGGCGCTCCAGGCCCCTGTCGCCGAGCTCGCCGAGGGGCTCGGGAAGAATCCGCTCCCCGGCGCCGCCGACGCGGCGCGGGACTGGCTCCTCGGGCTGGGCAGGGAGACCGCGAAATCGTTCGCGGCGCTTCTATCCGCGGCCCTCTCCGCCGCCGCGGTCCTGCTGCTCCACCTTCTCCTCTGCCGCCTGCCGCGCCTCGGCGCGCGCTACCGGAGATCGTTCCGCTTCTTCTGGGAGAGGCTGTTCGCGTCGTTCAAGGGGAAGGACCTCGCCTGGGAGATCATCAAGGCGGCGGCGGAGTTCGGGGCCGCCGCGGCCCTCCCGTCGCCGGAACGGATGCGGGGCGCGGCGCCGCCGCGCGCGCAGGCGCTCGACGCCGCCCGCCGGTACGCGCGCTGGCGGGGCGTGAATCCGGACGAGCCGGAGATCGCGGGGCTGCTCGATGCGGCGGTGGAGGCGGCGGTGCATCGGGCCGTCCGCGGGGAGGGGCGGGGGTGAGGCGTCGAACGCGCGCCTTCGGCCCGCTGGGCGGCTCGGGGTGCGCGGGCCGTGTTACAATGGCGTTCCAGACCGGCAGGGGGGTGCGCAGTGGGGAGACCGGAAGCCGAGGAGAGACCGCTGGCCGTGGCGATCGCGGCGCTCGTCCACGAGGGGAGGATACTCCTGATCAGGCGGGCGCGGGGGGACTACCCGGGGCTCTGGGGTCTGCCCGGCGGGAAGATCGAATGCGGCGAGCATCTGTCGGAGGCGGCGGAGCGGGAGATACGCGAGGAATGCGGCATCGAGGCGGCGTTCGTCCGGCACCTCGGCTGCGTCTCGGAGCATTTGGTGGAGGAGGGGCGGGTTAGGCGCCATTTCATCCTGCACGTTTGCGCGCTCGCACCTCGAGGCACGATGCTGCGCCCCGGCGCCGAGGGGGAGCTGCGCTGGTGCCCGCTGGAGGCGCTTGGGCCGATGCGCGGCGAGATCATCCCCAGCGATCTGCTCATCATCGAGCGGATGGTGGCGGGGGAGGGGAAAGGGTACTACGACTGCGTGCTCGAGAAGACCGGGGATGCCCACGTGTTGAAAAGATTCGTCTGAGGGATCCGTCACTCCTCCGCGGGCTTGATCAGCGGGAGGATGACGGTGAACACCGTGTCGCGCCCTTCGAGGCTCATCACCTCGATCTTCCCGCCGTGCTCCCTGACGATCCCGTGGGCGATGCTCAAACCAAGCCCGGTGCCCTGCCCGAACTCCTTCGTGCTGAAATACGGGACGAAGATCTTCTCGATCCGGTCGGGCGGGATGTGGGGGCCGTTGTTGGCGATGGCGATCTCGGCGGCGCCGTTTTGGTGGCGGCTCGTCACCGTGATCAGGCGCTCCCCGTCTTTCTCCATCAGGGCGTGGTGCGCGTTGGTGAGGATGTTGACGAAGACCTGCTGCAGCTGGTTGGAATCGAGCATCCCCTTCCGGATCGACGGGTCGAGGCGGGTCTGCACGCGTATCCCGTTGGCGATGAACTGGTGCGCCTTCAGGTCGATCGCGAGGCCGACGATCTCGTTCACCGAGGCGCAGACGCGTCGCAGCGGCGGCTTGCGGGAGAAGGTGAGAAGATTCCTCACCAGGTACTGGCACCGGAGCGCCTCCTTGTGGAGGCGGTCGATGTCCTCCTTGAGTTCCGCCGGGGCGTCATGCTGTCGAAGGATCTCGGCGTACCCGAGGACGCCGGTGAGGGGGTTGTTCAGTTCGTGGGCGATGCCGGAGATGAGTTCGCCGAGGGCCGAGAGCTTCTCCTTCTGTATCAGTTCCTCCTCGATCTGCTTGCGCCGCGTGATCTCCTCGGAGATCCCCGCGTAGCCGATCAGTTTCCCCGTCTCGTCCCTGATGGTGCACATCCGCAGCGAGACCGGGAACACCTCGCCTGATTTTCTCCGGTCGAAGATCTCCCCCTCCCAGAGGCCGTTCCTCGCCTCGCGGGCGATGCGGCCGGAGAGATCGGGCGGGTTTCCGGGGACGCCCTCGAAGAAATCGGCGGAGCGCATCCCGAGCATCTCCTCCGCCCGGTAGCCGAGCATCTTTTGCACGGCGGGGTTGGCGTAGACGATCCGGCGGTTGAGGTCCATGATCATCACGCTCGCCGACGTGTTCTCGATGACGCTGGCGAGCTGCCGCATATGCCGCTCGATGATGAGACGTTGGGAGATGTCGCGGCAGATGGCGAGGACGATCCGCCTGCCGCGGAAGTCGACTGCGCTCGCGCTGACGTCGGCGACGAAATGCGCCCCGGTCTTCCTGAGCATCTCGATCTGGGCGGATGCGCGGGAGCTCCCCTCGTCATCGCCCAGGCGCCGCAGGATCCCGGCGAACTCCCCCGGGGCGTAGAGCTCGGAGTTCTTCAGGCCGAGGAGCTCCTCCGCGGAGTAGCCGGTCATCGTCTCCGCCATCCGGTTCGCCGTGAGGATCCGGTCCGCCTGTGGGTCGATGGTGAATATCGCGTCGTTCGCCCGTTCCATCAGGAGCCGGTGGAGGATCTCGGACTCCTTGAGCTCGGCGGTCTTTTCCGCCACGAGGGTCTTGAGCCCGGTCGTGTATTCGCTGATCACCGCCTGGGCCTTCCGCTTTGCCGTGATGTCGGTGAGGAGCTGGATGACGGCCCGGCCGCCGTCGGGCATCAGGAACGGGCTCGCGGAGGATTCGTAGAGACGCCCCTTCTGATCGCGCATCACACAGCTGAAGGACTCCTTCCCCTCGTGCAGGATCGCCGTGATCGGGCAGGAGGGGCAGCTGCTCGTTCGCCCGGCGATGGCGGCGTAGCACTTCCGGCCGACGAGATCCCCGTAGCGTCCGCGCAGCCTGGCGTTGTTGTAGAGGATGGTATGGGAGGCGTCCTCTATCAGGACAAAACAGCCGACGGCGTCAAATATCTCGAGGGGGGCGCGCGGCGGCCCGGCCTTGGGCGCCGTGGGGCGCGCGGGACCGGGGCGCTTCGTCCGCGAAATCCTGGAAGAGGTGCGCATACGCGATTTGAGGTTGAAAAAGTATATACGAGCGCCGCAAGGCGGGTCAACGAAAAGCGCATTCACGAAAAGCGCATTCCCTGAAAAGCGCATTCCCCGTCCCGTTCCCGGCGACGGCGATCTGGCGACGGCGATCTTGCCCGCGCCGCCGCGCGGATGCTACCATCGTCGTCCGCTCAGCCATGGAGTTGCCGATGCCCGATCCGACCCGGTCCGCCCGATACTGGGGCGCCGTGCTCGTCTGCGCCTGCATCGCCGTCGGGGGGGCGCTCGCGCCGCGCGCCCCCGTTCCCGCGGATGCGCCCGCCCGCCGCGCCGTTCCCGGAGAGGAGGAGATGCTCCGCCTCTTCGAAAAGGCGGTCTCCGAGCGGCCGCTCGTGAGGCACCTGTCGCTCCTCTTCGCCGGCGCCGTGGTTGCGGGGCTGCTCATCGACGTCAAGGTTGCCGCGCGCCTCCTCCGCCGGCGTCTTGCGCCGGCCGGGACCCCGGGGGAGGGGTGGGGAATCGGCGAGGTGCTGAAGGCGGCGCTCCTCTTTCTCTCCGTCTTCCTCGCCCTGCAGGCGCTCGCGCCGCTGTTCCGGCGGCTTTTTGGCGGCCCCTCGGAGGTCACGCTCCAGGTCGCCTTCCAGTTCTTGGCGGAACTCGCCGCGGTCGCGTACATCCTCGTATCCGTCCGGCCGGGGCCGCGCGGGCCGCTCGCGGGGCTCGGGCTCGGGGCCGGGCGGCCGCTCCCGGCGGCGTGGGCCGGCGTGAAGGCGTACGCCGGGTTCCTCCCGGTCCTGCTCTGCCTCGTCGTGATCAGCCGCATCGCCGCAGAGCGGACGGGCGTCGCGGTCGAGCCGCAGGCGCCGCTCGGGCTCTTCTTCGCCGATCTGTCGGGCCCCGCCCTGGTATTCCTGGCGGCGTTCGTGGCCGTCATCGGCCCGGTCTTCGAGGAGATCTTCTTCCGTGGCTTCGCCTACCAGGCGGTCAGGCGGCGGTGGGGGCGGCTGCCGGCCGTGCTCCTGACCGCGCTCCTCTTCTCCGCCCTCCACGCCAACGCCGCGGTCTTCCTGCCGATCCTCGGCCTCGGCGTCGTCCTGGCCTCCGTCTTCGAGACGACGGGGTCGCTCGTGGCGCCGATCGCGGTCCACCTCTGCCAGAACGGCGCGGCGGTTGCGGCGGCCCTCCTGCTCCGCTCCATTGCATCCCCCTGACTGTGCTACAATCGGTTCTCGACAGTCCGGCATCTCGACCGCATGGAGGCCGTATGAGAGTCAAAACCATCGCGTGGAAGAACGGGGCGATGCGCATCGTGGACCAGACAAAGCTTCCCGGGAAGCTCGTCTACAAGGAGTGCCGGACGCCCGGCGAGGCGTGGGACGCCATCAAGCGGCTCGAGGTGCGCGGCGCCCCCGCCATCGGGATCGCGGGGGCGATGGGCGCGCTGCTCGGGATCCGGAATTCCCGCGCGCGGACCTTCGACCGGTTCTTCGCGGAGCTCCGGAAGGTCGCCGACTACCTCGGCTCCTCGCGTCCCACGGCGGTGAACCTGTTCTGGGCCCTGCGGAGGATGACGGAGACCGCCGCCCGGCACCGCACCGACGACATCCCCGCCCTCAAGAGGATCCTCGAACGGGAGGCGCTCGCCATCCTCGATGAGGACAACGACATCTGCCGCCGCATCGGGGCGCACGGCGCGGCCCTTCTCGCGCACGGGACTCGAATCCTGACGCACTGCAACGCCGGGGGCCTCGCCACGGCGGAGTACGGGACCGCCCTCGCCGTGCTCTTCGCCGCCCACGAAGCCGGGAAGCGGATCAGCGTCTTCGCCGACGAGACGCGGCCGCTCCTCCAGGGGGCGCGGCTGACCGCGTGGGAGCTGATGCGCGCGGGCATCGACGTGACGCTCATCTGCGACAGCATGGCCGCCCGGCTGATGTTCGAGCGGCGGGTGGATATCGTCATCACCGGCGCCGACCGGATCGCCGCCAACGGGGACACCGCGAACAAGATCGGCACCTACGGCCTCGCGCGGCTCGCCGAGGCCCACGGCATCCCGTTCTACATCGCCGCGCCGCTCTCCACCGTGGACCTCGATCTCCGCACCGGGAAGGGGATCCCGATCGAGCAGCGCGACCCTGACGAGGTGCGGACGATCGGCGGGACGCGCATCGCCCCGGCGAGGGTGAAGGTCTACAACCCCGCCTTCGACGTGACCCCCGCCCGCTTCATTGCGGGGATCATCACGGAGACCGGCGTCGTCGGCCCCCCGTACCGGGCGAACCTGCGCGCGGCGTTCAGGAAGGCGGGGGTGAAACCGAGGCCGCGGCGGTGAGGGGCGGGAGGCGCGCGTGGAACGGACGCTCGGCGACATCGGCGAGTTCGCCCTCATACGGGAGCTGAGGGGGCGGCTGTCCGCGGGGCCGGGGACGCTCGTCGGCATCGGGGACGATGCGGCCGTGCTCGAGCCGCCCGCCCCGGGGCGCGTCCTGCTCTTCACGACGGATATGCTCGTCGAGGGGACGCACTTCGACCTCGCCGCCGCCTCCCCGTACCGGATCGGGTGGAAGGCGCTCGCCTGCAGTCTGAGCGACATCGCCGCGATGGGCGGCGTGCCGCGCGCCGCGGTCGTGTCGCTTGGCGCCCCCGGGGGGCTCGGCGTCGACTTCTGCCGCGAGCTGTACCGGGGTATGGACGAGGCCGCCCGGCGGTTCGACTGCGGGATCGCGGGGGGGGACACCGTCGGGAGCAGTCGCGGGCTCGCCGTGTCGGTGGCGATGCTCGGGGATGTGGAGCGGGAGCGGCTCGTCTTGCGCTCCGGCGCCCGCACCGGCGACGGCCTCTGGGTGACCGGGTGGCTGGGGGGATCGCTCGCGGGCAAACACCTCGCCTTCACGCCGCGGGTGCACGAGGCCCGTTTCCTCGTCGAGCGCTTCCCGGTAACGGCGATGATGGATCTGAGCGACGGGCTCGGGAGCGACCTGTTCAGGATGGCGGAGGCGAGCGAGGCGGGGTTCCGGCTGTGCGCCGGCCGGATACCTGTCGACAGGGCGGCGATCGGGGATGCGGACGAGGAGACGCTCCTCCGGAGGGCGCTCTACGACGGGGAGGATTTCGAGCTGCTCGCGGCGGTGGCCCCCTCCGTCGACGACGCCGTCGTGAAGGAGGCGTTCGACGCGCGTTTCGACTGCGGGATCCGGCGGATCGGGACGGTGATGGGAAAGGCGCACGGCATCACGCTCTCGACGCCGGAGGGGGAGAGGCCCCTCATCGAGGGGGGGTTTGCACACCTCGCGTAGACGTTGTATATAACTCACGCCGCCGCAACGAGTTAATACTTTAATCGTCCCCGGTACGTTTAAAGTTGTAATTCGTTCTCTGGGAGTATGATGGATACAACGTCTACCTTATTTATCTCTTCGGGACCTGAAGAGACGCGGCGCATCGGGGCGCGCATCGGCGCGCGCCTGAAGCCCGGCGCGGTGCTCGCGCTCCGCGGCGAACTCGGGGCGGGGAAGACCTGCTTCGTCCAGGGGCTCGCGGAGGGGCTCGGGATCGTCCCGCCCGCGCGCGTGAGCAGCCCGTCGTTCGTCATCATCAACGAGTACCCGGCGCGCATCCCGCTCTTCCATTTCGACCTGTACCGCCTCCCCGACGGGACTGAACTGGTCGAGCTGGGCTGGGAGGACTACCTCGAGCGCGGGGGGGTGATCGCGATCGAGTGGGCGGAGCGGATGGCGGCGCTTCTCCCGGAGGACCGCATCGATATCGAGATCGAGGTCACCGGCGAGAAGAGTCGCCGGATCACCGTGCGGGGGGCGCAGGCGGAAAGACTGGCCGCGGATGGAGGCGGCTGAAGAGGGATCGCGCCGCGAAGGGAACGGGAAACCGCTGGACGCGGATGCGCGCGGCGTGAACGGCTGTTCTTCTCCGTCTTTTCTGTGGAGGCGATGAACGCATGAATATCCTCGGGCTCGAGGCATCCACGCGCAGGGCGAGCATCGCCGTCGTCCGGAGCGGGGGGGCGCCGGCGGAGACGGTGCTCCCGGACGACCGGAGCGCCTCCGCGCAGCTCGTCCCGGCGCTCGACGGGCTGTTGAAGAAGTGCGGGCTGGCGGCGGGCGACCTCGACGGCATCGCCGTCGGGATCGGACCGGGTTCGTTCACCGGGATCAGGATCTGCCTCGCGACCGCACGCGGGTTCTCCGCCGCCCGCGGGACGCCGATCAGGGGCGTCTGCGGTTTCGACGCGCTCGTCGCCGAATATTTCGAACCGGCCGGCGCGAGGGAAGACGGGATCCCGTCTCCGCCCTTCTCCCCCGGAGGGGGAGGGGCGGGGAGCGAGAGGGGGGCGGAGCGCCTGTGCGTCGTCGCCGACGCGCACAGTCACGGGCTCTACGCGGCGGTCTACGCGCGGGACGGCGGAAAGTACCGGCGCGCGCAGGAGCCGTTCGTCTGCCGGCCCGACGCCCTCCCCGGGAGGATCGAGGGGGAGGTCTTCTTCCTCGGGCCGCACCTCGACAGGTTCAGGGAACCCCTCGCGAAACTCTTCGCCGGGCGTGCCTCGTTCGATACAGAGAACCGCTTCCCGTCCGCGACGGCCGCCGCGCTCCTGTTCGAGAGCCCCTCGGCCGTCCGCGACGATCCCCCCGGCGCGGTCGCCCCGCTCTATCTTCTCCCGGGCGTCCGCGTGAAACCGGCCGGCGGCAGGGCGTAACGCGCGAAGCTGCGGTGCGGGCATCCGAACGGCATCGACCGCGGCGGCAATCCAGGGTCAGGCCTTTACTCTTTACAGAGCATTCAACCGGCAAGACCCGACTGGTCGGACACAAGCGGCCGGGAAGGGATGGTGGGCGATGCAGGACTTGAACCTGCGACCTCTTGGGTGTGATCCAAGCGCTCTAGCCAGCTGAGCTAATCGCCCCCCGAGGATGTCCTCAGTATACCAGTTCCATCCCGCCTGTAAACCATCTTCCGCCCCGTCCTGGATTTCGCTATACTGTGATAAAGGGGATACCCAATGCACCAGCTTCAACGCGATATCGCGCGGCTCCTCGTTGTGCAGGAGCGGGAGCGCGAGCTTATGGCCCTCGAGAAGGAGAAGGCGGCGCTCCCGGAAGCGCTCGAGGGAGCGAAGGCGGCCGTCAAAGAGGCGGAGGGGGAGGTCGAGCGGCGCAAGGGCGAGCTCAAGGCTCTCCAGATGAAGAAGAAGGAGCTCGAACTCGAGTCCTCGGCGAAGCTCGAGGCGGTCGCCAAGTACCAGAAGCAGCAGTTCGACGTCAAGACCAACGCGGAATACCAGGCGCTCCAGAAGGAGATCGTCAACCGCCAGATCGAGAACTCCCGGATCGAGGACAGGATCCTCGAGACGATGCTGGAGATCGAGGAGCGCGAGGGGACGATACGGGCGGGCGAAGAGGACGTGAAGGCCAGGGGGCACGATCTTGCCGCGCAGGAGAGGAACACCGCGGAGAAGGGGACGCGGATCGAGGCGAGGATCGCCGCGCTCAAGGCCGAGCGAGACGCCCTCCTCCCCGGGATAGACGAGGCCGTGCTCCGCAGGTACCAGCGGATCTTTCGGAACAAGAGGGACATGGCGGTCGTGCCGCTCGCCGGCTACGTCTGCGGCGGGTGCCATATGCACCTGCCTCCGCAGATCGCGCACCTCGTGCGCAAGGGCGACGAGCTGGTGATCTGCGAGAGCTGCTCGCGAATCCTCTACTGGGCGGAAGGGCTCGTGGACAAGGAGCCCGCCGCCGGACCGTCCCCGGAACCGGCGCCGGGGATCGTCGGGCAGGCATAGGCGACGGCTTCCGCGGGATAGGTGCATGCCGCGGAGCGGGGGCGGCCCTGATTCTCGAGGGGGAACGGCCGGCGGGGGTTCCCTCGGCGCCCCGGACCTTTCCGCATCGATCTTTCAGCTCTTTCTCACTGTTCAGGGCGGGCCGGGCGGCCGCGCCGGGCGCGAAAGCGCCCGGCGAGGAAAGTCCGGACACCACAGGGCGGCGCACCTCGATAACATCGGGGCGGTCGGGGACCCGCAAGGGCCTCCGGCAAGGACCAGTGCCACAGAGACGCCCTGCCATCGGGCAGGGCGCCCCGCCTTCATGGCGGGGCGAGTCCTCCGGCAACGGAGGGGTGAAACGAGGCAAACTCTGCGCGGTGCAAGGCCAAATAGGGGGCGAGGAGCTGCCCGCTCCGATCCCGCAAGGGGACAGCCCCGGGTAGGCCGCTTGAGCCGCGGAGCAATCCGCGGCCCAGAGGAATGGCCGCCGTCCGGTGCGCAAGTGCGGGTGCATTCCCCACTCGGGCACAGGGATACAGAATCCGGCTTATAGGCCCGCCCTGACAGTGCTTGAATTTCCGTATCCGCGCGGCCGTCCGGCGCGCGGCGGCGTGGATCGGGATGGACAGGAACCGGGCGAACGGCCTGTGCATCCGGATCGGATGGGCACTGCCCCCGCGGTGCGTATCCGTTCGACGAGGCGGGGCGCGTGAGCCCGCTCGCCGGCGCCCCGTTCGCCGGCTCGAGCTGATGCGCGGGGGCGCGGCGTCATCCGCCTCGTTCCGCACGCGCGGTGCATCGCCCTCCTCACTGAAACGATCGACGCCGCACCCGCACCCCGCGGGGGGCGCAGGCGTCGCGCGACATATTCCTCCTCCCCGAGCGCCGGCGGGAGCCGCAGCGTGCCGGTTTCGCGCCACTTTTTCCTGCCTCGAAATCAAGCGGGTGCGGTAGAATACCGCGGGATGCGGGACGAACGACAGGGGGGATCGGCATGAAGCGTCTGTTGTGCGCGGCGTTTCTGTCGCTGCTGTGCGGCTGTTCGGCCGTCGGCTGGCGGGCCGGCGACCAAGGGGCGGCGCCGTGCATCGCGCAGCCGGAGGCGGTCGCCCTGGCCAAACGGGAGATACGGAAGCGAAACGCGGATGCGTGGGGGATACGCTCCCAGGCGGAGTTCCGGGACGGCAGGTGGACCGTCACGTCGCGGTTCACCGTACCGGCGGACCTGCTCGGGCTGTTCCAGGAGGAGCGGCGGTGCGCCGTCGTCGTGGACTGCGACGGCAGGGTTCTCTCGCACCGCTCCCTTCCGTAGGCCCGCGGCGCATGTCAGGCATGGGACGGGGGAACGGCGATGCCAGCGAAGAGGATACTGGTGGCGGATGACGATGAGGCGGTGCGGGACTATTTCGGCCGTCTCTTTCCCGCGCCGGAGTACGAGCTGCACGGCGCCGCCGGGGGCCTGGAGGCACTCGAGAGGATCGCGGCGGACGGCTTCGATATGCTGATCCTCGACCTGGTGATGCCCGATATGGACGGGTTGGAGGTGCTCAGGAGGGTGCGCGAGATCCGCCCGGATATCCTTGTGTTCGTCGTCACCGGCTATCCGTCCGAGGAGACGACGAAGGAAGCGGTCGCCCGCGGGTGCGTGGACTACGTCCACAAGCCGTTCGATGCCGAGGAGATCAGGGGCCTGGTGCGCGGCGCGTTCGACGCGCAGGAGTACCGTTTCCGCCACGCGCGTTCGTCCGCGCCGGACTGATCCTTCCTTTTCCCGGCGATGATTCCGCTTGCAGGCGCGGGGCAAAGGTCATACCATTCCCCCCGTTCAGGATCCCGGACCAGCGCGTTCCGTCATGGAGGAGTGAATTGAGTCGCACGCCCCGGTTCGTCCCGCGCAACTTCTGCGGCCTCCCCCCGGCGTACTCCTCGTGGGACTCCGCGCGCGCGGTCATCATCCCCGTCCCGTACGACCTCACCTCCACGTACGTGTCGGGATCGCGGAGCGGCCCCGACGCGATCATCGGCGCCTCGATGAATATGGAGCATTTCGACGAGGAGCTGCGCGTCGAGACGTTCCGCATCGGCATCCACACCCAGGACCGGCTCGAGCCGACCGCCTCCTCCCCGGACGATATGATCGCTGCGGTGGAGCGCGCCGTGGGGAGGGTCGCGGCCGCGGGGAAGCTCCCGGTGACGCTCGGCGGCGAACATTCGATCACCACCGGGGCGCTCCGCGCGCTGAAGCGGCGGCACCGGAAACTCTCGATCCTCCAGCTCGACGCGCACGCCGACCTCCGCGACGCGTACCAGGGCACGCGCCAGAGCCACGCCTGCGCGGGCAGGAGGGCCGCGGAGATGGGAACGCTGGTTCAGGCGGGGATACGGAGCCTGAGCGCCGAGGAGGAGCGGTTCCGCCTGGGTTCCGACGTTGCCACCTTCTTCGCGGCGGATATCGCCGAGGGGCGCGTCTCCGCGCAGGAGATCGTCGCGGGGCTGGGGGAGGAGCTGTACATCACCGTCGACCTCGATGCGCTCGACCCGTCCGTCATGCCCGCCACGGGCACGCCGGAGCCGGGCGGGCTCGGCTGGTACCAGCTGCTGGGGATCCTCAGGGCGGCCTGCGCGGGACGGCGCGTCGTCGGCTTCGACGTGGTGGAACTCTGCCCCATCCCGGGCAATGTGGCGCCCGATTTCCTCGCCGCCAAGCTCGTCTACCGGATGCTGGGGTACGTCTTTGCCGACCTGCTGGGAAGGGGTGGGAGCGCGCGGAGGACGCGGAAAACACCGGATGCGGGGCACACGCGCGCACCGGGGGAGACGAAAGGCGGGGGGCGGCATCTCCGGCGGCGCCGCTCCGACGGCGCATGAACGCCGTTTCGCCCCGAACACGCGCTTTGCGTGGCAGCTGTATGGCGGCGAACGCGAAAGGGAGGGATGATTATGCTGTTCGTGCCCAAGCGTGTCTTCTTCACTAACGGGGTCGGGACGCACAAGAGGGAGCTGCGCTCGTTCGAGTTGGCGCTACGCGACGCCGGGATCGAGCGGTGCAACCTCGTGACCGTCTCGAGCATCCTTCCGCCCGACTGCAAGATCATCTCGCGGGCGCGCGGCCTCAAGGAGCTCGTCCCCGGGATGATCACCTTCACCGTTTTGGCGCGCTGCTCGTCGAACGAGCCCCACCGCCTCCTTTCGGCGAGCGTCGGCTGCGCGGTCCCGTCGAAGGGGTTCTACGGCTACCTGAGCGAGTATCACACCTTCGGGGAGAATGAGAAACAGGCCGGGGACAACGCGGAGGATATGGCTGCGGCGATGCTCGCGAGCACGCTCGGCATCGACTTCGACGAGGACAGGAGCTGGGACGAGCAGAAGTCCGTCTACCGGATCCAGAACAAGGTGGTGCGCGCGATGAACGTCACGCAGTCCGCGGTCGTCACCCCGTCGGGCAACTACACCACCGTGCTCGCCGCCGCCGTGTTCCTGTTCTGACCTCGGCATCGAGGAGGCGCCGCGCCGTGTCCCTCTTTCCCGTCTCGCCGGGGAAGGAGCGCGCCCTCTCCGCCCTGATGCGCCGTCTCGGCATCCGGGAGGAGGACCTCGAGGAGGAGTTCATCCGCTCCTCCGGCCCCGGGGGGCAGCGCCTCAACAAGGCCTCGACCTGCGTCCGGCTGCTCCACCGCCCCAGCGGCGTCTCCGTGAAGTGCTCCGAGGAGCGCTCGCGTTCCCTCAACCGCTACCTCGCCAGGAAGCGCCTCGCCGCGCGCATCGAGAAGATCCGCCTGGGGCGCGCGAGCGCCGCGGAGCAGGAGCGGCAGCGGCAGCGGCGCCGGAAGCGTCGGCGGTCGCGCCGGGCGAAGGCGCGGATGCTGGAGGAGAAGCGCAAACACGCGGAGAAGAAGGCGCTGCGGAGACCCGCCGGGTACGCCGACGCGTGACGGCCGCCTTTCGGCGGCCGCGCCGTTCAGCCGATCGAGAACCCCTCCCTCTCCAGTCTCCTCCGCGTCGCGGGCAGCGAATGCAGCGCGGAGAGGAGGAGGGCGTAGAGTCCCGCCAGGGCGATCCAGAACAGCCACCCCGGAACCGTGGAAAAGCCCGACTGCTCCCAGAGTTGGCGAAGCGTGCCCACGGGGGCGGGGTAGGTGGCGACGCGCGCTACCCAGGCGAGCGTGAGGATGAGGAAGATCCAGATGTAGGTCCTGCGGAGGCGCAGCGTCAGGGCGCCGCGGAAAGCCAGGGGACGGTGGGGGCGGAGGAGGTCCTCGGCGAGGCGCACCCGCCACTCGCCGCGCTGGGCGGCCGCATTCCCGAGGAGGACCTTGGCGTAATACTCCTTCTCGATGAGACGCACGCGCCAGTCGATCGAGAGGTAGTAGCTGTAACGGCGCGCCTCGATCATCAAGAACATCAGGATGAAGAAATGGGCGACGAAGAGGATCATGTGGCGGTTGCCGCCGCCCACGATGCCGAAGCTCAACATCCCCGCGGTGGCGGCGACCGCCCAGTCGGTGGTGTTGTCCACGATGTTCCGCCATGCGTTCGAGCGGGTCACCGTGGCGCGGTAGTAGTGCACGACGGCGCCGGTCTGCAGCATCTGTTCGGGGTGGTCGAGGATATCAAGCGGTGCGGCGGCCGGATCCATCCCTGCGGATCCTCCCATCCGGGGGGGCCGGCGGAACGCGGCGCCCCGTGAAAGATCCCCCTCCCCCGCGGACGGGGGAGGGGGCGAGCGCGGCTACTTCTTGGCCTTCTTGTACCCCTTGACGAACTTCCTCGCCATCGACTCGGGGTCGTCGCCGTACTTGCAGATGCGGGAGTGCATCGTGTAGAGCGCCCAGTAGTCGAGCCCCGTGAGGTCCGACTGCGTGATCATCGGCATCACCTTCACGAGCTCCTCCCGGATCCTGGCGCGCACCGGGGCGATGTACGTGCCCGCGGGAACGCGCGCGGACGATCGGGCGGGCGCGGGGGTCGCCGAAGAGGCCTTCCGCGCCGCGGCGGCGGGCGCCGCGGCTGCGGGCGCCGTTCCCCGGCGCTTCGCCCGCGCGGCCTCGCGCGCGGCGCGCTCGCGCAGCTTGGCTGCCTGCGCCTTCGCGCGGGCGCGCTCCTTCGCGACGCGGGCGCGTTCCCGCGCGGCGAGCTCCCGCTTCTTCGCATCCATCTTTCTGTTCTCGATCTCCTGGGCGCGCATCATACGCTCCTGTTCTTTTGCCGCCGCCTTCGGGGACAACGGCGGCGATTCCGGCACAACCGGCTTCACCGGCAGCGCCTTCGCCGGGTCGTACCCCTTGATGAGCTTCCTCGCGAGCGTCTCCGGGTCCGCGCCGCTCTTCACCACATCCTGGTGGATTGTGTAGAGCGCCCAGTAGTCGAGCTTCTTGATCAGCCTCGGGTCGACGTGGGGAAGGAGCGCGCAGACCGCGTCCTTGATATGCACCCGTCGAGGAGCGACGTAGGGGGGCGTTTCGACCGGGGGGGCGGGGAGGGGAACCGCCGCCGCCTTCTTCACGGCGCGTTTCTTCCGGACGACGCGTTGTGGTTTCCGGGCGCGCGGCGTCTTCTTCGTCCCCGCGGCCTTGCGGCCCCGTTTCTTTTTCTTCTTCATCGTGCCTCCTCCTCCGGTTACCAAGCGCCACAGTATAGCGGGACGGCCGCGAGGATGTCAACCGGCCCCGGGGAATAATTCAGGCCGCTTGTTGGGGCGGTGGGGGGCTCGCACGGCGCGGTTTTAGGGTGGCGGGGGGCTCACCTGTGTGGTAGATTGAATCTCCCTCGCGGTGAACCGCCGCGACAACCCGGATGGCGAGGAGGGGTCCCAGATGGCGTACACCTACGTCGGCACGAACATCCCCAGGCCCGACGCCGCCGCCAAAGCGACGGGACGGGTCCAGTTTCTCGACGATCTGCGTCTCCCCGGGCTGCTGCACATCGCCTTCCTTCGGCCCGACTGCGCGCACGCCAAGATCGTCTCGATCGACACCTCCGAGGCGGAGAAGTGCCCGGGGGTGGTGGCGGTCGTCACCGGGCGCGACTGCAGATTCCGCTACGGCGAAAACATGAAGGACCGCCTCCCGCTCGCGGTGGACAAGGTCCGCTGGATCGGGGAGCCGGTTGCGGCCGTGGTGGCGGAGAAGCTCCACCAGGCCCGCGCCGCCGTCGCGAAGATCAAGGCGGTCTACGATCCGCTCCCGGTCTACATCGACGCCCGCGACGCCCTGAAGGAGGGGGCCGTTCTCATCCACGAGGAGGCCCCGACGTTCGTCCACCTCCCGGGGATGGAGCCGGTTCCCGGCACCAACATCGCGACCCGCTACACCCTGAAGAAGGGCGACGTGGAGCAGGGGTTCCGGGAGTCGGAGGTCGTGCTGGAGGGGGAGTTCAACTACCCGTTTGGCTCCTCGGCCGCCATCGAGCCGCACGGCGCCATCGCGTGGTTCCACGAGGACAAGACGATCGAGATTTGGTCGTCCTCGATCTGCCCGTTCATCGTGCGCGAGGACGTCGCCCTCGTCTACGGGCTCCCGATCTGCGACGTGCGGGTGCACGTCCCCGAGGTGGGGGGCTGCTTCGGCTACAAGTCCGACGTGACCATCGAGCAGACGGTCGCCTACATCGCGAGCTTCGTGCCGGGACGCCCGGTGAAGTGGGTTGCGACCCGCCAGGAGGACCTCCTGAGCACGCTCATCGGGCACGGGATCAGGACGAGGATCAAGATCGGCGCCAAGAGGGACGGGACGCTGACCGCCCTGCAGACCACCATCCTCCATTCGACCGGCGCCTCGATGGACACCGGGATCCACGTGTTGATCGCGTCGACGCACAACTCCACCGGCGCCTACGAGTTTCCCCACTGCCGCCTCGAGGGGCTCGCGGTCTACACCAACACGCCGCCCGTCGGGGCGTACCGCGGCTACGGCCACCAGGAGTCGCAGTTCGCGATGGAGCGGATGATGGACCGGCTGGCGCGGGCGCTGAAGATGGACCCGTTCGTTCTGCGGGAGAAGAACTACCTCGGCCCCGGCAAGGTGACCTCGCTCGGCGAGCGGCTCTGGGAGAGCAACGGGAACGTGAAGAAGTGCGCCGATGTCGTCCGGGGCATCGTCTTCTCGAAGCCGAAGACGATCGCCGAGGACGCGACGTACTGGTACGGCCGCGGCTTCGCCGCGTTGATGAAGTCGCCCAAGGGGGCGCCGTTCTCCTCGAAGTCGTGCTACCTGAAGTACAACAGCGACGGGAGCGTCTCGATCAACATGGGCGGCGCCGAGGTCGGGCAGGGCCTGCGGACGGTGGTGCGACAGGTGGCGGCCGAGGCGCTGAAGATCGCCCCCGAGCGCATTCGGGTCTACACTGAGATCGACACGCAGTTCTCGCCGTGGGAGTGGCAGACGATCGGGTCGATGTTCACGATCCAGGGGGGGAGGGCGATCCTGAGGGCGTGTGAGAAGGCGGTCGCGCAGCTCAAGAAGACCGCCGCCCAGGTCCTCCGGGTGGACGAGGACCGGCTGGTCCACGACGGCGACTGGATCTATCTGAACCACGATCCCGGTGTCCGCGTCGAGGTGGCGAAGCTCGCCCGCGGCTACACCTATGACGACGGCGTGACGGTGGGCGAGGTGGTCCACGCCACCGCCGACGCGCGCCTCCCCCGGCAGTCGAACCCGAACGCCTGCGGGCAGGGCACGATGGGGATCACCTACACCTTCGGGGCGCAGGCGTGCGAGATCCGGATCGAGAAGGCGACGGGGAAAATCATCGTCGACCATTTCGTCTCATGTTTCGACGTCGGACAGGTGATCAATCCCCGGCAGATCAGGGGCCAGGTCGCCGGCGGGGTGATGATGGCGATCGGCGCCACGCTCTGCGAGGAGCTCAGATTCACCCCCGACGGCAAGGCCGTCAACCCGCACTTCTCGAAATACCGGTTCCCCACGATCAAGGACGCGCCGAAAAAACAGACGATCGAGTTCGTGGAGACCCCCGAGGCGATCGGGCCGTTCGGCGCGCGGGGGATCGGCGAGCACCCCGTGATCGGCGTCGCGCCGTCGATCCTCAACGCGGTCTACGACGCAATCGGGGTCGAGTTCAGCGAGATCCCCCTGACGCCGGAGAAGATCAAGAAGGCCATCGAGGAGAAGGGAAACTAGCCATGGCAGAGAGGATATCCTTCACCGTCAACGGCGCGGCGCGGAGCGTGGAGCTCGAGGGGTGGGAGAAGGCGATCGATGTCCTTCGCGAGACGCTCGGCCTTACCGGGACGAAACGCGGCTGCGACGACGCCTCCTGCGGCGCCTGCACGATCGTCGTCGACGGTGTCGCGAAAAAGAGCTGCGTCTTGCCGGCGAAGAGGCTCGACGGGACGACCGTGCTCACGATCGAGGGGATGGCGCGCGGGACGACGCTCCACCCGATACAGGAGGCGCTCATCGAGGCGGGGGCGGTGCAGTGCGGCTACTGCATCCCCGGGATCGTGATGACGCTGCACGCCCTCTTCACGGCCACGCCGGCGGCGGCCGAGGAGAAGATCGTCGAGGCGCTCTCCAGGCACCTCTGCCGCTGCACCGGCTACGAGGCGCTCCTCGAGGGGGCGAGACTCGCGCAGAACAAGCTCGCCGGGACCGAAGGTTGACCGTGCCGAAGACGCGGGGCCGTTTGGCGGGAGAGGCTCAGGGGGGGACGCCGATGGGAACGCGGGCCCGGCGCGCGCGGCCGTCGCCGGTCGCGGTCCTGTTCTCGGGGGGGACGGACTCGACCGCCGTGGCGGTCCATCTCCTCCGGCGGGGGCGCGCGACGCGCCTCCTCACATTCGACAACGGCGCGGAGAAGTGGCTCGAGCTCGCCGGGTACAAGGCGGGCTTCATCCAGAGGCGGTTTCCGGGCCTCTGCACATGGGAGCTCCTCGACTCCACCGCCCTGTTCCGCGATCTCGCCGTCGTGCCGATGGTTGAGGACGTGAAGCGCTTTGGCGGGGGCGGGAACCTCGTCTGCTGCGGCTGCAAGCTCGCGATGCTCTGCAAGACGATCGTCTACTGCAGGCGACACGGGATCCGGGAGATCGCGGACGGGTTCCAGAAGGGGCAGGACTACTACCCGGAACAGACGCAGGACTACATCGCGCCCGCGGACCGCTTCGCGCGCGCCTACGGGATCCGGTATCTCCACCCGTTCTGGGAGCGGCCCGAGCTGAAGCAGGATGCGATCGTGCTGGAGGGCGCCGTGCCCCCCGCCCCGATACAGCCCTGGTGTCTCTTCGGCTGCAACCCGATCCTCGACAAGACGTCCATCGGCCCCTACGTCGAGAGCAAGCTTCCCCGGATGCGGGCCTACGTCGACGCCGCGCTCCGGCAAAAGAAGAAGAGGGGCTGAGGCCCCATCGCGCCCCGCCTGGCGGTCCCCTCGGAATCTACGGGAGGCGACGGCTTGTTCCCGCGCCGGGCCGGCGGGGCGCGGCGGATCCTCGCCGGGAGGGGGCGATGAGGGAAGAGGGCACGGTGCTCGCGCTCGACGGCGACACGGCGCGGGTGCGCATCGCCCGCCGCGGCGCCTGCGGCGGTTGCCGCGTCTGCGCGGCGATCGGGCCCGGGGGGATGGTGATCGAGGCGCTGAACTCCGCGGGGGCGAAGGTCGGCGACAGGGTGAGGGTCGAGGCGGCGGGGCCGGATCCGCTGCGCGCGGCCCTCCTGGTGTACGGTCTGCCGCTTGCGCTCCTCGTCGCGGGCTGCCTCGGCGGAACCGCCTTGACCGGCTCCCAGACCGCCGGGATGGGCGTCGGATTCGCCGCCTTCCTCCTCGCCTACGGAGCCCTGCACCGCTACGACAGGCGGATGCGGAAAACAGGCGCCTGCGCGGCGACGGTCGTGGAACGGATAACAGACGGAGGCAAGAGTGCCGACGGCATCTGCGGGTGAGGAGGGCGGAAGGGGCGTGAAGAATATGAAAGGCCTGAAAGGGCTCGACGATGTGGCGATTTCGCGCATCATCGTCGAGGAGTACACGAAAGAGTTTTTGGCGCACCTCGACTGCGACGCGGCGGTCGTCGGCGCGGGGCCGTCGGGGCTCGTCGCCGCGCAGTACCTGGCGCGGGGGGGGATGAAGGTCGCCGTCTACGAGCGGCGGTTGTCGGTGGGCGGCGGGATGTGGGGCGGCGGCATGATGTGCGGCCGCTGCGTCTTCCAGGAGGCCTCCCTGCCGATTCTCCGCGAGGCCGGCGTGCGCGTCAAGGACCGCGGGGACGGCTACTACACGACCGACTCGATCGAGACGGTGGCCTGTCTCTGCGCGACGGCGGTGAAGGCGGGGGCGCGGATATTCAACCTGCTCTCGGCGGAGGACGTGATGATCCGCGGCGCGCGCGTGACCGGCGTGGTGCTCCAGTGGACCGCGGTGGAGGCGGCGCGGCTCCACGTCGACCCGCTGACCGCCGGCGCCAGATTTGTGGTGGACGCGACCGGCCACGCCGCGGAGATCGCCAACATCATCGTCCGCAAGATCGGGAAAAAGCTTCTGACGGAGACCGGCGACCTCCTCGGCGAGAAGCCGATGTGGGCGGAGCGTGGGGAGAGGACGATCGTCGCGCACACGAAGGAGATCTATCCCGGCGTCCAGGTGGCCGGGATGGCGGCCAACGCAGTTTTCGGCGGCCCCCGGATGGGGCCGATCTTCGGCGGGATGCTCCTCTCGGGGAAACTGGCGGCGGAACGGATCCTCTCCGCAAGCGGCAGAAAACAGTTGCCGCGTCCCCGCTGAAGCCCTATACTGAAACCGACAAGGTTTAAGAAGGAGGGTACGATGAGGAAGCTCGTCTGCGCGGCGATGGCGATCGCGCTGGGTACCGCGCTCCTCGGGTGCAAGGAGCCGCCGCCGGAGGAAAAGGCGGCGAACGCGCTCAACAAGATGGTCGACTCGGCCAAACAGGCGGTCGACGACGCCAACAAAGCCGTCCAGGACGCCGTCAACAAGTAGTTCCGGCGGCACGAGGCGCGACGCGCCCGGCGGCGGTGGGGGGCACCGCCGCCGGGCATTTTTCTTGTTTCGGTTCCGTTGCCTCCGGGCGGCGCACGTAGTACCCTATCGGGTGGAAGGCCCGCGATGCCGCGGCCTTCGGGAGGGGGGAGGGATGACCGTTCGACACCGGATCTGCGTGACCGCCGTCCTCCTCTGCGCGGCGTGCGTCTGCGCCGCGGCGGAGTGCCGGGGGGAGGAGCGGAAGCCGCTCTGCATCAATCCCTCGCCGCTGGTCGCGGGGCGGCGGTTCCAGTTCGACGTCGCCCTGCGGGCGCCGGTCTCCGTGCCGTTCGATGTCTACTGCTTCGCGAAAACCACCTACGGGAACTTCTCCCTGAGCTTCGACGGGTACGTCGGGTATATCGGCAACGGATGGCAGCCCGTCTACAGGGCCGTCTGGGGCCGGGAGTTCCCGTACTCGGCGCGCGTGCGGCCGAACGTGGTCATCCCCGCGGATATGCGGCACAACTACATCACCTTCTACCTGTTCCTCGCGCAGTACGATGCGTGGATCCCGGCCACCTTCCTCGAGGAGCTGGGCCCCCACACCGCCAATATCATCTTCTTCGACTCCGTGAAGCTCCGCGTGAAGTAGAAAGGCGCAGGCCGCCCGATGCAGATGAAGCCGGATCTCGTCTACTCGGTCCTCTGCGACGACGTGCGCCAGGAGATCAACGGAAAGTTCATCTTCCTCGGCGTCTTCCAGAACATCTGGGTGAAGGGCCTGCCCGCCGTGCACCACCGCCTCTGCATCGCCAACTCCTGGTACAACGGCATCGGCGAGTTCCACGCCCGCTCCGCGGTCGTCGCCCCCGACAAGAAGACCCGCGTGGTCGAGAGCGTCCCGGTCAAGATCGTCCTCACGGAGGAGAACCGCGGTTCGATCGTGGTGAACTTCTTCCAGAACATCCGCTTCGCGGAGGAGGGGCTGTACTGGGTGGAGGTGAGCCTCGAGGGGACGCTCGTGACCCGCTACCCGTTCCGGGTTGCGCGCGCGCCGCAGAGGCCGCCAGCCGGCCCCTAGCCCGCAGGTATGCCCGCGCTCCGACTGAGCGACGACCGGTGGTGTTTCGCCTGCGGGGAGAAGAACCCCGCGGGGCTCAAGCTTGTTTTCTCCGCCGCCCCCGACGGCGCGCTCCGCGCCTCGTTCTCCTTCCGCAAGGAACATCAGGGGTACGAGGGGATCGTCCACGGCGGCCTGATCGGCCTCGTGTTGGACGAGATCATGCTGAACCTCGCCTGGCGGATGGGCCTGCGCGCGGTCACCGCCGCGCTCGACCTCCGGTTCAGGGAGGCCGTCCGGGTGGGGGAGCGGGTGGAGTTCACCGGGCGGATCACGGGGCGGAAGGGGAGGCTCGTGCTCGCGGAGGCGGAGGCGCGCTCCCCGGACGGCGCCCTGGTCGCCGAGGCGAAGGCCAAGTGCCTCCTGGTGGACTGATCCGCGGCGGGGGGACGGGGATGAAGGTCGCGCTCGCGCAGATAAACCCGACGATCGGCGACTTTCGCGGCAACGTGCGCCGCATCCTCCGCGCCGTCCGCCGGGCGGAGCGGGGGGGGGCGGATCTCTGCGTCTGCCCCGAGATGTGCATCACCGGCTACCCGACCCGCGACCTCCTCCTCAACCGCGACTTCGTCGACGACAACCTGAAGGCGCTCCAACGGCTCGCCGCCGAGGTCGGGGCGATGCCGGTCGTGGCGGGTTTCGCCGCCCGGAACCGGTCGTCCGTCGGCAAGGGACTCTTCAACGCCGGGGCCCTCATCCGCAACGGCGCGGTGCGGCGGGTCTTCCGCAAGATGCTCCTCCCCACCTACGACGTCTTCGACGAGCGCCGGTACTTCGACCCCGCCTGCGACGTGACCGTCGCCGCCATCGCGGGGCGGCGGGTCGGGTTCGCCATCTGCGAGGATATCTGGAACCCGCCGGAGTTCTGGCAGCGGCGCTTCTACGCCGCCGACCCGGTCGAGATGCTGGCGGGGAAGGGGGCGGAGCTGCTGATCGCCATCTCGGCCTCGCCGTTCGCGATCGGGCACCAGGCGCTGCGCCGCTCGATCGCGTCGCGCATCGCCGCGCGCCATGGGATCCCCCTCTGCTACGTCAACCAGACGGGGGGAAACGACGAACTGGTCTTCGACGGGAACAGCTTCGCCGTGGACGCGGGCGGGGCGCTCATCGCGCAGGGGAAGGCGTTCTCCGAGGACCTCGTCTTCGTCTGCGACGACGGCCCGCCCCTCGCCTCCCCCCGCCGGGAGGGCCCCCCGGAGGAGTCCGTGTGCGAGGCGCTGATCCTCGGGGTCAGGGACTACGCGCGGAAGTGCGGTTTCCGGGACGCGGTGGTGGGGTTGAGCGGGGGGCTCGACTCGGCGGTGACCGCCTGCATCGCGGCGCGGGCGCTTGGGCGGGGGCACGTGCGCGGCGTCGCGATGCCGTCGCCCTACTCGTCCAGGGGGAGCGTCAGGGACGCGCGCCTCCTCGCCCGTAACCTCGGCATCGACTTCTCCGTCGTTCCGATCAGCCCGGTCTACCGGGCGTACCTCCGGACGCTCGCGCCGCATCTCCGCCGCCGCCGCGACACGACGGAGGAGAACATCCAGGCGCGCATCCGCGGCAACATCCTGATGGCGTTCTCGAACAGGTACGGCGCCCTCGTGCTCTCGACCGGGAACAAGTCGGAGATGGCGGTCGGCTACTGCACCCTGTACGGGGACATGGCGGGCGGGCTCGCGGTGCTCTCCGACGTGCCCAAGACGCTCGTCTACCGCCTCGCGCGGCACCTCAACCGGGGGGGGGAGCTGATTCCGGCCGCGAGCATCGCGAAACCCCCGTCGGCGGAACTCAGGCCCGACCAGACGGACCAGGACACCTTGCCCCCGTACGAGGAGCTCGACGCGGTGCTCTCCCGCTACGTGGAGAAGCGGCAGGGACCCGCGGAGATCGTCGCCGCGGGGTACGGGCGGAGGCTCGTCTGCGACATCATCAGGAAGGTGGAGCGGAACGAGTACAAGCGGCAGCAGGCGCCCCCCGGCCTGAAGGTCACCTCGAAGGCGTTCGGGAGCGGGCGGCGAATCCCGCTCGCGCAGCGCTACTACTGAGCGGCCGCACGGGCGCGATGGTAGGAGGCCCGGGTGCGGTCCTTCAGCGCACGGTAGGCGCGGCTCAGCAGCTCGTGGCAGCGCGCCTGCTCCTCCCGGTACTTCGGATTGGCGTTCTGGAGCGCCCGCTCCCCGATCTCGACCGCGCCGCGCGGGTCCCGCCGCCGCATCCTGATCTCGCACTTTCCCGCGAGGGCGCGGGTGTTGCCGGGGTAGAGGCGGAGGAGTTGATCGAGGAACGCGTCCGCGGCGTCGAGGTCCCCGCCCCCGAGCGACTTCTCCGCGAGCGTGATCAGGGCGGTGTAGGTGTCGGGCCCCGCCTTGAGCGCCCGCGCGAGCACGCCGTGCCGCGCCGCCTCCGCGGGCACCCCGAGCTTTTTGCAGGCGGCCTCGAGGACCTCGTGCCCGTGGGCAAGCTCGAATGCGAAGTAGGACGGGGTGCGCAGCAGCGCCTCCTCGCAGATGCGCCGCGCGGTCGAGGCATCCCCGCGCCGCAGCGCGAGCTCGGCGCGCCCGATGGCGACGCGCGAATTGCCCGCGTACCGCGCCCCGAGCGCGTCCAGTTCCGTCTCGGCATCGGCGAGGCGGCCCTGGCGCAGGTAGAGCTCGGCGAGGCTTGCCGCCCCCTGGAAGGTGCCGCGGACCTTCCGGAAGCAGTCCGCGGCCTCTGACAACCGGCCGGATTCCGCAAGGGCCCAGCCGAGCATCCCGATCAGGTCGGCGTCGTCGGCCTTGAAACCGAGCGCCTTTTTGTAGAAGCGCGCCGCGCGCCGCCAGTCCTGTCTCTTGGCGTACAGCCGGCCGAGGTCCTTGCACCTCCGGTAGCTCGGCCCGAAACGGCTGATCGCCTCGGAGAGGTTCGCGATGCCGCGGGGGAAATCCCCCAGCTTCTCCACGAGGAGGAAGTGGAGCCGCTCGTGGCTCCGCTCCTTCAGGGCGCTGCCGCGCGGGATGCCGCGATAGAGGCGCACCGCCTGCTCGAACATCCCGCGGTCGCGGTAGATGCGGTCGATCCTTTCGTACGGCGCCGGGTCGTCGGGGTCGGCGGCGATGAGCCTTTTGTAGAGGCGGATCGCGCGGGGGGCCTTGCCCGCCTCGCAGTAGGTCCTGGCGAGGTGGCTCAGCAGGTCGCGGTCCCCGGGGTTTCGGGCGAGGGCCTTCCTGAGCACGGCAGCGGCCGCGGCGTGACAGTTGTCGGCCCGCATCAGGGCCGCGAGCGCCTTGACGTTGGAGAGCTGCTGCGGCCGTTCGCGGACGAGGTCGTAGAGACGTCTTTTCTCGGGGGTGTCGACGTCCTCCGGGACGGCGGCGGCGCGGGATCGGGCGTCAGGCGCCTGCCGCGGCCGGCGAGGGGGAGTCTTTTTTCGAGTCCTTCTTGGTGCCGCTGGCATCCTTCTCCTTTTTCTCCGCGGCCCGATACCCGTGGCTTCGGTAGTCGGTCGCGTAGAAACCGTGGCCCTTGAAGATGATGCCGGCGCCCGCGCCGATGAGACGTTTCACGGCGGCGCCGCAGCGGGGGCACGCCTTCAACGGTTTCGCGGTGATCCGCTGAAACCGGTCGAAGCGTCCACACTTTCGGCACTCGTACTCGTAGGTTGGCATCGTCTGCAGTCCCCCGCGCGGCCCTCCCCGAAGGGGGGGCGGTGGCCCTTCTCCGTGCCGCAGGCTACGGTTTGGGCGCCGCCTCGGGCTTCAATCCGAGGTAGATGAGCGTCCCGGAGACGCACCAGACCACGAACGGGATGGAAAGGATCGAGAGGCGGATGATGAGCGTGAATGCGCCCCAGATGAAACCGGCGAACGAGTAGGTCCACCGCAACGTATCCTGCGGCGCCGCGTACAATCCCCGCCCCACGAGCCCGGCAGGGGGGCTGCAGCACTCGGGGAGGGAGAAGAACCCGGCCGCGCAGTCGAACGCCCTGTTGAACGCCGGCGGCACGGAGGAGACGATCCGCGTGTACTGGGCGCCCATGGTCCGCGACGAGATCATCGCGTCCACGGCGGTGACCGCGGAGAGGAAATGGACGATGATGATGAAGACGAGCGCGGTGGCGATCAGGTAGCCGATGAAACGCACGGTGTTGGCCCGGATGAAGTCGTTGAGCTCGCTGACCGGGCTCTCCTTGCCGACCATGATGATGGGGGGCAGGAGCAGGGTCCCGCAAAGGAGGATGATCCCCGCGGCGACGAGCAGGGCGCTCAAGAAGAAGAGCGGCAGCGCCAGGAACGGCCAGACGATCTCACCGAGGAAGGGGATGCGGCCGAACCAGCCGGCGATCGAGTGACAGAGCACCATCAGGAGGATGATCAGGACGATCTTGAGCGGCGCGATGATCAGCGGCGTGGCGGATACCCGGACGGCGTGCAGCGCCCCTTTGAAATCGACCGCCGGGAGCCCGGCGACCTCCGCCACGGTCACCTTCGCGATCGCACCCCAGGTGAAGAATAGTATGAAGAGCACCGCCACCCAGTTCAGGATTGCGACGAGCGATTGGAGCTGGCCGCGCAGGACGAAACCGCCGAGGAGGTTCATGATGACAAGGGAGGCCGCCACGGCGCAGACCATCCCGCCGATCTGCAAGGCGATCTTCTTCCCGCTGAACGAGAGGCTGAAGATCCTCGAGAAGGTTTTCATTCCCGTCTGCAACGCATCCATGGCCGATCCCTCCCTGCGTAGGCGCGCCATTCCGCACCATGCGGCCACATCGTACCGCAGCACCGATGCGCTGTCAAGCCCCCAAAACAGCCCCCAACACACCGGAACCGGTTGCGCGGCCCGTGCCTGCGTGGTACACTTACCCCCGATACCGGAGCGGTTTCTATGGCCCTGACACGATACCTGTGGCGTGCGGGTGCGGTGCTGTGCATCGCCGCCCTGGCGGCGCTCCTCGCGGGGTGCGCGACCCCCGAGGGCGGCTCCTCCATCCCATGGGCCAGGCCCGAGCCGTGGGAGAACCAGCCGAACCTGATGCCCGGCGTGCGGTTCTGACGCGGGCGCTGCGTGGGTATGCCTTCATTTCCCGTGAACGGCGGTCACCCGACGGCGGGGCTCGTCCCCGCTGCGCGTCCCTCCGCGGGGAGGCGGCGGCACGCCGCCGCCCGCCACGCGCTCCTCTTCTGCGCCTTCGCCGCCTGCGCCTCCGCCTCCCCCCGTCTCCGCCCGCGGCCGCCGGAGCGCCCCCGCGAGATGCGCGGGATTTGGGCGGAGTGCGAGGGCGCCAACGCCACGCTCTCCAGCCGCGCCAGGATCGAGGAGATGTTCCGGCGTCTGGAGGAGGCGGGCGTCAACACGGTGTTCCTGCAGGTCTACCGCGGGGACAAGGCGTGGTACCGTTCCGGGATCGCGGACGCGGGGCCGTACGACGCCTTTTATTCCCGGGAGAAGGCCTGCCCCCTGCGCCTGGCGATCGACATGGCGCACGCGCGGGGGATGCAGCTCCACGCATGGGTGAACGTGTTCAGGGTCTGGGGAGGACGGGACGCAAAGACGATACAGGCGCTCGGGAAGGGGGCGATGACCCGCGACCGGTCGGGGAAATCGATACTCGACTACCCCCGGCACGCGCTCCCCGACGGCGGCTACTGGCTCGATCCGGGCGACCCGGTCGCGCGCAGGCATCTCCTGCGCGTTGTGCGGGAGCTGCTGGAGCGATACCCGGACCTCGACGGCATCCACCTCGACTACGCGCGGTACCCGTTCGACGAGAAGGGGAAGACGGATTTCGGCTACGGGTCCGCAAGCGTGGCGGCGTTCAAGAAAGCCGCCGGCGCCGCCCCGAGTCGGCGTACGGCGGCGGCGCGGGCGCGCTGGGACGGGTGGCGGCGGGACCAGGTGACGCTGTTCGTCGGGGGGGCGAAGCGTCTGACGGGAAAACGGGGGAAGGCGCTCTCCGTGGCGGTCGTCGCCGACGAGAAGAAGTGCCGCGAGAGCACCTTCCAGGATTGGCGCCGCTGGCTCGGCGAGGGGCTCGTCGACTTCGTCGTGCCGATGAACTACAGCGCGGACCGGGCGCTGGTCCGCGCGCGCGCGGAGAAGGCGCTCTCGGCGGCCGGAGCGGGGAAGAGGGTCGCCGTCGGGCTCGGGGCCTACAAGGTGCTGGATTCCCCCGCGGCGCTCGCGGCGCAGGTCGGGGACTGTAGAAGGCTGGGGGCGCTCGGCGTGGTTCTTTTCTCCTACGACAACCTGGCCAAACGCCCGGGGCTGTTCGGGTATCTCGGGAGGAAGGTCTTTTAACCGGCGCCCGGGCGGCGGCCCGGGCGCCATGCAACCCGCACGGGAGGAGCGATGATGAACGATACTCTGGAACGCAAAAACCTTTTCGGGGCCTACCTGCTGATCGCGGCGGTCGTGCTGGGGTTATTCCTGGTGTTACGGCAGATCGCCGTTTTCCAGCAGGCGCGGGTGAATGCCTCGATGCAGAAGGCGGCGCACAAGGCCGCCCCGATACCGCTTTCCACGACGCCGAAGCCGGCGATCAAGAAGATCGTCGAGACGGAGCGCCAGATCGAAGACCAGGACATTCTGGAGGCGTACGAGAAGGAGGAACGCCGGCCGGGCCTGCTGCAGCTGTTCAGCGTAGGAGAGCGGTTGCTTCAGAAGAAGGTCGAGGGGGTCGAGTACGTGAAGGCGGTTCTTTTCAGGACGCAGGCCGGGACCGGGAGGATCCTCGCCGATGTCGCCCTGCACAACGACTCCGCGGTCCCCGTCACCCCGCGGTTCCAGCTGATGCTCTTCAACGCCAAGGGCAGGTTCCTGTGCCGGGACACGATCCTCTACATCACGGAGGATCTTGCCCCCGGGGAGAAGAAGATCGAGACGATGAGTCTCCCCCGGGCTCCCCGGGATGTCGCGTTCTACGAGATTCGGCAGCTCGATTGAGATTCGGAGCGATCCGATGGGCGCGGCAAGGGAGAAGGGGCCGGTCGCGCGCGTCGCCGCGCTGCTGTGTGCCGCGGGCGAGGACCCGCAGCTGTTCCTCGACGCCCTCGCCGGACTGTGGGGCGCCCCCGGACTCGTGGGCGCGCCGATACAGTTCGGTTTCACCGACTTCTATGAAAACGAGATGGGCCCCGATCTCGTCCGGCGCTTCGTCCTCTTCAGGGATCCCGCCCCGGCGGACGGCCTCCGGGACTGGAAGATCGAGGCCAACGCGCTGGAGGGGCGGTTCGCATCCGGGGGCAGACGGCGCCTGAACGCGGATCCCGGCTACCTGGATCCGGGCGCCGTCGTGGTGGCCTCCGTGAAGGACGCGGCCTCCCGGGTCTATCTCGGGAAGGGGATCTACGCGCAGCCGATGCTGCGCTTTGAGGCGGGAAGCTTCCGGGCGTGGCCCTGGACGTACCCCGACTACGCCTCGCCGGAGGCGATACGGTTCTTCAATGCGGCGCGGGCCGCATGCCGCGATATGTTTCGTCAGCCGGTGCGCGGTCGATAGTCGATACCCGGCCGCCGAGGTTCGATGCGGCGGCGGTGCACGGACCCGAGCATCGAATGCGGTTGACTTGCCCCCGGCCCATTGCTAGTATCGGTTCCCCACCGGGGGGCTATCCTTCCGTGACGACGAGGTTCGGCGGCTCGACAAGGCGCGACAGGAAACAGACCGCGGTGCGCCCCCTGAACGATTCGTTTCTCCGGGAGCTCGAGGAGCGGGCGCGTACCATCCGCATGAACATCATCAGGATGATCGCCCGGGCGGGGTCAGGGCACCCCGGCGGCTCCTTGTCGATCGCGGACATCCTCACGGCGCTCTATTTCACCCAAATGCGCCATCGCCCGAAGGAACCGCGTTGGGCGGACCGCGACCGGTGCATCCTCTCCAAGGGGCACGCGGCCCCGGCCCTCTACGCCGTCCTGGGCGAGTGCGGCTACTTTCCGAAGGGGGAGTTCCTCAAGCTGCGGAGATTCGGCGCGATGCTCCAGGGGCACCCGGACGCCACGCGCGTCCCCGGCGTCGAGACCTCGACCGGCTCCCTCGGCCAGGGGATCTCCGTCGGGGTGGGGATGGCGCTCGCGGGGAGGATCGACGGCAGGGGCTACCGGGTCTATGTCGTCCTCGGCGACGGGGAGATCGAGGAGGGCGAGGTCTGGGAGGCCGCGATGGCCGCCGCGCACTACCGGCTCGACCGGCTGTGCGCGATCGTGGACTTCAACGGCCTCCAGATCGACGGGAGGGTGCAGGACACGATGAACCCCGAGCCGATCGCGGCGAAGTGGGAGGCGTTCGGCTGGGCGGCGCGCGAGATCGACGGACACGATTTCAGGCAGATCATCGCCGCGCTCGACTGGGCCGCGGAACCGAAGAAGAAGCCGTCCGCCATCATCGCCAGGACCGTGAAGGGCAAGGGGGTTTCGTTCATGGAGGCCCAGGTCAACTGGCACGGCGTGGCGCCAACGGCCGAGGAGTCGAAGCGGGCGCTCGCCGAACTGGGAGAGGCGTAAGGCGATGGGGGCTGCACGGGCGATACGGGACGGGTACGGCGAGGCGCTCCTCGAGCTCGGGAGGAGCAACGGGAACGTCGTCGTGCTCGACGCGGATCTCGCCGAGTCGACGCGTTCGTCCGTCTTCAGGAAAGAGTTTCCCGAGCGCTTCTTCAACGCGGGCATCGCCGAGCAGAACATGGTCAACATGGCCGTCGGGCTCGCCCTCTCCGGGAAGACGGTCTTCGCGTCGAGCTTCGCCATCTTCGCCACCGGCCGCTGCTGGGAGCAGCTCAGGAACTCGGTCGCGGCCACGAGGGCCAACGTGAAGATCGTCGCGAGCCACGGCGGGCTGACCGTCGGGCCCGACGGCCTCTCGCACCAGTGCGTCGAGGACATCTCCCTAATGCGTACCATCCCGCACTTCGCCGTCATCGTGCCGTGCGACTGGGTGGAGGCGAAGAAGGCGGTGCTCGCCGCGGCCCGGATCCCGGGGCCCGTCTACATCCGGACGGCGCGGCCCAAGACTGCGCAGGTCACGAGCGAGGAGACGCCGTTCGTTATCGGCAAGTCCGTGCGCCTGCGCGACGGCGAAGACGTGACTTTGGTCGCCTGCGGCCTGATGGTCCTCGCGGCGATCGAGGCCGCCGAGGCCCTCGCGGCCGAGGGGATCCGGGCGGCGGTCGTCGACATGCACACGATCAAGCCCCTGGACGCGAAGGCGGTCGTCGCCGCGGCCAGGGAGACCGGCGCGCTCGTCACCGCGGAGGAGCACACCCTGCTCGGCGGACTCGGCAGCGCCGTCGCGGAGACGACGGCGGCGCAGTATCCGGTCCCGGTCGAGATGGTCGGGATCCGCGACCGGTTCGGCCAGTCCGGCGAACCCGACGAGCTGCTCCGGAGATACGGGCTCACCCCCGGCGATATCTGCAAGGCAGCCAAGAGGGCGATGGGAAGGAAACGGGGCTGAGGCGCCCCGTCTTTCGCCGCCCGCGTCAACCCAGGACACCGCGACGATGAGATATTCTTCGACCCGCTTCCCGCTGTACTGTCTGCTGCTCATGTTGGCCGCATCGGTCGTCCTGTCCCGGCCCGCCGCCCCGGCGGGGGGCGCAGCGGAGAAGGACGGGGACGTCTACCGGAGCCTCGACATCCTCTGCGACGTCATCACGATCATCCAGCGCGACTACATAGAGAAGCTGGGCACCGAGCGGCTGATGCAGGACGCGCTCCGGGGGATGCTCGCCTCGCTCGACAGCTACAGCACCTACCTGCCGGCCCCGGCCCCCCGGGCGACCCCCGGCCCCCCGGCGGGGGAGCCCGGCACCTATGGGCTCGAGGTGGCGTACAAGAACAGGCTGCTCACGGTGGTTTCCCCCGTGGAGAACGGGCCGGCCTGGAAGGCCGGCCTGAAGAGCGGCGACCTGATCATCAAGATCGGGGAGGAGCCCGTCGACGATCGCCCGCTCGCCGAACTGCTCCAGCTCTTCCGCGGCGCCGCCGCGGGGGAGCTGCGCCTGCAGGTGGCGCGGCGGGGGGAGCGCGAGTTCCTTGATTTCACCCTCGCCCCCGGGAAGGTGGAGGGGCCGGCGGCGCGGACGGAGATGCCGGAAGACAAGATCGCCCTGCTGAGGATCGCGCGCTTCGACCGGGGAACGCCCGCGCGGGTCGCCGAGTGCCTTGCCGCCCTGAAGGAGCGCGGCGCCGACGGCACGGTCCTCGACCTCAGGGACTGCCCCGCGGGGGAGATAGAGGCAGCCATCGAGGTCGCCGGGCACTTCATTTCGGAGGGTGGGCTCGTGGCGACGCTCGCGGCCCGGTCGGATGAGGCGCGGAAGGAGTTCGTCTCGTCCGGCGCACAGCCGTCGGCCGAGGGCCCGGTGGTAATCCTCGTCAACGGAGGGACGAGCGGCGCGGCGGAGGTGCTCGCGGGCGCGCTGCAGGCGGAAGGGCGGGGCGTGTTGATGGGGCAGAAGAGTTTCGGCTGCGCCTTCGAGGAGGGGACGTTCACGCTCAAGGACGGTTCGGTGATCACGCTTTTGACCGCCGTCTACCGGACGCCGGCCGGCGCCGAGATACAGGACAAGGGGCTCACCCCGGACATAGAGGTCGTATCCGAGACGGCGGAGACGGAGGCGGGGGAGGGGGAGGGGGGGGAAGGGGAGGGGGAGGAGTTCGAGATCCCCGACGAAAAGGGCGAGAAGGGGCTGAAGGGCGTGAAGGCTCCGAAGGGTGAGCAGGAAACGGACCCGGTGGTGCAGCGCGCGATCGACCTCATCAAGGGGATGCGCATAATGAAGAGCAAGGAGGGGAACTAGTCGTGCGCAGGCGCAGCCCCTTCCCCGTCGCGGCCTCGTGCCTTGCGGCCTGCTGCCTCGTCACGGCCCTCTGCGCGGCGTTGGGCCGGGCCGCGGACAGACAGTTGCGGTCGGGCCTCGACATCTTCGTCTCCGGGATGGATATCGTCTCGAGGCACTACTACCGCGAGGTGGAGGACCGCGATCTCGCCTACGGCGCCCTCAAGGGGATGTGCAGCGCCCTCGATCCCCACAGCCAGTTCATGGACGAGGAGATCTACCGCGAGATGAAGGTCGAGACCGAGGGTGCGTTCGGCGGCCTCGGCATCGAGATCACCATCCGGGACAAGTTCCTCACCGTGGTCGCGCCGATCGAGGACACCCCCGCATTCAAGGCGGGGCTCAGGGCGGGCGACCGCATCGTGGAGATCGAGGGGGTCTCGACGAAGGACCTGAGCCTCGTGGAGGCGGTCCGCACCCTCCGCGGCACCCCCGGGACCGTCGCGCGGATTACGGTGATGCGGCCGAGCACCGGCGCGATGCTGCCGTTCGCCATCACCCGCGCAAACATCCAGATCCAGAGCGTCAAGGACGCCGGGCTCGTCAGGAGCCGGATCGGCTACATCCGCCTCACCCAGTTCCAGGAGCACACCGGGAGCGATTTCGACAAGGCGCTGCGGGCGCTCGCGGCCGAGGGGATGGAGGGGCTCATCCTCGACCTCCGCAACAATCCCGGGGGCCTTCTCCAGGTCGCCATCGAGATCGCCGACAAGTTCATCGGCGGGGAGCGGCTGCTCGTGTACACGAAGGGCAGGATCCGGACACAGAACATCGAGTTCAAATCGCACGGCAAGGCGGCCTTTCCGGACCTGCCGATGGTCATCCTCGTGAACAAGGGGAGCGCCAGCGGGTCGGAGATCGTCGCCGGGGCGCTGCAGGACTGGGGCCGCGGCATCATCCTCGGCGAGCCGACGTTCGGCAAAGGGTCGGTGCAGAGCGTGCTCCCGCTCCCCGATGGCTCCGCCCTGCGCCTGACCACCGCGCACTACTTCACCCCCAAGGGCCGGGTGATCCAGAAGGTCGGGGTCCAGCCCGATATCCGGGTCGAGATGACGGACGAACAGGAGATCAAGGTGCTCATGCGGCGCAGGCTGGAGAGGATGATCAAGGAGAGCCCGGAGGGGACCGACCTCGCCACGGAGAAGGCGGAGCTGAAGAAGCTCGGGGAGGCGGCGGACGTGCAGCTGGAGCGGGCGCTCGACCTCCTACAGGGGATCCTCGCCGTCCGGAAACCGCTCGGGGCCACCCCCGCCCCCGCCCCCGCGAAAACCCCCGCGGCGGGCTGATACCGTCCGGCTCATCCCCCGGCCGCGAGGTGCGCCGTGCTGATCCTCGGTATAGAGACGTCGTGCGACGAGACCGGCGTCGCGCTGGTCGACGCGCGAAGCGGCGCGATCGCCGCGGAGGCGGTGGCGTCGCAGGACGAACTGCACGCGCGCTACGCCGGGGTGGTCCCCGAGCTCGCCTCTCGCCGGCACCTCTGCACCCTCGCGCCGCTCACCGCGCGGGTGCTTCGGGAGGCGGGCGCCGCGGCACGCGATGTCGGCCTCGTCGCGGCGGCGCGCGGGCCCGGCCTCGCGGGCTGCCTCCTCGCGGGGGTGAGCTTCGCCAAGGGGTTCGCGTACGCCCTCGGGGCGCCGATCCTCGGGATCAACCACCTCGAGGCGCACCTGTACATGTGCGTGGCGGGCGGCGGGATCGACTTCCCGGCGGTCGCGCTCGTCGTCTCCGGGGGGCACACGATCCTCGCGATCGTGCCCGAGTGGGGCCGTTACGAGCTGCTGGGGCAGACCCGCGACGACGCGGTCGGGGAGGCCTACGACAAGGTGGCCTCGATGCTCGGGCTCCCGTACCCCGGCGGGCCCGCGATCGAAAGGCGCGCGCGCCGCGCCGCGAGGGCGGTGCGTTTCCCGCGGCCGCTGCTCAAGAGCGGCGACCTGGAGTTCAGTCTGAGCGGCCTGAAGACGGCGGTGCGCACCCGTCTCCGGTCGGGCGGGGCGGCGCCGCCCGGCGAAGAGGAGGTCGACGCGGTCGCGCGCGGGTTCCAGGAGGCGGTGATCGAGGTTTTGCGCCTGAAGACCGTCGAGGGGGCCCGCCGCGTGGGCGCCCGCACCGTGCTGCTCGCGGGGGGGGTCGCGCGCAACGAGGCGCTCCGGTCGGGGATCGAACGGGAGGCCGCGAGGCGGGGGGTGCGCGTGGTCGCCTCACCGCCGTCCCACTGCACCGACAACGGCGCGATGATCGCCTTGCTCGCGCGCCTGCAGTGGGCCGAGGGACGGCGGGACGGATCGGATCTCGATATAGACCCGGGCCTGCGGCTCTGCTAGGGGCCCGGCCGCCGGTCGTTGCGCAGCGGCGCGGCGCGGGACGCCGCGGCGCTTGGCCGCGGATGGAGGCGGGGATATGAATCCGGACAATCTGAAAAAACTCTTCTCGGATGTCGCGAAGGGGAAGATCTCCCCCGCGGCCGCCCTCAAGAGGGTCCGCCATCTGCCGTTCGAGGAGCTCGGCCACAGCACGGTGGACGGGCACCGGGCGATCAGGCAGGGGTACCCCGAGGTGATCTTCTGCCAGGGCAAGACCGTCGAGGAGATCGAGGAGATCGCCGCGCGGATCTGCGGGGCGGGGGACAACCTGCTCGCCACGCGCGCCTCCGAGGAGGCGTTCCGCCGCATCCACGCGCTGTTCCCGGACGCGGTCTACCACCGCCGCGCGCACGCGGTGACGGTCGAGCGGCGCCGTCTCACCAAGGCCCCCGGCTTCATCGCCGTGGTGAGCGCCGGCACCGCGGACGGCCCCGTGGCCGAGGAGGCGGCGGTCACCGCGGAGTCGATGGGCAACACCGTCCGCAGGTTCTACGACGTGGGCGTCGCGGGGCTGCACCGGCTGCTCCGCAAGCTGCCGGACCTCGCGCGCGCCCGGGTAATCGTGGTCGCCGCGGGGATGGAGGGGGCGCTGCCGAGCGTGGTGGGGGGGCTCGTGGGAAGGCCCGTCGTCGCGGTCCCGACGAGCGTTGGCTACGGCGCGAGTTTCGGCGGCATCGCGGCGCTGCTCGGGATGCTCAACAGCTGCGCGGCGGGCGTCACGGTGGTGAACATCGACAACGGTTTCGGAGCGGGCTACGCCGCCGCCCTGATCAACAAGACGAGGTAGGGGCTTCCGGCCGCAGATCGACACGGCTGCGCGCGGACGCGGAGGGACGATGGGTGATCCGCGAAGATCCGCGGCATTGCGGACGGTGAAGGGCGATATGAGAAAGGTCGCGTACTTCGACTGCTTCGCCGGCGTGAGCGGCGATATGATCCTCGGCGCCCTGCTCGACGCGGGGCTGCGCCTCGACGCGCTCCGCGGCGCACTCCGCGGTCTCCCCCTGCGCGGATGGCGCCTCGAGGCGCGCCGCGTGCGGCGCGAAGGGCTCGCCGGGACGAGGGCGTCCGTGACGATCGTTGCGGGGGCCGGGAAGACACTCCACGGGCTCGAGCCGATCCTGCGCCTGGTGCGGCGGAGCCGGCTCCCGGCGCCGGTGCGGCGGAGCGCCGAGGAGACGTTCCACCTCCTCGCGCGGGCCGAGTCGAGGGTCCACGGGGTGCGGCTCGCCGAGGCGCATTTCCACGAGGTCGGAGCCGTCGACTCCGTCGTCGACGTGCTCGGCGCCCTCGCAGGGCTGCAGCTGCTCGGCGTGGACGAGGTCCGCGCCTCCGCCCTCCCGTGGAACGGCGGGATGGTGCGGTGCGCGCACGGGCTTCTTCCGGTGCCTGCGCCCGCCACCGTCGAACTGCTGCGCGGGCTCCCGGTCGCGCCGCACCCCTCCCCCGGCGAGATGGTGACCCCGACCGGGATCGCGATCCTCCGGGCGGTCGCGGCGGGGTTCGGCGCCTGCCCGGCGATGACGGTTGTGCGCGTCGGCTACGGGGCCGGGGAGAAACGCTTCCACGGCGTTCCCAATCTGCTGCGTCTCGTCCTCGGTGAGGCGGAGGGTGGGGACGGCGCCGGCGTCGTCACGGTCCTCGAGACCGAAATCGACGACATGCCGCCATCCCGGTACGACCACCTCTCGCGCCTCCTCTTCGAGGCGGGGGCGCTCGACGTCTTCATGACCCCGGTGTTGATGAAGAAGAACCGCCCGGGCCAGCTCCTCACCGCCCTCCTTTCGCCGGGGTTGGCGGGCACGGCGGCGGAGATCGTGCTGCGCGAGAGCACGACGCTGGGGGTGCGGATGCGCGAGGAACGGCGCGTGACGCTCCCGCGGAGGATCGTCGAGGTGAAGACGCGGTTCGGGCGCGTCCGGGTGAAGCTGGCGCGGCGCCCGGGCGGACGGGTGACCGCCGCGCCGGAGCACGACGACTGCGCGGCGCTGGCGGCGAGGACGGGGGCGCCGCTGGACGAGGTGGCAAACGAGGCGCGGAAGGCGGCGGCGCGCAGGGCGGGGAGACGGCGGGGAGCCAAAGAGGAAAGGGGTGCGCGGTTATGGTCGAGATGAAGGAGCTTCTGGAGCGCACGGTCGCCGAGGGGGCGTCCGACCTGCACATATGCGTCGGCTGTCCGCCGACGATACGGCTCCACGGGGGGCTGATCCCGCTCGAGGGGCCGCCGCTCGGGCCCGTGGACACCGAACGGCTCGTCAAGGGCGTCACCTCCGACCAGAACCAGGAGAAGCTGCGCACGAAAGGAGGGGCCGACTTCGGCTTCAGTTTCGGCGACCAGGCGCGCTTCAGGGTGAGCGTCTACAAGCAGAAGGGCTCGATGGCGATGGCGCTGCGCCTGATCCCCAACCGCCTGCTGACGCTCGAGGAGATCGGCCTCCCCGCGATGATCAAGACGCTCCTCTACAAGCCGCGCGGGCTGATTCTCGTCACCGGCCCCACCGGCTCGGGGAAGACGACCACGCTCGCCTCGATGCTGAACGTCATCAACCAGGAGCGGGACTGCCACATCCTCACCATCGAGGACCCGATCGAATACTACCACGATCACGCGAAATCGGTCGTGACCCAGCGCGAGGTGGGGGTCGACGTCCCCGACTTCTCCGACGCGATCGTCCACGGCCTCCGGCAGGACCCGGACGTGATCCTCGTCGGGGAGATGCGCGACCTGCAGACGATGGAGGCGGCGATCAGCGCCGCCGAGACGGGGCACCTCGTCTTCGCCACCCTCCACACCACCGGCGCCGGGAGGACGATGGACCGGATCATCGACGCATTCCCCACCGGACAGCAGGGACAGATCCGCTCCCAGCTCTCGCAGAGCATCGTGGCGGTGATCTCGCAGCTCCTGCTCCCGAAACTGAGCGGCTCGGGTCGGGTCGCGCCGACCGAGATCATGATCGCGACCCCCTCCATCCAGAACCTCATCCGCGAGAACAAGACGTTCCGGATACAGTCCGACATCCAGACCGGAGCCCGGCACGGGATGCGGACGCTGGACATGTCGCTGATGAACCTGTACCAGCAGGGGACGATCAGCTACGAGTCGATGATGAACGCCGCGCAGGATCCCGAGCAGATCTTGATCCAGATCGGCGGACGGTGACGCCGCCCGTTTCGCGGCGCACGGGTCGAAAATAATGGTTGACGGCTGCGGGGGGACGCATGCTACCATCCGCGCGGACTCAGGGGTGTTTCCGGGGCCGGTTGTCCCACCATCATTCAATCCCAAAATGATGATCCGGATCGCGCCGCGCGCGGCCGGCGTCGCGCCGCGTGGGCGGCGCTGCGCGTGAGACGTGCGTGTTCCTCGTCCACAGTCGATGAACTTGTGCCCCCCGGGCAGGTAACCGGTGCAACGTCGGACTCTCTTCCTCATCGACGGAATGTCGTGCGCCTACAGGGCGTTCTACGCCATCCGCGATCTCCGCAGCTCCTCCGGTGAGCCGACCAACGCGGTCTACGGTTTTACCAACATGCTTCTCAAGCTGCTGCGCGAGCGGACGCCGGACGCCGTCGCCGTCGTCTTCGACACCCCGGCCCCGACGTTCCGGCACGAGCGTTTCGGCGCCTACAAGGCCACCCGGAAACCGATGCCGGACGATCTCTCCGTCCAGCTGCCGTTCATCCGGGAGGTCATCGACGCCTACCGGATCCCTTCGGTCCAGCGGGACGGGGTCGAGGCCGACGACCTGATGGCGAGCCTGGCCGTGCGGGCGGTGGGGGAGGGGTACGACGTCTTTCTCGTCACCAGCGACAAGGATATGCTCCAGCTCGTCGGCGACCGCATCTCGGTGATCAGGCCCGAGGCCGGGGAGGTTTGCGACGCCGCCGCGGTGACGGCGCGCTTCGGCGTGGAGCCGGCGAAGGTAATCGAGGTGCTCGCGTTGGCGGGGGATGCGAGCGACAACGTGCCGGGGGTGCCCGGCATAGGGGAGAAGACGGCGATCGAGCTGGTGCGTCAATTCGGCGGCATCGAGGGGGTGCTCGCGCACGTGGCGGAGGTGAAGGGGGAGAAGCGCCGGGAGAAGCTGGTGCGCCACGCGGAGCAGGCGCGGCTCTCGCGCGAGCTGGTCACGCTCAAAAGGGACGTCCCGCTCGACATCGCGACCTCCGCGCTCGCCGTGAAGGAGCCCGACCGCGCGCGCCTCGGCGAGCTCTTCCGCCGATTCGAATTCAAAAGGCTCCAGGCGGAGTTCGCGGGCGGAAACGGCCCCGGCGTTGCGGAGTACCGCTGCCTCGAAGACCCCGAGGCCCTCGCGCAGCTCGCCGCCGCCCTCGCGAAAACGGGAGGGTTCGCCCTGGAACTCGTGGCCACCTCTCGGGACCCGATGGCCGCGGAACTTGTCGGCATCGCCATCTGCAGCGCGCCGGGAGCGGCCTGCTACGCGCCCGGAACCGGGCGCCTGCGGGAGCTGCTCGGGCCCTCCCTCGCGAACCCTAGGTTGATGAAGACCGGGCACGACCTCAAGCGCGCGGCGCGCCTGCTGCGCGGCGCGGGCCTGGAACTGGAGGGGCAGGCGTTCGACACGATGCTGGCCGCGTGGCTGCTCAACCCCTCGCGCGCCTCCTACGAGCTCGGCGACCTCGCCTTGGACTATTTGGACACACGCCTCGCCGCCTCCTCCGGCCTCGCCGGCAAGAAAAGCGCCTCCCTCGCGGAGCTCCCGCCGGCCGCGATCTCCCCCCACGCGTGCGCGGAGGCGGACGCCGTCCTCCGCCTGCGCGCCCTGATGGAGCCGCGCCTCGCCGAGCAGGGGATGGACGCCTTGTTCCGCGACATCGAGATGCCGCTCGCGGAGGTTTTGGGGGGGATGGAGGAGACGGGGATACGGGTCGAGACGGAGCCGCTCCGGCGCCTCTCCGCGGAGCTGGGCGGCGCGCTCGAGGAACTCGAGTCCGCCATCCACCGGATGGCGGGGGGGGCGTTCAACCTGAACTCCCCGTCCCAGCTCGCGCGGGTGCTGTTCGAGCGGCTCGGTCTCACCCCGACGAGGAAGATCAAGACCGGCTGGTCGACCGACTACGACGCGCTCCTCGATCTCTCCCGCCTGCATCCGCTCCCCGCCAAGCTCCTCGAGTACCGGAGCCTGAGCAAGCTGAAGAACACCTACGTCGACATCCTCCCGCGGCTGGTCAACGCGCGCACGGGGCGCATCCACACCACCTTCCGCCAGACGGGGACCGCGACCGGGCGACTCTCCTCGAGCGACCCGAACCTCCAGAACATCCCGGTGCGCACGGAGATCGGGAGGCGGATCCGGCAGGCGTTCGTGCCGGGACGCCCCGGGATGGTGCTGCTCTCCGCCGACTACTCGCAGATCGACCTCCGCGTCCTCGCCCACCTCTCGGGCGATCGGGAGCTCGTCGCGGCGTTCGCCCGCGGCGACGACATCCACGCCCGCACCGCCGCGGCGCTGTTCGGGGTCGAAGCCGCGGCGGTGACGCCGGAGATGCGCCGGCAGGCCAAGACGGTCAACTTCGGCATCGTCTACGGGATGAGCGCCTTCGGGCTCGCGCGCGACCTTGGGATCGCGCCGGGGGAGGCGCGGGGGTTCATCGACCGGTACTTCCAGCACTACGCCGGCGTGCGCCGGTACATCGACGCCGCCTTGAAGGAGGCCGCCGCGCGCGGCTGGGTGGCGACGCTCCTCAACCGGCGGCGGGCCGTTCCCGAGCTCGCGAGCCGGAGCGGGCCGACCCGCGAGCAGGGGAGCCGGATCGCGACCAACGCGCCGATCCAGGGCTCCTCCGCGGATCTGATCAAGATCGCGATGCTCGCGATCGCGCGGGAGATGCGGGGCGGGCGATGGCGCGCGGCGATGCTGATTCAGATCCACGACGAGCTCCTCTTCGAGGTGGATCGGGAACAGGCAGTCGACTTCGGCGCGATGGTCCGGGAGAAGATGGAGAAGGCGTGGGCCCTCCGGGTGCCCCTGGAGGTGCGCCTGGAGACGGGCTCGAACTGGGGGGAGCTGTAAGGCGCGGTGTGAAGAAGGCGAAGGGTATAAAGGGCGCGAAGGGGGGGAGGGCTCCCCTTGTCACGATCGGGCTCACGGGCGGCTACGGCACCGGCAAGGGCACGGTTGCGGGGATCCTCGGCCGGCTCGGGGCGCTCGTGATCGACGCCGACGAGATCGCGCACGAGGCGATCGCCCCCCGCCGGCCGGCGTGGCGCGAAATCGTCCGCCTGTTCGGCGGGGGCATCTGCGCCCCGGACGGTTCGATCGACCGCCGCCGCCTCGCCGCCGTCGTCTTCAGGGACGGGCGCCTGCTCCGGCGCCTGAACGCGATCGTCCACCCGAGGGTGGGGCGGGAGATCAGGCGGCGGCTCGCCCGCGCCCGGCGCGAGGGGGTGCGCCGCGTCGCGGTGGCGAACGTGCCGCTCCTCTTCGAGAGCGGCATGGACCGATGGTTCGATACGACGGTGGTGGTCGTCTGCCCGCGCGCGGAGCAGGTGCGCCGCTGCGCGGCCCGGGACCGGCTTTCGGGGCGCGAGGTCGTGCGCAGGATACGGTCGCAGTGGCCGATACGGGAGAAACTACGGCGTGCCCGCCATATCGTCGACAACGGCGGGACGCGTGCATATACGGAGAGGCAGGTGCGGAGACTGTGGGATTCATTGACAGGAGGTAACGCGTGAGACCGAGGACACGGATGGAGCCGGTGATGAACGAGATGCGGAGGCGCGAGGGACAGGAGCGGGAGGCGCCGCGTGAGGTCCGCCCGGAGGAGGCTGTTTCCCCGGCGGGGGGGGAGCAGGTCAATATCAGCAAGCTCCAGCAGATGACGATGGCCCAGCTCAGCAGGATGGCGCGGGATTTGAAGATCGAGGGGATCGCCACCCTCAAGAAGCACCAGCTCATCCTGGAGATCCTGAAGGCGCGGGCGGTGGAGAACGGGCTGATGTTCGGCGAGGGCTGTCTCGAGATCCTCCCCGACGGCTTCGGGTTCCTCCGCTCGCAGAACTACAACTACCTCCCCTGTCCCGAGGACATCTACATCTCGCCGTCGCAGATCCGCAAGTTCGACCTCAAGAAGGGCGACACGATCTCCGGACAGATACGCCCGCCGAAGGACAAGGAGAGGTACTTCGCGCTCATCCGGGTCGAGGCGATCAACTACGAGTCCCCGGAGAAGGCGCGGGAGCGGACGCTGTTCGACAACCTCACGCCCCTCTACCCGCACACGCGGCTGATGCTCGAGACCGCGCCGGACAACATCAGCATGCGGGTGATGGACCTCCTGACCCCGATCGGCAAGGGGCAGCGCGGGCTCATCGTCTCCCCGCCCCGGGCGGGCAAGACGATGCTGCTCCAGAAGGTCGCCAACAGCATCACGACCAACAACCCCGAGTGCTACCTGATCGTCCTCCTCATCGACGAGCGCCCCGAGGAGGTGACGGACATGGAGCGCACCGTGAAGGGGGAGGTGGTCAGTTCGACCTTCGACGAGCCCGCGGACCGGCACGTGCAGGTCGCCGAGATGGTGATCAACAAGGCCCGGCGTCTCGTCGAGCACAAGCGGGACGTGGTGATCCTCCTCGACAGCATCACCCGCCTCGCCCGGGCCTACAACGTCATCCAGCCGCACAGCGGCAAGATCCTCTCGGGCGGCGTGGACTCGAACGCCCTCCAGAAGCCGAAGCGGTTCTTCGGGGCGGCCCGAAACATCGAGGAGGGGGGGAGCATCACGATCATCGCCACCGCCCTCGTCGACACCGGAAGCCGGATGGACGACGTCATCTTCGAGGAGTTCAAGGGCACCGGCAACATGGAGCTGCACCTCGACCGGCGGCTCGTGGACAAGCGATGCTTCCCGGCCATCGACATCGAGAAGTCGGGGACCCGCAAGGAGGAGCTGCTCCTGCACCCCGACGAGCTGACCAAGGTCTGGACCCTGCGCAAGGTGTTGAGCGGGCTGAACCCGGTCGAGGTGATGGAGATGATCATCGAGAAGCTCAAGAAGACCAAGAGCAACGCGGAGTTCCTCCTCACGCTCAACTGAGACGCGGCGGGGGGCTCGACAAGGAGGGGAAGATGAAACAGGGGATTCACCCGAAGTACGTGGAGTCGACGGTCTCGTGCGCCTGCGGCGAAACGTTCCAGACCCGTTCGACAAGGAAGGAGATCAAGGTGGGCGTCTGCGCGAAGTGCCACCCGTTCTTCACCGGGACGCAGAAGTATCTCGACACGGCGGGGCGCGTCGAGAAGTTCATGAAGAAGTACGCCGCCCCGAAGTCCCCGAAGAAGAAGAAGGTCCGCACCCTGAAGGACGCGATGAAGCCCGCCCAGGAGAAGGGGAAGGTCGGCGCGGCGGCGGCCGAACCATCGGCGGCTCCGCCCGCGCCCGAGCCGGCCCCGCTTGAATCCCCGGCGGCTGCCGACAAGACGGCGCCCGCTTCGGCGCCCGAGGTTCAGCCGGGCGAGTAACATCGTCTGGGCGCGCGGGGGTGCGCGGCTGCCGATGCCGCCACCTCCAGGATGGGGGGCATGATCAGGGAGAAGATGGATGCGCTCGCCGGCCGGCTCGAGGAGCTCGAGCGGCAGATGAGCGACCCGGAGGTCATTCGCCGGCAGGAGCGCTACCGCGCGCTCGCCCGGGAGCACGCGGGTCTCAGGGACGCCCTCGCGCGCTACGGCGAATACACGCGCGTGGAGCGCGAGCTGGAGGGCAGCCGCCGGATCCTCGACGATCCCGCCTCGGACGAGGAGCTCAAGGCCCTCGCGGAGGGGGATGTCGCGGCGCTCGAGGAGCGGCGGAGGCGTCTCGAGGGGGAGCTCCTGCATTTCCTCCTGCCGCGCGGCAAGGACGACGACCGCGATACGATCGTCGAGATCAGGGCGGGGACCGGCGGCGAGGAGGCCGCCTTGTTCGTGGCGGATCTGTTCCGGATGTATTCGCGGTACGCGGAGCGCATGGGGTGGCGGGTGGAGACGATGGACAGCCATCCGACCGGGCTCGGGGGGTTCAAGGAGATCATCTTTTCCGTCGAGGGGCGGGACGTCTTCCGGAGCCTGAAGTACGAGAGCGGCGTGCACCGGGTCCAGCGGGTCCCCGCGACCGAGGGCGCCGGGCGCATCCACACCTCGGCGGCGACCGTCGCCGTCCTCCCCGAGGCGGAGGAGGTCGAGGTCGCCATAGACCCCGCGGACGTGCGCGTGGACGTCTACCGCTCCTCGGGCCCCGGCGGGCAGAGCGTGAACACGACCGACTCGGCCGTTCGCCTCACCTACATCCCCACCGGGCTCGTCGTGACCTGCCAGGACGAGAAGTCGCAGCACAAGAACAAGGTCAAGGCGATGCGGGTGCTCCGGGCGCGCCTCAAGGAGGCGCTGGACGAGGAGCGCGAGCGCGAGCTCTCCACGCTCCGACGTTCCCAGATCTCCACCGGCGACCGGAGCGCGAAGATCCGCACCTATAACTTCCCCCAGAACCGGCTGACGGACCACCGGATCGGGATGACGATCCACAACCTGGGGGCGGTGATGGAGGGGGATCTGGAGGATCTGACGAAGGCGCTCATCGAGAAGGATCAGGAGGAGAGGCTGAAGCAGCGGTAACGCAACCGCGGGGTGCGAGGCAGCATGGGACCCAACTCCGACCGCGTCATCGATCTCATCAACTGGGGCCGCGCGCTCTTCATCGAGCGGAGGATCCCGCACGCGCGCTACACGATGGAGGTGCTCCTCGAGCACATCCTGGGGGCCGCGCGCGCGGATCTCTACTGCGACCGGGACCGCCGGCTCACCGCGGAACAGATGGACCGGCTGATGGGCTATATCGAGGAACGGCTCGCCCGGAAGCCGCTCTGGCACCTGGTGGGCTCCGTGGAGTTCTACGGCCTGCCGATCCGCGTGAGCGACCGCGTGCTCATCCCGCGGCCGGAGACGGAGCTGCTCGTCGAGCGCGCCGTGCAGGAGCTGACGCGGCGCCCGCGGCAGGCGGTGCGGTACGTCGCCGACGTCGGGACCGGCAGCGGGAACATCGCCATCGCCGTCGCCTCTGCGGCGGGCGGGACGTTCGTGTACGCGACCGACCTCTCCCCGGAGGCGCTGGCCGTCGCGAAGGCGAACGCCCGGCAGAACGGCGTCGAGGGGGCGATATGCTTCCTGGAGGGGGATCTCCTCGAGCCGCTGCGGGCGGGGGGGCGGGGGAAAGTGGATATGGTCGTCTCGAACCCGCCGTACGTGTCGGACGCCGACTGGGCGGATCTCCCCCCCGAGGTGCGGGACCGCGAGCCCCGGCTCGCCCTCCGCGGCGGCCCGGACGGTCTGCGCTGCCTCGCGCGCCTCGTGGAAGAGGCGCCCTCCGTGCTCGTCCCCGGGGGGGCGCTCCTGCTCGAGGTGGGCAGGGGGCAGGCGCCGCAGGTGCGCGCGATGATGGAGCGGGCGGGCGTCTACCGGCGCGTCGAGACGCACAGGGACTACGCCGGAATCGACCGGCTGGTGGTCGGGGCTGATGTCGGACGGGTCTGACGGGTCCGGGGCGTCGGCCCCGGCGGGACAGGACACGCGAGGGCGGCGGCAATGGACAGGATCGTCGTGCGGGGGGGGAGGCGGCTCAAGGGGACGGTCAGGATCGGGGGGGCCAAGAATGCCGCCCTTCCGATCATGGCCGCCGCGCTCCTCGGCGACAGCCCCTCCCGCATCCGCAACGTCCCGCGCGTCGCCGATATCCGCACGATGGCCGACATCCTCTCCGCCCTGGGGGCGCGGGTGGAGTTCCCGTCGCCACACGAGGTGGTCATCGACCCGCGCGGCCTCGGCAACCCGACCGCCCCGTACGAACTCGTCCGCAAGATGCGCGCCTCGATCTGCGTGCTCGGTCCGCTGCTCGGGTCGCTGGGGCGGGCGCGCATCTCGCTCCCCGGAGGATGCGCCATCGGCGCGCGGCCGATCGACCTGCACATCAAGGGGATGGAGCGGCTGGGCGCATCGATGCGCCTCTCGCACGGTTTCGTCGTCGCGCGCGGGGACCGGATGCGGGGGGGCGAGGTGTTCCTCGGGGGGCGCTTCGGGTCCAGCGTCCTTGCCACCGCGAACGTGCTGATGGCGGCGGTCAAGACCCCCGGGGTGACCCGGATCGAGGGCGCCGCCTCCGAACCGGAGATGGCGGACCTCGCGGAGTTCTTGAAGAAGATGGGCGCCCGCATCGGGGGGATGTGCACGCACTCGCTCCGCGTCGAGGGGGTGCGGCGCCTCGCGGGCGCGTCGCACACGCTTATCCCCGACCGGATCGAGGCGGGCACCTACATGATCGCCGCGGCGATCACGGGCGGGGAGCTCGAGCTGAAGGGCGCCCGTCCCGACCATCTCGGCGCGGTGATCGATCTGATCGAGGCCGCGGGGGTCTCCGTCGGCGCGCTGCGGGGGGGGCTGCGGGTGAGCGGGGCGGGGAGACGGCGCGTCGTGGACCTCGCCACGCATCCGTACCCGGGGTTCCCCACCGATCTCCAGGCGCAGATGATCGCCTTGCTGACCCTCTGCCCGGGCATAAGCGTCGTCACCGAGAAGGTCTTCCCCGAGCGCTTCCTGCACGTCCCGGAACTGAACAGGATGGCGGCGCGGATCTCGATCGAAGGGTCGAGCGCCATCATCAGGGGTGTCCGGGGGCTGAGCGGCGCGCCGGTGATGGCCTCCGACCTCCGCGCCAGCGCCGCCCTCGTCCTCGCGGGCCTCGTCGCGCGCGGGGAGACGGTCGTGGACAGGGTCTACCACCTCGACCGGGGGTACGAAAACCTGGAGGGGAAGCTCCGGAAGGTCGGGGCCCTCATCGAGCGCGTGGGGTAGGGGGGATGGATCGATGAAGCCGGGCAGCCACCTGGCGGCGTCGCTCGCGGTGAGCGCCGCGCTCTACGCCCTCTTCCGCTCCCTTTCGATCAGTTTCTGGAGCCTCGCCGGAGGCACGCTTATCGATATCGACCATCTCTACGACTATGCCGTCCACCCGCGCCGCCCCGCATGCCGAGATTTCAGCCTGCGGCATTTCTTCGACGTGATGTACAACCGCCGGCTCGATCGCGTCTTCGTCCTGTTGCACGCCTTCGAGCTCGCGGCCGCCCTCCTGGTCCTGGGGTGGGCGGTTCCGGCGACGGGGGGATGGGCGATACCGCTGGGGTTCGGGATGAGCGTCCACATCCTGTTGGACGTCTTGTTTAACAGGATCGGCGTCGTTGCGTACAGCATCGTCGCGCGCGCCGCGCACGGCTTCGACAACGCATTCTTCTACAGGAAAGAAGCGGGAGGGGACCGCCTGCCGGAACGATGCGGCGCCGCCCGGCCGCCTAGCCGGGGAGCGCGCCTTGTTCGATCCGCGCCACGAGGCGGTTGAGGAGCGTGACCACCTGCTCCTGGTCCGCCGCGTGGATCGAGACAGAGGTCTCGACGCCGTCGAATTTGGCTATCAGGAACGCCTCTTCGCAGCGCGCCGCGAAGGTGAACGCCTTTTGGTCCACGGGAGCGTACATCGTGTCTGCGTGCCCCTTTCGGTCGTCGCGCCCCCTCCAACCCGTTCCCACGGGCGCGGTTGACATATCGGCATAAGTATTGCATGCGGCGGAAAGAGGCGCAAGGTTTTTTTGCGGAATCCTTCATGCGCGGACGCGGAAAACCGCGCACCGCGGTCTGGAAAGCCGGGGGCAGGCGACGGAGCGCCGCCAGGGCGGGCTTCTGTATGCCGGCGCGAACAGGGGAGGGGGCCCGGATGGATGCGATCGAGGCGATCATGGGCAGGCGCAGCGTGCGGAGGTTCGCGGGGACACCGGTACCCCGCGCGACAATCGAGCGCATCGTGGACGCGGGAAGGATGGCGCCGACCGCGCGCAACGTTCAGCCATGGCGGTTCGTCGCCGTGACTGACACGGAGACCCGCCGCGCCCTGGCCGCCCTCGCGACCACGGGTCCGTTCATCGCGGAGGCGCCGCTCTGCATCGCCGTGTTCTGCGCCGACACGAAATACTGGCTCGAGGACGGCTGCGCCGCGACGGAGAACATCATCATCGCCGCGCGGGCGCACGGCCTCGGACACTGCTGGGTGGCGGGGGATAAGAAACCGTACGCGGGGCGGGTCGCCGAACTGCTGGGCGCCCCCGCCGGGCATCGCCTGGTGGCCCTGATCGCCGTCGGACACCCCGCGTCGGAGCCCCCGTCCGCGCCCAAGAAGCCCCTCGCGGAGGTGCTGCACTGGGAGAGGTTCTGAGGGAGAGGCAGTCGGCGTCCCGTGTGTCCTTCTGGCTCCATCGCCGCAACTTTTCGCTGGAATGCGTCGCGCCGCCGCGATACAATATGTTGTGGTGCCGGGAATCCTTGCATATGCGCACTATTCCTTGCACCGTACACGTTACACTGCTTTTACGGTGGGTGTAGCTCAGCTGGTTAGAGCACCTGGTTGTGGCCCAGGTTGTCGGGGGTTCGAATCCCCTCATCCACCCCATAGTTCGGGAGGCGAAACGGGGCCCGCCTCCCTGATCCGGTCGGCCCGCGCTCCCGTCGCGTCGCGGGATGAGAGGCCGCAGCGGGATGGAATCCGCCAAGGAGCGTATCGACGCCCTCTTCAAGGCCGAGGCGCGCGAGCTCCTCGGCAACCTTGCGAGGGGGCTCACCGTGCTCGGGCGGGGCGGGGGTGACGAAGCCCTCCTGCGGAAGATGGCGCGCGACGCCCACACCCTCCGCGGTTCCGCGACGATGATGGGGTACGCGGCGGCGGCCGCCGCCGCGCGCGCGGTGGAGGAGTCGTTCGAGGCCGCGGGGGGCGGCGGTATCCCGCCCGGCGGGGAGCATTTCGCCGCGCTCCGGCGGTGCGTCGAACGGCTTGTGGAGGCGCTGGACCGTGGCGCGCCCCCCCCGCCCCGGCGGGGGTGATCGGCGCCGGTTTCCAGGGGGCGGCCGGGCCCGCGGCAGACGCGGGCAAGAGGGAGGGGACAATGCCGAAGAAGGTGTTGATCATCGAGGACAGCGCGACCGACGCGGCGATCGTGAAGGAACTGCTCGAGAAGGAGGGGATCACGACTGTTATCTCCGTCTCCGGCAAGGAGGGCGTCGAGAAGGCGGTGGCGCTGAAGCCCGACCTGATCGTGCTGGACATCATGCTTCCCGATATCAGCGGTTTCGACGTCTGCGCCAAGCTCAAGGAGAAGACCGCGCTCAGCGCCACCATCGTCGTCGTGCTGAGCGTCAAGGACAACATCGAGGACATCACCAGGGCGTTCCACGTGGGCGCGGACGACTATATCATCAAGCCGCCGCTCCCCGAGCTGCTCACACGCAAGATCAAGCTGTATCTAGGCATCCGCTGAGCCGGGGCCGCCTGCGCACAACAAGAGGAACGACATGAGCGATCCCGCCTCCGGCGCCGTCGAAGTGCCGCGGCAATGGTACAACCTCGCGGCCGATCTCCCGACCTCGCCGCACCCCCCGTGCGCCCCCGACGGCACGCCCGTGACCGCCGAGATGCTGGCGCCGGTCTTCCCGATGAACCTGATCGAGCAGGAGATGAGCGTCGAGCGCTGGATCGATATCCCGGAGGAGATCCGGGAGATCCTGTCGCGCTGGCGTCCGACGCCGCTGCGCAGGGCGCGGCACCTCGAACGGCATCTGAAGACCCCGGCGCGCATATACTACAAGGACGAGAGCGTGAGCCCGCCGGGGAGCCACAAGCCCAACACCGCCGTGGCCCAGGCGTGGTACAACAAGGAGTTCGGCATCACCCGGCTGGTCACGGAGACCGGCGCGGGCCAGTGGGGCTGCGCGCTCGCCTTCGCCTGTTCGCTGCTCGGGCTCGAGTGCAAGGTCTACATGGTCCGCATCAGCTTCGACCAGAAGCCGCTCCGCAAGACCATGATGCGGGTGTGGGGCGCCGATTGTACGGCGAGCCCGAGCACGCAGACGAACGCCGGGCGCCGGATCCTCGCCGAGACACCCGACACGCCGGGGAGTCTCGGGATCGCCATCAGCGAGGCGGTCGAGGAGGCGGTGAGCGATCGCTCCGGCGCGACGCGCTACGCGCTCGGGAGCGTGCTCAACCACGTGATGCTTCATCAGACGGTCATCGGCCTCGAGGCCAAGGAGCAGTTGCAGCAGGCCGGGGAGAAGAGGCCCGACATCATCATCGCCTGCGCCGGGGGAGGGAGCAACTTCGCGGGGATCTCGTTCCCGTTCGTGTGCGACAAGATCCACGGAGACGATATCGCCATCATCCCGGTCGAGCCCGCGGCGTGCCCGAAGATGACCCGCGGTCCGTTCGCCTACGATTTCGGCGATACCGCGGGGCTCACCCCGCTCCTTGCGATGTACACCCTCGGGCACGCCTTTGTGCCGCCCCCGATCCACGCGGGCGGCCTCCGCTACCACGGGATGGCGCCGCTCGTGAGTCAGGCGATCGTCGAGGGGCTCGTGACGCCGCGCGCCTACAATCAGTTGAACTGCTACGCGGCCGCGATGCGATGGGCCGGGACTGAGGGGATGATATGCGCCCCCGAGACGAGCCATGCCATCGCCTGCGTCATCGAGGAGGCGGAGAGGGCCCGCGAGGAGGGGAAGGAGAAGGTGATCCTGTTCAACTACAGCGGGCACGGGCTGATGGATCTCACCGGCTACGACCGGTACCTCTCCGGGCAGCTCTCCGACTACGTGCTCCCCGAGGCGGCGCTCCAGGAGTCCGTCGAGAACCTCACGCGTCTGCCCAAGCCCGCCACGCGGCGGCCGGGGAACCGGTAGTCCGGACGGACGCCGCGCCCATCCTTCGCCGCGTTGCGCGATCCCGCCGCCGCGTCAGAGCGCGGGGCGCGCGTGCCTGCCCGCCGCGGCGGGCGGCTCCTCCCCCTTGGACGCCCGGGAACTCTTCCACCGCGTCTCCCGCCTCGGCTCGATCTTGACCGTCGCGGGGAAGCAGTGGAGGGACGCCTCCGCCTCAACGGGAAAGGCGGCGATCCCCTTCATGAAGCGGCTGGAACGGAGCCGCGCCGCCGCAACGGCGGAAGGAGGGGCGTGGAGGCGGGAGTGCGCGGCGGTTGGCGGGAGCGGCTCGGCAACCGGTTCCCGCACGCCGCCGGACCGCCCCCCCTGCCGGAGCGAGGGGAGGAGCGCCAGGAGAAGGCCCATGAGTAGCAGGAACGCGGCGGCCTCGATGGCGATGAGGGCGTCGAGCGTCATCCTGCGCTGTCTCACGGCGCGACCTCCTGCCAGTAGATGAGATCGAACATGTTCGTAGGCGGGAAGTACGGAGGGGGGAAGTAGACGACCCGCGTGTCGTAGATGTAGTTTTTGGAGTAGCCGCTCGTCTTGGTCGGCTGCCCGGCGATGTCGCCGCTGAAGGTCCCCACCGCTCCCCGCTGCCTCTGGATGAGGCCGCCGACGATCGTCAGCGTCCCCTCGAGGTGGCTGGTGTAGTCCTCCACCCGGAAGCTGCCGGTGCTGCTCCCCGTGCTGTCGGGGGCCCCCAGCGCCATCACGGTCGCGCAGATCTTCCGGTCGATGGGACCGCCGCCGTCGTCCGCGACGATCACGTCCCCCTTCGCGACCAGGCCGAGCGTGTCGGTGGACTCCGGCTGGTCGTACCCGGTCGAATCGGACCCCCCGTCGCCGTCGTCGTCGGTGTCGTCCGGCTGCTCGCCGGGAAGGGTGTACCGGCCGTCGCCGTTCCGGTCGACCCCCTCGTCGTTCACGCCGTTGCCGTTCGGGTCGCTTAAAAGCCCGTCCCCGTCATAGTCGACCGGGTCGACACGGTAGAGGACGTCGTCCGTGACGATGAGGTCCCCCTGCGTGAGGATGGTGAGTTGGCCCGCGAGCGTGCCGGAGATCTCCGCGTCCCCGTTCACGTACACGACCGCCTTGCCCGAGGGGCTGGCGTTCGCGTCGAAGACGTCCACGCGGTTCGTGACGGTGACGTTCTCGGTGGTGTAGTAGCCCGGGATCGTGACCGTCTCGCTGTAGCGGGTCGCGTGGTAGATCCCGTAGCGCCAGCCGCGCCAGGTTTCGGTCACGGTTTGGGGCGGATGCCACACCTGCTGCTCCTCCTGCTGGGTGTAGGTGAGCGTCCCCCGATCCCCCCCCTCGACGCCGAGGGTGATCTCCGTGTCTGAATCGATGACGAGCCCGAGGGCGCCGGAGGATGCCGCCTCTATCTCGGACATGTCGGTCGGGTAGGTGACGCTATCCGCCCCCAGCTCGTACCCGTCCCTGAAATGGGGCACATCCCGGGTGCCGTTGTTGGGGAGGGTGGAGGTTCGGGAGCTGCCGTTGTTGTAGAAGGTGAACGTGTCGCCGACGGAGGTGACCTTCCCCCAGAAATCGGGTCTGCCGGCGATATGGAGCGATCCGTTGGTGTGCACGAGGCCGAGCAGGGCGTCGGTCGTGACGAACCAGATGTTGCTGGGTTCGTTGTTGGTGAAGTACGCGTAGCGGGCGAAGCTCCCCAGAAGCATCGTCACGAGGATCTTCCTGCGCAGCTCGTCGCCGCTTTCGGGTGTGCCGTCGGGATCCGCGGTCCCGATGGAGGCGATGGTGTAGAACGGGATCGACCACGAGCCGAGTTCCACGTCGATCGAGGCGGTGTACGAGCCGGATCCGAACGGGACGGCGGCGGCCCCGAGCACCGTGGAGGCGGGGATCGTGTCCGTGGTCCTGAGGAGGGCGCTCCCCAGCTTTGCCTGGGCGGTGAGCCATTCCTTGGCGTGCTCCGCCCCCGCCTCCGCGAGGTACAGCGCCTCGGTGTGGCCGATCTTCCGGGCGACAAGCCGGCCGTCGGTCACGGCCGCGTAGAGCCAGGCGGCGATGACGGCGGTCATGATGGCGAGGAAGCAGCAGACGACGACCAGCAGATTTCCCCGGCGGGGATCCTCAAGGCGCGGTTTCATGGCGTCACATGTTCCTCGCAAATACCTCGAACGCTGTATCGAGGCTCGGTTCAGATGCATCGCGGGTTCCGTTGCGGTTCCAGTCGTTGTAGCACCTGAAGGCGGCCTGCACGCGGCTGTTGCGGGCGCCGTCCTGCCCGCCGGGGAGGATCCGGAAGATGCCCCCCGCGCCCGTCGGCTCGACGGACGGCACGATCGGTTCGTCGGACGCGGGGGAGGGGGAGCCGCCCGCGTTGAAATAGATCGTCGTCCCGTCCAGGTAGTAGGTGAAGCGGATGTGGACGATCGATCTGTTGTCGTGCTGGGAGGCCGTGGTCCCGGCGTACCCCCGCGTGCAGGAGGAAAGCCGCCTCGTCTTCGGCTCCGCGCTCCCGTAGGCGATCGCCTCATCGTCTATGTACACGACCCCGGAAGGGGGGAAGACCTCCGCGGTCTGCACGTGGAGCGAGGAGTGGGTGGCGTTGACCGCGGAGCGGAGCACGGTCGCCGGGATGGTCACGGTCAGGGCGTTCCCCCCCTGCGCCACGGCGATCGCCTCCGCGGCGCTCGATCCTGAGGAGAGCCGTTCGATCCCGTAGCGCGCGCGGGAGAGGAGGCAGAGCCGCTCGGAGCCGTCGCGGTAGAGGCGCGAGAAGGCGATGAAGGTGCCCAGGATGCCCCCGACGAGCAGGGCCGACAGGGTCGAGGCGAAGAGCACCTCGACGAGGGTGAATCCGCTCCTGCGCCTCCGCGCCTGCATCGGGGGTCTCATCAGGTCACGTTGTTTTTGCTGACCAGGGTGTGGAGGGTGACGTCGAACGAACGGTTCTGTTCGGTCCACTGCACGGAGACCGAGATCCTCTTCCTCGCGGCCCCGGAGACGCCGGATACCGTCACGACGATGTTCGCGCGGGGGGAGCCGGCCGGGTCGAGCGGGATCCCGGCCTCTCCGTAGGCGCCGGCCGCGGTCGAGAGGGAGGCGTACCGGAGGTTCATCACCTCCTCGATCTTGCTGCGCGCGAAACCGAGCGCCGCGATCTGGTGGGCGTTCCTTTTGACGGCCCCGTACCCCGCGAGCATCCCGCCGAGAATCGCCGGGAGCGCGAGGCCGAATATCCCCGCGCTGACGAGCACCTCGACAAGCGTGAGGCCCGCCCGTCCGTCTGCACCGGCGCACCGGGATACGCAACGGCTGGCTTTCATTGAACCATCTACATTATACACTACAATACCATTATGTCAATCGTGGCACTCGCCGCGCGGGAGCCGGGGAATGCGCGGATACGAAGCAGTGTATGCCGTATCGAATCGCTTCGATCCGCCCGTTCACGCCGGGAACCGCGAGCCGCCCGGAGGCGCGCTTTACTCGGCAGGATGCGTGTGCTATACAGGGACGGACAGAGGCGCGGCGAGGGGGGCGATCGGATGCAGGGAATCGGTCTGGGGCGGAGGGAGGTCGCGGCCTGGGTGGGGGCGATCATCGCGCTGATCCTGCTCGGTCTCGGCGCGGCCGCGGCGAGGAGGGCGGCGGCCCGGAGGGGGGCGGAGGTGCGGCCCGTGGACCCGTACCGCGCAGAGATCGAACGCACGGACCCGGTCGAAATCCACACCAGGAGCGCCTACGCCTACGAGGCGGAGGGGTCGCTCGAGATGGCCGTCAAGGAGTACCTCGAACTCGTGAGGACCGACCCGGACGACGTCGCCGCCCGCGCGAACCTCGCGGCGCTGTATTTCAAGACGGGCGCCCCCGAGCGGGCCGTCGCGGAGATCCACGAGATCCTGAGGATAGACCCGTCGCAGTTCGGGCACCGGGAGGTTCTCGCGGACGCCTATGCGGAGGCGGGGGACCACGCGCGGGCCGCCCGGGAGTACGAGGAGGCGCTCCGGTACGCACCCGACTCCGCGGATCTCCGCTGCAAGCTCGGCAGGGAGCACCTCCTGACGAGGCGGCATGCGCTCGCGCGCGACGAGTTCCGGAAGGCGGTCGAAACGGACCCGGAATCCGCGGAGGCGCACCGCGGTCTCGCGGCGTCCCTCCGGGCGTTGGGGGAGGTCGAGGAGGCGGCGAGGGAAGCGGCCCTAGCCGAGACGCTCAGGCAACGGGAGGACCCGCCGTTGAAGCCGGGGCGGCTCCCGCCGTACCGGCCGCTCCGCTCGAAGCGCCCTACACCGTGAGCGGCGGTTTCACGGCGTCGGCATCGGCGGGGGCATCTCCTGCCAGTAGCGCAGCGCGTACTTCCCGCCCTGCAACTCCTTCTCGCCGAGGGCCTCGTCGTAATGGTACTCCGTCCCGCCCTGCACGGTGACGGTCTTTCCCACGAACGAGCCGTACTTGTCCTCGCTGCCGGTGAATTTGAGGTCGGCGTTGGGGGCGTAGACCGCCCCGTAAAACGCGGCGGAGCCTCCGATGTACAGATCCGTGCACCCCACCCCGCCGTAGATCGAGCAGTCGGCGGGGATGCCGCCGGGGTTGGTGAGCCCGTTCCCGGAGAAGGAGGCGGGCGCATCGAGATAGAACTCCACCTTGCCGACCAGGTTGATCGTGCCGTTTCCCGACAGGGAGATGCTCGTGCCCCTGTAGCCGGTGACCCAGACCACAGTAGCGGGGTCGCTGCTGTCGGAGGGGGGGCCGGTGAAGGTGAGGACGTGCCCGGTGGACTTGATCCCCGTGAACTTGTAGTACCCCGGCTCGTAGGTGAGGTCGCTCTTGACGGTGAGCACGCCCGCCCCGGGCTCGACGACGTAGTTCCGGGAGGGAGGCGAATTGTACGGTAGTTCCTGCTCGAAATCGTGCGTGACGGTTCCCGAGATCGTGGCGCCGCCGGTCACCGTGCCCCCCTCGCCCGTCATCACGTTCCCGTAGACCGTGATGTTCTGGCCGAGGTCCACTGCAGGGTCGCCGCCGCTGTTGGTGGCGATGTCGCCCTTCCCCTCGTCCGGCTCTCCCGGCGCGCCGCGGTGGACATTGTCGCCGCCGTAAACCCCGTCCCGGGAGTCGTAGCTGTCCACGACGAGGCCCCCTCCCAGCGTGACTAACGCGTCCCCGAGGAACGCGCCGTCGAACGGCCGGATGACCTTGGGGACGCAGAGCGCCTTCACGGTCCTCGCAAGAACCCCGGGGGCGTGTATCCCCGGCGCGTAGCCGATGCTCTCGACGAGCCAGTAGGGCTTGGGACTCATCGGGGTCGGCCAGGCCCGGATGACAAAGTCGCCCTTGACCTCCCCGGCGTTGGTCGAGAAGCCGGTCACGCTGCGCGTCTTCGGGGCCCCGCCCCAGTCGGAGAGCTCGGCGTCCGCGTTCATCGCGTGGTAGACGTACTCCACGCCCGCCTCGGCGAGGTTGAACGCGACCGCCCCGCGGTAGACGCGATGGGTGAGGAAGGAGTCGTGCCAGGGGGAGAGCATGAAGCCCGCCGAGAAGATGAGCAGCGCGATGATGATGCACATCGTGATGATCAGCGCGCTGCCCCGGGCGGCATCGGTTGCCGGACGGTTCATCGGTTCACCATCAGGTTGACCTCGCCGCCGTGTTCCTGAACGTCACGGTGGTGGCGAGGCGCTCGGTCTGTGCGGTCACCGCCGGTTTGCCCGCGTAGTCGACCGAGGAGACCACGGCCACCGCGCCGCCGACCGCAAGGGAGATCTCCACCGCGCAGGCGTCGGCGGGCACAGACGTCGTGGCGTTGTTCCTGTCCTCGAGCGTGAAGGCGAGCGCGGTCACGCCCCGGGCGACCACCGTGGTGCCGCTTTCCCTGTCGCTTGATTCGTGGGGGATCACGATCCTCTCCAGGGCGTTCCCGTTCAGGCGGTAGACGAAGTAGTCGGCCGCGTTCTTGATGTCGATGATCTCCTTCGACGCGTCTATCGCGGGGACCTTGAGCACGAGGCAGGTGGCCGACGTCGCATGGCCTCCGTGGGTTGCGACCGGCTCGATCGTCCACCTGATGTCCCTGGCCATCGAATCCATCGCGTGGCGGATCTCGTTTCGGACGCCGAGGTGGGAGTAGCCGACCGCGAAGGCGCGCTGGTAGGAGATGAAGGTGTACAGCACGAACCCGATCGCCATCGCCATCACGCTCGAGGCGAACATGAGTTCGAGGAGGGTGAATCCGCCGCGGCAGCCGCGGCGAACGGGCGTTCCCCCTTCGCGGCCGCTTCTGCGCGCCCTCATGGCCGGCCTATCCCTTCCTTGGTGATGTACGTCGCGAGGCTCACGTGCATCGGCCGCCCGGGCGGCGGCCCGGCGTGCGAGACCCACCCGACGTGCGCGGTGACCTTCTTCATCGTCGCCGTCTCGTCCTGCACCGCGAACGAGCCGCTCACCGCCGTTCCATCCCGGTTGCGCAGCGACGGCACGGCGAACGTGTGCGGCGCGACGGAGGCGAAACTTGCGTTCCGCATCCGCTCGATCTCCTGCTGCGCTGCCTGGAGCGCCGCGGCGGATTCGCGCGAGGCCCTAATGGTCTGTATGCTCCAGGTCACGGCCGTGGCGAGGCCTCCGAAGGCGACCGCTACCAGAACGATGGCGATCAACACCTCCATGAGCGTCATGCCGCGCCGGCGCCCGGCACCCATTGGCGGATCCTCTCTTGGGCTCTGCCCTGTTTATATAGCATATTCAGGGGGTATTGTCAATTTCCGCGCCCCCCCGTGTCGTCTCCACGGAACGAGGCCCGGCTGTTCGCTCGGCCCTTTACTTTTCCTGAAATCGGTGCTACGTTCATACGCGGCCCGGTCAACTGAACATCCGCTCCGGGGAGAGCCGAATGAGGCGGTTCGCTGCGTTGTTGTGGGTGGGGGTATTCGCGCTCGGTCCCGGCGGCGAGGCGCGGGCGGCGGACGCCGCCTGGCCGATGTTCCGCTACGATCCCGCGCGTACGGCGAGGAGCCCGTACGAGGGCACCGCGGGTTTCGGGGTCAGCTGGACGTTCGCGGTGCCCGGGGGGACCGAGTCGTCGATCTCCATCGGCTCCGACGGAAGCGTCTACTTCGGCGCGTACGACAACAACTTCTATGCCCTCAATTCAAACGGGACACTCGACTGGAAGTTCCTCACCGGAAACGCGGTGCAGTCCTCGCCCGCCATCGACTCCGGGGGGGCGCTCTACTTCGGCGGAATCGACAACCTCGTCTATGCGCTGAACCCCGGCGGCGGCCTGCGCTGGTCGTTCGAGACCGGCGATCCCGTCTTCTCCTCCCCCGCGGTGCACGGCGGTGTGGTCTACGTCGGGTCGATGGACAACGCCGTCTACGGCATCTCCGCGTCGGATCCGTCGGACTTCTGGACGTACGCCACGGGAGACGACGTCGAGTCCTCCCCCGCGGTCGCCTCAGACGGGACGATCTACGTCGGCTCCAAGGACGGGCGTCTGTACGCGCTCAACTCCGACGGCACCCTTCTCTGGAGTTATGTCGCGGAGAACAGCCTGCGCGCCTCGCCGATGGTGATCGAGGCCACGAGCCACGTCGCCATCGGCTGCCTCGACAGCGATCTCTACGTCTTCACCTCCAGCGGCGACCTTGCATGGAGGTACACGACTGGCGGCCCGATCAACTGCTCCCCGGCCCTGTTGCCCGGCGGCACCATCCTCATCGGGTCGGATGACACGCGCCTGTACGCCCTCGACTCCGGCGGGGCGCTCCTCTGGACCTATGAAACCGGTGCGAACATCTACTCCTCCCCCGCGGTCGACTCCGCCGGGAAGATCTACTTCGCGTCTGATGACAGTTACGTCTACGCACTCACCTCGGACGGGCACTATGTCGATTCGTACGATGTCACCGGGCTCCCCTCGTCGCCTGCGATCGACTCGTCGGGGCGGATCTACGTGGGAACCGTCTGGGGGGACGACAATCTGTACGTGCTCCAGCAGACACCGACCCCCTCGCCGACACCGACGATCACCCCCACGCCCACGATCACGCCGACGCCCACGATCACCCCCACGCCGACGATCACCCCGACGCCCACGATTACCCCCACGCCGACGATCACCCCCACGCCGACGGAGACGCCGACGATCACGCCCACGCCGACGGAGACGCCCACCGAGACGCCCACCATCACCCCGACGCCGACGGAGACGCCCACCGAAACGCCGACAATCACCCCGACGCCGACGGAGACGCCGACGGAGACGCCCACGGAGACGCCCACAATCACCCCGACGCCGACGGAGACGCCCACAATCACCCCGACGCCGACGGAGACGCCCACGATCACCCCGACGCCCACGGAGACGCCGACGGTCACCGAGACGCCGACGGAGACGCCGACAGAGACGCCGACGATCACCGAGACGCCGACAGAGACGCCGACGGTCACCGAGACGCCGACGGAAACGCCGACAGAGACGCCGACGATCACCGAGACGCCGACGGAGACGCCGACAGAGACGCCGACGATCACCGAGACGCCGACGGAAACGCCGACAGAGACGCCGACGATCACCGAGACGCCGACGGAGACGCCCACAGAGACGCCGACGGTCACGGAGACGCCGACGGAGACGCCCACAGAGACGCCGACGGTTACCGAGACGCCGACGGAGACGCCCACAGAGACGCCGACGGTCACGGAGACGCCGACGGAAACGCCGACAGAGACACCGACGGTCACGGAGACGCCGACGGAGACGCCGACGGAGACACCCACGGAGACGCCCACGGTAACCCCGACGCCCACGGAGACGCCATGCACTACCTCGTTGATGGTCGGTGACATCAGCGATATGGAGATCGCCACGACGAGGTCTGCGTCGGAGAACGGGTGGACGTATAAGATCGGTTGCGCCGACGATATCGACGGGAAGGAGCTCGGATCCGTCTCCGACTACTCGAATGAATACAATGACCTCGGGGGGTACGCCCCGCAGCCGGTGGCGTTGAGGATCTGGACCGACGAGGAGTGGATGAACATCACCGCCGGGGACAGGTTGGTCATCGCCCACGACAGCGGCGGCAGCGCTACGGTGTATCTGCCGGAGGTGCGCGGTGCCGACCATGTGGCGGTCAGGACGCTCTACATCGGGAGCGACGGTGCGACCTACAATGATATCGGTCTGTGCGATCTGGCGCAGCCGGCGCGGTGCGCCGAGGCGCTGGAGATGGGGGATGTGACCGGGATGGAGATCGCCACGACGAGGTCTGCGTCGGAGAACGGGTGGACGTATAAGATCGGTTGCGCCGACGATATCGACGG